>Ga0070739_10002481_pt1 | contig 24793 bp, 22 predicted proteins | sample Coa_R1_7_FD_66445 | JGI IMG/M metagenome (GOLD analysis project Ga0070739, IMG submission 66445) | Surface soil microbial communities from Centralia Pennsylvania, which are recovering from an underground coalmine fire - Coalmine... | ecosystem: Environmental > Terrestrial > Soil > Unclassified ...
GGCATCTGTTCCAGTTTCAGCAGTTCCTCGGCGTCGGCGACCATCTGGGCGTCTTTCTTGCGTTGCTCATCGACGTAGGACGCAGCCGCCTTGTTTTTGTCCTTGCAACCCAGGGCAAAGCGCAGAATCGCCCGCCGAACGATCGGTATGTCATAACTCTTGCTTTTGGTCAAACCCAGCACTCGGTCCGTCATGTCCCAGCACTGCCGTTTGCGCAAATCATCGATGGCCAAATCGGCGATGTCGCTCTGATCGAGCAAAACACCAACGCCCTCTTTCAATTCCTTCTGGCTCACCAAGTCCGGCCGCGAATCCCAGAGAAATCGCACGGCCCGCAAGGCAGCATAGCGAACCATGAACTCTTTCTTGCCATCCTTTAGGATGTCGCAAGTATACTCCCAACCCTCCTTCGGTTTGAGCATGACGTAGCCGGCCAACATGCCATCGACGCCGCTGCCCAGACGCTTGGCCGGATCGTCGAGCATTTTTCGCAACAGTGCAGCATGTTCTGCCTTGCCGCAATGGCCGAGCATCGAGGCGTACAAGCCATAGCGGAATGCCGGCGTCTTTTCGTCCTTGAGCCAGGCCGCTACGCGCTCGGCCGGCAGATCCTTGGCCATGTCCTTGTAGTCCTTGTAATCCGCGTTGCCAAATTCCTTGTAGGCGTCGTTGGAGATTTCCAGGTCGGGATTGTCCAGGTAATCGAAGAAGAAGCGCAGCCGTTTGCTGATCGACTCATCTTTGTGCTCCAAAGCGCCGAGCAGGTACTTGGCCATGTCGCCGTCCTTGACGGGAACGACACGATAGGGATCGATCTTGCCACGGAAGTAGTCGCAGTAGATGAGGTAGCGATATTTATCGCCGTCTCCCAACGGCGGCAGGTAGCGATCCAGACGAACGGTTCGTTTCTCTGCCTTGTTTTCACGGAGAGGGTCATCGTTTTTACCGGCCAACTCGTTCTTGATGACGTTCTCGACCACGAGGTCGGTGGTGCCGTCGCCGTTGGGTTGTTCCTTGGCGTTGGTCAGTTGTCCGTAGAGAACGAGCTTGGCCTGGGCGACTTCTCCGGTGAGGGTCGGCCCCTGCATGCCGCAGAAGGGGCAGGCAGGGGCAAACGAAATCAGCAGCGCCAGGGCGGGGAGGATAATCACAAGAGGAAACAATCGTCGAGGCAGCCCGGCCATGTGCGTTAACTCCTAGCGGGATGCGTGTCAAACCAGCCCCGGCCGCGCGGCCGGGGCAAACCGAAATCATTATGCCGCAGCATACGAGTTGTGAGCAAGGTAAACTCGGCAACGGCAATCACACTTTCAACAAACGCCGAGCTTCCGCGTAACCCGGAGCGGGTTGGCCGTACTCGCTGGCAGTGACGCGGGCCAAGCCGACGAGATGACGCCAGCGGAAGGCCGGCCGCGTTGCCGCAAATTCCTCCGTCACGGTGCGATAGTACTTCTCGGCGTGTAGCGCTCCATCCTCGCTGACGGCGTAACGCAACAGCAGATCGAAGACGGGCCGAGCCGAATAACCTTTCGCGCCGTAAACGTGTACCAGCGCGGCAGCTCCGGCCTGGTTTTTCTCCCTGATGGCCGCTTCGGCGAGCTGGAGCAGTCGATCCGCATCCTTCGCATCGATTTTCTCAAGCTGTTCGGCGGTCGGATATGGTTCCTTGTTTTGTCCGCCATTCTGTCCCGCTGTGTGGTACGCCCCGCAGATCAGACTGGCAATAGTGTTGCGGGCGTTGCTGACACGAGCGATGTCGCGCCAGGCGTTGGCAGAGTCGGAAGCGTGAACGCCGACGGAAGCACCGTGGACGCTGCCAATCGGCTTGCCCGGCTCGGCGCTTTTGCGGCCGGGATCGCAGAGCACCAGCCTATTTGCCGCTAGCGAAATGGCCTCGCCGACATCGTCCGGCGCCATGCCCTCGGCCAACGCCGCCGCCACCGCCTCGGCGGCGCGCTCCCGCCCATCACCGTAGATCGTCTCGCTCAACTGCGCGATCCATTTGTCCTCCGCACGGCGCGTTCCCGGAGTACGGCCGGCCAGGCGATATTGATCGAGCAGCTTTGGCAGTGTGCTCCGGATGCCGGGTGTGATCTTGCGCTCATATATATTCTTCTCGGCATCCACACAGTATCGCACAGACTGGCGGAGCAAGGTGTGAGCATGTTCGGGACCGGTGATGTCGCGCAGCACCCACGAGCGCCAGGCCAAGACGACGCGATGCACGTCCACCTCATCCTCGACCGCGAATTGCAGATGGTTGAACGCTTCGCCGATTGGCCCGCGCGCCAGAGCGGCGAAAGTCTCCTCTGCCCCCTGTTGATCGCGCCGCCGCGTCGCTTCACGCAGCAGTTCGCCGCCATCACGCTCTTTGGGCAGATCGGCGGGCTTGACAGGATGCAGCGCTTCGTGCGTTCGTCCTCCCTCTTCCTGAATTCGGTTGGTGTTGCGATACAGAACCTTCAGGACCGGCAGCGGTCGTTGATCTTCCGGCAGCTCAGCGGCCATCTGATAGGCCGGCGCCAGGGCCATCAGCGCATGATAACCCGTATAATCGTGGCCGCCGAAAGTGCGGGCGTTGGCCAGCGCTCCCGCCGCCGTTAGCGTGCGCAGGTCCGTCCCCGACTTCATCTTTTCCACCAGCAGCGGCACTAGCTTGTCGATGGGCGTCTCTTGCATCAATGCGACGAGTGGTTCCATGCTGCCGAACGTCAATCGTTCGGCGCTTTCGCCAGCCCAGACGGGGGCAAGCTCCAGGTCAGCCGCCACAGCCGAGCCGAGGCTGGCGACCAGCATTCCGCGTCCCACATCTGCTAGAAACTCGCGACGATTTGTGTTTCTCATGACACGGACCCTCCGAGGGATCTCACGCGCCTTGGCCAGCGCCCTCGTCCGCCGGTCTGGCATCGCAGGAGAGAGTTGAGGAATTATCCCTTAGCACCGTGATTCATCTCACACTGAAGCCACTTTCGCAAACATATTCTATGGACTTTTTGCTCATTTTCCGGTCAAGAGGAGGCATCCGAAGTCGTCGAAGAATCGAGTAGGGAGTTCTTTCGTCAGGTTATCACAGATGGAATATCTCCAACTCCAGGACATAATGCACTTGATACTGGCGAACGTAGAACGAGCTTGCGAGTCCCATTAAGGGAATCTTATCGTTCTTGGGATCCGCAGGTTCCGTCGTCAGCGGAATTTGCGCCATGAACCAACCCCAGCCATACTGATTCTGAGGCTCGTATTCCGCAGCGTCATTGATGATCCCGATCAATCGATCATTTGGCACGATGACGGACCATGGAGCATTACCGCCGAAGAAAGTGGTGATACGACTTTTCAAGGATTCCGGCGTCCAGGAAGTCCCGTGCGGCCAATAGAGCCCCTCAAGGGCGTGTTGATAATCATCGTTGGCGAGCATTTCGACCCATCGCCAAAAACCATCTAGATAATTCGATTTGGAATCCACTCTCGGTAGTAGAATGAGCCCCTCACGATTGAGATTCACGATCGCGTCTCCTTTTGAAGTTGGATAGCGGAAACTGCTCTTCGAGCGCGCCCTGATTCGGAGATTACAAATCGAAGATGACTCGCTGTCAAGCACAATCTTCACTCCGGGTTCTCTTCCTCCGCATTTCGTGTCTGAGTTTTCGCGTCTTGGACGAATCCTTGCCGTTCGGCCCTTGCAATCACGGGTGTTCCCGTGCAGGATAACGAGACTGGCAACGATAATCCCCGATTCCGCTAGGAGCAAGCCATGTCCGCCGAACAGCCGAAGTCCGATATGCCTCGCCTCGACCGTCGCGATGTACTTCTCTCCGCTCTGGCCGCCGGTGCCGCTCTGACCGCAGGCGATAACGCCTCTGCCGCTCCCGATGCTCAGCCCGATCCGCGCCGCGCTTCGCCGCGACGCTACGACATGAAAAAATCCATCAACCTGTGGGCCTTCCCCTATCCGCAGCGCATGTCGCTCAAGGAGTGTCTACAACTGGCCAAGGACGCCGGTTTCGAGGGCATCGAACTGAACTACGATCTGGAAAATGATCTGTCGCCGAAGTCCGGCACCAAGGAGTACGAGGCCATCCGCAAGATGGCGGCGGACATCCGCATCGCCATCAGCGGTATTTGTTCGTTCTTGTATTGGCCGTATTCGCTGACGAGCAACAAGGCCGCCGAGCGGGCGCGCGGGATGGAATTGGCCGGGCTGATGATGCAGGCGGCCCACGATCTCGGAACCGAAAACGTTCTCGTGGTGCCCGGGGCTGTCTACGTTCCGTGGATCAAGGATTCCGAGCCGGTCGCCGCCGATGTGTGCGACCACCGCGCGCGTGAAGCCATCGCCAAGCTCGCTCCCAAGGCGGAAAAGCTCGGTGTCTATCTGAACATCGAGAATATTTTCTTCAATGGCTATCTGCTAAGTCCGCAGGACATGAATGCGTTCGTGGACAGCTTCCAGAGCAAACACGTCCGCATTCACTTCGACACCGGCAACATCATGCTGTTCCAGTTTCCCGAAGACTGGATCACGCTGCTCGGCAAACGCATCAAGAACGTGCATTTGAAGGAGTTCACCAAAAAGGGGACCGATCATTCCCTGGAATCGTTCCGGCCGCTGCTCGATGGCACAACCAACTGGCCGGCGGTCATAGAGGCGTTCGAGAAAATCGGCTATCGTGATTATCTCACGTTTGAGTATTTTCATCCGTTTCCGCATTATCCGGAGGCGCTGATTTATCAAACATCGGATGCGATGGATCGAATTTTGGGGCGCAAGGTTTAGCCGCGAGCCGTAGGCAAGCTGGACCGGCGAGACGCCGGTCCCACTGGCAAGGACCGGCGAGACGCCGGTCCCACCGCGCTCGCCTACGGCTCGCGGCTAAACGAGGAACTTGCGTGTTCTTGCTTTTCCCCTGTAATTTGGAAGTATGTTCCGAGCTATTTTCCGTCCGCCAATCCTGATCGCGTTGTCGGCGGCGGTGGTCGTGGGGGCGGTCGTGGTCGTCTTCCAGAGTCCGCCGGCGCTGGGCCGGCCGACGCCGTTGCCGGTCCGCGCCGGCGAACGCGAGATCGTCTGGCTGTACCCCGCAACCGATGCCGCCTCCTGGGAACGCTTCGTGGCGGCAGTGCGGCGAACGGCGGAACGCTTGCAGCACGAGCGCCCCGGTGTGCAAGCCGACGATAAATCCGCCTTCCCTCAGCAGACGGCGGCAGTGCCGGAAGTGTCGCTGTCCTGGAGCGAGACGGGGGGACGATATGTCTTTCGCTGGTACAAGCTGACCGGCGATTGGAAGACCTGCGATTGGATTGAGGCGTTGCTTTCGCGTCAGCCGCCGCCGTTAGCCATCATCGGCGGCAACTCCAGCGACAGCGCCCGCGAGCTGGCGACGTGCCTGAACCGCTACACCTCGGAACTGCCCAGCGAAGATCGTCCGTTACTGCTGCTGACCAATGCCACAGCCGATACTGTAGCTCCCTTTCGTGAAGGCGATGTGATCCGAAACAGCTTGGCGGCTGCTGGTGTTCCCATGACGCAGCTGTATCCCGGACGCACATTCCGTTTTTGTTTCACGAATCTACAAATGGCCACGGCGGTCAGCGATTTCATCTGGTGGCGCGACGATCTCCGCCCCGATAAAGACCCCGTCTATATGGCTCAGTGGATCGATGATTCGTACTCACGCGATCTGATCGATGGTTTCGGAATGGCACTGCGGCAGCTGATGGCGCGAGACCTGGCGAATCAGCTGACATGGACGGTCAATCAACTGCTCTTCAACTTCCCTCCGGGTATGGCCGGGGGCATTTTCCCTGAGCAGCGCCTGGCAACAGATCCCAACGAGGAGCGCAGCGCCAGCACGTTCGGCCTGGAAATCCCGCCGGTGCCCTACCGCATCGATTCCAGCGTCGGTTCGTTTGACACACCCAATCGCTATGAGGCCAGGGCTGCCGGGGAGATGCTCGACGCTTTGCTGTTTCAAGCGCAGAGCCGACCTTTGTTGATCGTGGCCGGCCAGGCCCAGCCATCGCGCCGCTTGCTGCGCGGCCTGGTTCGCGGGATGCCTTCGCTGTCCAAGCGTGTGCAGATCGTCGTCGCCGCCGGGGACGCTATCGCCTTCAATACCGTGTACCGCGACCGGCAGCTGTCCTGGAACATCCAGGATTTGCCGTTCTCGCTGGTGTTTTTCTGCCATCGAAATCCCATCGATTCCGATGCCGGTTTTCGTCCTCATTCGGGTGAACCGGGGCGTTCCAGAGACGGCGAACGCGACAGCACCGCCGAGACGGGGACTGAGGACATCCTATTATTCAGCGACATTGTGCAAGCGCTGGTGCAGACGGGCGCGCCGGCAGAAGCAACGCCCTGTGCTAACGCTGCAGAGTTGGCCGAACGCCTCGCCGAGGCGAGGTTCGACGAGGATCGGATTGTCTTGGGAAACTCCGGAGTGCCGCTGTTTGACCGCGAGGGCCAGCGACGAAACGGTACCGGCGAGCATGTCGTCTGTTTGCAGCCGATGTGGAATGAGGATTTTAAGGATCGCCTTTTGCCCTGTGCTACCATCGAGGTATGGGCCTGGCAACGCCGCAACTGGGACCAAGGCGAGCGTGGCCAGCACTGGCAACGTCGCGGCGAACCGTTGATTGTTTGGTATAGTGACAGCCATTAGTCCGTAGTTCCTACCATCATGGCGGATACAGACCCCAAGATCGAGCCGACCAGGAGGCGCAAGCGCCTCTGGAGATACGCGCGCATCCTGGCGGCTCCGTTGTTGTTGTGGGGGCTTGTCGTCGTCGCCCTCCGTGTGCCGCTGCAAACCTGGCTGGACGGCGAAAAGGGCTATGACGAGGCCGTCTTGCACGAGTGGCTGGACGAAGCCCGCGGCTATCGCGGCACTCTGCGCGAAATGGTCGAGGACTACCTCGCCCGCGGCCACGAGTACGCCCGCTTGCGTCGCTCGCACCCGGACGCCAAGCTCGAAAACCGCGATGTCCTCAAGTTGAGGGAGCTTCTCGCAGTCCGTCACGAGGAAATCTACGAGCAGCTGCAAACGCTCGCCTCGCCCTCTACCAAGCGCGAAGCGGGTCAACTGCCCTTGTTTCCCATCATTTATCGACTGCAAGTTCGCTTCCATTTGCATGGTTCGCCCCTGTCCGAGCTATCCGAGGTTGCGCTGGGCGAAAACGGTTTTCGTCTCGATTCGCCGATCACCTGGGATTCCGGTCTACCCACAGACGCCAGCCAGTATCAAGTCCTGGAACATGGACTTCTTCCTTATGCGACTATTTCGGTCCACTATCAACTCCATGCTTACAACAAACGGCAGCGCATCGAGCAAGCCCACAATCAACGGCTTCTTCAGCTGAGCGTCTTGGCGATAGCCGGCACGGTCCTCAGCCTAACATGGATGGTCGTTGTTCAGCGGCGCGAACGCGAACGCGAACGCCGCCACATCGAAACAGAACGGCAGCTGCTCGAACAACGCTTGGCAACGCAGGCAGCGGAGCGCCAGGCGCTGGAGCTGAAATCGCAGATGTGGGCCAGCATCGGCATCATGGCCGGCTCCTACGCCCACAACATCAAGAACCTGCTCGTTCGTCCCAACGACTTGTTGCGTCGCTGCCTTGAAGCCGACGGCATCTCGCCGGACCAGGCGACCATGCTTAACGAAGTTCAGCACACCCTTAGCACCGTCACAGAGCGTTTACAGCAGATCCTGCATACCGTGCGACGCGACCCCAGCCGGGCGGAAGCAGCCATCGTCAATCTGAATACGGTAGTCATCGAATTGGAGCAGACGTGGAAGGAATTGGCCCGCGAAAAATGGAAGCTGGAACTGATATTGGAATTACAGTCGGATGAGCCGTTGTGGATCAGCGGCGATGTCTCGCACTTGCAGCAGGCCATCGAAAACCTGCTGTTCAATGCCCGCGATGCCACCTTTGAAATGCGAAACCATTTGCGGGATCGCGCCCGGCAAGCGACGGACCTCGACTCTCAGGGCCGGCGTCAGGCGCTCATTGCCGCCGCCGCCTGGCGCGGCCACGTTGTCCTCCGCACCTATCGCCGCGAAAAAGAGATTGTCCTGGAAGTGTGCGATAACGGCGCCGGCATGACCGACGAGGTGCGCCGCCGCTGCACCGAGACGCATTTCTCCACCAAGCGCGACAACGCCATTTACGAAGGCCATAGCACCGGGATGGGACTGGGCTTGTCGTTTGTCGTAGCTATCCTGGAGCATCATCACGCACGCCTTGAGATCGACTCGGAACCGCTGAGCGGCACGACGTTCCGTATCCGTTTCCCCGCGGCGACCGGTGCGCTCGTTGCTCCACATCCCATCGACATTCCGTCCAAGGAACCCTCGGCATGAAATATCTGTGCGTGTTTTGTGGCTCAAGCAAAGGGAGGCCGGCGATCTATGAGGAGACGACGCGTCGCTTTGGTGAAGCGCTGGCGAGACGCGGATGGGGACTGGTTTACGGCGGCGGACACATCGGATGGATGGGCGTTCTGGCCTACATGATCTCGAAAAGATCAATGGCATTCAATCTTCGCATGGTAATTGGGATTACGACGAATATATGCGAGGAATGGCAAACGGCCTCATCCTGGCCGTTGCCATTATGAAGAACAAAGAGGCGGAATACTTGGACAAGCCGAAGGAGTATATCCAAGCGGCACAATAACAAGCCATCCCTCTGCCGATTGCCGCGCAATAAAAACCCCGGCCCTATGCGCCAACTCCCCTAGCGTTCGTCCCGGCGGCGCGGTGAAATATCAAGAAAGCAAGCGGAGGAGAAGTGGTGCGTAGGTACAATTTCATGGCAATGCCCAATCTCAAGCGAGATCAGCCAATGGACACCGAAGCGTTGATGGCTCGTTACAATGCGTTGAGGGCCGAATACCGCGTCCTCAACGCCAGGAGAGCCGCAATTGTCGCTGAATGGCAATGGCTGCATAAAAACCTGCATCGGGAGAAGGAAGAGTTCTTCCGGTGGATTCAAGAAATGAAGCACATTCAGAGGTGTTTGCTCGAAATACTCGAACGTAATGAGTTAAATGGGCGAGAACATGTATGGGGGAGGGAACATATAAGCAATTTTTCATCAACCGCTTCCCATCTATTACCCGAACACATATATGCAAGTCCGGACAACAGAATTCCGCGGAGGCCAGCCCTCTCGGACTGACCCCTACGCCTCATCTCGACCTATCCACTTCTCGACCTGCACTGGCCGATTGCTCTCCAACAGCCCAATGACTTCTTCGACCGTCTTTCCCACCAACACCAAGTCCCGGTGTTCGGAGCGGACAAAACCCTCGCTGACGGCCTGATCGAAGAACGCTAGCAGTGGGTCGAAATAGCCGTTCACGTTCAGCAGCCCGCACGGCTTCGGATGTAGCCCCAGCTGCGCCCAGGTGATGATCTCGCAGAATTCCTCCAGCGTGCCATAGCCGCCCGGCAGGGCTATGAACGCATCGCTGAGTTCGGCCATGAGGGCTTTCCGTTCATGCATCGACCCGACGACATGGAGTTGCGTCAGGCCGCCGTGTCCCAGCTCCTTTGCCAGCAGCGCGTGGGGGATGACGCCGATCACCTCGCCGCTAGCCGCCAGCACGGCATCCGCAAGAATGCCCATCAGGCCGATATTGCCGCCGCCATAAACGAGCCGGAGGTCACGCCTCGCCAGCTCTCGCCCTAGTTGCTTGGCCGCATCCGCATAGACGGCTCCTGATCCAGTACGCGAGCCGCAGAACACGCAAATACTCTTCATGGCCTCGATTATATTGACGCCCAGAACGCGAGTGAAATCGTGCACGTTATTGCACGGAATCGTGTGGAAAAGGTGCGAAAAGGTGGATTTCGTGCATTCTGCGGAACGCCGTAAAGCCTTATGAGGTTGCTGCATGTGGCCGACGAGCCAGAACGGCTTCTCGATCTGGTCTGCCTGCGGTGACGGAAGCAAGGACTCGTTGGCCTACTTCCCTCGCATCTTTTTTAATTTGGCCCGTAGCAACTCCAATTCGCGCTCCGCAGCATCGGCGCGTTGTTTTTCTTGGTCGGCGCGCCGCTCGGCATCTTCGGCGCGGCGCAGCAAGTCAGCCGGCAAAGGGACCAATTCGCCACGATACCAGAAGCGACACCATCCCCCGAACAGCCCCATTTCCAGTTCCAGTTCGGAGAGAGCAAAGCGGCCGTGCTTATTCGGTTTGACCGATACGTATTTGCGTTTCGTATGCCGGAAAAGTATCAATTCCTGTTCGTCCGGGTGGAATAACAAATAATACGGCACCTTCAATTCATTCTCGTATTTGTAGAAGTTCTCGTCGTAATCCTTACGCTCGCTGCTCTTGGAGACGTATTCCAACACCCAGAAGGGGGCGGCCAGCTGTAACGGCAAAACGTAACTGCCTTCAACGGAGATCGGTTGATCGTGGAGGATGACCATATTGTCCGGCACTACTTGATGCGGCTTAGGTTCGCGCCCATGAGGATACTGCACAAGTAATTCACTGAAAACCTGCACCTCAGGCCGCCACGCCTGGACCAGATCCAGGCTCTCCAGCGTTATCTTTCGCTGGGTCGATTGCCCGAAAGATTCCATGAAATGCTCCGGCCGCAGGCGGCGCATGTACTCGCGGGCGTAACGCTCATACTCCAGAGCCAACAAAATGCGCGGCTTGGTCGTCGCCATACTCTGTTCCTCCCCAATCATGTCTTACCGGCGCGCAGTATATCCCGGCGGAGATGTAGATGGAAAGCCGAGTTAACGCCAGCGGGCCGCCGGATGCTCGGCGGTCGCTGGGTTGAAGACATTCTCCGCTGCACTATTGCAACGAGATGTCGAATGTTTGTTGGTCATCCTTTACGTTGTAAGTCAGACCTGAAGTATCCGGGTTCTTAAATGCGGCAGGGACGGCAACGTCTTTCGTTCCCTGAACACTAACCTTGTAAACACCCGGCTTGAGACCCTCGATCTTATAAGTGCCATCCGCCATGATTTTGCCTTCTGCTTTGCCGTCATCGCTCGTGAAGACAACAGTTCCGCCCTTGAGCGGTTGGCCTTTCAAGGTGACGTGGCCGCTAACGCTCGCTTTGCCGGCGGGTTTCTTCTCTTCCTTTTTCTCTTCGGGCTTCTTCTCTTCTCGCTTCTTTTCCTCCGTCTTTTTCGGCTCGACGATTTCCTTGCGATAGCTGTCGAGGGCATCGAGAATCTGTTTTGCGTCTTCCGGCGCGACCCTGTTTTTCTCGAGTGCTTTTTTGAGATCGGCGGCGGCAGCGTCGAACTGCGCCTGGGTGATACCCATGCCTTTGTGGACCGCTTTCATGTCCGGTCCGGTGTACTTGAGCGGGCCGCCGCTGGCCTGGCTGACTTGCTCGACCAACTCGCGTTTCATTTTGGCGATTTGGTCGGGGGTCGGCTTGTACTTGCCGCCGCGGGAGAAATCGATCTTGGGGTTGGGTGCAGCCAGAGTGAAGAAGTCATCGACGATCTTTGAGACGCCTGCCTCGCCGCCCAGCCGGTTCCACAGCGTTTTCGGTTTCGTCTCCTCTTTGGCGAAGGGCGGCTCGCCGGCTTCACGTTTTCGCTTGTGAGGATAATCGGCGTTGATGTCGGCGCGAATTTTGTCGAGGACCGGCCGCAGCGCCCAAGCGCGCTGCCATTGCACCGCATCTTGCCGGGCCTTGGATAGGCCGCTGTCGATGGCCTCTTGCAGCTTGGGGCGATGATCGAGCAGCGGCCTCAAGCTCATGAGTGATCCTTCCCACAGACGATAACAGCCGTTCCAGTCGCCCTGATTGTAAAGGTCGGCCCCATGATCGATGATGCCACGCAGACTCTGATAGATCGATTCATCGAGGGTCTTGCGGTCCAGCGGTTTACTATCGGTTTTTTTGTCCTGAGCCGCCACGGCGCCGGCTGCGAGAATCGCTGCCAATAAGGCGGCGAACACCTTCGTGCCCCTTGTCGTCTGTTGCATATCTGTTTCTCCTTTCCCGAAGTGATTTGTTGCGATCTTAGCCGAGCGGGGCAAGAGAGGAAAGTAAACTTTCCTGGACTTGCGTAATTTTGGCGGCTTGGGATAATGTTGGCCGAAGAAGAACTCGCCTGTCCAAACCCAAGGAGGGGATTGTGGCCGACAAATCGCATGAGTTGATCCTTTCGGCCCTCAGCCGGGCCGCTGCTGCCGCCGAAGCCGTGCCCTTGCACGGGACCAAGACTGTCGCCGGCCTCTTTCCCACCAACGCCGCCGGCAAGCAAGCCGCCGAGCGCTGCCAGGAAGACGGTTATATCTGTCTGACCCCAACATCTGAACCAAACCCCGTGAACGGCGAGGCAGGCGGCACGATCACGGTGGCCAAAAAGAAGACTGCTGCCGCTCCGCTCTGCACCATCACCGAAAAGGGCTTGGCGTATCTGCTCAGCCAAGTCAGTCCGCGCCAGGTATTGGAGGATTTCGTGCGTGCCTTGGAAGAGCGCCGCAACCAGGCCGATGATCTTATCAATTGCGCCAGGCAGATGCAGCATGGCATCGAAGCGATGAAAGCCACTGTCGAGAAAGTTCTCCAACAAACGTGCAAGCTCGAAGGCTCGGCGAGAAGCGGCGCACCGGGCAATCTCAAAGCCCTGTTCGCCGGCTTCCTCAGTGACGGTAGTTCGGCACCCGCTCCCCCGACGGCTTCGACGAACGATACGGCGTTGCGTGACGCTCTCGTTGCCGAGCTGACGCGCTGGCAACACTCCGGTGCGACGGAAGATTGCCCGCTGCCGCACCTGTATCGCCAGACTTCGCCGAGGAGCATTGGTGAATTTCACGATGCCCTCCGTCAGTTGCATGACCTCCGCAAGGTTTATCTGCACCCCTGGACCGGCCCCCTGTACGACATCCCCGAACCGCCCTACGCTCTGCTGATCGGCCACGAAATCGCATATTACGCCAGTATTCGCAAGTAACCCTTCGTTTAGCCGCGAGCCGTAGGCGAGCGCGGTGGGACCGGCGTCTCGCCGGTCGAACGCTCGCCTACGGCTCGCGGCTAAACAAGGGACCGTGGAGGTATTCCATGTCCACCGCCGCCGTCGTTCGTACTCTGCCGGAGCGCGCCCTGGAGCTGCTGCGCCGCACCGGCAATCCCTTCCGCAATTACTTCGCTCGCAACCCCGATGATGAGGTGTGCGCCCTTTACCATGTGCCGGACCTGTTCCTCCGCGAACGCGAACAACTCTTGTGCGTCGTCGATCTGTATCGCTACGCTCCGACGACGCATTCCGAAGTCGTTCCGGTGCTGGGCAGCAAAGGGTCGGGCAAGACGCACCTGCTGCACTCGATCAAGCACGGCCCGGACGGCGCTTGGCAATTGTTGGTTACGCCCGGCACCTATCAGCGCGACACCGATTTCCTCGAGTATCTGTTATTCCAACTCATCGATACGCTGCTTGGCGGCGGCAAGCAGAAGAACACGCGCCCTCTGGACTACATCGGCGAACAGTTGGTGCGCATCCTTCTCCGCGATGCTTTAACGAACCTCTCGCCGGCAGAGCGCCTCGATCTGTTTCCTGCGCCGGGTCTGGGACGCTGGGCACGGCGGCTGGGATTGGGCAGCTCGCAAGCGCAAGAGCGAACGGACTGGTTGATTGACAGCCTCACGCGCCCGATTGCTGTGCCGTTCCAGGCCGGTGGCATTCTCCGCGCCTGCGGCGAAGCCGGCATTGAAATGGCCAAGGCCCTCGAGTTGGTTTGCGCTCACATCAGCCGTATTGAGAAGCACGACACGGCCGGCCTGATGCGGCGGCACATTCTCGATGGTCTTGCTCGTGCCGTCCTGCTGCACGATGAATCCGAGCTGGCCAGCTTCCTGACGTACGGCTTCGCTGAGTTGGACTTCCACGTTCGACCGACGCGCCAGGATCTCGTGCTGGCCCTGTTCAAGTCGATCATGCAGGTGTTGCAGGAACTAAACATCCCCGTGGTCGTCGCTTTCGATCAGTTGGAGGATTTGCTGCTGGCGCGCCGCAGCGATGACAGCCATCGAACGGCGGAGAGTTTTTTCGCCGGCATCGTGCAGGCAATGCACCAACTCGACGGCATCAGTTTCCTCATTTTCGCCGAGCGCGGCCTATGGAACCGCTTCGTTCCTTCGCTGGACGGCTACATCCGCGACCGCCTCAACAATCCGATTCACTTGCCCAATCACGGCACCGTCAAGACGCTCCGCCTGGAAGCGCCGCCCTTGGATCTGGTTCGCCGCATCGTTGAGGCGCGTCTGCGTCCGGCGCTGGAAAAACTGAGCGATTTCGCCGAACTGTCGCCAATCTTCCCCTTCACCGAGGAGCAAATCGCACTCGTCGCTCGCACAGAGCCGACGCTGCGCGACATGCTCCAACAATTTCGTCATTACTTCGACCGCGTCGTCTACGGCACAGAAGAAGACAAAGCGGCAAAGAGCCAAGAGAGCAAGGCGAACGCGGGAACCCTCCCAGCTGCCGAGGAGCGGATACCGTCGATCTCGGATCTACCGCCCGAAGTGAAATCCGTCATCGTCGTCGATTCTTCCCCCGCTGCTCCCACTTCGCATACCGATTCCCCCGTAGAAGGAGCTGCCTCCTTGGCTGCCTTGTGGGACCAGGAATTGCGGGCGGCACGTCGAAAACTGGAGCCGGAAGGTTCGTTGACGGGTGCGACGCGCGAACTGCAATCTGGCCTGGGAGCGCTTCTGCAATTGTGCCACGAACACGGCGTCAAGGTAGGACCGTGGCGGCTGCACCACGTCGTCGGCGAATGGACGTTCGGCGAGCATCCGACCTACGGCGTCATGACCATTGCTCACTGGGTTTGCAAGGACGGCCAGCCGTGGAAAGTCGGCATCGGGCTGTTCCTCGGCCGCGGACCCGCGAAGCCGCGCGATCTCAGCACGAAATTGTCCGCTCTCGAAGTTGAGCCGAGCGTCATCGACCACCTGATCTTGCTACGTCCCGAAGATGATCTGAATCTGTCGGGCAAGAGCAAAGCACTGTGGCAAGAGGCCGAGAAGCGCGGGCGGCACGCTCGCTTGGAGCCGGTATCGCTCGATGCTTTCGCCGCGCTGTCGGCGCTGCCGCGCTTCGTAGCCAGCCTGACCGAATCGTTGCCGGAAGGCCAAGCGCTGCCCAATCTCGCCGACCTCTTGCAAGAGAAGTGCGAAAAGCTGCTCGAACAGGTCTGCATGCCGGTCCAGGGTTGATACAGTAAAGTCGTATGCTGGCAGCGTTACGAGCCGGAAGCGTAAGCGACGGCAGAGCAACCGTCGCTTACGCTTCCGGCTCGTAGGCATAGGATCTTGTGACGCACCATGGACCATTCTCTCGCATCGCCGCCTTCGTTGTCGCCGGAGCAAGCCCGCGCCTGGTGGTACGGACTTATCAATTTCGAGCAGCGTACTCCTAGCGCGGACGATCTGAAGCTGGAACACATGCGCTGCCTGCTGGCGCGGCTGGGCAATCCTCATCAGCGGCTGCGCATTATTCATGTGGCTGGCAGCAAGGGCAAGGGTTCCACCGCGGCCATGCTCGCTTCCATCTTGCAACGAGCTGGCTATCGCACAGGCCTTTTCACTTCGCCGCACTTGTGCCGCGTTGAAGAACGATTCCAGGTAGACGGCCAAGCCATCACTTCAACCGAGTTGACAACGCTCCTGGATGAAATCCGTCGCTGTGCGGAAGACGAGGGGCAAAGTGGCGGCGTCCCGTACACTTTCTTCGAGGTAGCCACGGCGGTTGGTTTTCTGCATTTCGTACGGCGGCGCGTCGAGGCGGCGGTGCTGGAAGTTGGCCTGGGCGGCCGGCTTGATTCCACCAATGTCTGTCAACCCATCGTGTCCATCATTACCAGTATCAGCTTCGATCACACGAACCTGCTGGGCGACCGCCTGGCATCCATCGCGGCCGAGAAGGGCGGCATCATCAAGTTGGGTCATCCCGTGATCAGTGGAGCCACTGTCCCCGAAGCACGCGCTGTTATCGAACGCATCAGCCGGGAGCGTCGTGCGCAATTACGCCAGCTGGGTGTGGATTTTCGTTACGACTATACACCGGGTCGGGTGACAACAACGCAGACCCAGCTCTCGCGGGTGAGCGTGTCTACCGAGCACCGTCGTTGGCCGGAATTCGAGTTGAATCTACTGGGCGATCATCAGGCCGCCAATGCCGCCGTTGCAGTAGCTTGCGTCGAAACATTGCAGCAGGCGGGCTTCCGCGTGCCCGATGCTGCTGTCGCTGCGGGTTTGGCCGGAGTGTCCTGGCCGGCGCGTTTGGAAGTAATCGCACGAAAGCCGCTGATAGTTCTCGACTGTGCCCACAACGTCGCCTCGGCACTGGCCCTGGTGCGGACATTGCAAGCATCGTTTCCACCTGCGCGGCGGCTGCTAATCTTCGCCGGAAGCAGCGATAAAGATCTGGCCGGCATGTTCCGCGTTCTCGCGCCGCACTTCGCTCACGCCTTTTTGACCCGCTACACCAACAATCCGCGCAGCGTTCCTGCCGAGCGCCTGGCCGGGTTGCTTCGTGCCAACGGCAATCTCCCGACCACGCTCTGCCCCACACCGGCAGATGCCTACAACGCCGCCCGCGCTGCCGCATCGCCGGAGGACATTCTTGTAATAACTGGCTCTGTGTTTCTGGCCGGAGAATTGCGGCCATTACTCGTCGCCGGATAAATCAGGTGGGAAAGCAAAACCGTTATAAGTCGGGATCAAGGGCCGTGCTGCTTCATACGTTTCGGCTTGATCGCCCCAGCACGTCCATCCCTCTCTCCGTCGCCGAGCAAACAACTCGATGTACGGTCCTGGACTGCATGTCTCGATGATTTCGTATTGCTCTTCCGGCTTCCAGGAATGTTCCTGTTTGCGCGAAATAAGAATGTTCACCTGCTTGCGCCCGGCTGGTTTTGTTCGGAGTTTCCCCTTCACGCCAAACAACAACAGTTCCGTGACGTTGCGAAAATAAAAGCCAACGCCACGACCATCCGGCCCGCCGTCCTTGCGTATCTTGTACCAAACTAGGTTCGTTTTGTAGGTAAATCCCCACGCTTGCATGATGCGCAGTCCTTCGGCAAGCAGCGCGTTGGGGCACCAGAGATACAGATGGGATTGTGGCGCGGCCAAGGCGCCGACGGGCAAAGCCGCGATCTCGTCGAAGCTCAGCGTCGGATAGCGGTGCAAGCGCCGATGCTCCGGGGCCATTTTGCCGGTGCGGTTATCGAAGCGCCAGGGCGGATCGATAAGCACTGTGCCGAATTGGCCGCGAACGCTGTCAAACGCCAGAGGATTTTCTTGCATCATTATCCTCATTTACTTGTCCTTTTTCGGAATTACGACTTTGGCCTTAGGCCGTTCGCGCTGGAATCGCTCCAAATTCTTATCCGCTTGCTCCTTGGTCCCATCGACATCGCGGACCAGCCAGTGGTTGTCTTTCTTGACCAGTCGAATCGACAACGGCCCTCCATGCCTTCTGCCATCTCTCTTCTTTGATTTTTCGAGGACGGGATCGGTGATCGCCAATGCATGCTCGTCGTCGGCGAGAAAGCGGACGATGGCCGGCGGCTTCGTCGCCTCTAGCTTCTCGAACGCCCTCTTGATCTTCTCTTCGCGGCTATACGCTTTGCCTGGCTCGCCCAGTTCGGCCGCTGCCTTGGCTTGTCCGGTAAAGAACGAGTTTAGAAATGCCTTCGTCGTCTGGAGGGCATCGGGAGCTTTTTTGTCCTCGTCCGCTCCCTGGAGATTCGGTTGCACCACAATCAAAAGCCCCAGCAGAACCAGCGTGATGACCAGCATAACACGTCGTTTCGTCATGGCAACACCTCGTGGGAAAAGAGATTGAACAGCCTCGCTGCATTCCATGCCAAGATCCTTATGCCGATTGCACTGTGGCAACAGAACCAGTCCTCCTCCGTAGGTACACGCGAATCGTCCAGTTCAGCAAAAGCGCCGGAACAATCCCGAATGGGAAGCGAAGCCGCCAGGATTTAAGGGGCCGGATTAGCACTGGAACGTAGCGCACTTGACCCTGACGGTCGCGAGTGGCCTTCGATTCCATGACGATTCCTTCAGGGATGTCGGAGAAAAAGCTGAACTCCCACGGCCGAGCGGGAGAGGCGAAACGCTCGACGAGACGGCGATTCCTTTCCAACCACGCGCGATGGTCACGCGAATACTGCTCGTCGGGAATCACCGCTCCCTGCTCGTAAGTATGCCAAATCTGCACGGTCCCGCCGCCGATGGCTACCCGTGTCATCCGGCCCCTCATCCATATTAATGAGTCGAAGAAACTTGCGAACCATATCCCAGAGGCGATGGCGGTAAGGCTCGCCCAGACGAGAGCACCGCGTCGAAAATACAGGCGAAGAAGGTGCCAGCCGTACCATGCCGAGAACGCGGCCACGGACAGCGCATCGGAGCCGAGCCGCCGCCACTTTTGCAAGAAATCACGCAGCAGCACCGATTCGCTACTCACTTCAACCGGCTTGTCCCGATGTTGATGAATGAGACTGATCGTGAAATCCACCGATGTCCGCAGCCACATCACGACGAGGCCGAGCAAGCCGCGCCGACGGTAGGCTTCGTGCGCCGTATCACGGAAGAGTTGGACCATCGCATCGCCGTACTCCCGACGAAAGGAAGCGGGATAAGTAGCGAGAAGCAGTCGATAGAGCCGAACAGACCGCTCAACGAGTCCGTCCATCCACGCAAAGCACCCTTCCACGACTTGGGAGGTCCAATACGTAAGCACGACACAGAGAATGAGCATCGCGTAGACGAACGCCGACAAGGCGATCCATTGGGGTATTTGGGACATGGTTCAGCCTCCTGCTCGGCCAAGAATGATGCGTCCGGTGAGCAGTCGTTTCTGGTGCGCGGCGCGAACTAGCTCGGCCAGGCGCTCCGCCTCGGCGGCGGCCAAGCGACGGCCTGCGTCGGTGAGGCGATAGTAGCGCCGTCGCTGATCGTCGAGCTGGGGATCGGGACGTTCCTCCGCTTCCTCAATGAGACCACCGCCGAGCATTCGTTTGATGGCGCCGTACAGTGTGCCTGGTCCCAAGCGCGTGCGTCCCTCGCTGCGCTTTTGGACTTCTTGCATGATCGCGTAGCCGTGTTTCTCGCCGTCGGCCAAGGCAAGCAAAATGTGAAATTCCGGCGAGCTGAGAGATAATTGCCGAGATTCTTGGGATGCCATCTCATCCTCCTTCCACTGCATCGTTCACGGATATATCGTTCTGCGATATATTGTGTCGCCAGGATTGGGACACGTCAAGGTTTCGCGCTTCGTTCCGCAAGCCGCGCCGGGCCTTACAATGACCGCAAAGAATTCACCACGGAGAACTCCTCATGCGCGTTGCAGCGATTCAAATGACATCCACGGCAGATCGTTCGCGGAACCTGGAAATGGCAGAAGGACTCATGGCCGCAGCGGCTGGCGATGGCGCTCGACTGATCGTTCTTCCGGAGATGTTCAATGTTCTTGGCGATGCTGAGGTGCTGCGCGGCAGTGCGGAACCGCTGGACGGACCGAGCCTCCGCTGGGCCGGCGAACAAGCGCGGCACCTCGGCGTTTGGCTCGTGGCCGGCAGCATTATGGAACGTGTGTCGGGCCACGAGAGAATTTTTAACACCTCATGTCTCTTCGACCCTGCGGGAGAACGATGCGCGATCTATCGCAAGATTCATTTGTTCGATTGTGATGTGCCCGGAGCAAGCTATCACGAATCGGCCACGGTGATGCCGGGGCGTGACATCGTTCGCACCGAGGCAGAGGGAGTGCCGCTGGGTTTGTCGATTTGCTTTGATCTACGATTCCCAGAGCTGTTCCGCATTCTCGCTCTGGACGGAGCGCGGTTGATCGCGCTGGCTTCCGCCTTCACCGAGCGCACGGGCCGCGATCATTGGGAAGTGCTGGTACGCGCCCGGGCCATCGAAAATCAGGTGTATCTGATCGCGGCCAATCAGGTCGGCGCCAGCACGCCGAAGCTGCGTTGGTTTGGCCGGTCGATGATCGTCGATCCCTGGGGCGTCGTGCTGGCGCAAGCACCGGATCGAGAATGCTACATCGTCGCCAATTTGGATTTCGCCGAGCAGGACCGCGTGCGCGCACAACTACCCAGCCTCGCGAATCGCCGGCCCGAAGCGTATGGATGAGAGTTTAGCCGCGAGCCGTAGGCGAGCGCGTCCCGCGCTCGCCTACGGCTCGCAGCTAAACGAGGATGAATGATCCTCATTTACCAATCGACCACGGAGCCATCATCTGCGTCGTAGGATTCGCGGTTCTTCCAGTCGTGATCGATCTTGTCCGCCAGGGCATGTTCGTCCAACTCGATGCCGAGTCCGGGAGTTGTTGGCAAATCCAGATAGCCCTTATGCACCGTGAACGGTTGTTTGAGATAACCCTCGCCGAGCGTGACCTGTTCTTGTGCGACAAAGTTGGGAATCGACGCGGCCAGCTGCACACCAGCGGCCAGGGCGATGGGGCCGAGCGGACAGTGCGGGGCGATGGCGGCGTAGTATGCCTCGGCCATGCCGGCAATGAGACGGCATTCGGTGATGCCGCCGGCGTGGCACAAGTCCGGCTGCAAGATCGTCGCCGCTTTCTTTTCGAGGACTTCACGGAAACCCCATTTGGTGAAGACGCGCTCGCCAGTGGCAATCGGCAAATGCGTGCCGCGAGCGATCTCGGCCATGATGTCGTGGTTCTGCGCCTGGCATGGCTCTTCGATGAACATCGGCTGATACGGCTCCAACGCCTTGATGAGCAGCTTGGCCGTGGCTGGACTGATGGCGCCGTGGAAATCGATGGCGATGTCCACGTCCTCCCCGCCGGCTTTGCGAAGTTCGGCGAACTTGTCGGCGACGCGGCGCACCGTCTCCGGCGTCTCGATGTACCGCGCCGGCCGCCGCGTTGCCGGTCCCGTCTTGAAGGCGGTGAAGCCCTTGTTCTTCAACTCTTTCAGTTTTTCGGGACTGCGAGCATGAGCATAGACACGAACGCGCTGCCGAGTTGGTCCACCGAGCAATTCATAAATCGGCACGCCCAGCGCCTTGCCCTTGATGTCCCATAGCGCAATGTCGATGCCGCTGAGAGCACTGGTAAGGATTGGCCCGCCGCGATAGAACGCATGGCGATAGATGGCCTGCCAGTGATGCACGACCTGACGCGGATCTTTGCCGATCAGATACGGCTCGATTTCCTTGACGGCCTCGGCGCAGGTTTTGGCCCGTCCTTCGAGGATTGGCTCCCCCAATCCAGTGATGCCGGCGTTGGTATGGATCTTCAAAAACAGCCAGCGCGGTTTGACGAGAAAGGTTTCGAGTTTGGTGATTTTCAGAGCATCCTTGGCGGCGATGGGAGCGTCCTTACGGCATTCCTCGGCAGGTTCGGCGGCGGATAACACGGACAAACCAAGCCCGGCCAAGCTTCCGGCGAGGATTGCGCGGCGATCCGGTACATGAAGACGATGCGGTGAGGTCATGATGAATTTCTCCTTGCGAGCAAGAAAGAGTCAGTGAGGCACAGACATTATCGCAAGGCAGGGTCTGCTTGGCACGGGGACAGAAGAAGGCATCCCCTCATTGCTCTGTAAAATAAAGGGTGTCGAGATGATCCAAATCTCTGCCGAAGAGACATGATACGTATGGGCATCGAGGACGCTTTTTTGCACGACATTTTGGCGCATCCCGACGACGATGCGCCGCGACTGATCTACGCCGACTGGCTCGACGAACACAATGATCCGCGTGGCGAGTTCATCCGCATTGAGTGCGGCCTTGCCCAACTCAGCGATGAAGATCCGCGCCGCTGGCCGTTGAAGCAACGCGAACAAGAACTGCTCCGCGAACATGAAGCGAAATGGCTACCGAAGGGCATTGGCACGGCTTCGTGTGTTTTCCGCCGCGGATTCGTCGAGGAAGTCACACTATTCGTGCAAGACTTCCTTGCAGTAATTGAGCGGCTTTTTGAACAGACGCCCGTGCTCCATATTTGCCTCCGTGGGCCCATGTACGCTGCTGAAGCCGAACGAGCCAGGGAGGAAGGATGGGGTTGGTGGCAAGTAGCGCAATCGCCGCACCTTACCCGTCTGCGCGGGTTAAGTCTTGATTTTTCTTTGGATGCCGAGGACTGGCGAAGTCTGATCGAAACACCTTATCTGACGAATTTGATCGACTTGAGATTACTCTCCCCCTGTAGGAGTGAGGCCGTCAGGATCAACTGGGAAGCGATGACCAATCGGCCGGCATTGCGCAGCTTGACTCTCGCAAATCATGCCCTAACGATCGAACAGCTACGCATTCTTGCAAACTCTTCATCATTGACGAGCTTGTGTGAGCTGAACCTGATCAACAATCGCCTAACCCACGAAGCAGTGAGAGTGCTGGCCGATAAGCGGTTGTTATCGCAGCTAGAGACACTGAGCCTGGATCACAACCTTCTCGGCGACGCGGGTGCCTTGGCTATGCGCGAGTGGCCCTCGTTGCCGCGCTTGACTCGCCTCAGTTTGGGGAACAATCAGCTTTTCTCCGCTGGAGTCAAAGCCCTCGCCGAAGCGGCGGCACTGCGGGAGTTGATTTCCCTTAATCTTTCCAGGAATGTTAGCTGCGATGACGGAGCCGCTGATCTGGCTTCTTCCGACTGGAAGCGTCTGCAAGCCCTCAAGTTGTGGTTCAGCGGCGTGGGGGATAGGGGAGTGCAAGCGCTCGCTCGTTCGGAGACGCTTTCCCAATTAACCTGGCTCAATCTCACGGCGAATCGCATTACCAGCGCGGGAGTGCGTGCCCTTATCGCGTCGAGAACTTTGCCGCGCTTGGCTCGGCTCGACCTGCTTCGCAATGCCATTAGTTCGGCGGAGCAGCAGCGGTTGCGCGAGCGCTTCGGGCCATTCGTATATTGTTGACGAAGCGGGCGGTTTACAACTGAACGCTTTCGAGGCGCTTGAGTGCCTCCGCGTGGACATGGCCGTTGCTGCCGAGAAGTCCGAAACGTTGCCAAGCTTCCGGCAGCCCATAACGCAACTCCTCGCCGTGCAATCCCGTCACCGTGCCGCCAGCTTCCGTTACAAGCAGATGACCCGCAGCAATGTCCCAATCGTGAAACTGCGTGTAATCGTTGACGTACAACTCGACCTCGCCGCGCGCCACCAACGCCAGCTTGATCCCCGCCGAATAGGTTTCGACGACGCGGGCCGGCTGGATTGCTTGGGCCATGCGCGAAGGCACCTTCGGATTGCGCGAATGGCTCTGTACCATTGCCGCCGCGGATAAGTCCTTCGTAGTCGAGACGCGGCAAGCAATCGGATCGCTGCCCTCATCCTGCCGCCAACACCCATTGCTTTTCCTCGCATAGGTGCAACGGCCCTTTGCCGGTTCCAGAACGACTCCGACAGCGATTTGCCCGTTTTCTACAAATGCAATCATCACCGAGAATTCGCCGTTCTTGCGCGCGAAGCCGCGTGTGCCGTCGATGGGATCGACGACCCACAACCGCGGCCCGATGCTCGGCACTCCTTTCAATGCCGATGTCTGCTCCTCTGCGCAGAGAGCATCACCCGGAAACAGGTTTTTGAGATGACTTAGAATGATCTCTTGAGCTTGTCGGTCCGCCTCCGTGCTGATGTCGATGGGGGCGTCCGGGATGGCCTGGAATTGGCGATATGCGTCGAGGATGACTCGTCCCGCTTGTCGGGCTGCTTCGAGTGCTGCTTCTAACTCGCGTTCGTGCGCCATGATGTCCTTTCCAGTTTTGGCCTAACGAGCCGGAAGCGTAAGCGACGGGTGCTTCGCCGTCGCTTACGCTTCCGGCTCGTTTGTTGCCATCACGCTTGTTGTATCTGGTCCACCATCTCGTTGAATTCAAGGTAGTGCAGATGGCGATAGAGCGGGTTCTGTCCGAGCAATTCCTTGTGGACGCCGGAAGCGACGATGCGGCCCTTGTGCAGTACAAACAACGTATCGCAGGAGCGAATCGTCGAGATACGGTGCGGCAGGAAAATGACCGTGCGTCCGGGCAGCACGCGCGTCCATGTGTCGTCCAGCAGTGCCTTGGTTTCTTCGTCGAGCGCATCTTGCGGCTCCTCGACGATGAGCAGGGCGGGGTCGCGCAGCACCGCGCGGGCCAAGGCGATGCGGAATTGCTCGCTGATGGACAACGAATGCCCCAGTTCGCCGATGGGCGTTTCATAGCCCTTGGGCAGTTTCTGAATGAAGTGGTGGGCATGGACGAGCTTGGCCGCATCAATGATTTGGCCAAGCGTGTAAGCGTTGTCGCCGCAGCCGATATTATTGGCCACCGTATCGTGGAAGACCAGATTGTGCATCAGCACAATGGAAATCTGCGCCCGCAGCGAATCGAGCGTCACCCAACGGAGGTTGTGTTGATCGATGCGGATCTCGCCGCTGGTCGGATCAAGCAGACGGGGAATCAGATAAACCAGAGCGTGTTTCTCCAAATCGTCAGGCCCAATCAACCCGATGCGTTTGCCCGCCGGAATGGTCAACGACACGTCTTGGAGGAGCATCCGGCCGCTGCCCGGTTCGCGCAGGCTGACATTATCGAACTCAATCTGCTTGTGCAGAGGCGGCAAGAATTCTGCCCCGACGACTTGGCCCACTTCGCCGCGCCGTTCCAGGAACTTGAACACATTATCGGCGGAATCGCGGCCGCGGCGGATGATCCGACGTGCTTCCAACCAGCGTTGGACCGGCTGATAGAGGCTTACCAGAGCCGTACTCAGCGCCACCAGGCTAGCCACGGTCAATTGACCCGACAGCACGAGAATGCC
>Ga0070739_10002482_pt1 | contig 24745 bp, 18 predicted proteins | sample Coa_R1_7_FD_66445 | JGI IMG/M metagenome (GOLD analysis project Ga0070739, IMG submission 66445) | Surface soil microbial communities from Centralia Pennsylvania, which are recovering from an underground coalmine fire - Coalmine... | ecosystem: Environmental > Terrestrial > Soil > Unclassified ...
CGCAGGTGATGGTGGAAATGAAGATGGTGGAACTGAGCCGCAACGACGTGCTGACCTACGGCATCGATTTCCCGACGATCTTCACGCTCAACCCGCTCACCCACTGGCTCAACAACAAGGTCTCGGTCCCCAGCGCGATTTCCGGACTGCTCGCCTTCGGCGCGGGGAAATCGCTGATGGGGATCGGCATCGTGAATCCGTCGCTGGTCGCGAAGATGACGGAATCTTCCGGGAAGACGCTGATCGAAGCGCAATTGCGAAGCATTGACGGGCAGCCGGCGACATTCCATGTGGGCGACCGGTACCCGATTCTGACGTCGGGCTACTACGGCAACACGGGCCCCGGCGTGACTCCCGGCGGCGGCGGAACCCCTGGTGGCGGGGGCACGGGCCCAACGGGGAAGAGCACGCTGCAGTTGAGCCAGAGCACGGTCTCCTGGGTCTATTCGCCCGGCGGCGCGGCGCCCGAAGCGGCCAGCATCACGCTGACGGACACGCTCGGCACCGTGGGATATACCGCCACCGTCGAGAGCTCCAGCCCGTGGCTGACGGTAAATCAATCGGCAACGGCCGAAGGGAACACGCCGGCGACGCTGACGATCGCGCCCGGCGCGGCGTTGACGTCGCTCGGGACGGGATCGTACCTCGGTCTCGTGGCGGTAACCGGGTCGGACGGCTCGGTCGCGTACGTCACCGTGAACCTGGCGGTCAATGGCGGGGCGCAGAATCTGTCGCTTTCGCCCTCGACGATCAGCCTGGCGGCAGCGGCCGGAACGCTCGAAGCGCAGCAGAGCGTCTCCGTAACCAGCACGATCGGGGGAGAGATGACGGCGAGCGTGGTCGGACCGGGGCTGGTGCTCTCCGGCGCAGGCTCCTCCGCGACGGCGAACACGCCATCGTACCTGACCGTGCTGGGGAATCCGGTGGGGCTCTCGGCGCAGACTTATCTCGGGCTGCTCAGCGTGACGGTGGGGGATACGACGCAGGAGATCGAGGTCAGCTTTCAGGTCACTTCGGGCGGCACCCTCACCGTGAGCCAGTCGTCCGTGCCATGGACGTACACGACCGGCGGGACGCTGCCGGCGGCGGCCACCGTGACCGTAACGGGCACCGGAACGGCCACGACCTTCACCGCGACGGCGGCGAGCGCGGACTCGTGGCTGCTGGTCGACGGCCAGGCGAGCGTTTCCGGCTCGCTGCCGGCATCGCTGGTCCTTTCGCCCGCGACGAACGTGGCATCGCTCGCGACCGGAACCTACAACGGGTCCGTGCAGATCACAGCGTCGGACGGGTCGGTGGCATACGTGAACGTGACGCTTACGGTCAATGGCGGGACTTCGAACGGGCTGACGGTTTCGCCAAATCCGGTGTCGATCGCCGCGGCTCTGGGGGGCGCGGCCGTGCAACAGACGATCAGCGTCACGAGCGCCACCGCCGGAACGCTCAGCGCGACGGTAACGGGTTCGGGACTCACGGTGACGTTGTCCGATACCACGGTAAAGGCCAATACGCCGGCGACATTCACGCTCACGGCGAATCCCGCTGGACTCACCGCGCAGACGTACGTGGGGTCGCTCACGGTCACGGTGGGGAGCGCGACCATCGCGGTGCCGGTGAACTTCAGCGTCGGCGCGACCAGCAGCGGCAGCAACGGCACGAGCGTCTACACTCCCATCCCCTCATTCAACTTCGAGGACCTGGGGCTTGCTCTGAAACTGACGCCGCACGTGCATGGGACCAGCGAGGTGACGCTGGAAATCGAAAGCAGCTTCAAGCTGCTGACCGGGCAGGTGGTGAGCGGCATTCCGGTGATCTCGAACCGCTCGATGAAGACGACCGCGCGCCTTCACCTGGGCGAGTGGGCCGCGGTGATGGGGCTGCTCGACAAGAGCGAAGCCCATAGCATCACCGGACTGGCCGGGCTTTCGCGAGTGCCGTACCTGGGCGCGCTGGCCGGCGTGCACGAGCGCGACCGCGATAAAGACGAAGTTCTGATCCTCATGCGCCCGGTGCTGCTGACGCCGCCGCCGGGCTACGCTTCCGCGCCGCGGTCGTTTTACGTCGGCTCGGAGATACATCCGCTGACAAGGTTCTGAGAAGACAGGAGACAGGAGACAGAATGCGCGGCGTTCGTACACGCTGACGCAGACCCCTCCCCTTGCGGCCCCTCGCTCCTAACTCCTAGCTCCTGATTCCTAGCTTCTGACCCCTGACTCCTGACTCCTGACTCCTGACTCCTGACTCCTGACTCCTGTCTCCTGTCTCCTGTCTCCTGTCTCCTGCCCCCCCTCTCCTGCTATCGTGGATCTTCATGTCCCGAATGCTGGAAGAAATCCGCGAGCAGCCGGCGGCGCTCGAGCGCACGCTGGCCGCGGAGTCGCGCCGGTTCGCAAAATTCAAGCGGTTGATGGAGCAGAAGCGGCCGCGGCTCATCGTGCTGGTGGCGCGCGGCACGTCGGATAACGCGGCGCTGTTCGGCCGGTACCTGCTCGAAATCACGACCGGAATTCCGGTCTCGTTGGCAGCGCCTTCGATTTCGACGCTGTACGACGCCGCCATGGATTACCGTGACACCCTGGCGGTGGCGATCTCGCAATCGGGCGAATCGACCGACATCAATCTGGTGCTGGAGCGGGCGCGCAGCCGCGGAGCCGTCACCATGGGGATCACGAACGAGCGCGCGAGCACGCTGGCGCGCCTGGCCGAGCACACGTTCCTGGTCCGGGCCGGACGCGAGAGGAGCGTCGCGGCAACGAAAACCTACACCGGTCAGATGATGATTCTCTATCTGCTGGCGCACGCGCTCGGCGGAAAGATTGGCGTCCCGGATCTGGAGCGGTTGCCGGAAGCGGTGGCGGACGCTCTGCGGCTCGAGCCGGAGATCGCAACGATCTCCGAGCGGTACCGTTTCATGCGGCAGGCCGTAGTCGTGGGACGCGGGCTCAATTACGCGAATGCGTTCGAATTCTCGCTGAAGCTGATGGAGACTTGCTACGTGGTGGCGGAGCGGTTCTCGTCGGCCGATTTCATGCACGGGCCGATCGCTTTGGTCGAGCCGAGCTTCCCGGTGTTCGCGTTTGCGCCGCCGGGGGTGACGTGGAACTCGGTCGGCGAGACGCTGCAAAAGCTCGCGGGGCTGCACGCCGAGATCGTCGCGATTTCGGACTCCGGCAACCGGGAAGTGGATGCGCGGGCCACCCGCGTGATTCGCCTGCCCCGGCGGATGAAGGAGGCGATGACGCCCATTCCGTATATCGTTCCGGGGCAGCTATTCGCGGCACATCTAGCGGCGCAGAAAGGGCTGAACCCGGATCGGCCGCGGACGATCAACAAGGTGACGCTGACGATTTAGCGAACGGGTGTGGGCCGGGTATACCCGGCCCACACCCGGCGGCGGGATTACTTGCGCGGCGAGAATTTGTTCAGCTCGGCGAGCAGGCGGTCGGCGGCGGCGGGGGGCTTGGCGCCGCTGCCCAGAATATCCTTGCTGGTCCAGCGCTGGCCGTACATTGCCTGGTTGTCATCCAGGTCATTGCGCAGCGTCGCGCCGTCGAGCGAAACACCGGCGAAGACGCCGCGCGAGCGGGACCACGAGAGGATCTCCGCCATCATCATGGCGTCCGTCTGCGCGGTGGCATTGCGGCCGACCGGGCCCACGGCAGCGGTGGCGTCCGCGCCGATGGTGAATTTATCGGTGGTGAGCCGTTTCATGCCGCGCTCGTTCATTACCAGCAGCACTACGTCGCTCGAAGAGGCGCCGATCTGAAAGCCGACGCTCCCGCCTTCGATGCGGATGGCCGCGGGCGGTCCCCATCCCTGCCCGCTGGCATTGCGGCACACGGCGAAGCCGCGGCCGTATTTGCCGCCCACAATGAAGGCGCCTTTCTTCAAACCGGGCACCAGCACGATGCAGCTCGATTTGTCGAGCAGGCTCTGCGGAATGGCTTTATCCGAAGTGGCCATGATCTCGGAAAACAACGCGGCCGCATCGTTGAGCCGCTCGTCGACTTTGGTCTTATCCTCAGCGGCGAAGGCGGTACCGGCAAGCGGAGCCAGCGTCATAACCGAGACAAGCGTAAGAATCGTGAAACGCATACCTTCATCGTATCGCGGAGCGTGGGTTGGCCAACCCTTTTTCACCGCCAAAGCGACGCGTTTCCGCTCGATTTCGCCGGCTGCAGCGCGCATTTTAAAGCGGACGGAGCGGCCGCCGGCGTGGACCGTGAAATGGAGTACAAGTCCGCCTCAGCGCGGCGCATTTTTTCCACGAAAAGGGCGTCCTACGCCCCCGCCATCCACACACCCGCTACCACCGCGAGCGCCGCCAGCGCGGCGGTTTCGGCGCGGAGGATGTGCGGGCCGAGCGAAACCGGCTGCCAGCCGGCCGCGGCGGATTGCTCCCGCTCGGCGTCGGTCCAGCCGCCTTCGGGGCCGAGCAGCAGCGCGACCGTGTCAGCGGGTGTGCGGACGGTGGGAATGAGTCCGAGAAGCGGCGGAGCGGCGGCTTCCTCCAGCGCGTAGCGATGTGCGGCCTCGGTGGCGAGCGCGGCGGGGAACCGGATGGCGGGCAGGATTTCGGGCAGCCGCGCGCGGCGGGATTGCTGGGCGGCTTCGCGGGCGATGCGCTGCCATCGCTCCGCCCGTTTCCGGGAGGCTTCGAAAAGCCCCTTCTCGCTGCGCACGGTTTCGACCGGCTGGATGCGCGCGACGCCAAGCTCGGTGGCCTTTTCGACCATCCACTCGAACCGGTCGAACTTGAAGAGCGCCGCGCAGAGAGTAACATCCACAGGCGGCGGCGCGGCATCGATGGGTTCGAGAATGCGGAACCGGACGAGGTCGCCGCGGGCTTCGGCAATTTCGGCGAGGTAGACGGACCGGTTGTCCGAGATTTCAAACTTCTGGCCGGGCTCGACGCGCAGGACGCGCGTGAGGTGGCGGGCCTCATCGCCGCGCAGCTCGGCCATGCCGGCGCGCGGCGGATCGGTGAAGAAGCGGCGGCGGGACATCGGGACGATTCCAGGCTAGCAGGACTGCGCGCCCCATTTCTGTGTTAGCTTCTCTCCATGAAAACGATTCCTCTGCTACTGCTCACCGCCGCGTTCGCGCTTCCGGCCGGCGAGAGCGGCTTCCATGCCTGGAGCGCGGCGGAGCTGAAGGGATTCTCGAAATCCCTGGCGCCGAAGGTCAACGCTCAAAAGATCGCCACGCAGCCTCTGGCCGCGGTGGGCAATTACAACTTCCTCATCGCGCACCGGGAAGGCTCGGGCGAGGCCGAATACCACGAGACCCAGGCCGACATCATGGTCATCGAGACAGGCGGCGCCACGCTGATCTACGGCGGTGAGCTGGTGGACGGCCGGACGACGCAGCCGCACGAGATGCGGGCGGCCGCCATTCGCGGCGGCATGGAGCAGAAGCTGGCGCCCGGAGACGTGGTGACCATCCCGGCCCGCATGCCGCATCAGATGAAGCTCGAGCCAGGGAAGGAGATTACGTATTTCACGGTGAAGGTGACGCAGTAAGGGCTTTCGCTTTAACGCAGAGACACAGAGGCGCGGAAATTTCCCGTCTTAGTTCGGCGATGGGATCCTGTCGACGCCATCGATTACGATCACATCGAGGGGAACATCCCGTACCCTGACGAGCTTCAGCCCTAACTGCCGTTCCAGCGCCTCGAAGATCGTCGGCCCGTCACCGTGATCCGCCGGAGCCGGCGAGCCGGCGCTGGGCGAAGCAGCAACGCAATCGGCGCACGCAAACTCGAGCGTGAAGTTATACTGCCCGGGCAGACCCGTTTTATCGTTTACGCGCGGCCTTTTCGCGGAACCGGACGCGACGGAGTGAGAGATCAGGTATCCCAGATTCTCGGCAAGATACGCCATCGATCTCTCCTGGAACTTGAACCGAAGGTTTCCGTTCCGAACGATCTGCCCGGTGTGAGGCCCCGGCGGAAGAACCGGAAAACCATCCCGGTCGGTAGCGGGAGGCGCAGCAGGATTCGCCGTACCCGTAGACGCGGCTTCCGTCGCTTCTCTGAACTTCGGCCCGCGAGGCAGGAGCACCAGATCGAATGCCGGGAAACCCTGGGTTTCGTGGTGAATCGAGAGATGAAACCGCTCGGCCAACAGACTCTGAAGCATCATCTGGAACCGCTGTTTCGTGGTGTCGGGCGGCATGGTCGCATCCACCTCGTACAGGGTCGAGTGTAGCCATGAGGGCCCTCCGGATATCTGGTCGCCCGGGACTCCATACGCCGTTGCGATGAGGTTGATCAGCGTCGATCGCACGGAATATCGCCCCGGAGCACTCGTTCCTGGACCTCCGGAGGCCGGCCGGGGAGGAACCGAGGAATCGGCAAGTTTCACAGATGCCGCGGGAAATTCGACCGGTTGCCCCAGCCCGCAAAAGCGCTCATAACTGTCAGAAGCGCCAGGTAAGTCACTCTCGCCATTTGATCCTCCGATCCGCGGATGTCAGCGCCGCGGGACTGGAAATGGAATGCGCTCGTCGAGCTTTATCATGCGGCAATCTTAGCCTAAAAGTTCGCGATCGTCTCAATCGGGGATTCATGGGCAGCCAGGGATTCGCTCCGGGTTGGAAGGCAATCGTCTGTGTTTCCTCTGCGTCAAAGAGCGACTCACTCCTTCCAAAACAGCTCCGCATCCGAGCGCCGCACGTAGTTGGCGTCCAGCGCGGCCGGATCGCGGGCTTCGCCGCGCGCCAGGCGCTCGGCCGCAATGCGCACCACCTGACCCGCGAGAACATGGCCGGCGGTGACGCGCGGCGCCGGCGGGAGGGCATCGCCGAAGGGGGCGAAGTCGGGGGCGATGAGTTCGAGATCCGCGGCAGGAAGGATGGCGAGAAAGTCGGCGAGCTTGGCCACGGTCTCGGGGACGACGATGCCGCCCGTGGCATCGTAGACCGCGCCGTAGATCTGGCCGCGGCGCGCATCGAGCAGGACGGCGCGCAGCGGGGCGGAACCGAAGTGGGCCAGGGCTTCCAGATTCGACACGGCCACCGCCGGCTTTCCCGTGGCTTCCGCCAGTCCCTTGATGCAGGCCAGCCCGACGCGCACTCCCGTAAACGAGCCCGGCCCGGCAGCGGCGGCGAAGCAGTCGATGTCGCCGGCGCTCAGGCCATGGCGGTCGAGCAGCGCGCGCAGGTGCGGATAGAGCACGTGGGCAAAGCCCGAAGGCGCATCGATCGCGATCACGTCGTCGCCCAGGGCGATGCTACCGTGCTCGTGAGTCGTATCGACCGCCAGAATTCGCGGGCCGCCGTCGCGCGCCGTCACGGGTTGACCCCGAGGCCGGTATCCAACTCGTACACCTTGCCGAGCGAGTTCATGCCATAGAGGCGCAGGTGGAGCACGGCGGGGTAGTGGTTCGCCAGATCCGCGGGAATCGTGAGCTGCCCTTTCTGGCCCGTGCCGAGCACGCGGAAGCCCTGGTGGTCGGCCGCGACGTCGCCTACCCAGAGCCAGTACATGGAGCGGGTGGCGCGGGTTTCGCGCGTCAGTTTGGCGGCGTAAGGCGAGGGCTTGGATTTGGAAATGTCGCCCGCGGGCTGCTCGATGGCGAAAGGCACCTTCGGCGTGTTGGCTTCGACCTCCTGCATCACGACCGCGCCGCGCTCCGATTCGAACTTATACGACCGGTTCATCCCTTCCAGATGCCCTTCGCGTACGACATGCAGGACCCAATCGTGGGCGCGATCCGGCGGCTCGCCGGTGAAGTGACCGCCGGAAAATTTCTTCTTTTCCTCCGTGATCTCTCCCGTAGCGGGGTTCATCCAGAAGACGTTATAGCCGTGCTTTTCGACCGTCAACTCGATCGGTCCGGGTCTTTCGATGTAGACCACGTATTCGGTATCCTCGAGCGCCAGCGCGCGCCCGCCATCGACGTCGAAGTAGGGCTCGAGTTCCCAGTAGCGCGTGCCGGCGAGGAAATCGGCCATAGCCTGCGCGGCATGGGAATTGGCAGCGTTGGCGGCAGTGACGGAGACGTATTGACCGTCCATTAGCGCGTTCCAGAGATCGCGGCGGAAGGCGGCGGGGTCGGCGGCCGGGCCGGCGCCGGCGGCGGTATTGACGAACGGGACCGGATAGAGTTGGTGCTCGATGGCGTTCACATCGGAGCTGGTGGTGGCGTGGTCGACGAAGGTTTGCCACTTGTCGTCGAGCAGCGGGCTCGATGTGACGCGCGTGCCGGTAGTGCGGGGATGGCTGTACGGGTCGAACTCTTTCAACAGGCCGCCTAGCTCGGCGAGGAGTCCGCGGCCCCCGGGGTAGTCGTCGAACCGGTCCACACCCGCCCACGTGACGTTGAAGGCGGCATAGCGGCCGGTAACGAAGCGCATGAACCGCCGGCGCGCTTCCGGCGTGGGAAGCAGGCGCGTGAGCGTTCCGGCGCCGCCGGCGAGGACGAGGTCGGCGGCGAGCCCTTTCTCGTTCAGGTAGCGGGCGCGGGTATCGAGCCGGCGGAAATAGTCGAGGTTGGGCAGGCCGTTGGAATCGAACTGGCCGCCGAAAGACCCCGCGAGGACGAAGCCGCGCACGTGCGTGAACTTTTCCGCCGCACGGGCATCGGCCATGGCACGGAACGCGGCATCGTCCATCGTCGCGAACAGCGGCTCGTTGGCGCCCATCCAGAGGTGCGGCTGGTAGAGGCCATCTTTGGATTTTTCGGTGTACCGCCAGTGATGAACGTTGGCGGCGAGGAGGAAGCCTTTCGATGCAGACTCGGCGGCAGTGAAGCTGCCGGTCTTGCCTTCCCAGCCGGGCAGGTTGCTACTGACGAGGTAATCCCACTGGCCCGCCTCGGTCGGCGCGAAGCGGACGACCAGGCGGCGGCCGCCGTCCCAATAGGCAGGCAGAGCGTAGGTGTGGCGCGCCGGGGAGCGGAATTCGACGCGGAGATCGACGGTGGCGTACGGATTCGGATGAGCGGCGGCGTCAGCGTCGCTCAGATCGAAGGCCATTTCACAGATGGAGTAGGCCGGGGTGTTGTTGCAGGCGCTCTGCGCGTGTAAGGCCGGCAATGCCATGGCCAGCGCGGCGGCCCAGCGGAAGCTCATAGTTCTAGTATGCAACCATCGAAAATCCAACCACCGGGACTATGGACGGTGCTCCCGGGCCGGCATTACCGATTACAATTCTCCTACTGGCCGCCGGCAGGACCGCGGGGCCGAACAATTCCGGGGCCGGGTACGGCTCCGAACGGGGGACGTTGCATGGATGCTGTGGAAGAGCCGCTCCCGGAGCTCGATCCGGAAATTCTCCGCCGCCGGCGGGAGCGGACCGCGCTGATTGCCGGCGGCGTGGTGCTGATCGCGGTGGTGGCGATTCTGGGGTACCGGCTTCTCCGTCCGCTGCCGGCGACGGATTACGTGCTGCTGGCCGCGGAGGAGATGGTGCGCAGCCAGGTCCATCCGCACGGAGTCCTGCACTTCAGCCCGAAAGAGCTCACCACGGTGACGGATCTCGGGGACGACGGCTACCGCGTGCAGGGATGGGTGGAGGACGTCACCGACAGCGGGCCGGCGCAGCGTTGCTTTTATTCCGTGAACGTCCAGATCCGTCCGCCAGGGACGCTGATGGTCAGCGATCCGCAAATCTCGCCGGAGTTCCTGGAGCTACCGCGTTGAGCGCTTGAGCTGGCCGCAGGCGGCGTAGATGTCGAGCCCGCGGGGCTTGCGGACGAAACACGGCAGCGAACGGCGCACGATCGCCTGGAAGCTTTCGACGCGCGCGGCGTCCGGCGTGCGGTAGGGGATCTCCGGGCCCGGATTCAGCGCAATCAGGTTGACTTTGCAGTTGAGGTTCGCGAGCAGCTTCACGACCCGGCGCGCGTCCGCATCGGTGTCGTTGACCCCGCCCAGCAGGACGTACTCGAAGGTCAGCTTCTCCCAGGGGCGCAGGGGGTATGCGCGGCAAGCCTCGATCAGGTCCGCGAGATGGTATTTGCGGGTGATCGGCATGATCTCGCGCCGCATTTCCTCGGTCGAAGCGTTCAGGGAGATGGCGAGCTTGGGCCGCACGGGTTCGCGGCCGAGTTCGGCGATCTTGGGAATGATGCCGGATGTGGACACGGTGATGCGGCGGGGCGAGAGCGCAGAGCCGTCCGGATCGAGCAGGATGCGGGTGGCCTTGATGACATTCGGCAGATTGAGCAGCGGCTCGCCCTGGCCCATCATGACGATGTTGAGGCGGCCGCCATCGCGGCGGAGGCCGTTTTCGCCAGCGACCAGCAGCACCTGGCCGACGATCTCCCCTGCCGTCAGGCTGCGCTCGAGGCCGAGCAGGGCGGTCATGCAGAATTTGCAGTCGACCGGGCAGCCGACCTGGCTCGAAATGCAGATGGTGTCCCGCTCGCCCTCGGGCATGAGGACGGTTTCGACCGTGCGGCCGTCGGCCAGCCGGAGAAGATAGCGGCGGGTGCCATCGACCGACTGGTACATGCGGTCTATCGCCGGCAGCCCGAGACCGTGGCGGGCTTCGAGGCCGCTGCGCAGTTCCGAGGGAAGATTCGTGATTTGAACGAGATCCGAAGCGCCGCGGCGGTATACGGCATCGTAAAGCTGGCGCGCACGGTAGGCCGGTTGGCCGGGGCCCAAGGCCTCCCGCAAGTCGGCCATGTCCATGCCAATAATGGGGCCGACAATGGGTTGAGACATCCGATACCAGTTTAGCGAATTCGCGTGGGATGGCCCAAGGATGCTACAACAGGAGTACAAGAAGTCGGACCGCGACCCGTAGGGAGTTCGTCCCGGACGGCTCGCGCGGCCCACGGTTTTTCCCCATGACGTCCACCATCAACCCGGTTCGAGAAATCGAAATGACCACGCTCGAAAATGGCGTGCGCGTGATCAGCGAGTCCATGCCGCACGTGCGGTCGGTTTCGGTGGGCATCTGGGTGGGCACGGGATCGCGGAGGGAAACCCCGGAGCAGAACGGGATTTCGCACTTCATCGAGCACATGCTGTTCAAGGGGACGACCAGCCGGTCGGCCGAGGACATCGCGCGCTCGGTGGATTCGATCGGCGGAAACCTGGACGCATTCACGGCGAAGGAGCTGGTCTGCTTCAACACGAAGGTGCTCGACGAGCACCTGGCGCAGGCCTTCGACGTACTCGCCGACCTGGTGCTGCATCCGGTCTTCCGCGAGGAGGACATCGAGAAGGAAAAGGGCGTCATCCTCGAAGAGATCAAGATGGAGGCGGACAGCCCGGACTACCTGGTCCACGAGATCTTCTCCTCCAACTTCTGGAAGGACCATCCACTGGGGAAGCCGATCCTGGGTACGCCGCAGACGGTGAAGCGCTTCGACCAGCCGATGATCCGGCAGTATTACGAATCGGTGTATGCGCCGTCGAACCTGATCGTGACGGCCGCGGGCAATTTAACCCACCACCGGCTTGTGGAGCTAGTCCGGCAATATTTCGAAACGCTGCCGCCCTCGCCGCCCCAGCCACCGGACCAAACCCCGGCGACGCATGCTCGAATCGCGCTGAGGAACAAGAAAGCGCTGGAGCAGGTACACCTCTGCCTGGGGGTACCCTCGTACCCCTTGCCGCATCATGAGCGGTTCGCCTGCTATGTGCTGAACACGCTGCTGGGCGGCGGAATGAGCTCGCGCCTGTTTCAAAATATCCGCGAGCGGCAGGGCTTGGCTTATGCCGTCTTCTCCGAGCTAAATCCTTACAGAGACACGGGTTGCCTTTCGATTTACGCGGGCACGTCGGTCGAATCGGCGCGCCAGGTGGTGGAGTCGATCACCAACGAATTCCGCCAGCTCAAGCAGGAGCCGGTGACCGCGGAGGAGTTGCGGCGGGCCAAGGACCACCTGAAAGGCTCGCTGATGCTGAGCCTGGAGTCGACATCCAGCCGGATGTCGAATCTGGCGCGGCAGGAGATGTATTTCAGCCGGTTCTTTACCTTAGACGAGTTAGTAGAAAGCATCGAGGCGGTAACTGCGGACGATGTCCAACGGATCGCCCAGACGTTCTTCGACCCGCGCCAGATCGCCCTCACGATTTTGGGAAACCTGGAAGATTTCAAAATCGGCCGGGAAGACCTTGTTTGTTAATCAGCTCAACAACTTGTCCTTATATTTGCCGGAAGCCTGAAGTCCCATGGGTACTGGGACCAGGGTCCCTGAACGGACCGTATTTCAGGGCTCAAATTTCTTGATTCACCCGGTGGACTGTCGTACCATACAGGGGTCTAACCATAGTTGGGCATCAATCTACGGAGGTTCTCGTTGATCGGAGGTTGTCAGTGTTCACGTTGAATAAGATGAAGAGCTCCGCTTTGGTATTCCTGGCAGGAGCCATTTTCGGAGGACAGGCGGTCTACGCCAGCCCAATCCAATGCAGTTCCCTCACCCAAACAGCAGCAGGATATGCCGGTCAGACCTGCGCTGTCGGTAATGATCTGTTCACGTTCGGATCCACATTCTTCCAGGGGAGCTTCGCGGGCAACTACAACAATATTGCCGTCACGATCGTGGGCAACGGGCAGCTCGGTGTCGCGACCGGCTTCACGTTTTCGCCCACCAACAGCACGACCTGGAACGTGAACAATTCGACCGCGACGAGCCAGCCGCCGTACCTCACGTTCAGCGCGGACATCAACATTCTGATCGCCGCCGCTTTCGTTCCGGGCACAAACCCGCTGTACCACTTCTCGAGCGCGAACGCGGACCTGAACACGACGATCGTGGACGGCAGCGACGGTTGCAGTACCTCCTGCTCCTACGATCAGTTGTCGGAAAGCCTGACCGATCAGAGCAACAACAGCCTGAACCCGATCGTGATTACGGCCAACAGCGGCACCAACCAGGACTACTCGAGCACATCCAGCGGCTGGACCGCCACGGGCGTAACCCTCAGCAAGGACGATCACCTCTATGTTCGGGCAGTCTCGAATACGAGCTCGGTCACTACCAACGCCATTACCGATCTGGTGACTTACACGCAGGGACCGGAGCCGGGACCGTTCGTGCTGACGGCGGCCGGCCTGGGCTTGGTGATTCTGCTGGCGCGCCGCAAAAAGGCGATGGGGCTGCTGGCGGTAGCCGCGGCTCTGGTGCTGGCATCGGGCAGCGCACACGCCAACACGCTGTGCGCCTCCAATCCCCTGAGCACTTACACCGCCGGCGGTTATAGCTGCAATATCGGCAACTACCTGTTCTCGAATTTCACGTACACGATCAACAACAACTCGAATGGCGGCGGCCTGGCGAATGCCAGCGACGCCAATACCGCCAGCCAGATTACGGTTACCCCCCAAGGGAACGGATTCCAGTTCGTGCTTCCCGGAACCGATACTCTGGGCGTCGCGGACGTGAACTTCACGCTTGCCTTCGAGGTGGCCGTGCCGAGCACGATCACCTCCTTCTCGACATCGGAGACGGGCGGCACCAGCGGCACATCTCCCCAACCGGCCGCCGGCGGGTGCACTCCGCTCTCAGCCTGCATCAGCGTGACAGCGAAGGCCGGGAGCACCGCCGGCGCCTCGGATTTCGCCCTTCAGAACTACCACTACCCGACCACTTCCGGCGCCAGCACCGCGGGTCTGCACGTCAACGCGCCGGTGTTCATCACCGATACGGTGGACCTCTCGTCCACCACCGGCGGCCAGACGCACGTTTCGAACCTCCTGATCACGATCGGGACTCCCGAGCCGATGACGATGTCGCTGGTCGGCGGTGCTCTGTTGGGCCTCGGCCTGCTGATGCGGCGCAAGCGGCTGAACCGGGCGTAGCACACTTCGAGCCTTAAACTGAAACTCTAAAGAGGGCTGCGGCTGACGCCGCAGCTTTTTTTTTGCGCCGCGCCGGAAATACGCGGTGCGGACGGACGAAAACGAAAACGCCGCGGGCCATCCCGCGGCGTTTTCGTTTCTATAAAGTGTGCATTGGGGCAAGCCATGGGCCTGCCCCGGAGGTGGTTAAGCGGTACGCATGGCTTCGGATTTCTCGCCCGCGATCGCTGCCTGCGCGGCCGCGAGTCGCGCGATCGGCACCCGGTAGGGGGAGCAGGAAACGTAGTCCATGCCGACGCGGTAGCAGAACTGCACCGAGCTCGGCTCGCCGCCGTGCTCGCCGCAAATGCCGATTTCGAGGTTGGGACGGGTCTCGCGGCCTTTCCGGACGGCCCACTCGACCAGCAGGCCCACGCCTTCCTGGTCCAGCACGCCGAAGGGGTCGGCCTTGAAGATCTTCTTCTCCTCGTAATCTTTGGAGAACTTCGTGTAGTCGTCGCGGGAAAGGCCCATGGTGGTCTGGGTCAGGTCGTTGGTGCCGAAGCTGAAGAATTCGGCTTCTCGCGCCACCTGATCGGCCAGCAGCGCCGCGCGCGGGATCTCGATCATGGTGCCGATGAGGTATTTCTGATCCTTCATGCCGGCCTTTTCGAGGACTTCGTCGGCAACCCGCTTCACGATCGCCTTCTGATTTTCCAGCTCCTGCACGGAGCCGATCAGCGGAATCATGACTTCGGGAATGACCTTCTTGCCCTTCTTCGCGACCTGAACGACGGCCTCGAAGATCGCCCTCGCCTGCATCTCGGTGATTTCCGGATACGTGATACCGAGGCGGCAGCCGCGGTGGCCAAGCATCGGGTTGAACTCGTGCAGCGCCTCGACCCGCTTCAACAGGTCGGGCAGCAGGGTCTTGAGGTTCTTCGGTTCCGCGCCGAAATTGTTGTAGCGGGCGGCCATCTCGCGCTTGGCCTTGATATCCGCGTTGGGCAGCTTGGCGATATCGACCATCAGCTCTTCGCGCTTCGGCACAAACTCGTGCAGCGGCGGGTCGAGCGTGCGGATGACAACCGGGAAGCCGTCCATGGCTTCGAAGAGGCCGGCGAAGTCCTTGCGCTGCATGGGGAGCAGCTTGGCGAGAGCCTTGCGCCGGTCCTTTTCGGTTTCGCTCAGGATCATGGCCTGCACGTGCGGCAGCCGGTCCTCGGCGAAGAACATGTGCTCGGTGCGGCACAGGCCGATGCCTTCGGCGCCGAAGCGGCGGGCGGCCTTCGCGTCGCGCGGGATATCGGCATTGGCCCGGACGCCGAAATCGCCGCGGAAGCGGTCGGCCATCTGCATGAACTTCGCGAACACGGGCGAGTTCGGGTCGGGATCCTGCGTCTGCGCCTGGCCGAGGTAGACCTCGCCCGTGGTGCCGTTGATCGAAACCCAGTCGCCTTCCTTGATAGTGATCGTCTTGTCCCCGGTCTTGACGGTCGCGGTCTTGCTGCGCTCGTGGATGGCCACGGCGCCGCACCCGACTACGCAGGGCACGCCCATGCCGCGCGCCACAACGGCCGCGTGCGAGCTCTTACCGCCGACTGCCGTCAGGATGCCCTTGGAGGCGTCCATGCCGTGGATATCGTCCGGGGTGGTTTCCTTGCGGATGAGGATCACCGGGCCCTTTTCGGCCATGGTGACGGCGTCCTCGGAGGTGAAGGCCAGGCGGCCGACAGCCGCGCCGGGCGAGGCATCGATGCCGGTGGCGAGCTTCGTCAGCTTGCGCAGGCTGGCGACGTCAAAGACCGGGTGGAGGAGCTGATCGAGCTGCGACGGCGCGACGCGGCCAACGGCGGTCTTCTCATCGATGAGTCCCTCCTCGACCATGTCCACCGCGATCTTCACCGCGGCCGGACCGGTGCGCTTGCCGTTGCGCGTCTGCAGCATGTACAGGACGCCTTCCTGCACCGTGAACTCGAAATCCTGCATGTCCTTGTAGTGCTTTTCGAGGTTCGCGGTGATGTCGCGAAGCTGGCGGTAGACGTCCGGGTTCCAGGCCTCGAGTTCGCTGATGGGCTGCGGCGTGCGGATGCCGGCGACCACATCCTCGCCCTGTGCATTGACCAGGAACTCGCCGTAGAAGATCTTCTCGCCCGAACCGGGGTCGCGCGTGAACCCGACGCCGGTGCAGGAGGTCTCGCCCATGTTCCCGAACACCATGGCCTGGATGTTGCAGGCGGTGCCCAGGCGGTCCGAGATCTTCTCCATCTTGCGGTAGTAGGACGCTTTGGGCGCCCACCAGGACATGAATACCGCGTTGCGGGCCAGGATGAGCTGCTCGCGCGTATCCTGCGGGAATTCGCGCTTGGCGGCCTTCTGAACGATCTTCTTGTACTCGGCGATGACGGCCTTCAGGTCCTCGGCGGTCAGGTCGGTATCGAGCTTGGCCTTCCTCTTGTGCTTGCGGGCGTCGAAGGCCTCGTCGAACAGCGCCATGTCGATGCCGAGCGCGACTTCACCGAACATCTGGATGAAGCGGCGGTAGCAGTCGTAGGCAAACCGCGGGTTGCCGGTCTTGGCGGCCAGGCCTTCCACGGTCTCGTCATTGAGGCCGAGGTTGAGGATGGTGTTCATCATGCCGGGCATGGAGAACTTGGCGCCCGAGCGCACGCTGAGCAGCAGCGGATCGGCGGCGTCGCCGAGCTTCTTGCCCGCCAGGCCTTCCAGCTTTTCGACGGCCTGCCAGATCTGCTCGTCGACTTCGGCGGGCACTTTCTTATCGTTATCGAAGAAGATGTTGCAGACGTCGGTGACGATCGTGAATCCAGGGGGGACCGGCACACCGGCGCGGCTCATCTCGGCCAGGCCGGAACCTTTTCCGCCCAGCAGATCCCTCATGGTCCCGTCGCCGTCGGCGGTGCCGCCGCCGAACATGTACACGTATTGACTCATGCGATTGTTTTTCTCCTATGAATGGGTGACGATTTCCGAAAAGTCCGCTACCTTGGAAAACTCCGCGCGTAGCGTATTGAGCAGCGTCAAGCGGTTTTGCCGGACGCGGGCGTCCGGCGCGTTTACGAGAATCTTGTCGAAGAACAGGTCGATCTTCGGGCGGAGGCGCGAGATCACGGTCTCGATGGGCTGGCCGGCAATGCGGCGGTATTCCTCGTAAAGATCGCGCTCCGGGCCGGCTTCGATAAGCGATTCGTCCACCGTGCCGGCCTCGTGGAATCCGGCCTGCTCCAGGATGTTGCGGATGCGTTTGAAGCTGGCCGCCAGGGGCTCGAAATCCGGGCTGGATCGGAGGTTCTGAATGCGAACCAGGCGGGCTTCGAGATCGACCAGCCGGCGCGAACCGGTGGCCATGGCGGCATTGACCTCGTCGTAGGCGAAGCCGCGGATATCGCGGAAATAGTAGCGGATGCGGTCGTCGAAAAACTCGCCGAGCGCCGGTGTATCGATGTAATCCGCCAGATCGATCTCCGCCAGCCTGCCCTCGACAAGGATCTTGACGACGCCCTGTGCCGCGCGGCGGAGCGCAAAGGGATCGCGGGAGCCGCTGGGGATCAGGCCGACCGCGAAGCAGCCGCGCAGCGTGTCGAGCTTATCGGCGAGGGAGACAATCTGGCCGGTGCGGCTGCGGGGAATGGAATCCTCCATGCTCTCCGGCTTGTACTGATCGTAGATCGCCTGCCAGACCGGCTCCGGTTCGCCTTGCGCGCGGGCGTAAAGACCGCCCACCACGCCCTGCAGCTCGGTGAATTCCTTGACCAGCTCGGTGGTGAGATCGCACTTCGAAAGCTCGGCGGCGCGCACCGCGTGGGCATCGCCGCCCAACCGCTCGGCCAGCGCCTGCATACGGCGGGTCTTCTCCAGGTATGTGCCGAGCTTGGCCTGGAAGGTGACGTGGGCCAGGTCCGCCACGCGATCCCGCAGCGGCTTCTTCTGGTCCGTCTCCCAGAAGAAGCGGGCGTCGTTGAAACGGGCGCGGAGGACGCGCTCGTTGCCGCGGCGCACGAAGCCCTCTGGGTCGGACGGAATGTTCATCACCGCCACGAACTGCGGCGCGAGGCGCCCTTCGGCATCTTCCACCGAAAAATACTTCTGGTGGTGCCGCATTACGGTGACGAGCACCTCTTCGGGCAGCTCCAGGAATTGTTCGTCGAAGCGCCCCGTGATGGGGGTCGGATACTCGGTGAGGTAGACGAGGGTATCGAGCAGCGCCGGGTCCGCCTTGACCAGGACGCCCGCGAGCTCGTTCGAGATCCGGTTGCGGCGCTCCTCGGCGGAGAGGATCACGTAATGATCGCGAAGCCGCTGCTCGTAATCGGACGTGGTGACCGCGATTTCGCGCGCGCCGAGGCGGCGGTGGCCGCTGGTCATCGCGCCGGAACGGACGCCGGCGATCTCAAAGGGCACGATGTCCCCGCCCAGCAGCGCCACCAGCCAGCGGATCGGGCGAATGAAGCGCGGGCCGCCCTTGCCGGCCCAGTACATGGTCTTCGGGAAGTAGATGCCCAGGATGGCGCCGGGAAGGCCTTCGGCCAGGATGTCCAGCGTGCGGCGGCCCCGCACCTTCTTGACGAAAACGTAGTATTCGCCCTTGGCCGTTGTTTCGGTGGTGAGGTCGGCGGGGCTCACGCCGTGCTTGCGCGCGAAGCCGGCGACCGCCTGCGCGGGCGCGGACTTCGCCGGCCCCTGGATGCGCTCCTCGCGGTCCGCCTGGCGCTCGGGCAGGCCCTCGGCGCGCAGGACGAGACGGCGCGGCGTGGCGTCCATAGTGACCGTCTCGTGCGGGATGTCGAGCTTTTCAAAATTCAGGCGCAGGTTTTCGAGAGCGCCCGGGATCATCCAATCGGGGATCTCCTCGGTGCCGATTTCGAGCAGGAAGGGCAGGCTCATTGCGCCACCGCCTGCGACGGCTCGCCGCCCGCGAACTGCTGATCGGCCCACGCCCCGGCAACTCCCACCGCGAGCTTGCGCACCCGTCCGATAATGCCGACCCGCTCGGTCACGCTGATGGCGCCGCGGGCATCGAGCGTATTAAACAGGTTGGAGCACTTGAGCACCTGGTCGTAGGCGGCGAGCAGCGGGAAGCGCTGTTTTTCCGGCGATTTGGGATCGTACATTGCGATGAGGCGGGCGGCCTCGGCCTCGTGAAGGTCGAAGAGCTTCCAGAGCGTGGGGACATCGGCGAGCTCGAAATTGTAAACCGAATATTGCAGCTCGTCGAGGTACCGGACGTCGCGGTAGGTGAAGCGGTCGGTCCAGTCGATATCGTAGACGCTGTCCTTCACCTGCAGGAAGGCGGTGAGGCGCTCCAGGCCGTAGGTGATCTCGGCGGGGACGACGTCGAGGTCGATGCCGCCGCACTGCTGAAAGTAGGTGAACTGGGTGATTTCGAGCCCGTCCAGCATGACCTGCCAGCCGATCCCCCAGGCGCCGAGCGTGGGGGCTTCCCAGTTGTCCTCTTCGAACTTGATATCGTGCACGCGCAAATCGATACCGATGGCTTCGAGGCTGCCGAGGTACTGCTCGATGATGTCATCGGGCGAGGGCTTCAGAATGACCTGGAGCTGCTGATGCTTGTACAGCCGGTTGGGGTTGTCGCCGTAGCGGCCATCGGCCGGCCGGCGGCTGGGCTGGACATAAGCGACGCGGTACGGCCTGGGGCCGAGCACGCGGAGGAAGGTTTCCGGGCACATGGTGCCGGCTCCGACCTCGACATCGTAGGGCTCCTGGATAATGCATCCCCGGTCGGCCCAGTAGCGCTTCAGCTTGAAGATGATGTCTTGAAAAGATTGCATTACTTTTTGGCGGGGGCGGGAGTCAGGAGACAGAAGTCAGGAGGCCGAGGCTTCCGCCGCTCCTGACTCCTGTCTCCTGGCTCCCTGTCTCCTCAACTTTCGAACATTTTCGCCGTTACCAGTCTCCGTTCCACGTGCGACTCGATCTGCTGCACCAGGAACCGCCGCAGGTCGGCTCCGCCCCCGGCCACCTGCCCGACCGGACGGCGCAGCATTTCCGCCGCCAGCGCCCGCGATTCCGCGGTCAATTCCCAACTGTTCCCGCCGCCCAGGGCGCGCCGGCAGTGGGCGCACGTCAGGCCCGCCTGTCCGCGGCTGAAAAACGCCCGCTCCGGATGGTCCGGATCGTCCAGCACGCTGCCGCAGCCGAGGCAAACATGCAGATCCGGGAGCCATCCGGAGAGGCGCACCGCCCACAGCGAGAAATAATCCACCGCCCGCTCGGCCGCGCCCGGCCCGCCCGAGCGCATCGATTCCAGCACCGCCAGCAGCAGGCGGAAAAACTTTTCATTCGGCTCCGCGGCGGGCAGCATCTGCTCGGAAACCTCCGCGAAGTAATCGAGCGCCACGCCGGCCTGGTAATCGGAAATCAGGCCGAATTGCGATTGGATCAGCTCGCAGGAATCCAGATTCACCAGCTCGCGCGTCTCGGTCTGAAAATACTCGATCCGCACGTGCGACAACCGCTCCAGCCCCGCCCCGAACCGGTTCTTGGGACGCCGCGCCCGCCGCGCCACGCCCCGCAGTTTCCCCTGATCCCGGCTCAAAAAGCTGACAACGAGGTCCGCCTCCTTGAGCGGGTACGTACGCAACACCAGGGCTTCGCTGATACGCGCCGGCACTAAGAAATTTCAGGTTAACACACGAGGCGGGGCCTGCCATTTTGACGCAGAGACGCGGAGACACAGAGAAAACAGTTCGAATCTCTGTGCCTCCGCGTCTCTGCGTCAACAAGACGGCCGACGCGCCCTAGCTAGTTCCTTTGGCGGAGTATGCGGGTCATGAAAAGGTGTAGAACCAGCTTTCCGGCGAGCAGACTGAGGGTGAAGCTGATGACGATGGCGGGACCGAGGACCAGGGCATCCATGGGTACAGCATTGGCCCATTCCTCCTGCCGGTCAAGACTGGCGAAGGTTATCGGCTGGGGCGTATCCGAAAGGGGTGTTAACGCGGCGCTGCTCCGGTTTCGCGCGCGGGGACGATGTAGCCCGCGCGCGCCAAGATCCTGGCTCCAGGGTTCCGCCCATCTGCTTCCGGCGATAGTGCCACGCGAACCGCGCGGCGGCTACCGGGCTTCGCCCCGCCGGGCAGCGCGTAGTAGAGTGTGTAACGGCTGCGGATGCGGCGCATGGATTCCTGGAATCCCGGCCCAACATCGCGTGCGTGAATGGCGTCTCCACCGGTTTGCTCAGCCATCTTCTCGACACCGACCTGGAGTTCATAGATCAGCGGATGCGTAACGTTGAAAACTTTCTGAGCCTTTTGCGATAACTCTACGGTTCGTAGGATCAAGACGCTGAGCACCGCGTCCGCCTCCCACAACTCGCGCACCACGGTCCCTTCTCTGCGCGTGCGCTGGCCGTAGTTGTCCGTGATCACCAGGATCGCGCGTCGCCGTCCGCTATGAGGCTCTCGCAGGAGCCTACCGGCAGCATCCGAAACGGCGGTCTGGATGAAGGTCTGGCCGCCGAACTGCCTGCTCAGGAGTTGATCGTGGATCGAGCGTTCGACGGCGAGCAAATCCGTGGTGAACGGAGCTATCACGAAGGAGCGCCTATTGAAAGCCATGATCGAGACCCGGTCGCCCTCACGCAGTGCACGAACTCCCTCGCGCGCCGCCTCCCCAAGCTCCTGTACCCAGGAGCGCATGCTGCCGCTGACGTCAAAGAGGAGGATGAGGTCCAGCGCCTCTTCGCCCTCAGAGAAGTGCAAAACCGGCTGCAGGGCCCCTTCGTCGAACACGCGAAAGTCGTTCCGGTGAAGGCCACTGATGATACGGCCGCCGGCGGATACAACTTCGGCGTCGACATGCACCAGCGAAACCGAGGCGTGGAAAGCCGGCGTTTCCTGGGCGCAAGCCGTGACTGCGAGCAGCGCCAGACACGATGCCCATCGTTTGCCCTCAGAAAGCATACCGGCTCTCACTTCTCGGTGGGCGTCCTCTCACAGCGGTCCACGATAACCCGCATAAGGGGCGCCTTGCGCCGCTCCAGCTTCAGCCCCAATACTTTGAGAGACAGGAACATCGAAGTAGCACCGGAGGCTGACGCTGCTGTTTGATCACTGCCGAGCGGCCTGGGCATACCGGCACCCATCGGTCGCCCCGCGTTCATCAAATCCTGAACCGGAATATCCAGCGCCAAGCCGTAGCGGCCTGCTAGACGCGTGGCGTCTATGACAGGCCGATCCAGCAGTGAGGACAGGCGATCGGCCAGATCTTCCATCGTGGCTCCGGAAATCTCAAGATGAACGGCGCTGCCATCAGGCGAGGGTTTCATCGCTCTCCTGTACCCGTGTTTGTCCAAAGACACGGCACTGCCGTCCTTCGCCATCCGGGCGGTTGTCTCACCCGCGGCGCCGATTTCTGAAATCGGCGCCGCAGACTGCCTGAGGTGGATGCCTCCTTCCGCTGCCACGATGGCGTACACCGGGCGCGGCCCATTGTCGATATGGACCCGGAGGCTAAAGCGCTCTTCCAGCAGTTTCCGCAGCATCGCAGGCACTGCTCCTTCGCTGTCCCAGTCGCCGCAACGGCCACGATATCGAACGGCTGTCCTGTTGTCAGCCAGCCAGGACCTTCAACCTGATAACTCTCCACCCAATAGGCGTTCGTGATGAGTTGCATCATTCGGAGATTCCGGATCTCAATACGTGTGCCATCGATCTTTATGCCCACGTACACTCTTCCGGACTGAACCACAGACGGGGCTATTAACTGCGCAGGTTTGATCGAGGCCACCTCGAATGATGGCGTCTGTCCGCTAACGGCAGTAGTCAAGAATAGGGCGGCGATACTGCGGGATAATGAGAACACAATAGAAATCTGCTCTCCATTTCCGAAGCTCCTTCCCAGCTTGATCAGCATGCAATCAAGGTTCATGGAACCTAATATGCATTGAAGCCAGTGGTCGACGCCGCCCACCGATTCTGCACAGCTTCCCGCGAGACCTCTCGCAACCGGTAGGATCCTGGCGGCACACGAAATGAAAAGCTTGCGTCCAGACCAGTGGCCTGCATCGCCAAGAGCTTTTCAGGGCTCAATAAAAGGTCCATCACAGCCTGCTTGCCGTCAATATAGCCCCCTCTGCCGTTTCGCAAGACGGCGACGAAGGTCAGTTGCTGAATGTACCGCCCGGATTCCTCATGAAAGCGCAATCCCTTGATGTCCAAGTGGATCTTTACCCGGACGGTTGGTGAATTACCTTCCGCAGGACGGGTCTCGACGCGTACCCGGACCGGAAACTCATCCATACGCGCATCCGAGACGGCTTCTCGATCGATGCGGTCCTGTACCCTCTCCGGCAGGCTCCCCTGACCGGCCGCAAAGTAACCGCGGCGGACGGACAATGAGCAGCCCGCGCAATTTCGCACCCTCACAGTAAGGCGGTGATAGCGGCCGTCCTGCATCGTGGACGGCGCGAATCCAATACGATACGAGACCTCGCGCGCCACCAATGCGCGGAAGCCGGCTGCAAAATCGTTGGTATTACGAACCACCCGGCCTCCCGTGACGTCGGCGGCAGCTATCATTAGATCTGAAAGGACTTGATTGCTCACCAAACTGCTCACCTTCGGGTCAGCCGCGCCTGCGAGCAGACCCTCTGCCGAGAGGGAGTCGACCACGACTTGATTCCTCAAGGCGGCGGCAATCAGTTCGTCGGATTGCCTGCGCAGATCGCCCGACACAAAGCCCGATGACACAAGTACGAGAGTGCGTTCTCCTGGAGTCCGCGCGAGTTTCTGGAGAACCACGCCCAGCGCGCGAAGGGTCATGGCGGAGTGGGGCCTGGCCATCTCCCAGACCGTTTCCGCAGTGGCCTCGACGGAGCGAGTCTGGGATGCCACGCACGAGTCCTGTGCGGCGGTACAGCCCTTGCACACGGTCGCCGGGGGCGGGCAGTTGCAAGCGGCGGCCTCCGCTGCGGCAGCGCGTGTCGCCTGGGGATCGAGGCGGCGCGCGATGATGTATGCCTGTAGAGTGTTAAGCGCCGGGCAGACCGAAAATGGCTGCGGACCCGACGATTGCGGGCCCAACCTGCCGAGTGCAGCGAGCAGGGCTTGTTTATCTGGCGTGAAGTCCTGCTCCACAACACCGGAATTCGTAAACACACCTACCTGGTCCGCCTCCCCCAAGTCCTCCGCAATCAGGCGCGCCGCGGCCTCCCTCAAATGGCGGAGTCCGAAGGCCCCAGTATGGATGTCATCGAAGAACAATGCAATGTACCGCCGGTCCGGCTTAACGCCAGCCGAGGACCTCGATCCTGTGATGTCTGCATGCCGCGGCAGGGGGCGGCCTCCGGCGACAGGCGACTCCTCTTGGAAAAACCCAATCTTCTGCGCCAAGCCGTTGTCCAGCACTGTAAAATCTGCTTGCGTCAGGCCGCCGATCGCGCCTCCTGCACGACCCCGGACAATCACGCGCGTCTCGACGAGATTAGATGTCACCGAAAGAGCCTCGCCCGGCGGAATATAAACTGCACTACGGATGAACACTTGGCCGGAATCAACGGCCTGCGCGCCGGAACCCTGGCCAGCCGCGATAGCCGTCACCAGAAAGACCACGGTGATGGTCCCGAGAACCAACCGAATCGATTCCGCGGGTCTCGATGCACTCCACGTCATCCGGCGGCCTCCCGGGCCTCCAGCAAGGCGCGCAAATCGCGCTGTTCGTTTTCCCCTAAGAGGCCGACCCAGACTCTCAATATCGTCCCATTTGAGTCGCAAACCGCCAGAGTGGGCGTAACAGCATGCGACCAAGGAGGTCGCACATCGCCCAACACGAGATCGATAGGGAGATTGATACTGCGAAGATACTGTCGCCCCACCGCTTCCCCGTGGGGGAAAATGGCCGCGAACTGCACGTGCGCTCTAGCAGGCTGCTGAAAAACTAAGTTTTCCCCACCTGCGCCGATACAGAATCAACAACTTGCGGCGGCGATTTTGGCGGCTGCAGGCGTTTTTCAGCAGCCTGCTA
>Ga0070739_10002484_pt1 | contig 24735 bp, 26 predicted proteins | sample Coa_R1_7_FD_66445 | JGI IMG/M metagenome (GOLD analysis project Ga0070739, IMG submission 66445) | Surface soil microbial communities from Centralia Pennsylvania, which are recovering from an underground coalmine fire - Coalmine... | ecosystem: Environmental > Terrestrial > Soil > Unclassified ...
GAGAAGTACTTCGCCCGCTCCGTCCGCCCGAGATAGCGGACGACCGTCTGGTAGGCCAGGAAGACCGGGCGCAGCGAGCCGTCCTCGCGGACCAGCGCCGAGCGCTCGACGGGGTCGACGAACGGATTGAGCGACGCTCCCACGCCGTCCTCTGCTTTGTAGACCGAGATGCGCTCGGCGTCCGCGGCCAGCCCCAGGCCGAACGCCTGGAGCAGGTAGGATGCCTGGTCGGCCAGCGTGCAGCGCATCCCGGTGGCCAGGTCGTAGCCGGTGCCGCGGTTCGCCGGGTCGTCCCAGGGAACGACGTTCGTCTCGTTGATCCATATCGGACGGTCCAGGCCCTGCGCCTGCATCAGCTCATGGTAGAGCCGCGGCACGAGGTACAGGCCACGCGGATCGGTATAGAGGTGCAGGGTAACGCGGTCGAAGTAGGAGTTGTTGGCCGCGGCGGTCGGGTCGGCCGCGACCCGCTCTAGCAGGCGCTCGAAGTACTGCGGTCGGCCCGCGCGTCGGTCCGACCAATAGGTCAGGCCGGCCAGGTGCACGCGGGCGACGGGATTGCCGGCCTTGATCGAGCGGTAGCCGACCCGCAGCAGTTGATAGTAATCGTCCAGGCTCCCGGCCCAGGTGTAGTAGGCGGCGTTGGGATCGCCGGGCTGGATGTCGGGCTCATTCCAGATGATCCAGTCGTCCACGCGCCCGGCGTAGTCGCGCGCCAGCCGCTCCACGAAGCGGCCCCAGTAGTTTTGCGGGTCGTCCCAGTCGAGGTACAGGTTGGCCGGCACGGAGCGCGGGCCGTCGGCCGGATTCGCCGCTGCCCAATCGGGCGTATTCATGATCAGGCCTAGCACCTGGTAGCCCTCGTGCAGCTCGTGGTCGAGCAAGTCGAGCGGGAAGTAGTGCGGGTTCAGCGGCGCGTCCGGCGCCGCCTGCAGCCCCCGCCACCAGAAGGTGATGCGCTGGTAGCGGGCCCCCAGAGCGCGGTCCAGGCCAGTGTCGGCGAGGCGGAAGGCCTCGACGAGCCCGAAGCGCGGATCGAGCGACTCGACCGGCGGCAGCGGGCGCAGCGGGGCCCCCACCCGCGCCGCGATCGACGGCGGCACCAGGAGCGCACCCTGCAGGTCCGGCGCGACCGACAGCGGCGCCGAGCTCTCGTCGCGGTCGGAGAAGGCCAGCGCGTCGGTGAGCGGCGGCGACGAGCCCCCGGCCGCGCTCGCCGGGGCGGTCGCGTCGCCGATCGCGGCGGCGAGCCGGGGCGCCGCTCCGTCCGTCGGAACAGCGTCGCCCGCCGCGTCCACCACCGCCCGCAGGTACAGGCCCGCCACCCAGCCGGTCTCGCCGCCGGCGTAGCGGATCTGATACCAGTCGAACCCGCCGGCCGTGACGGGGCCCGCGATCGCCTCGGCACGGGTGCCGTCGTCCAGTACGACCAGGATCTCCGCCTGCGGGTCGGCCGCCCGGCGCACGCGCAGGCCGTCGCCCTCCGTGCCCGCCACCTCGACCAGCCCGCGCAGTCCCTGGCCCAGCGCGCGCTCCGCGGTGCGCGTCCCGCCGGCGCCCGCCGCCAGACCGGCGACCGGCACGGAGCCCGTCGTGACTCCGAGGAGAGCGGGAAGGGCGACGAGCACCAGAACGAGGCGAACGATGACACGGCTGGCACTGCAGCGCCGCACGGCACGCTCCGCACGCGAGCCCGGCGCCGACGGGCGAGCGCCGCCGGCGACGACCTGAGGACGGCTGTCAGTATACCATTGGCCTGGAAAATGCCCGAACAGTGACCCAGCCGCGCCGAGAGCGGGTCGCAATGCAGGCAGCGACGCCCGGCGGCCGCTTAATATTGAGGTGTGTCCACGCGGCGGCGAAGGGCGGTGGCGTCTCGCACGCTGGGGAGAGGCGATGGAAAGCTCGCTGCGGCTGGGCAGGATCGCGGGCATCGAGATCGGGATTCACTATACCTGGCTGCTGGCGCTCGGCCTACTGACCTGGTCGCTCGCCCGCAGCATGTTTCCGCTCGACTATCCCCGCTGGGACCAGCGGACGTACTGGCTGGTCGCCGTCGTCGCCGCCCTCCTGTTGTTCGTCTGCGTCCTGCTCCACGAGCTCAGCCACTCCTTCGTCGCCCGCTCTCGGGGCATGCCGGTGATCGGCATCACGCTGTTCATCTTCGGCGGGGTGTCGAACATTCGCGGCGAGGCCGAGGAGGCCGGCGACGAGTTCTGGATGGCCATCGTCGGCCCGTTGACCAGTCTCGCGCTGGCGGCGCTGACCTGGACGCTCTGGCTGGCGATCGGCCGCGGCAGCACGCCGGTCGCGGCCGTGCTGAAGTACCTCGCCACGGTCAACCTGCTGTTGGCGCTGTTTAACCTCATCCCCGGCTTTCCGCTCGACGGCGGCCGCGTGCTGCGCTCCCTCCTCTGGGCCGTCATGGGCAACATGCAGCGCGCCACGCGCATCGCGGCGCGGGTCGGCCAGGGGATCGCCTACCTGTTCATCCTGGGGGGGATCATCCTGACCTTCCAGGGCGCCCTGCTCAACGGCATCTGGCTGGTATTCATCGGCTGGTTCCTGTTGAACGCCGCGGAGGCCAGCTACCGCCATTTGACGCTCGCGCCTCCCCAGCGGATGACGGTCGGCAGCCTGATCCGCGACGGGGTCGTGACGGTGCCGGGCGACCTGTCGGTAGCCAACCTCGTCGAGCGCCACATGCTGGGTGGCGGCCGGCGAGCCGTGATCGTGACCGACCAGGGCCCCCTGGACGGTCTGGTCAGCCTGAGCGACGTCAAGCACGTGCCGGTCGAGCGTTGGGCGAGCACGCCCGTGCGCGCCGTGATGACCCCGGCCGCCAGGCTCGTCGTCGTCTCCTCCGAGACCAGCATCCAGGACGCGCTGGCGCGGCTCGCGGAGGCCGACGTGAACCAGCTGCCAGTGGTCGACGACGGCCGGCTGGTAGGCCTGTTGAGCCGCGGCGACGTGATCGCCTACCTCCGAGGGCGCGAGGCGCTAGACCACGCGCGCTCGCGCGGGGAGTCGGAGCCCGGCGCGCCGGGGTCAGGCGACTGGGCAGGCCGCCCGTAGCCCTGCCCGCCGGCGTGCGAAGGAGAGAAGCACTACTGACCCTGCTTGGCCAGCAAGTCGAAGGCGGCGGCGAGCTGCGGGTCCTGCGCCGCGGCATCGGCGTAGCTGAGGTCGTCCTCATGGTCGGGCGTGAGCACTGGCGTGCCGGATGGCATCTCGACGGGCACGTCTGGGGTGATGCCGCCGTCGCGGATCATGCGGCCGTCCGGGGTCAGCCAGTAGGCGAAGCCGAGCAGGAGCGCGGAGCCGTCGTGCAGCTCCCAGGAGCTCAGCACGGTGCCGGTGCCGAAGGTCTGCTCGCCGACGATCGGCGCCCGCTTGTGGTCCTGGATCGCGCCAGCGAACACTTCCGACGAGCTGGCCGAGCCGTGGTTCACCAGCACGACCATCGGCACGTCGGTAGCGGTCCCCCCCTTCTGGACCGGATACGGCTTGCGGTTGCCGTTGCGGTCCTGCTCGAGCAGGACGTTGCCATCGGAGAGGAATTCGCTGGTGACGGCGACCGCCTGATCGAGCAGGCCGCCGGGATTGTTCCGCACGTCCATCACCACACCGCGTAGGCCGCGCCCGCGCGCATCGTCGATCGCCTGGCGGATGTTGCTCGCCGCGCCGGACGAGAACTGCGACAGGCGCAGGTGCAGGATCCCCTGATCGTCGAAGTAGTGCGACGTCACGCTCTTGAGTGAGATCTCTTCGCGCACGATGGTGAGGTCGATCGGCGTGTCCTCGCCGGCGTGCTGGATGGTCAGGTGCACGGGCGCGCCGCGGGGGCCGCGCACCTTGAGAATGACCTGCTCGAGTGGCATGTTGAGCGTGTCCTCGCCCTCGACGCTGAGGATCACGTCGCCAGGCTGGATCCCGGCTCGCTGTGCCGGCGTGCCGTCGAGCGGGGCGACGATCACCGGCCGATTTTCCTTCTCGGAGATCTCGGCGCCGATGCCGCCGAAGCGCCCGGCCAGGCTCGCCTGCTGGAACTGGCGCTCGGCGCTGGTCAAGAACTGCGTGTGGCCGCGGTCGCCGAGCGTGTCGAGCATGGCGCGGATCGCAGCGTAGGCCATCTGCTGGGGCACGATCGCCGCCTTATCCACGTAGTTCTGCTGGATCAGTCCGTAGGCCTGGACGACGAGGTCGATCTCGGAGCCACGGTTGAGCGGCCAGACGGCGGCGCGCACCGTGTCCGCGGTGAGCACGCCGAGCAGGTAGGCCGCGACGATCGCCAGCACCATCCCCTGGACGATGCGAGCCGTGGTCGGTGGTTGGGCGTTGGACGTGCTTCGCATCGCTTACTCCGAGGGCTCGCTGGGCGGCGCGGCAGCGGGCGGCGGCGTAGCAGCAACCGGCGCGGGGGCCGGCGCCCGGTTCATCAAGGAGCCGGCGAAGATCGCGCCGCCGCAGAGTCCCATGCTCGCGCCGACCAGGACCCAGCCCTCCTGGCCCAGCGCGAGATCGAGACCAAAGCCAAGTAGCGCTCCCAGCACGCCGACCAGCAGCGTTAGCCCCCAGGTGCGCAGCGTAACGTGCAGCATCGTCATCGTCCCTGCCTGGAATGCGCGCGTTTGCCCCTCCGGCCCCGGCCGGCAACGCGACGACCGAGCGCCCGGACCGGGTACTACTTCAAGCCTACCGCGCCATCGTCGCGCCCGTCGAGCAGACCGTCCCAGCCGCCGACGGAGGCCGCGAAGGAACCAGTCGGCGTCGCCCATCATGCAGGAGGCGAGGAGTCAGGCTAACGACTGCAGTATAGTAGATGGGCAACGCCGTTCCGCCCGGCCGATTCCACGCTGCACGGAGACCCCGATGGCCGCCGGTGCGATTTCCCCGTTCATCGCCGCCACGCGCGCCGAGATCGACGCCTATTGCCGGTCGCTCGACGATCGCCTGCCCGCCTACAGCTACGTGCCGCTTACCACAGACGACCAGCGCCTTCTGGTACTCCAGAGCCGGCTGTACAACGAGATCCGCGCCGCGGAAGTGTTCGGCGGTTGGCTCCGCAGCACGCCCGAGTTGGAGGTGAAGGTCTTGCTCGCCGACGCGGCGCACGAGGAGCTGGGGCATGCGGCGCTGCTGATCCGGCGCCTGGAGGAGCGCGGGCGCGACCCGTTCGAGTACACCCCGCCGCCGGCGCAGGTCGTGCTGTTCAACGCCCTCGAGGGCCTCGACTCGACGGTCGAGCGGCTGGCCGCCTTTCCCTTCGCCGGCGAGGCCCTGGCCAGCTACCTGATCCAGAAAGCGCTCGCCTCCCCGGCGGTGCCGGACTGGATCAAGGAGCCGTATCGGCAGATCGGGGAGGAAGAGGAGGGCCACGGCGACTACCCGCTGGAGCTGCTGTCCCGCTACGCGACGACGGCCCGCACCCAGGCGCTGGTCCGGCGCGGCGTCGCCATCGGGATCGCTCTCCGCGAGCGGTACTTTGCCGAGCTCGACGAGATGGTGTTCCAGGAGCGGCGGTGGTAGCGCAGCAGAGCGACGCGACGCGCCCGCGACGGACGCGACAGAGCGGCGGGGCGCAAGCCGCTCCGGCAGGGGCAGCGCCTGAGCGGAAGGCCACCACAGGCCCCTTGCCGTCGCTCAAGCGGCGCGCGCGCCAGGTCAACGCCATCCTCAGCGACTACTATGGCCCACCGACGCGTCCCAACGGGCGGGCCGATCCGCTGAGCGAGCTGATCGCCGTGATCCTCTCCCAGCACACGTCCGACGTGAACTCCGAGCGGGCATTCGACAGCCTGTGCGCGCGCTTCCCCAGTTGGGAGGCCGTCCGCACCGCGCCGGTCGCCGAGGTGGCGGAGGCGATACGCAGCGGCGGGCTGGCCGTGGTCAAGGCGCCGCGCATCCAGCGGGTCCTGACCCAGATCCTGGAGGCGCGCGGCGAGCTGAGCCTCGACTTCCTGGCCGATCTGCCGCTCGAGGACGCGCGGGCGTTCCTGCGGGCGCTCGACGGCGTGGGCCCCAAGTCGGCCGCCTGCGTGCTGCTGTTCAGTTTGGGCCAGCCGGCGATGCCGGTCGACACCCACGTCCACCGCGTGGCCGGCCGGCTCGGCTTCATCGGCCCGCGCACGACGGCCGACGCGGCGCACGAGCAGCTCGAGCGGATGGTGCCGCCGGCGGAGGTCTACGCCTTCCACGTCAACCTCATCCGCCATGGGCGGGAGACCTGCAAGGCCCAGCGCCCGCGCTGCCCCCGCTGCCCCGTGAACGCCCTCTGCCCCTACCCGGCCAAGGCTGTGTGAGTCGTCGGCGCCGAGCATGGGCCGGCCGCGCGGCCGACTCGGCAGTGGGGCGGCCCCGTCCGGGCGCGCTGGCATCAGCCACCGGCCGCCCGTACAATGGCCGAAAGGATTGGAGAGCAGCGCAGCGTGGAGGCGACCATGGCCGTTACCCTCGAACAGGGCGAGTACCTCTATCAGCCCCACATGCCCTGGTGCCAGGCGCTCGTGAGGGACGTGCTGACCCCCTGGCGGCAGCGCGTCGTCCAGCACCCGCTGATCCAGAGCGTCGCCGAGGGCAAGCTGTCGCGGCCGACGCTCGTCGCCTGGCACCTCGATACGCTCTGGGTCGTCACCGCCTTCCCCGAGTACATTGCCGCCTTTGCCTCGCGCTGTCCCAAGCACGACCATGAGATGAAAGCGAAGCTGCTGCAGAACGCCTACGAGGAGCACACCCACCCGCGGCTGCTCGCCAACGCGATCAATGCCCTTGGCGGCGACGGCGACCGCGTGCTGAACGATACCGACTGGAGCTACGAGCCCAGCGACTGGGCCTGGCACGCCAGGAACTGGATCGAGACCTGCGCCTTCCACGCCCCCTGGATCGAGGGGCTGGCCGGCACCGCGGTAGGCATCGAGGCGATCGTGCCGACGATCTTCTGGCCGGTGCTGCAGGCGCTGCGGACGCATTACGGCCTCGGCGAGGACGACCTGGCCTGGCACGAGATCCACTCCGGCGAGGTCGAGCAGAGCCACGGCAACGAGGGCCTTAAGCTCCTGGAGAGGTACGTCGATCCGGCCGACACCGCCATGGTCAACCGCTGCCGGCGGGCCGTCGACCGCACCTGCCGCCTGCAGGGCCAGGAGCAGCTCGACTACTACTGGGCGCTGGAGCAGCGCGGCGCGTGAGCGAGAGCGGCCGGTGAGGGACGCGGACCAGGTGACGGGACCGGCGGTCGACCCGCCACTCGCCCCGGCCGACGACCTGGCCGCCTACTGTGCCAACCCCGCCGCCTGGCCGCCGGGCTGGTCGGTGAGCTACCGGGCGGCCGCGGACTCCACCCAGGACCTCGTCCGCGCCGCCGCAGCGGCCGGCGCGCGGCACGGCACGGTCTACGTCGCCGACTGGCAGCGGGCCGGGCGGGGGCGACGCGGGCGGGCGTGGGAAGCGCCGCCGGGCACCAGCCTCCTCCTCAGCATCCTGCTGCGGGACGCCGACCTGCTGCCGTTCGCCCAGACGGCGCTGTGCACGCTCGGGCTGTGCCGGGTCATCGAGCGCCTCGGTCTCGCGCCGCGGATCAAGTGGCCGAACGACGTGCTGCTCGGCGACCGGAAGGTGGCCGGCGTGCTGACCGAGCGCGTCAGCGGCGGCGGGCCGCCGTACCAGGTCGTCGGCGTCGGGCTGAACGTCAACTATGGCGCGGCCCGCGATGCCCTGCCGGACTTTGCCACGGCGCTCGACTGGGAGGCCGGCCGGCCGGTGGCGCGCGGCGCCCTACTCGCGGACTTGCTCGGCGAGTTGGCGCCGCTGTTGGCGGCGCCGCGCGCGGCCTGGGAAGCGCGCTACTACGCGGAGTGGCTCGAGCGGCTCTGGCGCCGGCGGCAGACGGTCCGCCTCGCGCTCGGCGAGGAGACCCTGGCCGGCCAGGTCGAGGGCGTCGCGATCGACGGCGCGCTGCTGCTCCGCCTGCCGGACGGTGCACTGCGCCGCATCACGGTAGGCGAGGTGCTGCTCTGAGAGTGCAGGTCGCCTTTCTGCCCCGAGACCTCGCCGACGCGCCGGCCGAGGTCTGCGTGGTGCTGGACGTACTGCGCGCGTCGTCGACGGTGGTCACGCTGCTCGACCACGGCGCGGCGCCGCTGTACGTGGCCGGTACGGTCGACGCGGCGAGGGCCCTCGCCGCGCGCCTGCCGACGCGCCCGCTGCTGTGCGGCGAGGTGGGCGGCCTGCCTCCGGCCGGGTTCGACGGCGGTAACTCGCCCACCGAGCTCGCTGCCCAGGCCATCGCGGGACGCGCGGTCGTCCTCGCGACCTCGAATGGCACGCGCGCCCTGGCCGCGCTGGCCGCGGCGCCCGCCGTGCTGGTCGGCTGCTTCCTCAACGCGGCCGCCGTCGCCGCCAGCGCGCGGGCCGCGGCGCTGGCACGGCGGGGCGGCGTGGCCGTGGTCTGCGCGGGGGACGAGGGGGGGAGCCGGTTCTCGCTCGAGGACGCGGTCGCGGCGGGCTGCGTGGTCGAGCGCCTGCAGGCGCTGGCTTTGGAGGCGACGCTGGAGCTCGACGACGGCGCGCTCGCCGCCTGGCGCCTGTACCGCTCCTACACGGCCGCCGCCCCGCCCGACGAGGCGGCGGCGCGGGCCTTCGCCGAGTCGTGGCACGGCCGCGAGTTGGCTCGGCTCGGCTTCACCGCCGACCTGGCCTATTGCGCGCGCGTCGACGCCAGCCGCGTCGTCCCGCGGCTCATCCACCACGGCGACGCGCTCGCGCTGCATGCCTTCGAGCTGGACTGAGCGCCGCCAGCGCCCGCCCCAGACCGCGGCCGGGGCCGTTCGCCGGCGGCCTCAGCGCCCCGAGCGGCCGAAAGCGCAGCGCCTGCCGCAGGGCCGGCCTGCCTTCGTACCCCTCGCCGCGCCGCACGAAGTGGCGCTCGCGCCAGTCGGCCAGGACCGGCGCCAGCCGTCGCGCCGAGTACCGGCCGCGGTCAGCCGCTGGCGAGCGCTGGCCAGGATCGGGCAGACCGTCTCGCGGAGGACCGCGACCTACCGCCGGTCGCGGAGGAAGCGGGTCTCGGGCAGCGAGCGCGTCCCCTAGCGGCGGTCCGCCAGCGAGCGCAGGCGGGCGCCCAGCAGGCCCGGCGGCAGCGCCTCATTTGCCGTGTCGGCCTCGATCACGGCTCGCGGCATGCCGAACACGGTCCAGCTTGCCTCATCCTGCGCCAGCACGCGCCCACCCGCCGCGTGCACGGCGCGCGCGCCCTCCAGCCCGTCGTTGCCCATCCCCGTGAGTACGACGGCCAGTGCTCCCGAGCCGTACACCGCGGCGAGCGAGGTCAGGAGCAAGTCGCCGCACGGGCGCACAGGAGCAAGTCGCCGCACGGGCGCACATGATGGACCGGCGGGCCGGCGTCGAGGCGTACGCGGCGGCGGGCCGTTACCAGCAGGTGGCCGTCGCCTCGCCGCCGAGGCGACGGCCGCGCAGGTGGCGGATCACGTGCACCTACGCCAGGAGGCGGGCGGAGGCGGCGAGCTGGCTGCCGAGGCGAGCCGCCTCCGGCCCACTGGGCTGGGCCAGCACGTCCAGCACGCCCAGCGGGAGCAGGGTGGGCATCAGCACGACCGGGTCCAGCGGCGGCACGGTCAGAGCCAGGATCGGCGTCGGCGCCTCGGCCATGATCGCCTCGCTGGTGGCTATAGCCTCGGCTTCCTGCACGGCGACTCACAGCACGATCAGATCGGGCTTCCGCGCTCGGACGAGGGTCAGCGCCTCGGGCCCCGGCGGGGCGGCGCCGACGACGCTGAACCCCGGCTGCGCGGCGAACAGCGCCGCTAGCTCCTGGCAGGCAGCAGGCGACTCGGCAATGACCGCGCCCCGCACGCGCGGCTCCTGCGGCCTATGCTCGGTCACGGCCCCGCCCCCACCTCGGCGACGCACAGCTCGCGCCGGGTCACCGAGACCACCCCTTCGACGCCTCTGAGCGGCTGGCCGCACCGCCGTCGCCTTCGTCAGGCCCGGCCTCCGAGCCTAGCCGGCTCGGCAGGCGCGCCTGGACGCGCGCCGGGTCGCTGCCCGGATCCTCCCCCTGGGCCGGCGACGGGGGCGGCGCCGCCGGCGGGCCGCCGGCGGACAACGCGCTCGGGTCGTCCTCCCGGTGCTCGGTTGGCGCCGCGGCAGCCGCGGCGGCCGGAGCGGGGCGAACAGGCTTGAGGTTGGCGTGCGTCAGCCGCTCCAGCCGCGCCAGCAGGACCGGGTCGGCGGCGGCTGGGTTCGCCCCCGCGGTGACGGCGTCGATCTGGCGCTGCAGGCCGTCGAGCGCCGCCAGCAGGGCGTCCACCATCTCCCGGCTCAGGGGCAGCCGGCCGCGCCGCAACCCGTCCAGGACGACTTCGACGCGGTGGGCCAGCTCCGCGACGTCCGTGTAGCCCATCATCCGCGCGCCGCCTTTGATCGTGTGCGCCGAGCGGAACAGGGCCGCGATCGCGTCGACATCCGTCGCGCGCTGCTCCAGGTCGGGGACACCGGTCATGAGGCGCTGCAGGTGCTCTTCGCTCTCCTCGCGGAAGGCGTCGACGTAGGCCGACAGATCGAAGCTCATCAGCCGCTCCGCGGTGCCGTCGCCGTCAGCGCGGCGGACTGCTCGTGCAGGAGCCGGCGCTCGCCGGCGGTCAGCAGGCGGTCGAGCCGGAGCAGCGGCAAGACGCCGCCCTCGAACCGGGCGAGGCTCCAGGCGGCCTCGCGGGCGACACGTGGCTGCAACATGGGGGGCAAGCGGCGGAAGCTGGCCAAGGCTACCGCCCGCACGTCGAGGGCGGCGTCGACCTGGAAGCCAACGGGCCCGTCACGACCGGCGGCCTCGATCGCGATCCCGGCCGGCGTGGTGTGCCCGGCCGGCAGGTAGCCGAGGGCGACGAGCGGGCCGCCGCGCTCGGTTTCCAGCAGGCGGCGAAAAGAGTTGACCGCTGCACGCACGGCCACTACAATGCTGCTCCACGGTCCCGCCACGATCGTTCGCGGCCCGCACGCGCGAGGCCGTACGGCGCCGCGCCTACGTCGCGCTCTGGGCCGCGGCTGGCTCGTCGAGCGGGCTCGCGCCGACCCAGCCGTGCTCGGCGATGTCGATTACGACGCCGTCCGGGCCCTCGAACTTGACCTCGAAGAAGCTGGTGGCCTCGGTCGGACGCTCGGTCTTCTGCTTCGCGCCGGCCTTGGCCAGCCGGGCGAATGTCTCTTCGGGATCGGCGACGTGGATGCCGAAATGGTGGATGCCGACGTAGTCCAGCCCGCGACCGAGCTGATCAGTGCGGAAGTTCAGCACGGCCATGTTCAGCGTGCCGTCGCTGAGGTAGATGCCCTTCGCCAGTGGCGTATCGGTACGCCCGACCTCCTCGAAGCCGAACACCTCCTTATAGAAGGCGGCCGTCTTCTCGGGGTCCTTAGTGGCGATGGCGATGTGACGAAGCTTGTTCTTCCCCACGCTGTTGCCTCCAGTGCGAGTCGAGGCGTGTCCGGCGCGGATTATAGCATGGCCCGCGAGCGATCTTGACAGGCCCGGGGGCGCGGTGTAGCGTAAGGGCGGGGGAAAGGCGGGATGAGAGAGCTTCGGATCGAGATCGGACAAAGCACCGATGTTGGCCGCAAGCGCACAGTCAACGAGGACAATCTCGGTCTGCTGGTGCCCACCGACGACGAGCAGCGCCGCCGCATCGGCGCCCTGTTCATCGTGGCGGATGGCATGGGGGGCCACGCCAAGGGCGAGGTGGCCAGTGCTCTAGCGGTTACCACCGTCACGCAAACCTATCTCCGCACGGAGACACCGACCCTCGAGGAGCGGCTGGCTAACGCCCTGCGCGAAGCGAACGCCGTCATCTGGGACGAGGCGGGTCGGCAACTGGAAGCCGCCGGCATGGGCACGACCATCGTCTGCGGCGTGGTAGTGAACGACGAGCTCCTCGTCGCCAACGCGGGCGACAGCCGCGCCTACCTGGTGCGCCATCGCCAGCCGCGCCAGCTCACGCGCGATCACTCCTGGGTGGGCGAGATGGTCGCGGCCGGACGGATCACCGTCGCCGAAGCCCGCCGCCACAAGATGCGCAACGTCATCACCCGCTGTCTGGGCGGGCGCGCCGACCTGGAGGTAACGACCTACCCTCGCGAACAACTCATCCCGGGCGACGCTCTGGTGCTGTGCACCGATGGCCTGTGGGGAACGACCGCGGACCACGAGATCGCGCTGCTCGTCAGCCAGTTCTCGCCTCAGGTCGCGGCCGACCGGCTCGTCGCCCTGGCCAACGAGCGGGGCGGTCCTGACAACATCACCGTCCTCGTCGTGCGCGTGCGCGGCGAAGAGGACGACGCGAGCACCCTCTCCCTGCAGTCCTTCGACGACGACGCCACGCTCACCGACAGCGATGAGACCTTGCGAGGAGTCGGCTATGATTTGCGCCAGTTGCCGAACCGTTAACCTGGATGGAATGGTCTTCTGCGCCAAGTGCGGTCGTGGCCTGATCAGCACGAGCGGTGAAGAGACCGCGAACATTCCGTCCCTCATCTGGCAGATCGCCGACGGTACCCCTCAGACCTACCTCCTGACCAAGGCGCTCACCACCATCGGGCGCGTGGGCGGCAACGACATCATCCTGCCGGAGACCGGCGTGTCGCGCCAACACGCGCGCATCGAGCGCTCCGGGACTCGTTGCATCCTGGTGGACCTCGGCAGCCTGAACGGCACGTTCGTGAACAACGAGCGTACCGAGGGCGAGCGTGACCTGGCCGACGCCGACGTGATCCGCATCGGGCACACGGCGATCCAGATCCGCATCCCCCCCAACGTCGCCTCGATCAACCGGGCGCCCACGGCGGGCCACCGGCTGCTGGACGCCGACACGGCCGAGCACGTGGCCGTCGAGGGGCTGCGCGTCCCGCAGATCCCCGCCGACGAGGGGCCGGCCACGCTCTACGAGATGCCGGCCGGCAGCCACGGGGGCGCCGAGGAATCGCCGACGCGTCCCGAGGCCGACGAGGTCGACGCCGAGCGGACGGTTATGGGCGCGGACGTGTCGGCCACCGACCTGGCCGCCGCCGCGGCCGCCACGCCGCTGGTCTCGGAGCCCGCCGCCGGCTCGGAGGCGCTGTACTGGCTGGTCACCTCGGACGGCACGCGGGTGCCGGTGGAGCAGGAGGTCTCCATCGGCCGCGGCGAGGACAACACGATCGTCCTCTCTCAGGACCGCCAGGTCTCGCGACGTCACGCGCGGGTGCGCACCGAGGGCGATCGACTGGTCTTCGAGGACCTCGGCAGCGCCAACGGCAGCTTCGTCAACGAGGTCCGTGTGGCCGAGCCGGTCGAGCTGCGCGTCGGCGACGAGGTCCGCATCGGCGGCACGACCCTGCGCGTCGAGCGCGGCGCGCCGCGCTCGGCCCGGGGCCCCGCTGGCGAGGAGAAGACGCTCTACGTCGAGGACGAGGAGGACGCGAGCGAGAAGACCATCTCGGGGGCCGAGCTGCAGGCGGAGCTCGCGGCGCTCGGACCGCCGCCGAGCGCCCAGCAGGTTCTGGCCGAAAACGTTGTCGAGGTCGGCGACCAGCCGCGCCTGAGCGTCACCTGGGGCCCGCAGTCCGGCCACACCTTTGCGCTGGACAAGGAGGTGGTGGTCATCGGCCGGGGCGCGCCGGGGACCGCCGAGTACGACATCGTCCTGCAGGACCGCGCCGTGTCGCGACCGCACGCCAAGCTGGTGCGCACCGGCGAGCTATTCTTGCTCCACGATCTGGAGAGCGCCAACGGGACCTTCCTCAACTACGAGCAGGTGACGACACCACGGGTGCTCCAGGACGGCGACCTGATCAAGCTCGGCAAGACCGTGCTGCTCTACCGCACGCCGGTCGCCGCGCCGCCGCCCGCGGAGCCAGCGTACCCGACGGCGCGCCCGACGAGCCAGGGCAAGGTGATCACCTTTTTCAGTCTGAAGGGGGGCGTGGGCACGACGACGCTTGCCGTGAACACGGCGCTGCTCGTGCGGGAGCTGACCCAGGAGCCAGTGCTGCTGGTGGACCTGAGCGTCGAGCGGGGCAGCGTCACCGCGCAGATGACGGTGGACCTGCGCCGCCACCTGGATGACCTGGCCTCGCTGCCGACCGTGGACCCCGAGGTCGTCCAGGGGATCGTGGCGCGGCACGCGTCTGGCCTGGAAGTACTGCCGGCGCCGCAGTCGCCCCAGACCGCCGAGCTCGTGACCGCCGAGCTCATGTCCGCGGTCTTCCCGGTGCTGAAGTCGCGCTACCGCTGGATCATCCTTGACACCACGGCGACCTTCTCGGAGCTGAACCTGAGCGCGTTCGATCAGTCGGACCTGGTGGTCGTGGTGTCCGCGCCGGACCTCGCCACGCTCAAGACCACGCAGGCCTGCCTGGACGTCTTCTCAGCGCTGCAGACGACGGGCGAACGACGGCTGCTCCTGCTGAACCAGATCTATCCGCGGGCGCGTCTCGAGCCCTCGGACATCGAGAAAGCGCTCGGGGAACGGATCGACCTCGTGGTGCCTTACGGCGAGGAGGTGCTCCAGTCGATCGACCGCGGAGTGCCCCTCGCCGCCAGCCAGCGGGACCATCCCGTCGTGCGCGCGCTCGACGGCTTCGTACGCAAGGTCGCCGCCATCCAGGAGCCGGCCGCGACGACGCGGGCCGCCAAGGGCGGCTTCTGGCTCAAGCTGAAGAGCATAATGGGCCGCTGAGCGCGGCGCGCCGCCCCGCCAGCCCGCTCCCGGGCGGCTCAGCGAGCGGTCTGTTGACTGCTCAGCAGGCGCGCGAGCATCGACCGCAGCCGGTCGGCATGCCGCTGGTCGTCCTCGCGGATCTCCTCGAACAGCTCGCGGCACTCGTCGCTGCCGGCGTCCTCGCAGTCCTCGAGGTAGGCTTCGTACACCTCGAGGGCCTCGAGCTTACTCTGCAGGGTGCTGAGGACGTCGTACTCGAGGTCGCTAACCGGCGGCATGGCGCTCCTCCTTCCGTGTTTGCGGGCGAAAGGTGCACAAACCGTGCCGTTGGAAGTCGCGCCGCGCGAGCGGTCCGAGCCGTGTGGCGCCTTGCGAGCGCTGAGGGCCTGTGCTAGCGTACCCGCACGCGGCGACGAGCGCGCCGCGGCCGTCGGGCAAGGCGGCAGGGAGGACACGTGCGCTTCGGGCTTTTCTATCTGCCAACGTATCCGAGCAGCATCGGCGCGGCGCCGCCCTGGCTCCTGCGCGAGATCGTGGACGAGTCCGTTCTCGCGGAGGAGCTGGGCTTCAGCGGCGTCTGGCTCGCCGAGCACCACTTCCATGGGTTCGGCGGCGTTCTCTCCGATCCGTCGGGGGTGGGTATCGCCATCGCCTCGCGCACGCGCCGCCTGCGGATCGGCACAGCGGTGACGCTGCTACCCTACCACCATCCGCTCCGGCTCGCCGAGGACTACGCAACGCTCGACGTGCTCAGCGAGGGCCGCCTCGACTTCGGCGTCGGCACCGGCTTCCTACGCTGGGAGAACGAGATCTGGGACGCTCCGCTCGAGACGGCGCGGGCCAAGTTCGCCGAGGCGCTCGACGTGATCCTCCGCGTCTGGCAGGAAGAAGAGGTCGCCTTCGAGGGCCAGTTCGTGCGCTTCCCGGCGCTCACCCTCCTGCCCAGGCCGGTCCAGCGCCCCCATCCCCCCGTCTGGTTCGCCGCCACCGCGACCCCGGAGTCGTTCATCCGCGCCGGCGAGCGTGGCTACCACTTGATGCTCATCCCCTTCCTCCACGCCGTGGACGAGCTTCGGGAGAAGGTCGGCCTGTACCGCGACGCCCTGCGCGCCGCCGGCCACGATCCCAGCAGCCGCGAGATCCTGGCCGCCTACCACGTCTACGTGGGGACCGACCGGCAGCGCTCTCGCGCCGTGGCCGAGGCCGGCCTCCAGGCCTACGTCAGCGCGTCGGGCGAGATCCACGCCCGCACCAGCCACCTCCCCGTTCCGGACGCCTTCGGCGCCCACACTCGCAACCGCTCCTCCGTCCGCACGCTGTCGATCGACGAGGCGCTTGCACAGCGCCGGATCATTGCCGGCCCGGCGGCGGAGTGCGTGGACGTGCTGGCGAGCCTGCGCGAGGATCTCCACCTGACCTACGTCGCGGCCAATGTGCTGCTCACCGGCCTCGAGCCAGCCGAAGTGCGGCGCTCGATGGAGCGCCTGGCCGCCGACGTGATGCCGCGGCTGCAGTCGGTGGCGGCCACGACGGAGCGTTAAGGCGTCGGGCGGCCGAGAGCGACCGCCGGGCACGGGTTCTGCAGCGGGCCGGCAGGGGAACGGGGCAGCGCTTAGCGCACTACCGCTCCCTGCATTAGGAGCGCGGCGCGCCCGCGCCGCGAGCAAGGAGACCGAGTATGCAGCGCCGCACGATGAGCGACCCGTTTACCGGCATCCCGCTGCGAGAAATGCTCGACCAGTTGTTCGCCGACGCCGTGCTGCCCTCGCGCCGGCGGATGGCGAGCGAAGGTGGTGGCACGCTCACTCCCCCGGTCAACATGTACGAGACCGACGCCGACGTCGTTGTCGTCGTGCCGATGCCGGGGATGAGCCCGAACGATATCGAGGTCGAGCTGCTGGGCACGCAGCTCACGATACGCACACCCGTGCGGCGGGACGTGCCCCACGGCACGGCCGGGTCGTCCGGCGGCTCGGCCAGCAGCACGCCCAGCATCCATACGACGGACTCCAAGCCCGTCACTCCTCGCGACGGGGCGGAGGGGCACCGCTACTACCTGCACGAGTTCCAGATGGGCCCGTACGAGCGCACGCTCGAGCTGCCCCGCGAGGTCGACGCCGACCGCGCCCAGAGCACCTACGTGCACGGTCTCCTCACCCTGCGCTTCCCCTGTCGTCAGGCCGACCGGCCGCGGCGCATCTCGCTGCAAGCCGGCAGCGGCTCCTAGCAGACTCTTCCCGGCGCTGACTCCGGCGCGGCAGCGCGGCGGCCGGCCGAGCCGGCCGCCGCGCTGCCGCGTCCTGGTCCCGGCGGCTGCTGACGCGGGCCGTGTCGCACCGCCGTCACAGCTCTGCGGCTGTGGCGGGGTTGGGATGGCGGGACTGCTACGAACCGGCGCGCCCGACGTTTGCCCTTATGGAGGCAACAGCCGAGCGACGCGCCTGCGGCGGCCCGGGGAGGAGACGGCGTGAAGATCGTCGATCAGGATATCCAGTGCTTGCTCTGCGACCGACTCGTGGCCGAGGTCCGCAAGGGCCAACTGCGGATCAACCCTCACTACGAACGCGACGCCCAGGCTGCCCTCGCCGCTCGCCGCTGCGGCCACTGCGGGGGGCGGCTGGTAGCGCTCCCGGTAACAGGGCACTGGGTGGAGATCGAGCCAGACTCCCGGCCGCGCCGCCAGCCGCGCGCCGGCTAGTAGCGCCTTTCGAACCCGGCAAGCCGTGCTGTGAGTCTACGGCTTACAGCACGTACTTGGTAGATACGTTGTAAGTGTTCAGGCTCCCCTGCCCCACGGGGCCTGAGCGCTTACAGCGCAAGCGAGGATCAGCTCGTCCTGCAACGCCACCAGCCCGGGCTGACACCGTCACGCCAAGACGCCCCGGAGTCTGCTCCGGGGCGTCCATCGGCAGCGCTGGCCGCATCGCCAACGAGGCCAGCATCACATCGGCGCGTGGCGTCCGGGGGGGAGGGGCTGCGGGTTGAGGGGCTTGGGCCCTGGCAGGAAGTGTACGCTGCCATCGCCGAGCGCCCACACCGCCGCCGGCTTGGGGAAGGGGCTGCCGAAGTCCGCGGGGATCATTGCTCACCTCCTCGGTGTCTTGGCAGCACGCCCAGGGCGTGCTGCCAGCCTCGCTCGCGCTAGCGGACGAGAGTGAACGGATTGCTCGCCGGGTGTTCCGCCGCCGCGCCCAGATAGATCCGGTCGCGCCCGATGGGCTGGCCGTCGCGCCCGAGAGCCAGCGTCAACTGGCTGCCGCCCACGATGTCGAACCGCACCCCGTCGCGCCCCGAGTACGTGTGGAAGTGATACTGGATCGTCCCGGGCCCGATCTGTTGGATCCAGTCGTCGCCTTCCGGCTGGGTGACGTTCACGCCGGTGAACTGGCCATCGGTGGTCAACGTGCCCGTGTAGAGGTGGTTGAAGCCAGGGCGATCGGTCGTCTCGACGTGCCAGTGCGGGGTCTCGGTGTCGGTGCGCCAGACGTAGTAGCCGCCCGCTGCCCCGGGCTGGAAGCTCGCCGGGCGGCCCTCAACCTGGCCCGACCAGGCCAGCGCTCCCGTGCTGAGGGCTAGACTCACCGCGCCTGCCGCGAGCGTCGCGGCCATACCACGCCAGGTACCAGTGCCGAACTGCGCGTTCATGTCCTCTCCTTTGCCGTGATTGCCTCACGGCTGCTTCGGAATCGTTCCACTTGTAGCACGCGGTGGCATTGAATCAAGTTTCGCCATTTCGTGTGAATTGCTTCTCATTACAGTGACGTCTTGTGGCACTACACGCTCTACAAGAGGAGCGACAGCGCACGATCGATCTCTCTCGAATACCCTGACCCACGATCAAGGACAGCAAACAGTGACGCGGCCCCTTAAGTTGTCCAAGGGCCGCGTCACTTGACGGAGCCACGAGTTAGCACACTTGTGGCGGAGTACTAGTCGCTATTGCATCCAGCCCGGCTGGTGGCACCCGCGGACGAAGGGGTAATGGCAGGGCGGGAACTCCGGGAACGGCGGCACCGGCGGGGGCATGGTGACCTCGAGCGGGTTGGAGATCGACAGATACATCGGACTTACCTCCTATACCGTGAGCAGCTCACGGCTGTTTTTAGTTGGTCCGACAGTAGCACGTTCCAACCCGTTTCGTGGTTTCGCGTTTCGGCGTGAATTAGTTCACACTCCTGGACCGTGCGCCTTCTGGCCGAGGCAGGTCGTTGCCAGGGAGAGCCCGCCTACACGCGGTCTCATCGGCCTGCCTGGCCTGCTCCCCGCTCACGAACAGCCGGATCCGCGGCCCGTCCGCAATGAGCGCAAGGCGATTCGTACGCTGTAAGCGTTCAGCTTGGCCGTAAAGCAGGGGTGCTGAACGCGGACGATACGTTAACAGCGCGGCGCGCTCACGCAGCGCTCAGTCGCGCCGCCAGATCGCCCACCAGGGACGGCGAGGCCCGGCGCTGCCCGCCGCGCGCGCGTCGACGTAGCGCGTCCGCAGGCGCAGCAACTGGAGCTGGACCTGCTCCTCGTCGACCACTATCCTGCCGTCCGCCGTGACGGTCACCCGGCAGGTCTGCGGATCGTCGCCGGAGGCGATGGCAACCTGCATCGAGCAGGAGCGAATGGCTTGCGCGTCGAGGAGCTGGCCAATGACGCGCAGAAGCACCGACCAGCGAGTGAGGGCGGCGGGGTCCATCCAGGGGGCTGGCCGCGGAGTCGGCCGGCGATGGCGCTGCTGGGCACGCGACTGGCTCTCCAGGTCGCTCCAGTCGTAGGTGCGGTGGCCATACTCGCCGGGTGTATCGACGTCGATGCCCGCCGGGCCGATCACGATGTCCGCGCGCCGCACCTGTGCCACTTCCAGACCGAGGCCCAGCGTGCGCAGCGCTTCCTGCAGGGAGATCGGGCCGGCGGTGGCCGGGCCGGCGCGGGGCGGCTGGTCCATCGCTAGTCCCCATACAACTCGCGCACGAAACCACTCGCGTCCAGGGCGCGGACGAACCGATCGTCCACCAGGTCCTCGTAGCGCAGGCGCCGCGCATCCGGTCGATCAGCGGCGACCTCTTCGATCGTCGTGGCGAGCGCTTGCGGCTTCGGATCGAGCGTATGCGTCACCATCGCCGCGCCGGGGCCATAGTACTGGAGATAGGCTTCTTCGAGGCCGTCCGGGTCTTCGAGCTGGTTGTAGTGGGTAATGATTCGCTTGGTCGCCTCCTTCTCCTGGTAGGCGTAGTGGGTCGCCTCGACCAGCGCCCGCACGTAGCGCTGCACGATGTCGGGATGCGCCTCGATGTAGCTCCGCGTGGTCACGGCCGTGTTGTGCTGGTAATCGGCCTCGGGGAGCCGACTAAGGTCGACCAGCTCGACGAAGCCGGCCTTGCGCACCACCGTCGTCGCCGGCGGATTCAGTACCGCCGCATCGATCGAGCCGGCCTGCATCGCGGCCGTTCGCTGGACGTCGCCGCCGATCTGCACGAGCTGCACGTCGGCGTCCGCGCTGAGACCAAACAGCTTGAGCGCCGCACGCGTGGCCATGTCCGAGCTGGAGCCGAAGCGACTGACGCCCAGCCGCTTGCCACGCAAGTCCGTTGGCTGCTGGATCGACGGCGCGGCCAGCAGTTTGTACGGGTAACGGTCGGCCAGGCTGGCGACGATCGCCAGGTCGGCGCCACCGGCGACCGCGGCGACCACCGCCGCCGCGCCGATCGCACCCAGCGGCGCGTCGCCGGCGAGCAGCGCCTGGAGCGCCTTGCTGCCCGACTCGACGAACAGCAGCTCGGCGTCGAGGCCCTCGGCGGCCAGGTAGCCCGCGTCCTGGGCGACCCAGAGGGGGATCTGGCTGGCGTCGACTGAGCTGTAGCTGATGCGCACCGACTCGCGGCGTGGCGCGTCGGTCGAGGCCGCGGGCGCGCCGCTCTCGCTGGCCGGTGGCGCCGCGGCCGGGGCGCCGGTCTCGGCGCCCGGCCGCGCGCAGGCAAGCAGCACCAGCGCGGTCACGCACAGCACCAGGTACCGGCTCCCCCCGCGCATCGCCCGCCCTGTCGCGGTCTCGGTCGCGCGCCTGACGCCGTGCCGCACCATATCCTCGCTCCGCCCACGCCGTGCTCAGTCGCAATATAGCGCACGGCCAGCGGTCCGGCCATCGCCGTCCGTCGTCTCCGATCGACGCCTTCGGACCGATTAGAACCAGTCGAGCCAGCGAAAGAGGAGGATGCCCCCGAAGGTCAGGGCGAGCATCAGAGCGATGGAGTACAGGAAGCCCCACTCCGTGTCGTAGGGTGGCAGCGGCTTGAAGTTCATGCCGTAGACACCGGCGACGAGTGTGGGCGCCATGATCAACAGGGTGAGCGCGGTCATACGCTTCACGAGCTGGTTCAGGTAGTTCGAGGTCGCCGATAGGTACACGTCGAGCGCTGACTCGAGCAGGTCGCGGTAGAGGTCGAGCTGGTCCAGCGCCCGCAGCGTGTGATCGTAGACATCCACGAAGTAGGGCCGCAGCTCCTCCGGGTAGAGCGGCAGGTCGCGGCGGATGACCTCGTTCAGCACGTCGCGCGTCGGCGCGAGCACGCGTCGCATCCGCACGAGCTGCTTCCGCGTCTCGAAGATCATGCCCGCGACGGCGGACTCGGCGCGGGGGAAGATCCGCTCCTCAATCCCCTCCGCGCGCTCCTCGATCCAGTCCACGATGGGCAAGTAGCCGTCGACCACGGCGTCGAGCAGGCTGTAAACGAGGTAGGCGACGCCGCTGGGGTGCTGCGGCTGGCGCCGCCAGCGCCGCTGGACCTCGGCGTAGAGGTCGAGCGGCCGGTCGTGGACCGTAACGAGGTAGTTCTGGCCCCAGAAGATCTCGATCTCCTCGGGAACGAACTCCTCCTCGGTATGACGGCCAACGTAGAGGACCAGGAAGTAGTAGCCGCCGTCCTCGTAGGTGTCGCACTTCGGACGCTGATGGCGCCTGGCGACGTCCTCTAGCGCCAGCTCGTGAAAGCCGAACTGGCGGCGGAGCAGGTCGATCTCGGCGGGGCCCGGATCGACGATGTCCAGCCAGACGTAGTTGGCCGGGTTCGCGCGCAGCGCCGCGATTCGCTCGGGGTCGAGATCGGTTTGCTGACCCTTCCCCTCGACGTGGGCGCACAGGCACATCTGCGGTCGCCGCGGCGTATCTGCCGCCGCTTCCACGCGCGTGCTGTCCGCGACGTCCATCAGCGTCTCACGCTCTCTCCCACCCATCGCACTCGTGGCTGACCGACGCGGAGGGCGGCCAGCCACGAGCGCCAAGAGTATTTTCGCTACGCGGTCCGGGCCAGCGGCTCGCAGCGGCTAGCTAGGTTGCGGTAGGAGGTTAGGCCGGCAGGCCGGGATGCGTGACCGCCCCTTCGCTGGCCGGACCGACGAGCTGCGCGTACTTGTAGAGCGCGCCGCCGGGATAGCGCGGCGGCGGCGGCGACCAGGCGGCGAGGCGGCGCGCGATCTCGGCCTCCTCGAGCTCGACGTCCAGGCGACCGCGCTCGGCGTCGAGCACGATCATGTCCCCGTCGCGCAGGATCGCGATCGGCCCGCCGACCTGCGCCTCGGGCCCGACGTGGCCCACCATCAGGCCGCGCGTCGCCCCGCTGAAGCGACCGTCCGTGATCAGCGCGCAGTCGTAGCCAAGCCCCTGGCCCACGATGGCGGCGGTGACGGCGAGCATCTCGCGCATGCCGGGGCCGCCCTTCGGCCCCTCGTAGCGGATCACGACCACGTCACCGGCCTGGATCTCGCGGCGCTGCACCGCGGCGAAGCAGGCATCCTCGCTGTCGAAGACGCGCGCCGGCCCCCGGTGGACCAGCTTCGAGACGCCGGCCACCTTGATCACCGCGCCGTCGGGCGCCAGGTTGCCGCGCAGGATCGCCAGCCCGCCGGTGGGGCTGAGCGGGCGATCGAGCGTCCGCACGACCTCTTGCGCCTGGGCCGGCGCCTGGACATTGGCTAGGTTCTCGGCTATGGTGCGGCCGGTCACCGTCAGGCAGTCGCCGTGCAGCAGTCCCGCGTCGAGGAGCAGCTTGAGCAGGACGGGCACGCCGCCGACCTGGTGCAGGTCGAGCATCATGAACCGACCACCGGGGACCAGGTCGGCGATCGTCGGCGTGCGCCGCGCGATGCGCTCGATGTCGTCTAGAGTGAGCCGCAGGCCCGCCTCGTGGGCCAGCGCGGGCAGGTGCAGGGCGGCATTCGTCGAGCCACCAGTAGCGGCGACGATGGCCACCGCGTTCTCGAACGCCTCGGGCGTCAGGATCTGGCGCGGTCGGATGCCGCGCTCGAGGAGCATCATCACCGCGCGGCCGCACTCCTCGGCGTAGCGATCGCGCGACGTCTCCACCGCCGGCGGCGAGCTGCTGCCGGGCAGCGCCATGCCGATCGCCTCGGCGACGCAGGCCATGGTGTTGGCCGTGAACTGGCCGCCGCAGGAGCCGGCGCCGGGGCAAGCATGGCACTCCAGGTCGTACAGCTCGGCCTCGGTCATGCGGCCGGCCTCGACGGCGCCGACCGCCTCGTAGACGTCCTGGATGGTGACGGCGCGGCCCTGGAAGCGGCCGGGCAGGATCGTGCCGCCGTAGAGGAACACGCTGGGCAGGTTCAGACGGGCCATCGCCATCAGCATGCCGGGAAGGCTCTTGTCGCAGCCGGCCAGCCCGACCAGGGCGTCGTAGCAGTGGGCGCGGACCATCAGCTCGACCGAGTCGGCGATCACCTCGCGGCTCACCAGCGACGCCTTCATCCCCTCGTGCCCCATGGCGATGCCGTCGCTGACGGCGATCGTCACGAACTCCCGTGGCGTGCCGCCAGCCTCGGAGACGCCGCGCTTGGCCGCCGCGGCCTGGCGGTCGAGGGCCAGATTGCAGGGCGTGGCCTCGTTCCAGCTACTCGCCACGCCGACGAAGGGGCGTCGCAGGTCCTCGTCGCCGAGGCCCATGGCGCGCAGGAAGGCGCGGTGCGGCGCACGCTCGATCCCCTCGGTCACCGTACGGCTCTTCTGCCTCAGCGAGTCCACGACCATCTCTCGTCTCTCCTCTCGCGGGCCGCGCCGCCCCGCGCCGCGCCAGCGCGAGCCGGACCAGCCAGCGGGCGCCGCGCGCGCTCGTACCGCGCCAGCATCCTTATCGCGCACAACTATAGCAAGGGCCGCGGTCGGCCAGCAGCGAGCGAGCGGCGGGGCGCGCCCGCAGGGAGTGAATTAACGCTGCGCGCCATCAGCTCGCGCGTCGCGAGCCACGATCCGCTAGCCACGCTGCGACCGCGGGCTTCAGACTGCCCCGCCTCGCTACCTTGCGCGGGCGCACGCTCCGGGCTACGTTGTGGTCGGCGCACCGTAGCAGGCTGTCGCGGCTGGTCGCGGCGCGGGAGGCGGGATGGCGCGGGCGCACGGCTGGCGGGCACGCATCGGCTTCGTCCTGCCGGCCAACAACAACGTTCTCGAGCCGGAGCTGTACGCCGTCGCGCCGGCCGGCGTCGCCTTCCACACTAGCCGCCTGCTCCTGGGGAGAACGCTGCTGACCGCCGAGACGCTGGAGGCCATGGAGCGGCAGACCAGCCGCGCCCTGGCCGAGCTGGCCGAGGCGGCGGTGGACGCTGCCGTCTACGCCTGCCTCTCCACCAGCCTGGTCAAGGGGCGCGACTGGGACGAGGCGTTCGCGGCGGGTGGCGGCGAGGCCGGGCTGCCGCGCGCCAGCGTGGCTGCCGCCGTCGTCGCGGCCCTGCGCTACCTCGGCGCGCAGCGAGTTGCCGTGGCCAGCCCCTATCCGCCGGCCGTGGCGGCGCTAGTGGCCCCGTACCTCGCCACCTGGGACCTGGACGTCCTGGACCAGGAGCACCTGCCGACGGCCGACGTGCGCGCCGTCGGCGCGCTGCCGGTCGCGGCCGCCTATCGCCTCGGCCGGACGGTCGGGCGTCGCGCGAAGGAGCCCGACGCTCTGGCGATCCTGGCCACCGACTTCGCCACGCTGCCCGTCCTGCAGGCGCTGGAGAACGACCTGGGCTATCCGGTGGTGAGCGCCAACCAGGC
>Ga0070739_10002485_pt1 | contig 24731 bp, 22 predicted proteins | sample Coa_R1_7_FD_66445 | JGI IMG/M metagenome (GOLD analysis project Ga0070739, IMG submission 66445) | Surface soil microbial communities from Centralia Pennsylvania, which are recovering from an underground coalmine fire - Coalmine... | ecosystem: Environmental > Terrestrial > Soil > Unclassified ...
GGAGCAAAGCCGTCATCAAGGGCAAGGTAAACGAGCAGAACCGCAATCCTTCTATGGCTCTGCTCGTCCTTTTTGTTTGAACTCGCATGAGATCTCCGTATCTCGTCCATGATATCTCATACGAGCCAGTTCTGCTCAAGGCAGAATTGAAGCCATCCAAGAGCGCATGAAATAGAAAGATAATCTCGCTACCTTGCACTTGATGACAGCTTTGTTCCATTTGGGCCTAGTTATATGGTACGACTGACCTTTTCGTCAGAATCACACCGAGAGGCCAAGTAGTGAAGACGGTGGAGAAAAGGCGCTTAGATACGCACAGCGAGGCGTCAGTGATGGATAATGGGCGCATCGTTATCCAGGGCGTCAACGGCAGAGAGATCGTGCCAGGGCCTGAAAGAGCACTGGCGCTGCTTGACCTGCTTTATGGGTATCGTGACCTGTTCTCTCAGAAAACGCATGAGAAGGGCTCAAGTTTCTCTACGCACGGGAACTGAATGCCTTTTTCCGTTTGACGCACGAACAGACAGAATACAAGAGCAAGGAGGGCAACCCATGACTGAAGCGGAATATCAATCCATTAAGGCGGCTCCGCTCCCTGAAGCAAAATATGCAGATCACCAGGTCGGTGAAGTAATACGCTCTCACGCCGGAGGCAACCCGGAGCAGATCGCCGCCGGTGAAATTCTGTTTATCCAGCAGACGGGCCAGGTGGGAAGCGTTCACACACCGCTCACGTACTACGTCGAGGTCGGAGGCTTCCCTGAGTGTGTGTGGCCTACGGACGTGATAGAAGCACCGGAATGAATGTGGTACACTAGTCTTGTGTGATTCAAATGAAAGCGAGGTGTGCAATGGTAGCAAAACGGTCACCAGCACCCGATGGGCTGTATATGCCTGTAGAGCAGTATCTTGCTCTGGATGAGGCGACAGATGGCAAATATGAATACCTGAACGGGTATGCGTTCATGCTGCGCCCGCCCTCTTCTGCCTATATGGGCAGTGCCGTTATCGATATGGCGGGCGGAAGTCCTGCGCATGCAGCATTAGCCGCCCGCATTATCACCGGTCTCAACAATGCCCTCGAAGACAGCCCGTGTATTGCCTATACAGTGATGCAAAGATGCAGCTGGCGGAAGATGTCTATGTGTACGCAGATGTGCTCGTTTCCTGTGAAGTAGTTGGTCGGACGATGCTCACTAGTCCGACCGTGATTATCGAGGTGCTTTCACCCTACACCGAGAAGCGAGATCGGACTGATAAACTCGACACCTACAAACAGATTGATTCAGTGCAGGAATATCTCTTGGTGGGAAGCGAGCGCAAGGAAATTGTCATACACCGGCGGGAAATAAACTGGCGACCATACCACTATCGCAGTGGCGATCTGGTGGAGCTGAGAAGCCTGGGAATCAGCATCCCCTTCGAGGCGTTCTATCATAAGATCAGGCTCTAATCGGCTCATAGTGGTTCCCCTCAGTATTCCACGCCGTCAACGTGCAGCCCTTTCTCATTAAACCAGAAGGTCACGTGCGGATTATCGGCACCGGTCTCAACGGCTCACTCCGCTTCCCACTCATCCTCAGCTTCATCATGGGTGATACTCAGCACCTCGACACGCGGTCTCGGTTCGCCCTCCTCCCGAAAATGAGCCCCATCATTCTCCTTCTGAACCCTTGCCATGCTGGACGTTTCTGCTAATTATTATATGAGCACTACCCCGTCAGGGAAGGCTCACCACTCTGACTGATTTGCAAAAACTGGGCATTCGTGCCCCTGAGCAGGCATCTCCCTATATCCTCTTGGATGGTCATATTCCGATAACACAAATGAAGTTGTTTTAGCGGCTCTTTAATATTGCTCTTGTATCAGAGGAAAATGAGTGAAACCTGTATCAGAAGCTAGATGACGCCAGTCTTGTGGTCGTGAGGGAGAGGGAAAATCGGCGGTCGCCCAATGATATCCTATTGATGCAATCATCAACGAGGATTCAGAGCGAGTGAACACATCACAAGCAAGGAGAAGAGCGGGAGTGGAGGCGCTGCTATTTCTCAAACGTGCCATCCATCACATGAACGTCAAAAAGAAGAGCAGTGCCTCACTCCTCGTCTTCGAACGGCAGGGGTTGCCAGTCCCCCAGATCGATCATCTCAATCGTCGGTCGCATCGCCTTTCCTTCCTTGACCATCTTCCGGAAGACGGCCCTGACCACGCCACGCGAGAGCCGGTTAACGTAGTACCGTAACGGGCGTGCTCTGCCACCCGACCAGAACTGGTCGTTCATCACCTCCTCGACCTCACGTGGGGAGGGCCTGGACACCTGGACCTCGATGTCGATCTCCTGCCACCTGCCATCAGCGTTTTTGAGCAGCAGGATGCCGTCCTGGATGTGACTGAGCCTCTGGCCCTTTTGACGCAGCTCCTGTTGCGCCTGGATGGTGCGCTCGCCGATCCAGCGCATGTGCGGGTACTCTTCCTCCAGGTGCATGCGCACTCCGTTGATCCAGTAGAGGTGGTCCAGCGAGCGCACCGACGGCGCTTCCGCCCGAAAGGTGAAGCCGACCTCCCTGAGTCCGCGCCGCGTCAGGTGGCACCAACCAGGTTGCGCGTGAAAGATCGGGCGGAAGATGGCAATTTTCTCATCGACCCAGCGCCCAATGATCTCTGAGGTGCGCGAGACCGAGAGCAGTCCACCTTCGATCTCTTCGGGGGAGTATCGTGCGGCCAGACGTCGGATCTGGTCGAAGCGCATGGCCCGCATAGAGCCGATATAGGTCCAGAGCCATCGATCGCGATCCGTCCACTGGGGTCGGCCCTTATCCCTGCGCACTTTGCGTGGTGGCAGGAGGTGTTCGGCGCGCAGTTGGCGAATAACCTTTGCGATCTCCTGTTTCCCCACCTGCAGCGGCATCGCAGCCAGCTTCTCGTAGGGTGGCAGGCGTTGGCGGGGATTGAGGCTCCTTCGCGTAATGAGCCAGCGCAGCCAATCAGCCAGGAAGGCACAACGTTCTTCTCGCGTATACTCTTTGGTCACCGAGAGACGACCCTGAGCTACGCGCTCGCGTGCCCATTCGTAATAGAGTTGTAGTCGCCCCTCGTGGGTCGAGAAATCCCACTGCTTCTTGTCACCCGGCTGTCCTGAGTTCGTCATGCATCCCCCCTCTTTCTCGTGGTGTCCTGTTTACAGAACATATACCAATGTTTCAAATCATAAAAATAAAATAATAAATAAGTCACGGATTTTGAGGGGGATACAGCAATGTTTCCCAAGACGCATTGGGTGGGGGAGAAAGCTCGTTTATTCGAATCACAAGCACTACGAAGCCCATTTCGTACTCTTTGAGCGATGGCTTGAGCCATTTCATCTGGAGAATATTGCGAGCCATCTGCTCTTTTTAGACCCCGCTCGCAGAGATGGCGGGGGCCAATCGATTGCTCAAAGGTCATGCTTGTGGCCTCTCACTTGTGAGGTTATACATCCTGGCTGACAACTTCTACTCGCGGACGATAATTCCTGCCCTTCGTAGGAGCCGTCGAAATGCAAGGGTATCATGTACGTGATATGCCAGTAACCTGCGAGGGGCGATTTTCTCGATGCCAAATGCATGCCAATGAGGGGATAGGCTTAGCTCATCAGCCATCTCCTCACTCGATGCCTCGATCAGTAGGACCTCTACCATTTCCACTTCCTTGAAGATTTTCCCCCAGTCTTTCAGCGTGCGGGTGACGTTTTGCGGTATCGCTTTCTTGCTGGACGCATTCAGGATGGCGAGCATCTGGTCTACGCTCATACCCTGCTCAATTCCTCGCAAGACGGATTTTCGTGTCAGGGCGAGGCGACTGGCCTGCTCTACCAACTTCACCTCACTAAAAGGCAACAACGGGTAGAGGGCTGGCGGGTCGAAGTGGAGCAGGATCAACTCAAAGGAAGGTTGAACCACGAGGGCCTTGATGGGTTTGACCGGAGACGGGGCTGATTCCTCGAAGAGGACTTGCGCTCCAAATTCCGTGATGCTAAAACTGGTTGGCAGAGCAGGTGCATCGGTTTGTGTATCACCTGAACGCCAGGCGGTAGAGATGATCCCGAGCTCGGAGAGCGTCGAGGAAAGGATACCCTGGTAAACGATCCCCTCGCAGCGGTCCCAGTAGCGGCGTAACCCGGAAGGTACACTTTGCGTGCGACCTCTTGCCTTCAAGCGCGCGGGGCGCAGGGCAGAGGGTCCCCTTTGCCAGATCAGATCAAGCAGAGAGGAGATGGAGTACCAGCGCCCTGGTAGGTAGAGGCGGGAGCTGAGCAGGTCAATGAGGAGACCGCGGGCCGCGAGGGGATTCCAGTCCCCGCTATCCCATTGCCGGAAATCAGGACTCCAGACGTCATGCCATCGCGTACTGCCCTTCCACCAGGCGAGAAACCGCCTCGCCTGCTCACGGGCGCTCAGGTGAGACCACTCTTCCAGTCCCGACTCCCTCGCGGGACAATAGTACGGTTTGTGGGCATCCTCATCAAGCGAGGAAGATCGATAGATCAAGTGGAGTTGGCTTGCCGCCTCGCAGAGCACATTGACATAGCCATCATCTCCGCCCTCCCCATTGCGGGGCGATCCATGCAGGAGAGGACGGAGCAGCTGCGCGAAGTGTTTTGTCACCCTTCCCTGTCTCGTCAGCGTAATCCGCTGCTGGTAGACTGATCCAACAATGGCCGCCAGATCATAGAGGATCAGTGGCTGCGCTCTGGCTGGTGCCGATGGAACTGTGAGTGGCCTTTCATCCGTTGCGTCAGCAGAATTGGCCTGGGGGACATATTCGTGCTCACTCATAGTCCTTCTCCTCTCACCTGCTGGGCAGGCGGCTCTTCCAGGGGCAGGACTCTGCCGTTGGTCGGTTGTTTCGCTATCTCTGTTTGTTCGCCCCGTTCACAATTCCCCTTTACTCGGTTCATCCATTTGTTCGCTGTACTGACACTGATAGCTAACGCATCCGCAACGTCGCGCACTTTTGCATCTGGATAGTGTGCCATGTATGCTTTGACTCGTTCGTAGTTGTTCGCGGCTTGTTCGGTCTCACCCTCACCTATGGTTGCCTGAGCGCTGTTCGTCCCTTGTTCGCCCTGATTGGTTTCCTGTTCGCCCTCTGAAGATGGCGAAGCATTCGGTGTAACTGCGCTCGTAGTAGGGGTGTGCTGTGCTAGCAACAGCTGGAGCGCATCCAGCAGTTCTGGTGTTACCGTGACTGGTGCAGCCAGCGGTGTGGGTCCTGCTATCTGCTTCACCTCGGTGCGCTCACGTTGAACGTGGCGTAAGGCATGAGCAACAATAAGTAGTACAATCGCAATGGAACGTATCCAGATGAGGGCTTCCACAGGAAGAAATACATGTGCGTACGCCTGCTCCAGGGTGATGTTGAGTGTCTGCTGAATGCTTTCGATGTTGCTCACAATAGCAGCGGTGAACAGCAGCAGGGCTGACAGCAACCCATAGAGCCAGGTCTTCACGCGCTCACCCTCGGCGCGGTAACGGAAGGTGCGAAGAATGGTTCCCGCCACGCTCGCGTCAATGGCAATACACTGCGTCCAGGCCCATACTCGTTGCATAACGAGGTTATCGGTAAGGACAGAGCCTTCTGTCAGCACGTTGGCCATACTGGCAATCAGTCCGAAGGCTAGGAGCAACACAGACGCGCTTGACAGTAGCTCAAGAGTGTATAATATAGCTGTATCGAGTTTCTCGATGCTGGCGAACCGCTTCACGGCCTCCTCCTGCTGGGCGGTGTTCTGTCTGAAGTATGCGCACCTCGCGTACCAATTTCTGGATGTCAGCAGCTGTTGAAACTGCCCTGGCTGAACTCGATCAGCACACTTTCTTACGAGAAGGTAGTCGGCATATAAGCCGCAAGTTTCCGCCCAGATTTTGTAGCAGGCCCTGCCAAGCCTTTCAAGTTAGCAGATCAGCCCTGGCCTAAGCCTCTTGTGGATAACCCGGAGGGGAGTTCCCCATCGTTAAGAAGGGGAAGTAGCTCTGACCGGACACTACCCTCTATTTCCTTGTAGTGATCCATGTCAACTGAGACAGGGGACTTGAATGATATGCGGCCTGAGTCACATAAAAATCTCGATTATGACCATCACCACCTTAAAGAGTTCTCTACAAAGAGTCTGACTATCGAATCATCTCATCGATTTCTCATCAAAGTAAATCCGTACGTCTAGCACGGTCACCTACGGCTCTGGTTTGTCGGAACGCCAACGATCGCAAAAAGCATACAATAGGATCGGGTTCATCTTTAGGTATCAGATTTGACAAGATTTCACCTCTTTTTTCTATGAGCCTGGTGGTGGTGGTCACCTCTTGCTCACAGGCATCTGCTTCCTTCACCCGTCCCCTATCACGCAAAAAATCAGCCCATTCACCCAGTAAGCTCAGATAAGCGGGAGTTTCAGTTCCTCTCTCCCACTGATAGAAGGTAAACGCATAGCGATACAGCTGTTCCGCCTCATTACTCTTCCCCTGATGCCATGCAAGCACAGCCAGGGCTCGGTAGCTGTGCGAAATTTCAGGATGGTACAGTCCCAGTTTCTCAAGCCGAATCGCGAGTGCCTGTTCGTAAAATTGCTCCGCTGTTACAAGGTCACCTTGACAATGAGCAAGTTCAGCCAGGTCTCCCAGGCTGTCCGCCACCTGTGGATGATCGTGTCCGTAAATGCTCCGCCGTATCTCCAGTGCTTGTCGAAGTAGATGCTCGGCCTGCTCAAATTTGCGGTACCGCGTATAGAACCGCCCGAGTCCCCCGATGATATCCGCAAATTTCGCACTCCCTCTGCCCCAGGCCTGGATAGCAATATCGTGCGCATCCAGGAAGTAATCCTCGGCATGGACAGCCCCTTCAGGCCCAAGCTGGGCAGCGATTTCCGCCGTAATGTAGTAGGTCATGGCCTTTTCCGCTGCGTAAATCGGTTCCGATAGCCCGGCATACCATGCGCATGCTCGCCCACAAAACTGCGTCGCCATGGTCAAATACTTTCCTCGCATCGCCGCCAGCGCTTGATTGTTGAGGCAGTCTACCACAGCAGGATGATCAACTCCCAGTAAACGCTCAAAATCCTTTCTGGCCTGCACATAGAGATCTATTGCCATTCTGTAGCCGCCGAGTTCTATATACACTCGACCAAGCTCACTCAGTAGCTGAATGGTACGGAGATCATCACTTCCCCGCGAGGCATTGGACGCTCTATGAGCACTCTGAAACAGGGCCAGGGCCTGCAAGTACCATCCTCGCTTGTACACCTCTCTCGCCACACGCTCAAGGAGCAGCGTTGCCTCATCTCCCACCAGATTCCACTGCTCAATAAGGTCTGCACAAACTCTGGCTTGCGGAATATAGTGTTCTATCCTCTCACAAGGAGCAGATGAAAAAGCCTTTTCCACAGAACGCACCGTCTGCTCAACCCACAGACGCTTCGTCGATTCATCCATTCCATCCTGGAGCACAGCCTGTACGAGCCGGTGAAGCGAGATAAGATTCCTGTTGGCGTTGCGCCGGATCAGGGAATACCTGAGCATTATCTCGCATGCCTGGTTCAAATGCAGAACATCCTCTACGATGGGATTGGTCTCGCCCGTCGTGGGGAAGAATGCCTCTAGCAATATGTCTACCGGGATCGCATCTGGATACAGGTAGGCGCAGAGATTCATCAACTGGGTAGCCGCAGGACACTGTTGTTCTACCCAGTTGAATGAGATCGACCAGGTGGTTGCGACCGGCTCCTTATAGTCCGTATAGAGCTTTTCGTACTGACCTCGCCGTTGTAAGAGTTCTTTCCGGCACTTGTAATATAACTGGATGTAATCCGACAGGCTACATTTGTTCTCCTCGATATATGCCCCGGCTTGATCGAGGGCCAGCGGGAGACCGTCGAGCAGCAGGGAAAGTTCCAGAGCTTCTCGGCGATGAGCTTCGGCGAGCGTATCAAGGGATGCACCCGGGGGAAGCACCTGTGCCCGACGAAGGAGCAAGAGAGCTCCCTCCTCTGGCTGCATCTTGTCTAGATGCAGATTGGAGGCCAGTCCGGCAACCGCCTGTGAGCGCGTCGTCAGCAGGACGTGACCACGTTGCATGCCCATAAGTAAATCCTTCACCTTGACATCCTCCTCCACGTTATCGAGCAGCAGCAACCAGCCAGGATGCTTTCGCAACCACTGCTTGACCTCGTTGACGAGATACTGGTGATTAGGCCGCCGCTTTCTGGCCTCCGAAACCCCAAGTACCTTCGCGGCCTGCGCGAGATCCTCTTCCAATTGCTCTTGCCTATCGGCCCGCAGCCAGAACACCGCCTGGTAACCACCGCGTTTGCGGTAGGCGTACTCGAGCATCAATTGGGTCTTGCCTATTCCTCCCATCCCGCTAATCGCCTCAATGGCAACTCCATTTTTCTCTGCAGACAGGCGCTGATGCAAGTTCTCTATCACCTCATCATAGCCTGTAAAGTAGGGATTGCGACTGAAGGGGACATTCCAGGGAAATTCTGATTCTGGGACCTGCGCTAGCACAGTAGGCTCCTGGAGATAGCCCAGTTCCCTCACCTCCAGCCCAAACAGTTCAGCTAACCTTTGCTGATAATAAGGTCTCACCTTTTGAACATCCCTCTCCCAACGAGCCACAGTATTTTTAACAACGCCAATTTCATTGGCTAGCCCCTCCTGCGTGAGCCCAAGGAGTTCCCGAGCCCGCCGAATAAGCTGCCCACAGTTCAATCCTTCTAGTTCATGGCATATTTGCTTCTGCGGATCTCGCTTCTCGCTCATTACAGTCGCATCTCTTTCTTCTGCCCATATCGCGAGGGCTGGTGATCACTTCTGCTACCGATTGTACACACGATACTACCTCGAATCAAGCGGCATAAGAGGTAATACAAGCATACAGCCAAACGACTACTAAACGACTACTTCGCGGATAGTAGGCGAGCTTCCTCTTACCCTTGTTATGCTGCATACTTTTGTGCAAGAGGAGGTGCAACCCCAACGACCCTTCTACAAAAAAGAACGGCGTATATAGGATCATCGAGGGCAGAGTAACATCAAAGACAGTCCTATGCACCACTGAGAGGCAATGCCATGGATGAACAGACAACGGAACACACCACGACCGGTACCGATAGCCAGCAGCCGGTCAGTGCGCTTGAATTACTCCTCATTACCCGTGCCTACAACCGTAATGAAATCTCTTTTGAGGAGTGGTTGAAACGGACGAAAGAATGGGCCGAGCAGGTGATCAAACAATATGGGGAGGGTTCCTGACCCTCCCCCTGTGTACTAGCTCCTCTCGTGAAATGGCGGAGAGAGAGGTTCATCCTCTCCGCGCGTCTGTTGCTGGTAGCAGACATACGAATAAATGCAGAGAAAAATGCAGATGGCAATGATTAGACCAGGCACAGCCCATAGGCGCAATGCAGGAATAAAACTGCACACGATACCGATCAAGCCGACGGCCACGAAGAGCCAGCCGCCGAGCCGGTGCGTCCGTTCCCATACCACCGCATTGGTTATGGTCCATGGCGTCCGTATGCCCATCCAGAAGTTACGCTGCATCTTGCCCATATAGTTGCCTAAGAATATGAAAAGCACCGAGATAGCCAACGTCGACACCAGGCTCATATCGAAGCTGATGCCCATGGCTGCCGCCGTCGTCGCGAGCTGGACGACGAGCATAAACAGGAGAATACCAACCATTATCAGCTTCGCCAGCTTGAGGTTCGCCGCCGTAGTCTCACGCCCTCCCAGGCGCGGGCCAGCAGCCATTAAACCGCGTACCAGGACGTAGATACCTATGCTCATCAACGGATAGAGGAACGTTCCCGCCCACTTTGGACCGTATCCGTTGACTTCACCATTTGCTCCCCAGTGAATTGGCACCCTGTCAGGCAAAACGACAAAGCCATACACTGCAACGATGACCTGGATAGCGATGATCGCCCAGATCAGCAGGTCGGCCGAAGGTTGAAACACCGGTTTCGGCGCTATTTTATCATCGGAATTGTGAGAAGCGTCCATACCCTATTCTCCTGTATTGCAAATCCTGCTATAATATGGAAACAGAACTCCATCTGGTGACGATCTCGCGGAGCCTCTTAACTCACGCTGCGAAGGCCAGTAAAGCCGGATTAATGCCTATCCCCTCCCGGTCAACCCGCAAAAAGTAGTCTTTGTGGTACGTTGTTGCTGGCAAGCGTCCAGGGCGTGCGGAAACCGGCCCAGAAATTGCGGCGCAGCTTGCCCATGTAGTTGCCCAGGAACATGAAGAGCAGCGAGATGCACAGGCTGATGACAAACGGGATGCTGAGCGGCACGCCCAGCGCAATGGCGTCTACCGCAAGCTGCACAATGAGCAGGAACAGTAATATCCCCACGACGATCAGATTTGTCACCTCTGCCGTTGCGCGCTGGCTTTGCTGGCCCAGTCGAGGACTATAGCGTGTCAGCAGCCAGAGCAGCAGATAGAGGCCGATGCTGATGGCAGGCACCAGCACGGCATTGGCCAGCCTGGGAAGGTAGCCATCCACCTGTCCATAGATATCCCAGTGAGACGGCACGCGCTCCGGCATAAACGGGTACGTCACCAGCGAGATCAGTATCTGTAACGCGATAATCAGCCATGCCAGCCGCTGCGCGCCCGCGTAGGCCGGTCGCCTGGGCGTGATTTTATCGGCATCATGCTCGGTTGCATCCATCTCTTTCCTCCGTTATCGATCACACTCCGGCGCTATCTTCATCCTGCGCGGCATCCGTCGCATCGCTCTTTCCCGCACGTTCTCGTGCATTCTCACCTTTGCCCTCAGCAGAAAGGTCGTCCATGCCGCCGAGCCAGCTCAGAATTTCGGTCAGCAGGTCCTGGAAGACAGTCGTGTTGAGCGAGTAGACCTGGTACTGGCCGCGCCGCTCAACGCGCACGAGATCGGCCATTTTCAGCACCATCAGGTGATGCGAAAGCGCGGTTCGGCCCACGCCTGCATGTTCGGCCAGTTCGCCGGCAGTACGCTCGCCGCCGCGCAGGTACTTCAGAATACGCCGTCGCGTTGGGTCGGCAATCGCTTTGTACGCCTCCTGCATAATGATACTCAAGCATTTCTCTTAATCGAACGTGGGGAAATGTTGATTGTAAAATCACGTTTCGTCAACTTGCCGCCTGCCCTCCGTTCGCGCTTTCGACGACCGGCGCCCGTTCAACGCGCAAACGCCCCGTGGCAATCAGCCAGATGGCGAAAACAATCATGGGCACGAGACCGATCAGGCCAATCGGAGGACGCAGGAACGGGTTGCCGGGCGAGAGAAACACAAGGCCGAAGCCGACCTGCGCATTGATCGCCGCGTGTGACAACGTAGAGGGCCAGACGCTGCCAGAGCGGAAACGGAACCAGGCAAAGATGATGCCCAGGGCGCTGGTGAACACGACCATCATCAGCACGCCCAGCAGCGGGTTGCCGGGATAGTTGTAGCCATCCAACACGATCACAGGCGCGTGCCACAGGCCCCAGATGACGCCGGTAATGATGGCAGCCCACACGCCCCCCAGCGGCGCGAGCTTCGGCAGCAGGTAGCCGCGCCAGCCAAACTCTTCGCCGAAGGTAAAAATCATGTTGAAGGGAATCGCCAGCGTGAAGGCCAGAGCGATCTGACTGAGAAGGCTGAGCAGCGCCAGTTGTTGGGGCGTATAACCGGGCGGCAACTTCGCCCCCTGCTGCTGCAGCGCCTTCACAATCGCCTGCGCCTCCGCCTGCACATTCTGACTGAATGCCCAGTGCTGGTAGCCGATGAGCAGCGAAAGCAGGACGCCCGCCGCGATGAACAGGGGTGGCGCCAGATAGGCAGCAAGGTACATCCAGCCTCCGCCACGATGCCCCTTGCCCACCAGCCGCAAACCGGCATCGGCAAACCCCTCTTTACGCAGCACCCGCACCAGCACCGCCGCCGCCGCAGGCCCGAACATCCCGGCTGCGACATAGATCGTGAACGGCACGCCAGACGCACGCAGTACCAGCCAGACCGTCCAGCTTATGCCAAACGTTAGCACCAGAAACAACACACTATTTGTCCAGTTGACTCGCGGCGCAACAGGTAGCCTGTCAACCGTATCAGGAGTAGTCGTGTTCGTCTCCATATATGTCTCCCTGGCTTTACCGTTTCTGCCTTTGCTCCGTCAGACAGCATATTTCAATATTTCAACATCTATTGAAATATTAGCAGCGGAGATGAGATTTGTCAAGAGTGTTCTGGCTCAAATCTGGAAGCTGCCTGGCATTCCACTTTTGTGTTATCATCGAGCTATCAGGTAACATTGTTAACGGAGTGCAACATGAAAGCCGAAGATATCGAGAATTACCTGTCCCAGCCGGGACAAGAATTACAGAACGAAAAAGGATGGAGCCAAACAATGCTACCAAAAAGGAAATCAGCATCCAGGGGGGATAACGTGCAATCCACTCCCGGTTTTCGCGCATAGCTCATACACTCACTGCCGTCCCACAGGGGAGCAGGGCGTTACAAAGCCAGTCAACACAGTTGTTTCGGAACTGCATGCGCTCTTGTTCATCTTTTAGCAGGGGGACGCTTTCGAATATCCAGCGGGCAAGGCCGATACAAATGTGGATGAGCAAGGCGGGGTCGTAGCGATTCAACATTCCATCGTCCATTTGCTTTTCTAATAATCGCATGACTTTCTGGAACAGTGGGCCTTGTGGCGATCTGATATTGAAAAGCGGCACACCACGCAGGCCACTGTCAAGCCGCCAGAGCCTGAGCAACCTGTCTTTTTCAGTGGCAAAATCCATAAACTTTTCGACGCAGCGTTCCAGATCATCCCTGCTGCCCAGGTTTTCCAGAAGCGGTAAGAGCTGGCCGCCAAGCGTTCGAAGGAGATTTTCGGCAATCGCCTGCACCATTGCCTCTTTTGAATCGAAGTAGAGGTAGAGGGTGCTGGTAACGATGCCTGCTCGTTCGGCAATGTCGGAAAGGCGTGTTTCGCTGTATCCCTTTTCCTGAAAAAGTTGCATGGCGGCTTGCAGAATTGTCTCACGGCGCTGTGGGTCGGCTGGACGGGACATGGTAAAACTCCTCATATTCATGAATACATTTTTGTTTTTTAGAGAAACTATTTCGGTTCGCGCATATAGTATAGCAGAGAAGGGCTATGCTGAATAGAGCATATATGACGATTTCCCTGCCCATGATAGTTGCACTCTGGCCGCTAATGGTGTATGATTACAGCGAATAACGCCGGGATAGCGGCAACAGAATGCACCCCTACCTGTACTGCTTGTAGGGGCGCGTTTTCGTGTGCTTTTTTGGGGAGAAGAGATGACTTTACAGGGACTACTGACAGTATTGATACAGCGGCCAGAGTTTCGCCGCTTGCTGGAACAGATACGCAAAGCCGAGGGGCTGCCCGCGCTGACGGGCATTACAGAAGCGGCACGCCCGTTTTTGCTGGCCGCACTGGCCGAGGGCCTCAAGCAACCCATGCTCGTGGTAGCGGCGGACGAGGCGCAGGTTGGCCAGATCGTCGAGGAGGTGAAGGCGTTCGTTCCCAACCCGAACGACGTGTATTACCTGCCCGACCGCGACGCGCTGCCCTACGAGCGGCTGATGAGCGATCACCTCACAACGCAGCAGCGCATGCAGGCGTTAATCGCACTGGCCCGGCAGGAGCGCAATGTGCTTGTTGTCACCTCCGCACGGGCGTTGACGCAGCCGGTCATTCCTCCCCAGGAACTCTCAGCCACGCTCTACGAACTGAAGCCAGGGCAGGAGGTCGATCTGACGCTGATGCTGGAACACCTCTACAATCTTGGCTACGAGCCGGTCGCGGAAGTGGAAGAACCGGGGCAGTTCAGCCATCGCGGCGGCATCATCGACCTCTTCCCGCCCACGCTGCCGCGCCCGGTGCGTATCGAGTTCTTCGGTGACGAGATCGAGTCGTTGCGTACCTTCGACCAGGAGACGCAGCGTTCGCTCAACCCGATTCATGCCTGCGTGATCGGCCCGGCGCGCGAGGCGTTGCCGGTACGCGGGCCGCAGGCAGCGCAGGAACTGGCGCAACTGGATAGCAACATCCTGCATCGCGACGCCGAGGAACGCTGGAAGCGCGACCTGGAAGAACTGCGCCAGCGCCGCTCGTTCGAGGATATCGCCTTCTACCTGCCCTACCTGCACAGCCGCGCCTCCGTGCTGGACTACCTGCCGCGCAACGGCCTGTTGATCCTGGATAACCCGGACATCATCCACAATCGCATCATCGAACTGGACGAGCAGGCGGAGGAGATGAAGGAACGCTTTGAGCGCGACCGCGAGAACCCGGCGCACCTGCGGGAGGCGCATATCAACTGGAACCAGCTTGAGCCGCAGTTGCACCAGCGCCGCCAGTTGCGCTTCGCCGACATCCTCTCGGCAGCCGAGGGCGAATACGATGCGTATCTGAGCCAGGGGACCGAACACCTCGTCCCCACCTTCAGCAGCGCCAATTCGTATGGCGGTCGCCTGCGCGCCTTCGTGCTGGATGTCCGCAAGGCCATCGATAACCGCGAGCGCGTGGTTATCGTCACAGCGCAGGCACGGCGCATGGCGGAAGTGCTGGCTGACGAGGCCATCCTGCATGACAATACCATCCATGTCAGCCCCGGCACTAACATCAATACGTTGCCGGAGCCGGGAACCGTCACGCTGATCCAGGGGCAACTGGCGGAGGGCTGGCAATCGCGCGGGCTGGGACTGCACATCTATACCGACACCGAGATTTTCGGCTGGTCGCGCAAGCGCAATGCGCAGCGGCGCAAGCCCGTCACGCCTGCCTCGTTCCTGTCGGAGGTCAATCCGGGCGATTACGTTGTCCATCAGGAACACGGCATCGGGCGTTTTGAGGGGCTGGTCAGGCTGAATATGACGGGCGTTGAACGCGAATACCTGCTTATCCAGTACGCCGGGACCGACAGGCTGTACATTCCAACCGACCAGCTTGATCGCGTCACGCGCTACATCGGTATGGGCGAGGCTGTGCCGGCGCTCAGTAAGCTTGGCACAACAGAGTGGACGCGCGCCAAGTCGAGAGTCAAGGAGAGCGTGCAGGATATCGCGCGCGAGTTGCTGCGCCTCTACAGCGCGCGCGAGGCTGCCCCCGGCCACGCCTTCCCGCCCGATTCAGAACAACCCTGGCTGCAAGAGCTGGAAGACGCCTTTGTCTACGAAGAGACGCCCGATCAGGCCCGCGCCATCGAGGAGGTCAAAGCCGACATGGAGCGACCGCGTCCGATGGACCGGCTCGTCTGCGGTGATGTGGGCTACGGCAAAACCGAGGTGGCCCTGCGCGCCGCTTTCAAGGCTGTGCTGGATCAACGCCAGGTCGCCGTGCTGGTGCCGACAACTGTGCTGGCGCTGCAACACTACAACACTTTCAGGGAGCGGCTCAAAGCCTATCCCGTGCGCGTCGAACTGCTCAGCCGCTTCCGCTCGGAAAAGGAGCAGAAGCAGGTGCTGGAAGACCTGGCGACAGGAAAAGTAGATATCGTCATCGGCACCCACCGCCTGCTGCAAAAGGATGTCGTCTTCCTCAACCTCGGCCTCCTGATCGTGGACGAGGAGCAGCGATTCGGCGTTGCCCACAAGGAGCGGCTCAAGCAGTTGCGCACCGAGATCGATGTGCTGACCATGACGGCCACGCCAATTCCGCGCACACTGCACATGTCGCTGGTCAACCTGCGCGACATGAGCGTGATCGAGACGCCGCCGCAGGAACGCCTGCCCATTCGCACGGCCATTCGCGAGTACGACGAGAGCCTGATTCGCGAGGCCATCCTGCGCGAGATTGATCGCGGCGGCCAGGTCTTCTTTGTACACAACCGCGTGCAGGGCATTCAGGTTATCGCGCAGAAGCTGCAAAAGCTGGTGCCGGAGGCGCGCATCGCTGTTGGACACGGCCAGATGGCGGAAGATCAACTGGAACGGGTGATGATGGATTTCTCCAGCGGCGAATACGATGTGCTGGTCTCCACCACCATCATCGAAAACGGGCTGGACATTCCAAATGCTAACACCATTATTGTGAACAACGCCGCCTACTTCGGGCTGGCCCAGCTTTACCAGCTACGCGGGCGCGTGGGTCGCGGCACCAATCAGGCATATGCCTACTTCCTCTACAATAAGGACGCGAAACTGACGCCCATCCAGGAGAAACGCCTGCGCGCCATCTTCGAGGCCACCGAGCTGGGCGCGGGCTTCCGCATCGCCATGAAAGACCTGGAAATTCGCGGAGCGGGCAACCTGCTGGGCGCGGAGCAGTCCGGCTTCATGAACTCGGTCGGCTTCGATCTCTACTGCAAGCTGCTGGCTGAGGCAGTACAGGAAATCCAGGGCAAGCAGGTGGAAGCCGCCACCACCGCCAGCGCCAGCGTTGACCTGCCGCTCGACGCCTACCTGCCCGACGAGTACATCGGCGACCGCACGCTCAAGGTCAACTTCTACCAGCGCCTGGCGAACCTGACGTGCATGGAGCAGGTAGAGGCAATGGAGGCGGAGTTAAGCGATCGTTTCGGCCCGCCACCGCTGCCGGTCAAGAACCTGCTGGCAATGATTCGCCTGAAGGTGGAGGCCGCCAGTCTGGGCTTCGAGGCCATCGCGCTCAAAGACAACGAGTTTGTGCTGACGGTCAGGCGCACCATCGTGCCGAACCGCATTGCGCTCTACCGTCGCTTCCGCAACGAGGCGCGGGTGCAGCAAGGTGTCATTCGCATTCCCCGTCGCCTCTTCGGGCCGGACTGGCTCAAACAACTCGGTGAACTGCTGCCGGGCATCACCTCGGCAGCATAGCAAACGACAAAAAAGAATGCGCAAACGTGTCATGCTGAGCGGCAGCATCACCGCTCATATCGTAGAGCAAGCCATAGTTGCGTCGGTTTTTGCCGTTTGCCCCTCTGGAGAAAGGATTGGAAGCGGAGAGTAGAATAGACAGACCGGGTAAGAAACCTCCAGTCGGCAAGGGTACAGGTTTTTCGTTCGTGCAACCACGAATGAAACGCTAGATCGTAATCAGGCCGCGCTCGCGTAGCTCAGAGAGCAGGCGCTCAACCTCCTGCATACTTTTACGGGTGCAGCGAGCGAGATCGGCTACCGTTCTGCGACCATCGATCAGCAAATAAATGGAACGCTGCGGGCGCGTCAGCGGCAGTTCCATCACATCACGGTTGCTGCCTGCCTTACGTGGAACAATCCATTCAAGGCCGGGGGTGGTACTGGCTGTCTGCGGCACAGGCTGTGCGGGAAGCGGGCCACTTTCCGGCGCTCCCGTTTGTGAGAAGCTATTGCCGCCCATAGCGGGAAGGCCGGGCGAGGTGATCGTGCGAGCAGTCGGCGAAGCGCCTTTCCCATTCGTTCTTGCCACAGAGGAGCTATTCCCCGTCACACGCACTACATCCGGCAGAAAGACAAAATATATTTGACGCCAGCTCAGTAACTTCGTGAGAGCTTCCTGACCGGTAAGTGAGCCGGTCTGCGCGTAAACCGGCTGGCCGAACTGCACATAGACCTCGCCTTCCTCATAGCGACCTTCGTGCAGACGTTCGATACTTAATAGTCCCGTTTGCCGTCTCGCGCGCACCAGCTCCAGTACGTCGTTGAGGGCTTCGGCAAGATTATCTCTACCCTTTGTCATCGGTGCAATCCTTCCTTCTTTCCGTCATCGAGTCAACCTCGCTTCTGGCCTTCAGGACATGATAAAAAAACACATAGCTTCCCTATGCAAATGTAATAAATGCACAGGTACTGTTCTGCTTCCACATACGTTTATACCATAGAGGTGGACGACTCTGGAAGTGGGAAAGAGAGCGATTCCGACATTCTTAACGATTTTTTTATATCCCTGTGCAACAAAAAAAAGTACCTGCGTTTCATATGTTGAAATACAGGTACCGAAGCGGATTATTGCCCGTTCTTACGCATGCGCGCTCGCCCGTGTCATGCTGAGCGGCAATGAGCCGTTAGCGCCTTGAACGAGTGTGCATCAGATGGAACATCATCGCCTGCTTGTAATCGAGCAGGCTGGCCTGCCCATTTTTCATGACCTGGCTGGCGAGGTTGAGCAGGTTAGAGACAACCTGCAGGTGCGTTTCGTCGATACTTCCCTGCTGGCGCAGCAGGTCGAGCAACTGTGTAGCACTCTGACCCGAAATATCCAGTCCGCATTGGACCGCCTCGATGCGTAGCCAGAGCAGCAATTGATGGCGTAATTGCTCAAAGATGGCCACATCTTCCCCACTCAGCGCCGCCGTCGTACTCTCCCGTTGTGCAGGAGCCATGCTGGCCGAAGCAGGTGTGGCAGGCTGTGGCACGCCTCGTGCCTGAGCAGCTGACGCGGTCATTGCCTGAGGGAGAACAGGATCGGCGGTTTTCACCTGTCCCGGAAAATCTGGCCTGACAGAAGCGGCTATTTGTGCTTCGCGAGCCTCAAAGGGGGCGGCAGCAGGTGAGGGCATCACAGGCACCACTGAAGCAACTGTCGATTCCGGTGCAGTCTGAGCAGGATACGCAGGTGATGACGCAAGCGGACCACTTTTCCCATTCGCTGTCGCCCCCCTGCTGGCAGAGGGAACAGAGACGGCGGGTACTGCTGGTGCTACTATAGGAGCGGGAGCAGCCTGTTGTACGGGAGGCTGTAAAGGTCCGCTCGCCTTTGCAGGGGTGGGCGGATACAAAGGCCCGCTTGCTCTTGCTGCCGGAGCAGATGGCACATTCCCGTTGCCAGTGCGCGCTGCCTCCTGCTCCGGGGACAACTGGACGGCTGCCGCGTGATCTTGCTGGTTGCCGCCGGTGCCTTTCGCCATTCCCGCTGTCCGTGCCGGTCTTCTGGGGGCCGGAGCAGCGGTCGCGGGCTGCTGACGGGCGGTCTCGCTCTGGCCGGGCGTCGGCAATTGCGGTACGCCCTTGATCTCGCCGCGCCATTCCTGCACCTGCTGCTGGAGGAGAAAGGTCGACTGGGCAATGCGCTCCCAGTTTGGCTCCTTCTGACCGGTGGCGCTGGTGGTGGACCACGAGGGAACGGGGCGCGGGCTGCCAAACGGGGGTCGATTCCTGGTCTGCCCTGTTAAATGTGCGCGCAGGTCTTCCGCCACACTGGCAGCGCAGGTGCTGATCAGCATACGTACATCTGAGAGACGTTTGCGGCCCTGCTCACCGAAAAAGCTGCGATTCCGCTGCACAAACTGGATAAAGAGTCGTTCAATCTGATACTGGAAATCTGGTGATAGCAGATCAACGCGATTCCAGGCGCTGAAGTCGAATGAACTGAGGTAGAGCCAGACCTCCTGACGCCTGGAACGATCGACCGGACGCATGCGCAGCGTTCCGGTGCGATAATCGTAAAAACGCGGGTAGCAAAAACTGGCAATGAGCGTCTCTGCCAGTTCGGCCTTTAGCCGCGCCAGCTCTGCCGGTGGTAGCTGACCAAGATAAATGCTCATTTTAGCCTCCTTTTCCAGGCGCCCCCTGCTCTCCCGCACAATGCCAGGTCTACGGGGTGATGGTTATTGTCGCCAGTTGCAATGCTTTCGTGTCCGTGGGCGTCACACTTGACGGCGCGCTCACAATCTTGAATGGGACACGAGCCGATACATCTAACAAATTGTTTAACGGTTGAGCCAGCGGAACGAGTGCAATCGCGACATGTGCTAGCCCATTCGGCACATGTCCCGGCTTGAAAATTCTGCTCGCCAGCTCATAGACATGGCCCGGCTGCCAGGAATTGGTGGGACACCAGGTCGCAGCCGGGAAATCGAGGCTTTCAAAGTGTTCTTCGCCTTTCGCATCCTCCATCACCACCGTCAGACGCAGGGGCTGCGGCGTGGGTGTGCTGACCGTCCAGTACGTCTTCACCTGCATGTAACCGGAGGTGTCGCTGAATGGGCTGGCGGCAGAGACGTTATAGCCCACGAGACTGAGGCTGGTCGCGCCAGCCTGGAAAGTTACATTCGCCGTATGCTCGATTTGCTGCCGCGAGACCTGCACATACGAGCAGAACTGTGGCGGCAGATTCGGCAACACGTTATTGATATCGCTACTCGTCTTCACCGGAGAGTACGGCGAGATGCCGGGCGGTGGCAGGCCGCGTTTCAACAAGAGATAGCCATCCTGAGCGGCCACTATACCGTAGTGGCCGCTTAGCAAGACCTTTTTCACTTCAGGGATATAGTCAGAGGAGCCGTAGAAGGGGTAGACATCACCCGTCACATCGAGAAAGATATAATCGGCCCGGTTGTCCTGATAGGGAAAGAGGTAGATGTTGGAGCGATGGCTGATATGGGGTACCAGTTCAGATTGTGCCGAAACCGAGGCATCGGGTGGAATCATGTCGATGAAACGCTGTGCCAGTTCGATATGGGGCGTGATCTGCGGCCAGGTAAAGCCCTGCGCGAACGGCATGTCGCTGCGAGCGGCATCAGCTCGCACGGCAAAGCCGAGCGCATAGACCAGCAGCAGACTTAACAGTCCCACGTGCAGCAGGCGCGGCCAGTTGAAGGCCCGTCCTGCAATCGACCGTTGCTCCCTTTCCCGCTTCCCCTCCTGCCCGCTCTCTTCCTGCGCCACCCGGTTGCCTGAGCGCGTGTAGCTCATCGCCCACTGCACCAGCCAGAGGATCAGTACAATAGCCTCAATGGTGGAGAAGATCAAGACAGGCACGATCTCGGCGCTGTACTGGAAGAGTCCGCTGTACATCTGCGGGTCGGAACTGAAGAGATTCAACGCCAGCGTTGGCAGAGCCAGCACCAGCGCCCAGGGCGCGAGCAGGGGCAGATAGCCAGCCGGGGTCAGCAAAGTACGGATATAAAACAGATGAGCGTGATCTAGCACGTGCTGCTTGAGCATGCTCACCGGATGGGCCACCACGTTAAGCACGATTTTGAGCGGGTTGCTGCCCAGATAGGAGTAACGCGAGGTCAGCAGCGAGTGGCCGGTCGGACTGAAGAGATGCATGAAGAGCAAAGCCGCGCCGACCCAGGCCGCGCCCAGCGCGATCAGGCCCAGGCCGCTACGCCACCGACGCTGAAAGACAATCGACCACAGGCCAAAGAGAGCGACGAGGACAGGAATCTCCTCTTTGCAGGCCATTGCCAGGATGGCGAAGAGAAAGAGCAAGACGGTGCGGCGCGCGTACATGAAATAGAGAACGAAGAGCAGGAGCGCAGCGGTGAAGGTGACGGCATGGAAATCATAGATGGTCGCTTCCTGCTGCGCAGGATAGAGCAGATAGAGAACGGCAATCGCCACGCCCGCGAACTCGTTGCGCAGGCGCAGACGCGCCAGCCAGAAGGCGGGAAAGGCGCCGCTCGCCACCACCAGCGTTTGCAGCACTAAGAGCGTGCGCGGGTCTGGCCAGAGCAGATAGAGCAGCGAAACCGGAAAGAGGATAGGTTCAAAGTGGATGGCAAAGCGCGAGATACCATTATAGCTATAGCAATTTGTGTCATGCAGCGTATTGCAGATAGTTTGATGGGGTACCAGGCCATGCAGGATACTCCAGACAGCCTGATCCATAATACCCAGGTCTTCAGCATTGGTCTGATAGGCCGCGTGGCGGGTAGTGAGGTAGAGAATGAAATAGACTGAGAAGAGTGCGCTGAAGAATGCCACCAGCCCCAGCGCCAGCCAGAACGCGCGCGTTCGCGGCATGGACCGGGGCGGCGGATAAAGATAGAGACGGCTCCCCCAGATAGAGAGCCACTTGCGCCACTTTGATTGCGCCATCACTGTCCCCCTTCTCCGCTGATCGAGACAGCAGCGTCCTCCATTGCCCCTGCCTTATCAGTGACGCTTGCGTCGGCGGGAACAACATCTTCAGCTTCCTGTGTTTTCTCCTGCCCTGCCTGCTCAGCTTCTTGCAGCGCGCGCACCTGCTTGCTGCCGTCGCCGCTTAGATAGGCCACGCTGACACAGAGCAGTTCGGCCAGGGTTGAGACGAAGCGCGAGAGGATGGCAATGATCGCGCTCAGCCCGGCGGGCAGGGGGAAGGCCAGGGCAAACAGGGCCACAATCGCGCCTTCGCGGAACACCAGCCCGCTCGGCGTGATAAAGGCCAGGAAGCCAATATCCCAGGCAATGGCATAGATGCCGATGCAGACAGGCAGAGCGGCCAGCGGAGCCGAAGGCCAGATACCGAGCAAGAGCAGAAAGAAGGCGCAACCGGCAATCAGCCAGCTTCCACACCACGCCAGCGTCACCAGCAGAATATCGCTATAGCGCAGAGCGAGCGTGACAGGCTGACGCCTCAGCACGCGCAGAGTCAGATTGATCAGGCCGGTGAGGACGGGCGGGTAGAGAATCACAAGCAGGGCGACAATAGTAGCGATGCCGACGATCATGACCAGGGAGCCATGCAGCAGCGAGCCGACGGCGCTGATATCGTGCCAGAAGAGCAGGCTGGCAGCGAAGATCAGCACACCGGCAGCCAGCTTGGTAATCAACTCAACCGTCATGCTGGCAAAGGCGACGGGCCGCGAGACGCCGTACTTGCTCACCCAGAGGATGCGCGTCAGGACGTGCCAGACATTGCCGGGGATATAGCGCACGAACTCCGAGGCCAGGTAGATACGCAGTGTAACACGCAGCTTGAGCCGGTGGCCCAGCCGAATCAGCACGGCGCGCCAGATCAGGCCGTAAGAGAGTTCTTGCAGCACAAAGCCGAAGAAGGCCAGCGCCAGCAGCCAGAAATCCCAGTGGAAGGTATGCGCCGTCAAGTCATGCCAGACGCCGGTAATATATCTCAGGAAGAGGGCAACCACCACGATAGGCAGGCCGATCTGGATTACCCGTTTCCCGATTTTTAGCAGTGTAGCCCTCCGCATCAGTCAAGTTCCTGTCGAATACTGTACTCTTCCCCTGGTTTGAAGGCATAATGGCGGATCATCTCGCTTTGCAGACCTGTCAGCACAAACTGCACTCCGAAGATCATCAGCAAGATACCGACGAAGAGCAGGGGCTGGTTGTGAATGGGTTCATGCGTGAAGAAGATACTGCGCACCACCACGAAAAAGTCGACCAGCACGCCCAGCAGGAAGGTCCAGAAACCCATCGGCCCGAAGAGGCGCAGGGGCGTGCGCAGGAAGGTGGTGAGGAACAGCACGTTGAGCAGGTCGATCAGGCCGCGCGCAAAACGTCTCGCGCCATACTTGGAGACGCCATACTTGCGCGGGTGATGTCGGACTTTGATCTCCGCCACACGGTAGCCACGCCAGTGGGCCATAACGGGTACAAAGCGGTGAAACTCCCCATAGAGCTTGAGGTTGCTGTCATCGATCACCTCGCGCCGGTAGGCTTTGAAGCCATTGTTGATGTCGTGCAGGTGAATGCCTGTCAGCGTGCTGACCATGCCGTTGAAAACACGCGACGGGAAGGTCTTTGAGATGGGATCGAGGCGCGGGTATTTCCAGCCGGTAACAAGGTCGTAGCCTTCATCCAGTTTGACCAGAAATTGTGGAATCTCTTCCGGGTCATCCTGCAGATCGCCATCCATCGTGAAGACAATCTCGCCCCGGCAGCGGCTGAACCCGGCCACCAGCGCGGGCGTCTTGCCAAAATTGCGGCGGAAGCGAATCACGCGCACCTTGCCAGGGTGTTCATCATGGAGCTTCTTGATCTCGGCAAAGGTGCCGTCCGTGCTTCCATCATCCACAAAGATAATTTCATAGCTCTGGCCCAGCTCTTCAAGCTTCTGCGATAGTTTCTCATAGAGCAGAGCAACGTTTCTCTCCTCATTCATGACCGGGATAACGAACGAGAGGGCCACTTTTTGCGCTGGCAATTCAGGTAAAAGCGAATCTGGTTCAATGACAGTTGTTGGTACTTGTGTCTGTTGCATTACTGGTTCTCCAATTCCGGCAGCGGGAAAGCGCCCGCGCCGTTCATGCTCATCTATCGCCGCCCATTATAGCATACTCGGCCCAAAAACCGATAACAGAGGCATACAAATGGTACCTTTGCATGCCTTCTCCCTGTAATAGAACGCACAAAGTCCCCTGGAGGACACGAAATTCCCTCAAATTTCTCTTAGCCTGTGCTGAAAATTCAGCGTGTGACCCAGATTTTGTCGGCGGCGGCTTTGCTGATGCGCACTTCGCGGCCTGCCGCTTCCACTTTGAAGGTTTCGTCGTGTTCCCCACTCTCGTCGTGGGTCAGCACAGTGAGCCGTGTCTGTGGGGTAAGGCCTTTTTCGTGCAGGTAGCGAATTAAGCCTTCCTCGTCCTCTACCACTTCGGAAATGCAGAGAATGGTGGCCTGTTCGCCGATATTGATTGAGGAGAGGCGAACGGCATTATGATCTTTCAGGTAGTTGCGGGCGTTGGGAACCTGGCCGGGGATCGGGTTGCCATGCGGGCAGGTGGTTGGATTGTTCAGGCTGGTGATGACACGGGCCTCGACCGCGCCAGAAATGAAATGTTCCAGACGGCAGGCTTCTTCATGCACCTGGTGCCATTGCATGCCCAGCATATCGACGAGAAAACGCTCCGTCAGGCGGTGACGGCGCAGCACAGCCTCTGCCGCCCGGATACCGCTTTCAGTGAGCGTGATTTGCCGTCTGTTATCCATCTCAACGAACCCGTCACGCACCAGTCGCTTGAGCGTTTCGGTCACCGTCGGCGGGGCTACGCCGAACTTTTGCGCCAGCCGCGCCCCGATAACCGGCTCACCTTCCATACTGATGTTATAAATCGT
>Ga0070739_10002487_pt1 | contig 24725 bp, 25 predicted proteins | sample Coa_R1_7_FD_66445 | JGI IMG/M metagenome (GOLD analysis project Ga0070739, IMG submission 66445) | Surface soil microbial communities from Centralia Pennsylvania, which are recovering from an underground coalmine fire - Coalmine... | ecosystem: Environmental > Terrestrial > Soil > Unclassified ...
CGCCTGGGCGATGTGGTGAACGTGATCGGCACCTCCACCTGCATCATCGGCATCAGCAACGCCGCTACCCTCGTTCCGGGCGTCTGCGGCGTGGTCGCCGGATCGGTTAACCCCGGCTTTACTGGGATTGAGGCCGGCCTCTCGGCCACCGGCGACATCTTCGAAGCCATCGCCCGCCGCGCCGGCACCGACGTGGCCCGCCTCTCGGAAGGGCTTGAAGCATACAGGGCGGGCCAGACGGGTCTGCTGCGCCTCACCTGGGACAACGGCGATCGCACCGTGCTGGTCAACCCCGAGCTGGGCGGCGTCACGCTGGGCTGGAACCTCACCCATACCGCGCAGGACGAGCTCTTCGCCGCGATCGAGGGTACCGCCTTCCACACGCGCATCATCCTGGAGCGCATGGAGCAGTACGGCGTCCCGGTGCGGCGGGTCATCAACGGCGGCGGAATCCCGCGGCGCAACGCCGTGCTCAACCAGGTCTACGCGGACGTGCTGAACAAGCCGATTCTCGTCCCCGAAGGCGACGTCACCAGCCTCGGTTCGGCGATCTTCGCGTTTCTGGCCGCAGGCGCATTCAAAACCGTAGAGGAAGCGCAGGACGCGATGTGCCTGAAGCACGTCACCTTCACGCCCGCCGCGGCCAGCCGCTCCGCCTATGATGAGCTTTTCGGCCTCTACCGCGAGCTATACTTCGCACTGGGCAGCAAAGACTCGAAACCCGTATCCATCGGCGCGGTGCTGCCGTCGCTCCGCCGCATCGCCGCCGAAGCCAGGAGAACCTGATCGATGGCCACGTCCCGCCGTACCTTCCTTGGCGCCGCGCTCGGCGCTCCATTCATCCTGGGCGCCGAAGATAAGTCCGGCAACCGCAAGCCGATCCTCGGCGAAGGCCAGCACACCTACGAGGTGACGCACGACTGGGGCGATCTGCCCGCGGACATCCGCTACGGCAACACGCACGGCGTCTGCGTCGATTCGCACGACCGCGTCTACATTCACCACACCGTCTACTCGCTGAGCGAGAAGCCGGACAGCATGGTGGTGTTCGATGAAAAAGGCCGCTTCATCAAGAGCTGGGGCAAGGAGTTCCGCGGGGGCGCGCACGGCCTGCACATTCGCAAAGAGGGGCGCGATGAGTTTCTCTACCTGTGCGACATCCAGCGCGGCATCGTGGTGAAGACTACGCTCGATGGCGAAGAGGTGTTCACGCTGGGTTATCCTCAGCAGTCGGAGCCGTATTCGAAGCCGGGGCCGGACGGCAAGCCGCTGAAATATAGCCCAACCAATCTCGCGGTGGCCCCCAATGGCGATATCTACGTCGGCGACGGCTACGGATCAAGCTACATCATTCAGTACAACAGCAAGGGCGAGTACATCCGCACCTTCGGCGGACCCGGATCGGAAGCGGGGCAGCTTTCCTGCCCGCACGGCATCATCTGCGATACCCGCGATCATGAGCCGGTGCTGATGGTGGCCGACCGCGCCAACAAGCGCATCCAGCGCTTCACGCTCGACGGCAGGCACATCGACTTCATTCAGGGCACGAACGCGCCGTGTCATTTCAACCTGTATAAGAACGGCGATGTGGTGGTGCCGGATCTGTTCGCGCGCGTCACGCTGATGGACAGGGACAACGAAGTCATCGTCCAGCTCGGCGATGACTCGCACAGCGACTACATGGAGACGCGCAAGCTCACGCGCGACCACTTCACGCCTGGCAAGTTCGTCTGCCCGCACGGCGCCTGCTTCGACCACGCCGGAAACATCTACGTCGTGGAGTGGGTGGAGGTCGGTCGCGTCAGCCGTCTGCGCCGGGTCTGAGGCTACGGCGCCCGCGAGGGCCCGGTATGCCGCGGCTTCATCGGCGTGGCGTTCGCGCTGACCACGCCGCAGGCGCTGTTTCGTAATCAATCGGCCTGCAGCGACACGAATCATCGCAGCACCGCTGGATCGATCCATCCGGCAGCCGAGCTCTGAACCGCACAATGCGAACTTTCGACCGCGCGTTGCTTACCGGTTTCGATATCCACGACTGCGAGGGTTTCTGCATCATCCCCCATGAAGCAGCGCAACCATTCGGCTTTAGCGAACAACAACTGCCTGGAATCAGGCGACCAGATTAATTGAGCATCGACGCCCGCCGCGCCCAACTTCTTTTTGTGAGCCGGGTTGTTTGCGTCGATAACAACGATGCGACCGTTGCTCTTGGCAGCGATCCAGCGCCCGTCGGGAGACCAACTCCCAGTTGCGGATCCTGGTTGCACGGGGAGCAGGGATCGGCTCGCGCCGCTCCTCAGATCCACCAGTCTCAAGTGGTCGGACGCCAGTCTCTGCAGTTGACCATCGGGCGTAACGCGGGCCACGGGCTCAGTCTGACTTACCACCTGAGCGCCGTCAGGCGAGATTCGGCCCAGCGCCCCACCGCAGTCCGGAAAATCACCAGTTCGCAGGGGGCGGTGGCTGCCCGTATTCGGATCCAGTTCGTAGGCGCCGCACGTATGAGTCCGGAGGTCGTGGCCGGCTACTAAGAGCCTGCCTGACCGCGTTACGGTTAAGAACATCACCCCGAGTTCTGTTGAGCCCGATATGGTGCGTTCTCGCGTCGGTCCGAAGTCGATCCTGTTAATGCCGAGGCCCGTGCTCGGGCGAACATACACCGATCTCCCGTCCGGTCCAAAGCAGTAGAGGTTGCAATTCTGCATGCCGGGAAGCCTGATCCCGCCGGGCGACTTCACCGGAGTGAAGGGGAACAAGATGATCTCAGCATCCCCCGGTTGCATTGCTGCCTGGGCAAAGTATGCAGGGATATAGCTGGATGTCTCGCTGGTGATCGACCCCGCAGGAGCTCCGGGGGCGGCCATCAGCACCGCCGTGAGTGTGAATAAAATTCGAGCGTAGACTGACATCGCTACAGTCCCGGCGCGAGTCTCCCGCAGCCGGGCGGCCCAGCCGATCGGGCTTGAAGTAGCCCACATATCGAATAGCGGTCAGAAGAGTAAAGGTGAAGCTGTCGCTGTTATTGTATCCGCGACGGGGTGTGGGCAGGTACGGGACCTGTCGCTGGTTGTATGTCCCGATGTAGAACCAGTTGCGGCGGGTCTGAGGCTACGGAACCCGCGATGGCCCGGTATGCCGCGGCTCCATCGGCGTGGCGTGCGCGCTTACCACGCTGAACACGATCACCAGCACGCCGATGGCGATGTTGTTCCAGGAACGCATTTCGATGCCGTAACGAAAGATCCACGGCGAGAGGCAGGTCCAGACGCCGAAGATGACCATCATCCAGCTCAGCGCCGGAGCGCCCGCCGGACGCGCCAGCCGAATCGCCGAGAACAGGATGATCAGCCCTCCCACGGTGAAGCCGTTGTACTTGTTCCCGTTGTACCAGGCTCCGTAAATGAGCGGCGTGAGGAACAACCAGATGCCGGCCAGCAGGCTGAGGGCGCTGGCCACTCTTGCCGTATGCGGGTGAATCTCCTCGTCAACCATATATTCGCCTCCCCTGGTACGACGCGTCAGCGGACTTTTCTGTATCAGTCGCGGCGTGCTCCGGGTTAGCCGCACAACGGGCGATATGCACGTTACCGTGACCATATCGCTCATCCGAAGAATGCCATTCTGTCACACTGCCAAAAACCCGGTCACGTCGGTTGCAAACTTTCTTACTTCCGCCTAAGCTACTGATAATAAGCCGTTTCCTCTCTGCCCGCCCAACTCGCGTGGTTCGAATTCGCCACCCCTCACGATAAGATCCAGGCAGATAAGGAGCACTCTTCTCTATGGCAACCGCAGCCCAGCACGCAGCCAATATCGCCAACGCGGCCCTCTCTACCGGCCCGCGCACCCCCGAAGGCAAAGCCGCTTCCAGCCGAAATGCCCTGAAATTCGGCCTTACCTCCAAACAGGTCCTCCTTCCGCACGAAGATCCCGCCGAATTTGAGGCCCTCGAATCCACCATCATCGAACAACTCCAGCCCGCCGACGATGGCGAACGCCTGCTGGTGGACGACATCGTCGTCGCGCGCTGGAGAATCCGCCGCATCGAGCTGGCCCGGACCGCGTGGCTCGCCCGTGAAATCAAGCGCTCTCCGGACGACGGGAACGTCGGCATGAGCATAGCCATGCTCTGTCCGGAGATTCACCGCTTCGAAAAATACGCCGCTACCGAGCGCCGAGTGCTCGAAAACGCCTGGCGCAAGCTCCGTGTTCTCCAGCAGGAGCGCCGCCTTCGCGAGAAAGCGGCTGTGGCAGCCCGCGCTGCCGCCGCGCCGCCGATCCTCCAAAACGAACCCAAACCCGTGCGCGATGAAGCGCTTACCGTCGCAACCGGGGCAGCCGCGCAGATCTCCTCGCCGCTCCGTTCTTAATTCAGGGGAGCTTTCACCATGGCCCAATCACTCTACGACCTCGAACCCATCTGGCGCAGCGCTCCTCACGAGCACAGTCCACAGCACTACCCCGTGTTCCGCCGCATCGCCGCCGCGCTCCAGACTTCTCTTCGCGCCCACGTCAGTGAATCGTGGGACCCCATTGCGCACGCAGCCGACCCGCAGGTCAACCTCAGCGTCCTCGCCTGGCTCACCGCCGACCCTGCACGCGAGACAAGCGTCGCCGACTTCACCTATGACGTCCTGAATACGACGCTCATGCGCAGCTACTATCATTCCGCTCGCCACAACCTGCTGCCCGTGCTGGCACGCCTCGGCGCCGAACTGCGCGCCCGCGGAGCATCGGACCTCGTCCGCCTCTATCGCCCCACGCGCATCGGGACCATCATTCAGATGCTGCAAGCGCGGCGCGCCATGACCACCCGCCTCATCGGTTCGGAAATGCGCCTCATGGATGCCCTGCTGCTTTTTGCCGGCGATATGGCCGAACGCAGGCGCAGCGCGGCCGCTGCATTCCCGCGGTTAATGCACCGCTGGCAGTTTCTGCTCCGGCGGACGCTGCCGCCGCACGACTTCTCCGCCTTCGCTCCCGAGTTGTTTGCCATCGCCACCCGCGAGCTCCAGGCGGCCCTGGCCGACGTTACAGTGGAAGAATCTCTTCGCGCTGCGGGTCGAAATCAATCCGGCGTCTCTGCGCGTAGGCGATATTCCCGAGGTGCGAAGCCTGTGCCGAGCGGTGCCCGATCAGCACGTCCCCGTTCGGCAGCGCCCGCGTCCGCATGCACTCCAGAAAATTGCTGACGTGATCCTGTTCCAGTGATCGCCTTTCCGCGGACACCACCGTGGGCTTCGCCCCGCGATCCGCGGGATGAAACTCGTAATGCTCGCGATCGATCAGCAGCCGGCCGTTCGTGCCGCACATCTCCACGCCGTACCCGCCGATCCCCGGCGCCAGTGTCGCCTCGAAGGTAGCCGTGAACGGCCGCGGATACTGCAGCAGCACATTGATCGTGTCCGGCGCCGTGCGGCCATCCGGGTACGCGTAAACGCCCCCTTCGGCTACCGCCGACGTCGGCCCATCCTCGTTCGTGAACATGTGCACCACGTCGATCCAGTGCGTGAACAGGTCGGTGATCTGGCCGCCGCCATAATCCAGGTACGCGCGCCAGTTCCAGTATTGCTGCGCGTCCCAGTCGCGCCACTTCACCGGACCCAGGAAGCGGTTCCAGTCCAGGTTATCCGGCTTCTGCGCCAGTGACGCCGGCGCTTTCCGCAGATGGTAGCCGTTGCCGTGCCACCACGTGCGCGCCATGGTGATGCGCCCCAGGCGGCCCTTGTCCATGTACTCGCGCTTGGCTTCGAGGTAGTGCTTTCCGGAGCGCTGCTGCATGCCGACCTGGCAAACGCGCTTATTCTCGCGCGCCGCCTTCACGATCTGCGGACCTTCTTCCGGCACTCGGGTCAGCGGCTTCTCCACGTACACATCCTTGCCGGCGTTCAGCGCGTCGATCGCCGTCGCCGCGTGCCAGTGGTCCGGGGTGGCGATGAGCACCGCGTCCAGATCCTTCGTCTCCAGCAGCCGGCGATGATCGTCGAACCCCTGCGCCGCCGGGACCATGTTCTTCGTCTTGTCGATCTGGTCGCCCCAGACGTCGCACACCGATACCAGCTGCACATCCGGGTGCTTCAGAAACACGCCAAGCACGTAGCGCCCGCGTTCGCCCGCGCCGATCAGCCCAAGATTGATTTGATCGTTCGCACCCAGAATGCGCGAATAAGAAGCCGCTGAAACCGCGGCCACACCGCTCAGAACAGCGCGTCGGGAAATCTCCATGCCGGGATCATATCACCGGAATGGGCCCCATAAATGGAACGGGGCGCTTCATAGCGCCCCGTTGCCGCGTCGTTCGGAATCGACCCTGTGGTTGTAACTAAATGGTCCCCTTCCAATCGGGGCAGGATCAAATCCAGCATACCAAGTGAGGATGCCGATTGTGGTGCGAGCCTTTGGCTTGCACGAGCCGCGCGAAGCGCCGCTACCCCACCTTCTCCGCGATCGACTTCGCCTGCACGAACTGCAGCAGATAATCCGGACCACCCGCCTTCGAATCCGTCCCCGACATATTGAATCCGCCGAACGGATGCGCCCCCACCATCGCCCCCGTACACTTCCGGTTCACGTACAGATTGCCAACGAAGAACTTCTCCCGCGCGCGCTCGATCTTCTTCCGGTCCTTTGTGTACACCGCGCCCGTCAACCCATACTGCGAGTCGTTGGCCAGCTCCAGCGCTTCATCGAAATCGCGCGCCTTCGTCACCGCCAGCACCGGGCCAAAGATCTCCTCCTGGAAAATTCGCGCCTTGCGATCCACATCGGCGATCACCGTCGGCTTGATGAAATAGCCTTCGCCATCGGCCGCCTCGCCGCCCGCCACCAGTCGCCCCTCGCCCTTGCCTGTCTCGATGTAGTTGAGAATCGTCCTGCGCGCCCGGTCGTTGATCACCGGTCCCATGTAGTTGTCCGGTTCATCCGCCGGACCGACGCGAATCTCCGCCACCTTCGCCCGCAGCTTGTCCACGAATTCGTCATAGACCTTCTCGTCGACGATGGCGCGCGAGCACGCCGAGCACTTTTGCCCCTGATAGCCGAACGCCGACCACAGCACGCCCTGCACCGCGGCATCGACGTCGGCGTCGCCATCCACCACGATCGCGTCCTTACCGCCCATCTCCGCCACTACGCGCCGGATCCAGATCTGCCCCTTCTGCGGTTTCGCGGCCAGCTCGTTGATGCGCAGCCCCACATCGCGCGATCCCGTAAACGAGACAAACCGCGTCTTCGGATGCTGCACCAGCACATCCCCGACTTCCGCGCCGCTGCCCACCAGCAGCGAGAAGCTCCGCTCCGGGAACCCGGCCTCCACCAAAACTTCCGCGAACTTCGCCGCCACCGTCGGCGTGTCGCTCGACGGCTTGATGACTACCGTGTTGCCGGTAACCAGCGCGGCCACTGTCATGCCCGCCAGAATCGCCAGGGGAAAATTCCATGGCGGAATGATCACGCCGACTCCCAGCGGCAAATAGATCATCTCGTCGCGCTCGCCGGCCAATTGCACCGTCGGCGCGGGATGCGCCAGCTTTACCGCCTGCCGCGCGTAGTACTCGCAGAAATCGATCGCTTCCGAGGTGTCCGCCTCCGCCTCGGCCCAGCTCTTTCCGGCTTCATACACCAGCCAGGCATTGAACTCCAACTTGCGCCGCCGCAGCACGTCGGCCCCCCGCAGCAGCATGCGCACCCGCTCCTCGGCCTCGGTCCCGCCCCATTCCGGGAAAAAGGCCCACGCCTGCTCCACCGCTTCCGTCGCAAGCGCCACGTTGGCCTTCGAGTGAATGCCGACCACTTCGCCGGGACGCGAAGGGTTGAGCGAGCGCAGCTTGTCATCCGTGCGAACGCGCCGTCCGGCGATCCGCAGGTCGTAGTCGCCGCCGAACTGGCCGCGCACTTCCGCCAGCGCGCGCTCCATTGCCGCGCGGTTCTCCGGCCGGCTGAAGTCCGCATACGGCTCGTTGGCGAACGCGGGCAGAGATCGAACGTCTGTGGTCGCTGCGCTGCTCATTCGGCTCCCGAAATCAGGCCTGTGTCCGGCCTGAGGCGTCTTCCACCAGCTTGCGGCCGCGCTCGAACATCTCCGCCGCTTCGTCCGCTACCTTGCGCCCGCGCTCGTACAGATCGCGCCCGCGCTCGAGAATGTTCTGGCTCGATTGCGACAGGATCTCGCGCCCCCGGTCCACCATCTTGTCCGTCGATTCGGACAGCGCCGCTCGCCCCTGCTCGGCCGCTTCGACCAGCTTCTGCCGGGTCTCTTTCCCCGCCGCCGGAGCGAACAGCAACGCGACCGCGGCGCCCGTGGCAGCCCCCGCGAGAAACCAAATCACGCTCGATCCGTACTCGTCCTGTGCCATGTCCTGCTCCTCCCGATCATCATTCTAACCCCGCCGTTCCCCAGGTCCCCGACTGTTATCCTCGATTCTATGAATGCTCCGAGCGATATGGTGACCGTCTACCGCAGTATGGACGCAAGCGCCGAAGCCGACTGCGAGATCGTCGTCGATATGCTCGCCAAAGAGGACATCAAAGCCATCATGCTCGACGACTCGGCCCCCGGCGTTCCCGAGGGAACCTACGAAGTGCAGGTCTCCCCTGCCGACGTCTCCCGCGCCGAGGGCATCATCGCCGCCAATCCGCTCCCCGACGATACCGAAGAAGTCGATCCCTCGCACGACCTCGATCTGGAGACCATCTATCACGCCGAAGGCTCCGTTGTCGCCCAAACAGAGACTGGAGCCATCATGGCCCTGCTCGAGGCCAACGACATCATGGCCGTCACCAGCGGCGAGACCATCCTGCCGCACATGCCCTTCGATATCAAGGTCGCGAAGGATCAGGCCGAGCGCGCGCGCCGCCTCATCGCCGAGGCGCAGATTCACGGTCCCGAGGCCGCTGAACAGGCAGAGCGCGAGACCGAAGGACGATCGCTGGAGTAATACTCCTCACGGCAAGAATTACCCTGCGGCCGCGCGGCAGCGCGCGCGCAAACCCTTGCGGCAACACCGCCGCGGGATTGGCATTCCGTATGCATCCGTCTCAGTAACTGGAGGCGTATGAACAGGTCTACTGCAACGACACGGCACCTTCAAAGCGTCAACCTCAGCACTCCGGAGCGCCTCGCTTCGGTGCTCGGCGGTGGCGCACTCGCGGTATGGGGAGTACAGAAACGCTCATTGCCCGGGCTCGCCATGGCCGCGGTTGGCGGCTTCATGGTGTTCCGTGGCGCCACCGGCCACTGCAACGTTTACCAGGCGCTCGGTATGCATACCGACCATCGCCGTGGGCGCAACCGTGGCGTGCCCTACGAACTTGGCATCCGCGTGGACAAGTCGGTGACCATTAACAAGCCCCGCGCTGAGGTGTACCGGTTCTGGCGCAACTTCGAGAACCTGCCTCGCTTCATGCGCCACCTCGAGTCCGTCACCGAGGTCGACAACCGCCACTCGCACTGGGTCGCAAAGGCCCCCGCCGGGCGAACCGTGGAATGGGAAGCCGAGATTATCAACGAGGTCGAAAACCAGCTCATTGCGTGGCAATCGCTCGAGAACTCCACCGTCGAGAACGCCGGCTCGGTGCACTTCGAGGATGCGCCCGGAGGACGCGGCACGGTGGTCCGTATCGAACTCCAGTACAACCCCCCCGGCGGTACCCTGGGCGCCATCGTGGCCAAGCTGTTCGGCGAGGAGCCGAATCAGCAGATCGGCGAGGATCTGTGGCGCTTCAAGAACCTCATGGAAGCCGGCGAGATTCCGACTACCGAAGGCCAGCCCCACGGCGAGCGCACTCCGGTGATGAAGGCCATCGAAAAAAAGCCGCGCAGCACGTGGCGCCGCGACAGAGTTATGGAAGCCTCCGAGGAGTCCTTCCCCGCCAGCGACGCCCCGAGCTGGACCCCGGAAGCCCTGGCCCATTAATCGTTCGAACCGTCGCGGATCCAGCGCGGAGTCACCCCAGCCACTGCGGATTCTGCGCCGTGCCGTCGAACATATCGGTGGTCTTGAACGGCTCGAACCTCCCGGTCATCGCCGGTTTCACCGTCTTCGCCAGCAGCGCGTCGGTCTGCTGCTTCGTCATCGGTTTGAACGTCCGCGCCGCTTCGAGCGCCTGATTCAGCAAGTCCATGCTCTCGCAGCCGGTGATCACCACTGTGGTCGGCAGACTCAGCGCGTAATGAAGGCACTCCATCGGCGTCACAACTCCCGACTTCAGGACGATGCCGTTGCCCATGGGCTTCATCCCCAGCACCGCAATGCCCTGCGCCACCAGCTTCGGCACGACCATGTGGGTGAAGCTGCGGAAGTGCGCATCCATGACGTTCAGGGGCATCTGGCACGAATCAAAATGATATCCGTGCTGGGCCGCGATCTCCAGCATCCGCAGATGCACGATCGGATCCTTGTGGCCCGTGAAGCCGACATACCGAATCTTGCCGGCCTTCTTCGCCGCTTCCACCGCCTCCACAGCGCCGCCCGGCGCGAAATACCGATCGGGATCCTCGAGGCGAATGTTCTCGTGATACTGCATCAGATCGATATGGTCGGTCTGAAGGCGCTTCAGCGACTCGTCGATCTGGCTCGCCGCCGCCGCTTTCGTCCGGCCATCGAACTTGGTCATCAGGAACACCTTCTGCCGGTACCCGTCGCGCAGCGCGTCGCCCATGCGGCGCTCGCTCTCGCCGTCGTTGTAATCCCAGCAGTTGTCCAGGAACGTAATGCCGCGGTCCACGGCGCTGCGGACGATGCGAACCCCTTCCGCCGCGTCCTTCGGCACGCCGATGTGATAGCCGCCGAGGCCGATGGCCGAGACTTTCTCGCCCGTTTTGCCGAACTGCCGGTAAATCATTCCCTTGGATTCTGTTTGCGCCATGGCCATCATCCCCATCCCCGCCACCGCGCCCAGTGCGTCTCTGCGGTTCATGCCAGCACCTCCTGTTCCTGTTACATTACCTGATAACGACTCGCATGAGCAGCCGCGCCGTCCGCGAGCATGGCGCCCGCCCCGATCGCCGCCGCTGGTTCATCCTCGCGTTGCTCGTCGCCTCCATTTGCATCAACTACATCGATCGCGGCAATCTCGCCGTGGCCGGCCGCGATCTCAGCCGCGACCTGCGCATCCCGCCGGAAGGCCTCGGCCTCTTATTGTCGGCCTTTTTCTGGACCTACGCTGCGTTCCAGGTCGTCTCCGGGTGGCTGATCGATCGCTTCGGCGTGGTCTGGGTGTTTGCGGCCGGGTTTTTCATCTGGTCCGGGGCCACGGCCTGCACCGGGCTGGTGTCCACCTTCACCGTCCTCTTCGCGCTCAGGCTCGTGCTGGGGATGAGCGAATCCGTCGCGTATCCGTCGTATTCGAAGATCATCGCCGCCTGCTTCGACGAGCACCGGCGTGGGCTCGTCAATGCACTGGTCGACGCGGGATCCAGAACCGGCCCGGCGATCGGGGTCCTCGTCGGTGGTCTCATTCTGGCGCGCTACGGCTGGCGGGTTATGTTCCTCAGCATCGGGGTTGTGAGCCTGCTTTGGCTCGCGCCATGGTGCCTCTCCGCGGGCGCCATTCACGCCCGCGCTCCCGTCGCCCGGCCTGCGAGCATACCATCGTTCGGCGCGATCCTGAGCCGGCGCGCGGCGTGGGGCACCTTCCTCGGCCTGTTCTGCGGCAATTACGCGTGGTATTTCCTGCTGACCTGGCTCCCGCAATACCTTCTCATGGAGCGCCATTACACCACCAGAATGATGGCCATCTATGGCTCACTGCCGTTCTGGGGAACCGCGGCGGCCACGCTGTTCGGCGGCTGGGCGTCCGACCGGCTGATCCGCGCCGGCGTCCAGCCATCGCTCGTTCGGCGCACCTTCGCCGGCGTCGGGGTGGGCGCCTGCACACTCATGCTTCCTGCCAGTCTTGTCCGCAGCAACGAGCTGTCCATGGCGCTCCTGATCTGCGCCTGCCTCGCGTGTGGACTTTGGAGCTCGAACAACTGGGCCATCACCCAGCGGCTCGCCGGGCCAGTCGCCGCGGGGAAGTGGACGGGACTGCAAAACGCGTTCGGCAACCTGGCCGGAGTCGTCGCGCCCTGGCTGACCGGCTTTCTGGTCCAAAGGACGGGCAGCTTTTTCCTCGCCTTTGTCAGCGTGACGATCGTCGCAGCATTGGGTGCGCTGAATTACGCTTTGCTGATCGGACCGGTCGATCCTGTTATCTGGAACACGACAGAGCAGGCCGCTGAACCGTCGATGTAACTCTTGTATCCGGGATGCGTCTCAGTACTCAGCCGTATTGACGAGCCGTAACCTTTCCTAAACCACCGTCGTTTTACAAAGACTGGCCCGTGCGTTTACGCGCACGCTGTGCCCGAGCCGGTGAGCATCTTCCTCCGAGTGCTCGCCGGCTTTCGCAGTTTAGGCTCTGATTTGAGGCCGGGTCATCCGATACAACCACGCGCCCGGCACGAAGCCGACCAGCCTCTCCGCCCATCCGTTCGCCACCAGGGTCCGGCACACGCTCGAAACACCGAACGCCCGCCCCAGTGTCCCTCGGCAATTACCAATGTGATCCTCGGGGGGGATCCGCCTCGCGGCAGCGGCGCCCGCCAGCACGCCCGTGGCGCAGGCGGCAAGCACGCCCGAGCCGGTAAACGGATCGACGAAGGACAGCGCGTCGCCGCAGTAATAACCAGGCGCGCCGGCCAGGCCGTTCGCGAAGACGAGCGGTCCGGTCGTGAGCCACGCCATTATGCGACCGAGCGGCGCAATGCGCTCCCGCAGGGGCTCGTGGCTGGCAAGAAGATCGTCAATCGCGAACCCGAATCGCCCCAGTTCGCCCTCCGGGGCGAGCCCGCACACGTTGGTCAGCCCTCCCTCGATCTGATTCAGCCCCACATAGCATCGGCCAAAGAAGAACAGCTCTACCGCATCCGTTGCCGGACCGCGGAAATGGGCCTTGAATCCGAACAGGCGTGATCCGCGTGCTTCCGCCGTGCGACGGCCGTGCGCGACGACGTCAACGGCCGCGGGCGCGCGCTCCCGGATTACCTCCGCGCCGCATTCCCCGGTCCGCTTCAGGAGAAGATGGTCGAGGCAAAATCGGCTCAGGCCCCAGGCCGTCTCTGGCAGCGCTGCCGTTTTTCGGCGTGCCCCAAACGTGAACTCCATGCGGCGGACCGCCGCCGGGCCCGCGGCCCGGAATGCCGGCAATACCCCCAGGCGATCCAGGACGGGAACGATCTCAGCGGACAAAAACTCTCCGCAGACTTTGTGGCGGGGCAGGCGGGACGGCTCGTACACGATCACGCGTGCGCCCTCACCGCAGGCCGCGATGGCCGCCGAAGCCCCGGCGGGCCCTCCACCCGCGATGACGACCGACGTCATTCCGCAACTGCCCGGATACGCGCCGGCGGCGACGAGACATTGCCATAGCGCACCACGAGTTCGTACCACCCCGGCTCGATGTCGGCGGGCACGAGCGCGTTTACCTGGCGCACTCCGGCCTCATCCGCCGCGGAAAGAAACACGACCTCCAGCTCGCGGTCCCCTGCGATCACGCCCACACGCCTGCGAGCTGCGACCTCGGGAATCCCGCGGACCCAGAGCGATAGGCAGCCATCGCGGCCGAGCCGAACCTGATTTCGCGCCCAGTCGCGTCCGTCGGCGATGATGGTGACCTCCAGCGCCGCTGCTTCGGCAATCGCGACCGTATCCTCGGGCGTGGGATCGATCAGGATCGGTACGGCGTTGCTGAACCGGCTCCTGCTCGTGCGCACGCGCAGCATGGCGCGGCCCCGCCCGATGCCAGGGGGAAGCCCACAGTTGAGCTGCCATCCGCCCGCGCCCCCATGCCCGAGATACACCGGCTGGACGCCGTAGCCGCCGATCTCCGGCAGCACCTCGTTCAGCCGCAGATCCCCGGGGTCCGCTTTGAAGAACACAGCGACGTAATCGTCAAAGGCCGTTTCGAGAATGCCCTCGCCGGTGCGATGGTTCACAGCGCCTGTAACCACCGGCGCCGGCTCCGCGGGATTCTCAGGCTCCTCCGGCCAGTGCCGGCGGCACACGACATGCGCGTGGTGGTGCTCGATGCCGGCGAATTCGACCTGTGCGAATCCCGCCGTCCGGCAGAACGCCAAAAGGCAGGACGTGTTCGGCCCCACCCAGTTGTCCATGCGCCCGACCAGTTCATTGGTCTCGTAGAACTCCATGTTGGGCGATGCGGCGAGATCTCCGTCGTCGCTGACAAAGCTCTGAACGCAGGCCACGTCAGTGGTCAGCGCGCATACCCGTTCGAGCGCAAGAAGGGGATGCTTCACGTGATAGAGCACCCCCAGGAACAGCACGATGTCGAAACGTCCGATGCGTTCCGGCGAAAGCTGGAACACGTCCGAGAGGACGAATTCCACGCGCGAGCCGAGCAGCTCATGGGCCCGCCGGAAGGTGCTGCGCTCCACCACATCCACAGCCACGACGCGGGCCCCGCGGCGCTCCATTTCAAAGCTGAACCAGCCGTCCCAGGCGCCGATGTCGAGCACGCGTTTGCCGCGCAGGTCCTCCGGCAGGCCGAAGCGAGCCAGGCGCGCGCGCAGCTGATCGGAGCTGTGCAGGCCGGGTATCACCGTGCCGTCCGGCAGCTCGATGCTGTGATACCAGCCCAGCTCGGTGAGATCCTTCAAAAGCTCGCGCGTGCGCGCCGTCGAAGCGGCATCGCCGGCCCGGACATGCGCCATACAAGAATCCTCGCACGGCCTTTACTCCATGCCGCCGCGGATGTATATTGAAGCCGGTCCGACTGCGCTGCCACGGCTGGACAGGAGGATGTCATGCCACAGCAGAGCAGTGGGTCCTCATTTTTCGAGGGCCTTCTTAAAGACTTCGTGTACACGTTTGTGTACCTGCCCACCACCAACTGGCAGCATTTCTTCAGCCCCACGGTGTACTTCGGCTGCAACGTCGATGAGATGGGCGTGGAGGAGCACGTGCTCTCGCGCGCCGGGAGCTACGGCAGCCAAATCAACCGGATTATTGATGTCCTGTCGATCCTCACCTCCCGCCTGGATGAGGGCTCGCTCACCGCCGAACAGCAGGTCTTCCTGCAGCGCTTCCGGTCTCTCGCCGCCAGTGCGGATCAGGCCTCGGCCGAATTTCAGGGGAAGGCCCGCCATACAGTGAGCGAGGCCGATGTCGATGATCTGGTGAGCCGCATATCGGCGCTGAAGGCCACCGACCTCAGCGGTCACAAGATGCTGATCGAGCGCGTCCGCCGGGCCCTCCCGGCTGCCTGACAGCGCGCGTTCTCAGTGCTTCGGCAAAGCATCGCGAATGGTGATCGCCGTATACGCCACCGTCAGCCCGATAATCGTAATCACCGAAGCCCAGGTCACCACGTTGTACAGCGGCGAGTTGGTCCACTCCTTCATGATTCCCTTGCGGTTGATCAGCAGCAGCACGTAAATCAGAACGAACGGGAGCAGCACGCCATTCAGCGCCTGAGAAAACAGGGTCATCGGGATAAGCGGGAAATTGGGAATCAGAATGACCGCCGCGCCGAGCACAATCAGCAGCGTGTACAACCAGTAGAAAATCGGGGCTTCGCTGAACTTCCGGTCGATTCCCGACTCGAAGCCCAGCCCCTCGCAGACGGTGTACACGGTGGAGAGCGGCAGAATGCAGGCAGCAAAAAATGAAGCATTAAACAGGCCGGCGCTGAAGAGCAGATAGGCATATCGGCCGAAGGGTTTCAGCCCCAGCGCGGCCACCGCGGCGGACTCGATATTGCGCGGCCCGCGGCTCCAGATCGCCCCGGCGCAGGCCACGATAATGAAGAACGCCACCACATCCGTCAGAATGCAGCCCAGAATCACTTCCAGCCTCGACTGCACATACTCCCGCGCGCTGATCCCCTTCTCCACCACCGCCGCCTGCAAATAGAACTGCATCCACGGCGCGATGGAGGTGCCCAGCATCATCAGCAGCATCGAGAGATAGCTGGTGTCCAGCATGAGCGCCGGTTTCACGCTGTAGATCGCCGCCTGTTTCCAGTCGGGCCGGACCAGGAAACCCGAGATGATGTAGCACACGTAAATGCCGCACGCTACCAGGAAGACCTTTTCCACGCTGCGGTAATTCCCTTTCACGATCAGGAACCAGACGGCAATGGCGCACAGCGGCACGGACACAAACCGGCTGATGTGGAACAACTCCAGAGAAATGGCGATCCCGGAAAACTCGCCGATAATGTTGGTGTAATTCACCAGCACCAGAGCCAGCATCATGAAAAACGTGGTGCGCAGGCCGAACTCTTCGCGGATCAAATCAGACAGACCCTTGCCCGTGACCGCGCCCATGCGCGAGGACATCTCCTGGGTGACGATCAGCAGGATGGTGATCGGAATCAGCGTCCACAGCGGGAGATATCCCCAGCGCGCGCCCGCCTGGGAATAAACCAGAATGCCGCCGGAATCGTTATCGACGTTGGCGGTAATGAGCCCCGGTCCGACCACCGACAGGAATATGAGCAACTGCGTCCGGTAGCGCTTCAGCATCGCCGGGGCCGCTTATCTCATCTCTGCCGCAGTACGGAAATGATCTCGTCGGCGGTGATCACGCCGGAGATCCGGCCCTGCTCGTCCACCACCGGCAGCGTGAGCAGGTTGTACTTGTCGAAAAGCTCGGTGATGCGGTTCTGGCGCTCGTCTTCGCCCACGCGAATCAGCTGGTCGGCTGCCAGTTCTCTCATGGGAGTCGCTCCGGCGGCGCGGAACAGCCGCCCCAAAGGCACCGCCCCCACCAGCCGCTCCCTGCCGTCCACCAGATAAATGGTGTTGAGATTCTCCAGCAGTTCCTCGTCCTTCTGCAGCTCGGCCATGGCGTCGCCCACGGTGGACGTTTCGGGCATAGACACGAAGGTCGTGTTCATCATCCCTCCGGCGGAGTCTTCCGCAAACTCCAGCAGTTCGCCCACCTCGGTGCGGGGCTCGGGCTCCATCTCCTCGAGGATTTCTTCGCTGGTCTCCTCCTCCAGCTCGCCAAGCACGTCGGCGGCCTCGTGGGGCTCCATCTCCTCGATGATGTCCGCGGCCTTGTCCGCCTCGAGCGACTCCAGAATGCTGGCCTGGATCTCCGGCTCCACCTCGCTCAGCGTTTCGGCCGCTACTTCTTCGTCGATGGTTTCGAAGATGGCTTCCCGGTCGTCGGGCCCCAGTTCCTCGACGATGTCGGCGAGATCGGCCGGGTGCATCTCCTCCAGCAGCTTGTTGCTGATGTTCAGACGCAGCCGGCGCTGCGGGTCCGCCTCCAGGATATTGCAGAACTCCCAGCGAATGGAGTGCGGCGCGATGCGCGACTGCAGGCGGCGGATCGCACGCGGCGGCAGCAGCCCTTTCACCAGCCGCCGGAACATGCTGCGCAGACCGATATCGACTTCCAGCACCTCCAGCACGTCCCCGTCGTCGCCGTGTGTCAGCTCGAAGGTGACGTCGGTCACACGCACTACCTTGCGGCCCTGGGCGTCCACGATCTGCTGGTCGAGCAGGTCGCGCGAGAGCCGGAACATGTACTCGTCGGCGTGGTAGGGGGTGAGCTTTTCGTCCTTGAGGAAAACGCCGTCGAGGGAAATGCTGCGAATCTGATCGTGCCGGATGGTGAGCCACGCCCAGCCTCCGCCGACCAGAAATCGGTCTACGCGAATGGGATCGACCACCGGGACGAGGGCCGCATCCTTGACCACGCCGAGGCGCCGGCCTTTGAGGTCAAAGACCCGAAGTCCCAGAAGCTCGGTGAGGTACAGAAGTTCTTCGGCCATCGAGAACAGCCCATAAATACGGATACGCAGAGCGCGGGTGATCTCGCTGGCAAGGAGGAACTGTGACGCGCTCTACATCGGTCCTGCAAATCTAATATGACTCATCGCAGCGATACAGGCAAGAAGAAACGGCGCTCTCCGCGGCCGGAAAGCACTATTGCACTGAAGCGCGAGGCCGCGCCCGCTGCGGGACCCCTCTGATACGCTGAAAGCACCTTCTCCCCGCATGTCCGCGCCCGCCAAAACCGTGTCCGTGCGCCAGTTTTTCTCACGGAATGGGCTGCTGTCACGCTGCCATCCTCAATATGAGTTCCGCCCCGGCCAGCTGGAAATGGCGGAGGCCGTCGAGGCCGCCATTCGCGACAAGCGGCACCTGATGGTGGACGCCGGGACGGGCACGGGCAAAACGCTCGCCTACCTCGTTCCCGCGATCCTGTCCGGCCATCGGGTGGTGATCTCGACCGGCACGAAGAACCTTCAGGAGCAGCTCTACTTCCGCGACGTACCCTTCCTGCAGGAGCATTTCCCTTCCCCCCTGAACGTCTGTTACATGAAGGGGCGGAACAACTATGCCTGCCGGCAGAAGATCTACGACGCCGACCGCGAGCCTGTGCTCGCGGGCCTGGAAGAGGTCGCCGATTTCCAGATCATCCGCGCCTGGGAGAAGACCACGCAATCGGGCGACCGCTCCGAGATCCGCACTCTGCCGGAAAACAGCACCGCCTGGGCGAAGATGGATGCCCGCCGCGATCTCTGTTCCGGACAGCGCTGCCCTCAATTCGAGCGCTGTTTCCTAACGCTCATGCACCAGCGCGCGGTGGAAAGCGACATCATCATCGTCAATCACCACCTGTTCTTCGCCGACCTGGCAGTGAAGGATGAAGAGTTCGGGGGCATCATTCCCGAGTACAACGTGGTCATCTTTGACGAGGCGCATGAGATCGAGGATGTCGCCGGACAATACTTCGGGGTGACCGTCAGCAGCTGGCAGGTGCAGGACCTGTGCCGCGACGTCATGGCCGCCGGGCGCCGAAAGCAGTTCGGGTCGGAGGAGCTGGACCGGGTCGTGAGCACGCTCAGCGAGCGATCGTCGCTGTTCTTCAGCGCGTTCGACGGCCGCGAGGGCCGCGTCGGCTTCCGCCAGCAGGCCGCCTGGCTCGAGGATCGCGGCGAGCCCTACCGCGACCTGCTGCACGTGCTGGAGCTTCTTGAGACCCACCTCAAGCTCATCAAGTTCTCCCCGGAAGAGGTCATTCCCCTGGTGCGCCGCTGCGGCGAGATCGCCGGAAAACTGCGCTTCTGGATGGAGAGCGGCGACAAGCGCTACGTCTATTGGGTGGAGCGGCGGGTGCGCAGCGTTTCGCTTCAGGCCACCCCCATCGATGTGTCATCGCTGCTGGAAGAGCGGCTCTTCGACACGCTGGACACGGTAGTGATGACCTCCGCCACGCTGGCGGTGGGCGGCAGCTTCGAGTTTGCCGAGCGGCGGCTCGGGGCGAAGTCGGCGCGATCGCTCGTAGTCCCCAGCCACTTCGACTACGCCAAACAGGCATTGCTCTACGTGCCCCCGTCGATGCCCGATCCTCGCTCGCCAGCGTTCACCTCGGCCGCCGCCGACGAGATCCTGAAACTGCTGGAGTTCAGCCAGGGCCGCGCCTTCGTGCTCTTCACCAGCTACCAGCAGATGCGCCAGGTGCACGACCGCGTATCGATCGACCTCCCCTGGCCGGCGCTGCTCCAGGGCACCGGGCCGAAAACGGCCCTGCTGGAGGAGTTCCGTTCCACGCCCAATTGCGTCCTGTTCGCCACGTCCTCGTTCTGGCAGGGCGTCGATGTTCAGGGAGAGCAGCTGAGCTGCGTGATTATCGACAAGCTGCCGTTTGCCGTGCCCAGCGATCCCGTGGTCGAGGCCCGAATTAATGAGATTCGCGAGCGCGGCGGGAACGCCTTCTACGAGTATCAGATCCCGGAAGCGGCGCTGGCGCTTAAGCAGGGATTCGGCCGCCTGATCCGCAGCCGGCTCGATCGCGGCGTGCTCGCGTTGCTGGACCAGCGCATCGTCCGGCAGCGCTACGGCAAGGTGTTCTTCGACAGCCTGCCGCCCTACCGTGTCACCTCCAACATCGCGGATGTGCAGAAGTTCTTCGACCCGCAGTCATAATAGAAGAAGTGTTCGAGGTCTCGGCACAGAAGACGTTCGCGGCGGGGCACGCCCTGCGCAACTACCACGGCAAATGCGAGAACGTGCACGGGCACAACTATCGCGTCGAGGTGACGGTGCAGGGCGAGGCGCTCGATTCCGCCGGCTTACTGGTCGATTTCGTCGAGCTGAAGCGCCTCATGAATGGCGTGATCGACCGCCTCGACCATCAGTTCCTCAACGAGGTCGCCCCGTTCGACGTCCTGAATCCCTCGGCCGAAAACCTGGCCAAGTACTTCTGGGATGAGATCAGCCGCGATCTGCATGCCCCCACGCCGGTGCGCGTCTCCGAAGTGAAAATCTGGGAGACCGACACCAGCATCGCGGTGTATCGCCCATAGTAGGTCGGGCAGGCCCGGCCCCGCGGCGCGGCCGTCCACGCCCCTCTGCCGCATCGTCAGGACCCCCAAATATTTGAATTCGCTCGCCCCACGGTATCGTATTAGTTCACAGGAAAGGCAGGCGCTCTGGAACGCAATACGGGCATGGATGACAGCCTGGCGCTCGCGGCGGCGGGCGACAAGTCCGCTTTCGCCGCGATCGTACGGGAGTACCAGTCCATGGTGTACAGCGTTGGGCTGCATTATCTGCGCAACGCCGCGCTTGCCGAAGAGATCGCCCAGGATGTGTTTCTGGACCTCTACCGCAATCTTCGTTCGGTGGAGTCCGGGGCGCATCTGGTTTGGTGGCTCAGGCGCGTGACCGTGAACCGCTGCATAGACCGCGGACGCAAACGCGCCTGGCGAGCGGAAGTGGCGCTGGAGAAGGTTGCGGAGCCGGCATCGGCCCGCGTGGAGCAGGATCCCATGGCGTCCGACGCTCTGCGCAGGCTGGTGGCGGCCCTGCCGGAACATCAGCGGGCCATCGTCATTTTACGGTTCCAGGAAGATCTGGATCCGACGGAGATCGCCCGGGTGCTGGAAATGCCGGTCAATACCGTGAAGAGCCGGCTTCACCGGGCGCTGGGAATGTTAAGGGAAAAGCTGGAACGAAAACAGAAACAGGAAGCACGGGCATGAGGGAAGTCGAACAGGAACTGAAGCGAGCGCTGGCGCGCGTGGACGCGCCGGAGGGGTTTGCCGAACGGGTGCTGGCCCGGACTGTGGCGCAGCCGCGCCGCGCACAGGCGTGGTACATGCGCTGCGCGGGGATCGCGGCCATGATCGCGCTCGCGTTCGCCGGGATGCTGGGATATCAGCGGCATGTGCGGCAGGAACGGGCCGAGCAGGCCCAGAAGCTCGTTTTCGCGCTGCATCTGACCGCGGCTAAGCTGGCGTCCATCGACCATCGCCTCAGGGACTCGTCTTCCACCGTGCACATCGGGGAGCATGCGAGGGAAGATTTATGAGCAAAGCGGGATTCATACTGGCGGTAGTTTCGGCGGGCGTGCTGGGAGCCCAGACGCTCGACCTGTCGGCGCTGGACAAGCTGGAAAAGAAGGCCAAAGAGGCCAACACGGTAACTTTCGACGCGGGGCAAATCCGCGGCGCAATGGCGCTGCTGGGTATGGTGGGCGAGTCCGACAAGGACGTGGAGCAGGTTAAGTCCATTCTCAGCGGGGTGAAAGGTCTGGTGGTGCGCAATCTCGAGTTCGCCGACAAGGGGGAATACCCGATGGAAGCGGTGGACTCCGTGCGCGCGCAGATCGCGAAAATGCCTGGCTGGTCGAAAATCGTCGAGAGCCGCAGCGCCGAGGAACACGACGAGGTCTACATCCTGTCGCAGTCGGACAAGATCGCCGGCCTGGCGGTCATCTGCGCCGAGCCGAAGGAACTGACGGTGGTGTACATCAATGGGGCCATCAACCTGAGCGATCTCCGGAAGCTGCGGGGCCAGTTCGGAATTCCGGATATCGACATTCACGGCCAGGAGCCCGCGAAGAAGGATTAACGCGCCAGCCCGATTCCACCGATAAGCGGGGATGAAGGCGCGCCGGGCGATTGTCTGGACAATTCGGATCGGCGGCGCATTGTTCGTGGCCGATTTGATCGCTGATCGCCGCGGGTTCACGCTGCTGGACCCGCGGTTCTTCATCCCCTTCTCGTGCCTGTCGGCCCTGCTGGTGGTGCGAACCGCGAGCATGAGGCGCACAGTGCTGGAAGCGTGCGCTGCGCCGTTCGTGATCCTGACGCTGGCGCTCGCCCTTCTGAACGCTGCCGCGCCGCCGGGGATCTGGGCCTTTCCTGGTCCGCTGCTGCTGCTCGAAAGCATAGCCACCGGCGTCGCGGCCGCACTCGGCGCGGCACTGCTCACCAGATCGCTGTTACACCGTGTGCCCGCCCGAATCGTCCGCTGGGGCTTTCGTGCGGCAGCGCTCGCTTCGCTCCTGATCTGGCGCTATGGGCGGTTCTGAGCCGCCTCAGCCCTGGCACTCACGTTCCGCGTTGAATTCGCAGCCGAGCAGGGCGATTACCGCCAGCATGTACATCCAGACGATGAAAATGATGCTCGCCGCCACGCTTCCATATAACAGGTTGTAGTTGGCGATGTGCCGCACGTACCACCCGAAGCCTCCGGTCGCTGGGAGCCAGAGGACCGTGGCCAGAACGGCGCCGGGCCATACATCGCGCATCTTCATGGGCCGGTTCGGACCGAAGAAGTAGAGCAGGCACGTCACCAGCAGGATGGCCGCGAAAGCGATCAGGTAATTGATCGCCTCGGTCGAGAGAATCAGCCACCCCGGCGCCTGCGCGCCCGCCGGAACGCCCAGCCAGCGCGTGAAGCTGCGGCTGAAGAGGATGAGCATGGACGCGCCCACAACAGGAAGCGCCGCGGAGAAAACCAAGACGACGGCCACCAGCCGCTGTTGCAGAAAGGGCCGGCCGGTGGGTAGCTTGTACGCTGCCTGGAAACCCTCCATCAGCGTCATCATCACGCCGGTGCCGGCCCACACCGCCAGCAGCGAAGCGGCGATCAGCAGCCAGATGGGCCTGGCTCCGTGATAGCTGAACACATATCGCACCAGCTCCTGCGATCCGGGCGGCACCACCTCGAACAGAAAACGTGAGATCTGCGCGCTCACGGATTCGGCCCGCACCTGCGCCAGAATCGCGGCGATGGAAGTGCAAATCGGGAAGAAGGCCAGCAGCGCCGAGTACGCCGCGCCCTTGGCGATTCCGAAACAGCCGTCCTCGTAAGCGGCGATGAACGACCGCCGCAGCAGGCCCGTGAAGCGCGCCCATGGACGCGCCGGCACGACGATCAGGGCGGAAGCGTCGGCAGCCATCGAGAACAGCGTATCGCGAGCGGCCTATTTTTTGCTCGCCTGGGGGTTAAATGAGAAATCGACCCGAATGGGAACGTCCTGGCCCGAGGGAATGGTGCGCACATGAATGAACGCAGTCGGCTTCGCGATCTTGTCCTTCGGTTTCCAGCGCAGCGTCAGCGTCGCCTCCTCGGTCGGCTTGAGCCTGGTCTTATCCATCTTCACGGAAAGCCCCGTCATATGCGGATCCACCAACTCCAGACCCACGATCGAAGGAGTCCCGTTGCTGATATGCACCGTCGTTTCGCCGGGCGAGGTGGAATCGAGCACCACCGTGCCGCGATCTGGTTTGACACCCAGCAGAATTTCCGTGGCGCGCTCTTTGATGTTGGCCTTGGAGAACTTGTTCACCTCATCCTGATTCACCGGGGCGCCCGGTTGCGGCTCCGGATCGAGCTTGACCACCGCGCCGAAGGGCATTACAAACTTCTCCTGCGGAGTGATGATGTGCATGAACCACTGCCCATCAACGAGCTTCCACTCGCTCTCCTGCGTCGGGTGACCCGGAATGGTCACGTTCTGCAAATGCATATCCACCGTCAGGAAGACAAACACATTGGCCTGCTTGAAGTCGTCCGACCACTTGATGCTCTGGATCTCGAAACCTTTGTAGTTCGGCTTCTCGTGATTGTAGAAGTAATCCTTGCTTTCCTCGGCCAGGAGGTTCTCCGCCTCGCGAAACTTGTGCTCTACGCAGTCCTGGTAATACTGCGTCACGCGGTCGCGCAGCGCTTTCTCCACATCCGGAGGCGCCTGTTGTGACGCGGCGGTCTCCGTCTGGCCGGCCTGCGACGGTTCCGGCGCGGAAGCGCTCTGCTCCTGCGCCAGAGCCGCCATGGCCAGCAAAGGAATGGAGGCGAAAAGAGTGCGTAAAAGACTCATGATGATGTTACGTAAAGGCCACCCTGCGGGTTAGGTCTGGTGTCTATTAACAGGATAAGGGACGGCGCGGCGGCGGGACAACTCAATGGCCCGCGGGGCCGTGCAAGACGAGAACCCAGTCGCCTTCAGCCGGCGGCGTGAAGCGGCGCCTCCCTTTGGTCGCAAACGACCCGATCGCGACTGTGCTGCCGTCCCGCGGGTTGAACCAGGATGCATTCGCCACGCGGCCGGAGATCGTGGTCATCTCCACCGTTACCGTGCGGCTGGACGGCAGGTAAGCGATCAGCGTACTTCCGTCCGAGGTACGCGCCGCGGCGAGGTAGTCGAGGCCGTTGAACTCCCCAAGTCCGTCCACGACGGCCTCGTGCTTCAGGTCCGGGACCAGCTCATTCCACCGCTGCGCCGTGAAGAACTGCTTCAGGCGCGCCATGTCCCGCGAACCGGTGGCATCCATTGCTTCCACCCAGCCCGGATCGAAGAGCCAGATGGGGCGATTGCCCATGAACTGCCCCGCCGCGCCGAACAGCACTGCCCACCAGGCCTGCCGCCGGATCTGCACCGCCGATGCGTTGTGCTCGCCTTCGTATGTTGTCT
>Ga0070739_10002490_pt1 | contig 24719 bp, 25 predicted proteins | sample Coa_R1_7_FD_66445 | JGI IMG/M metagenome (GOLD analysis project Ga0070739, IMG submission 66445) | Surface soil microbial communities from Centralia Pennsylvania, which are recovering from an underground coalmine fire - Coalmine... | ecosystem: Environmental > Terrestrial > Soil > Unclassified ...
CAGGGAGGGACACTGCTCCGCTACGCTCCGGGGTCCCGCCCTCCATCTGACGGCAGGTCTGTCTCCACACCGGAATGCCAGCCTGCCTCCATGCCTGAATGCGGGTCCGCCTCTGGTATGCCCGCCATGGCAGCAGAGGACGAGCCGGTTGACTCTGTCGCGTCGTTGCGACCTTGCATCCGGTGGAGGAGCAACCGGGCGCGGCGGCGGAAGATGATGAGGAGCAGGGCGACCACCACAATGACGATCACCGCGCCGATCCCGATGTCGCGGCTGGCGCCGGAGAGGACGGCGGCGCCCAGTTTGTAGGCCAGCAGGCCGTACAACACAGCCCAGACGATGCCGCCCAGCGAGTTGAAGAGCAGGAAGCGGCCGAGCGGCATGCGGTTGATGCCGGCCAGCAGGCCGGCGATCTCGCGCAGAAAGGTGATGAAGCGAGCCAGGAAGATGGCTTTGTCGCCGTAGCGGGCGACGAAGGCTTCGGCCCGCGCCAGCTTGGCCTCGTCGAGGAAGATGTAGCGGCCCCAACGCTGCAGAATCCGGCGTCCGGCGCTCCGCCCGATGACGTACGCGGCAATGCTGCCGGCCAGCGTGCCGATGATCGCCGCGCCGATGACCCAGCCAATCTGGAGCCGGCCGGAGGCAGCGTAGGAGGCGGCGAGCAGGAGAGTCAGCTCGCCCGGCAATGGCAGACCCAGCGACTCGCCCGCGATCAGCAGGAAGACGGCAGCGTAGCCGTAGGTCGCGATGAGGTGCTGCGCCACCTAGGAGCCGGGGTCGTCCGGACCGAGGGAGCCGGGCGGCGGGATCGGATCGCTGGCGGGAAAAGACTCGTCGCTCATGAAGTCAAGCCGGTCGCTCTCAAACTCGACGAGGGACGGGATGGACTCGACGGCGAGGACGGCCGACACGCCGGCATCGTCGGCATGCTCATCGAGGTGTTTGCGGAGCACCGCCAGCGGGACGGTTCCAACGAAGTTTCCCTGTGCGTCCACGACAAAGGCGTGCGTCCCAAAGTCGGGCAACTTTTCCGCGGCATCGTGCAGGGGCTCGTCGGCGCGCAGGACGGTCTGTGGCTGCTCCATGACCTGCTTGACGGGCACGTCGCCGGTTGCCAGACCGGATCTGGCTGCCTGTGCTTGCATGGCGGCGGCGCTGATCTGACCCACCAAACGCCCGTCCTCGGTGACGGGGATCGGATCCACGCCCAGGGCAGCCGAGCGCACGGAGGCATCACGCAACGGGTCGTCCGGATGCAGCCCAACGGGGAGCGGTGTCATCACCTCTCGTATCGTGACGCCGGACGTCTCATCCGCCATGAGTCGTCCCTCCTGCCGTCACGGGTGCACGTGCCGTGCCGGGTGCGTGCGGCGCCGCGATCATCTGCTGCCATCGCATGTTGCCGATCTGGTCCGTCTGGGCAATCGCTTCCTGGGCGCCTGTCGCGTAGCCAATCACCATCTCCGCCATGTGATCCACCACCCAGTTGAAGTAGGTCTCGCGGAGAGAGGAGACGTCAAAGTCGGGCGCGGGATTGAGGAAGTCGATGGCGTAGGGGATGCCGTCACGAATCGCCCACTCGACGGTGTTCATGTCGTAACCGAGCGCGTGGTTCAGGGTGAGGCAGTCGCGCACGATGCGCTCGTGCAGATCGGGCGAGAGGCCGGTGTCGCCCTGCACGTAGCGGTCAAAGTGTCCGAGCGACGGCTCGTATTTCGACACGAGGACATCCTGCCGTCCCAGGACAAAGCAGCGGGCGTAATTCTCGTACTTGATGAACTCTTCCAGGATCATGAGGAGATGGCCACTGGCCTCGTAGGCGTCCTGCAGCGCCTGCATATCGCGTGCGATCGTGACGTTCTTCCAGCCGCCACCGATCGCCGGCTTAAGGACGGCGGGAAAGCCGCCGACGTGCTCGACCGCGGTCTCCCAATCAATGGGAGCCAGGTTGCGCAACGATTCGTCGATGATATCCGCTTCGTAGGTGCGGTTGGGGAGGACGACGGTCTTCGGCACGGCAATACCGAGTTTCTGAGCGAGGACGTTCTCGAAGAACTTGTCGTCGGCGCTCCACCAAAAGGGGTTGTTGATGACGATGACACCGTCGGCGACTGCCTTCTTCACGTAGGCGCGGAGGTATGGTACCTCGTGCGACATGCGGTCGACGATGACGGCATAGGGGATAACGTCGTCCAGCGTCGTGCCGCCGATGCGCACCATTTCGGCGCGCACACCCTTCCCGGCGTCGTTCACTCGGTCGATAAAGGCCTGCGGAAAAGTGTTCTCGCGCCCGACCAACAGCCCGACGGTCCGCTCCCCGCTCATACTTGCGATGCTCCTTCCACGACCCCGTTGAGGGTCGCCTCGGTCAGGTAGTCCGTGACCGCTTTGAGATTTCCTGTCCGCTCGAAGACGCGCAGTTGATGATCGGCCCCGGTGCCGTTCTCGACGATGTCGAGGATCGGCTGCAGTGCCTCCCGGCTACCCAGGTCGTCGACGACGTCGTCCACGAAGGCCAGTAGTTCTCCGGCCAGCGCCCGCATCGGGACTTCCTCGACCGTGCCGAAGTCCACAAGCGAGCCGTCCATGCCGTAGCGCATGGCCCGCCAGCGATTCTCGTTGATGAGGGCGCGCGAGTAGAGCCGGAAGCCGAGATTCTGGGACCGCAGGCGGGCCAGCTTGGCCACGATGGCCTGGAAGAGGGCGGCCAGGGCAACAGTGTGCCCGGCGAGCGTCGGCATATCGCACACCCGGAACTCGAGGGTGTGGAAGTGCGGATGGGGACGGATATCCCACCAGATCTTCTTGGGCTCGTCCATGGAGTTGGTTTTGATGAGGATGTTGACGAAGCGCTGGTACTCGTCCCAGGAGGTGAAGGTATCGGGGATGCCGGAGCGTGGCATGCGTCCCCAGATCACGGTACGGTACGACTTCAGGCCGGTGTCCCGCCCTTCCCAGAAGGGGGAGTTGGCGGAGAGGGCCAGCATGTGCGGCAGGAAGTAACGCGCCTCGTTCATGATCTCGATGGCGTTATCCCGATCCGAGATGCCGACGTGGACGTGCAGGCCGTACACGGCGATAGAGCGCGCGATCTCCTGGAGGTTTTGCTCCAGGTCGATGTAGCGGTCGTGCTCGGTGATGTCGAGATCCATCCAGTGCGCGAAGGGATGAGTACCGGAGGCGGCGATCTTCAGGCCCTGCTCTGCCGCCAGATCGGCGATGGTCCGGCGGAGGCAGGAAACCTCCTGACGCGCTTCCTGAATGTCCTCGCAGATTGACGTGCCGACCTCGACCATGGCCTGAAACATCTCCTGCTTGAGCTGATCGCCCAGCACAGGACGCCCACTCTCGAGGATCTCCGACACGGAAGAGCGCAGATTTCCCGTCTCCGGGTCGATGATTTGAAACTCTTCCTCAATCCCGATCGTGAACTCTTTCATCGGCTGCCCTCCGTCACGAACGTTGCCGTTGATCCACCGGTCCCCGCACTGACGTTGAGGAGCGCACCGGCCGAGACACGGGTCAGGACGCCGCCGACGCGGCAGCGGAAGAGGAGTGGGTCGGTGTCGACGATCAAGGGCTCCATCGTCACCGCCCCGTCTCGCCAGACCGGGAACGACTCTTCCGGCACGGACACGCGCTCCTGCAGCACATATCCCTGCCCCTCCGCCCTCAGCAGAGCCGTGTCCCACTCTTCGGGGGTCACTTCCCATCCCAGGATCACGCCCTTTCCGCCGTAGTCGTCCACCGGCTTCAGCACCAGCCGCGGCTGCTCCTCGCGCACGACCTCCTCCAGGCGTGCCGGCGCGCCGTCATAGGTCGTCTCGCCGCGCCGCCAGAGGCGTGTCCAGGGAATGTGCCGTTCGACGAGATCTCGTTCGGCGGCATCCAGATGCGCATCAAGGGTGCCGTCGCTGAGCAGCGCGAAAACGGACTTCTTGTGCAGCAGCTTGGAGCGCGGCGAGTTCACCATACAGACCGCCCCGTCCCGGTAGGCGTCGAGCAACCCCTGCGCCTCGTCTGCTTTGGCGAGCAGCTCGTGGAGGAGGACGCGGCGATAGACCAGGGTGATGCGCCGGTCACCGGCGTAGAGCGCTCCGCCCCGGTAGTCCAGATCGCGCGGATCGACGATGACGGCGGGGATGCCGGCGGTGCGGAAGTAATCAGCGCAGAGCTCAAAGTCGCGCCGGGTCACGACGTGTGCCCAGTCCACGATTGCCAGTGACGGGGTTCCCTCTCGACCCGAGGCACGGTACGCCCAGAGCAGCGTGGCGAGCATGGCCTCGCGGGCGGAGAAATCGCGCAGCGAGGAGGGATCGCCGGCGGCGCCCGTGGCGGGGAGGCGCCGGAAGGCGGCGGCGAGCACATCGCAGAAACCGATGGAGGCCGGGCTCTCCGCGTTGTATTCGATGAACCGGGGATGCCCGTCCACCATGAATGAATCGAGGCGGGAGGTGAGCGTGATGCCGGGATAGCCGGGGTCGATCTCCCAGATCCGGCGCTCCGTCTCCGAGGTGCCGATGAGATCGAGCAAGTGATCCGAGCCCAGGATGACAGAGCCGATCCGTTCCAGAAGGGAGGCGAGCGTCTCGCTGCACTCCTGCAGGGTGCGAAACTCCGCGTCCGTCAAAACGCGCGGTCGCAGCACATTGCAGAGCAACCGGCCGGCGACCTGGATATCGAGGTCGCGCTGCACCATGGTGAGGTTCTTGTGGGTCGTGGCTGCCGTGACCGGGTCGCGGAGCATGGCATGGTAGGTGGTGACCCAGGGTACTTCCCGCTGCGCCACGATCGCCGGTTCCCGCTTCCGTACCCGCGCCATCGTTGTCCGTCCCGCCCCATTCTATCGGCCCCGCCGATTTCGGCGTCCCGAACCGGTCCGCGCTACCCTACAGGGATGGCTACACATCAGATCGACCTCTCGCGGGACACGGTGCACGGACCGTTCGACCGTCACCGGGCGCCGGTGCTGACTGTTGCCTCGGGCGATACGGTGATCTACGAGACACTCAGCGCCGGATGGGAGCGGGGCAGGGGCACGCGCGGCTTCGAGCGAGATGAGGGCGACCAGGGCCATGCCCTCAGCGGGCCGGTTGCCGTGGCGGGCGCCGAACCGGGTGATGTGCTTCAGGTCGACATCGTCGCTCTCCACCCGGCCGATCATGGCTGGACCTGGGCCGGGCCCTGGCGCGTGCCCGGTCTCGACGTGCACGACGAAGTGCGCATCGACTGGGAGATCGATCCCGACGGACGGATCGCGCGGGCGGAGAAGTATGGGCTGCTGGTGCCCATCCGTCCGTTCATGGGAGTCATGGGCAATGCCCCCGCCGAGCCAGGGCCGCACGACACGGGGCCGCCGCGTTCGGTCGGAGGCAATCTGGATTGCCGCGAGCTGGTGCCGGGTAGCTGCCTCTTCCTGCCGGTTGCCGTGGAGGGAGCGCTGTTCTCGGTGGGCGATGGGCACGCCGCGCAGGCGGACGGTGAGGTCTCGGGGACGGCCGTCGAGTGCGCGATGGAGCGCGTTGAGCTCCGCCTCACCGTGCGAAAGGATCTGCGCTTTACCATGCCGGAGGCCATCACGCCGGCCGGCTACATCACCATCGGGCTGGGCGCCACCCTCGACGAGGCGATGCAGCAGGCGCTGGGCGGCATGCTGGACCATCTGCAGCAGAGCACCGGACTGGATCGCCACGTGATGCTGGCGTTGGCGTCGCTGGTGGTGGATCTGCGGGTGACCCAGATCGTGAATGGGACGGTCGGCGTGCATGCGCTACTGCCGCCGGATGCTTTCCAGCAAGTGAGATTGTAGAGCTGCCGCCCGGTCCCTGACGACAAGATCGCGCTATTGGTATCGGCTACAGCCGGTACAACTCCCCGAATTTCGTTCGCAGGTACTGCAGGTACGGCTCGATGGTGAGCGGGGATCCGGTGGCGCGCTCGATCAGGGTGTTCGGCTCATCCATGCGTCCGTAGCGGTAGACGTGCTCGGAGAGCCAATGGCGGAGTGTCGCGAACTCACCCTGGCGGATCTCGTCCGGGATGGACGGGTGGGCGCGCAGCGCACCCGCATAGAACTGAGCCGAGAGAATATTCCCCAGGGCGTAGGTGGAGAAGTAGCCGAGCATGCCCCCGGACCAGTGGACGTCCTGCAGGATGCCGAGGCGGTCATTGGGGGGACGGATGCCGAGGTACTGGTCCATCAGGTCATCCCACACCCGGTTGGCGTCTACGGCCGGGATGCTGCCGTCCAGCATGCCCAATTCCATTTCGAAGCGCAGCATGATGTGGAGGTTATAGGTGACTTCGTCGGCCTCGGTGCGAATGAAGGAGGGCTGCACGATATTGACGGCACGGTAGAAGGTCTCCATCGGTACCTGCCCCAGTCGCTCAGGGAAGGTTTCCTGCAACGTGGGATAGAAGTACTCCCAGAAGGGCCGGCTACGGCCGACGATATTCTCCCAGAGACGGGATTGGCTTTCGTGGACACCTAGCGAGGCGCCCTGTGCCAGTGGAGTGCCTTCCAGATCCTCGCCGACGCCCTGTTCGTACATCGCGTGTCCCGACTCGTGCAGCGTGCTGAACAGAGAGCTGCCCAGGAAATCCTTGTCGAAGCGCGTGGTGATCCGGACGTCGTCGCGCGAGAACGACGTCTCGAAGGGGTGGACCGTGCGATCCTGGCGCCCGCGCGTGAAGTCGTACCCGTACCGGGTCGCGATGAGACGCCCGACGTGCTCCTGCTTGCCCTCGTCGAACTCCTGATGCAGTATGCCGGCATCCATCTTCACTGGGCTGCTTGCGACGGCCTGGACCAGCTCGATCAGGTGCGGACGGAGGGTGGTAAAGATGTCCCGCACCTGGGCCGTCTTCATGCCGGGCTCGAACTGATCGAGGAGCGCGTCGTAGGGTTGATCCTCGTACCCGAGCGCCTCGGCCAGCTCGCGTGAGAGCTCCACGGAGCGTTGCAGGGAGGGGACGAACATCGGAAAGTCGGCGGTCTCTCGCGCCTGCACCCACACAGCGTGCGCCTCCACGGCATGCCGGCTGAGCTCGGCAACCAGGGATGCAGGGACACGGGTCGCCTTGTCATAGTCGCGCCGTGCAACACGGGTCAGAGCAGCGTCGACCGACTCCGGCGGCAGGGAGCGGACTTCCTGCTCGGCAAGGTCGATGAGGTGGGCCGTCTCCTGGTCCGTGAAGATTTCGTGCGACAGACGAGTAAGGGTGGCCAGTTGTTCCCCTCGTGCCCTGGCGCCGCCCGGCGGCATGTACGTTTGCTGGTCCCACCCCAGGACCGCGGCTGCGTGATCCAGATTCACGACCGTAGCCAGCCTCTCGCGCAGCCGCTGTACATCATTTGCCATCCCTGTGCCCTCCGTTCTCTGACACTATAGATGGCGCTGATGGCGTCCCCGCGTGCCGGGACGATAGTCCTGCCTGGCGCACGAAGCCTTGTCGTGTCGTGACATGTCCGCTACGCTTGAAACTGCATATCCGGCTCTCTGAGGTTCTCATGCGCGTCCTTGCTCTCTTGCTTCTTGCGCTGTCGTTTCCCCTGGCTGCCGTGCGTGCCGGCACGGCTCCGGCGACGCCCACCATCACCGTCACCCCGGAGGTCGGTGGCCCTGCTTCCACTCATCAGGTGGTTGTGTCGCATGTGGCGGCCGGACAGGTCGTCATCTTCGTGCTTTTTGCGCCGGATGGCCAGCAGACCGTCTACGGGACGGCGGCGGACGGGAACGGGGACGCGTCTCTGACTCTCACGCCCGTCCCAACCTGGGAAGACGGTGTCTACCGGATCGCCGCTTCCCTGCCGCTGGGAGCCGGCCTCAGTGCCGTGTTCGTGGCTGACGATGGACTGCCGCACCTGTACACCGGGCCCGCCTCCCCAGGCTCCTGGTCGACCTTTGCCCTGGTCGGGACAGGCCTCCCGCCCAACACGGCGACCACCGTCCATCTTGTTCCGACCGGCGGTATCCTTGCGCCGCGTGATTTTCCGGTCACGACCGATGCGGCCGGCATCTTTGAGCTGTATGTCTGGCCGCAGCAACTTGGCATGTCATTCTTTGAAGCGGGCGCCTACACGCTCTCGATTCCCGCGTACGGTGTCAGCACGACCCTGGTGGCTCGCGAGCATCCGGGGAGTGCCGCGATCACCGTTCCGGCGGCCGTGCCGGCGGGCGCGAGCGTCCCTGTCGCCTTCAGCCAGTACGCCCCGGGGCGGTATGTCTGGGGAGTCTATGCCGGCCCGAATGGACAGCCGGTCGGTGAGTTCTTGGTCGGGCCGACCGACGAGGGAGGGCGCGTCAAGGCCGCGCTGAGCTTTCCCTACCTGGGTAACGGCACGTACTACATCGCCACGCCGTACGATCTGGGCGAGACGACATTCACCGTCATCCCCCCGACGCCCACGGCGACACCGACTGCCACCGTCACGCCGACTCCGCGTCCGGTACGGACAACCTGCGGCAAGAAGCATCACGGCAAGCCGGCGCGCCGCAAGCACCAACGCCGCTGTCGCTAATCAGCGCGCCGGCACGCTCTCAATGACATGCAGCTCCGGCACAGGGCCGTCTTCCCTGGGGTGCCGTGTTGCGTTGCCGCCGTCCAGCACGCGAATGCGCAAGAGACGATCGAGATCATCCTCGAACCCGGAGGTGATCATGACATACCCCATCTGGCGGAAAGCGTGCATGCGGGCTTGATAGGACGAAGAGGCCGGATCGGCCTCGAGTAGGTCGCGCTGCAAGCGCATATATTGGCGAAGAAGCTCGCGGCGCATCTGCTGACGTTTCGTGGTTGTGGACTTGTGAGCGGTGGCCATGGTTCTCTCCCACCCGGTCGATTGCCGTCACGTGTTCTCGCAGTAGAGCAAGTTCCATGCCGGTGAACGAGGTGGGTTTGGTTCCGGGTACAATGCGGCATGCCGCGCGTTCCACCGCTCGATGCGCATTCCGCGCCGCCCGCGGCCCGCTCTGCTCTGGAAGGGATCGGCGTATCTCTTCCGGCGCGCGTTCAGGCCTACTGGCCTCCGGCACTGCAGGGGGCGCAGGCTATGGCGCGGGCGCTGACGACCGATCGTCTCTTACCCGAGGCGCTCATTCGTGTGGCCCTGCTCCACACCGCCCAGATCGTCGGCTGCCCTTTCTGAGTGGCGGCGCACACTGCCGGTGGCAGGCGAGCAGGGCTGAGCGAGCAGAAGATCGAGGCGGTCGGTACCTGGTGGGAGAGTGGCCTGTTCGACGCCAGAGAGCGGCTGACTTTGCAGCTCGTCGAGGGAATGACGGCGACCCCTCCCAACGTCCCGGATCGGTTGTTTGAGGATCTGAGCGCGCAATTCTCGGTGCCGGAGCTGGTCGAGCTGACGGCGGAAATTGCCTTCGAGAACTTCCGGTCGCGATTCAACCGCACCTTTGCCATCGAGGCGCCCCACCAGTGACCACAGAGTTGGGCGTCGAGGCGATCCGTGCCTGGCTCGCCGGGCACGACATCACGGTCCAGGAGCTCCCGGCGGATACCAGCACCGCGATATCGGCGGCGGCAGCCCTCGGGACGAGTGTCCCGACGATCGTCAAGTCTCTCCTCTTCATGGCGGACGGCGTCCCCCTTCTCGTCCTGGCATCGGGTGACCGGCGGGTGAACACGCGAGCACTGGCGCGAGAGATCGGCGCGCGCAAGGTCCGGATGGCGACCCGTGACGAGTGTATCGCCCATGCCGGGTACGCGCCGGGCGGGGTGCCGCCGGTGGGGCACCGGGAGGTATTACGGGCCCTGCTGGACCGGAGGCTTCTCGATTTTCCGGTGGTCTATGCCGCGGCGGGCTCCCCGCATGCCGTCTTCGCCATCACCCCCCATCAGCTCCATACGCTCACGGGCGCGGAGCTGACCGACGCGGCGGAATAAGTCACTGCGCGGTACTATGCGCCGGGATAGCACGCCGTCGCCGGAGCATGTATCCCTCGATCTCGCTGGGGAATGGCTACAGCACGTGGAGGTCGACGATCTGCACCTCACACAACTCTCGTCCGGACTCGGTCAGTTCAAGCTGCAAGGTGAGGTCGGAGTGCCCTTCCTCCTCGGTCCACAGGTCGACGTCGATGCTCCACGCGGCGGGATCCGCGTCCTGGATGGGAAAGATGGCGATAAGGGACGGGAGAACCTCCCCCGGAGGCATGCGGAGCGTCCGGCCGTACTCCCGCACGGCCTCTGCCAGCTGCCCCGGGGTGAGGCTCTGGCCGGTGCTGATCCGCTCGAGGCTCAGGTAGTCACCGGCGACGAGGAGCTCGATCACCCGATGGACAGTGGTGGCGATTGAACAGCTTGCCATCCTCTCCTTACCCTCTGAGCCGCGCTGAGGGAGGCTCAGGATTTCGCTGACAGCTTGACGTGCGTCGTGAAGGTGTGCCCGGCACGCCACACGGTGAGAGTGACGATCTGGCCGGGGGTGTCGGCGGTGATGATCTCGTCGAGGCTGTACGTGTCGTTGAGCGGCTGACCGTCGATCTTGGTAATGATGTCATGCGGCCGCAAGCCGGCCGATGCTGCCGCCGACCCGGCTTGAATCTGCTCCAGGTAGGCGCCGACCGGCAGATGGTAAAACTCGGCGACGGACGACGTGACCGGCGCGTACACGACCCCAAGGGATGCGGTGGGCTTGTTCTGGATGAGGCGGGCGGCAATGTTGCGGGCGGTGTTGCCGGCGATGGCGAAGCCCAGGCCTTCCGCCACCACGGAATCGCTGGTGCCGAAGATGGAGGTCTGCGAGGAGCCGCGATTCACGGCGGTATTGACGCCGATCACCTGGCCGCGGTCATTCAGGAGCGGACCGCCGCTATTGCCCTGATTGATGGCAGCATCGGTCTGCACCATGTCGTGAATCGTCACGCCGTCCGACTCGGTGATGGAGCGGCCCAACGCGCTGATGACGCCGCTGGTGACGGTGTTGCGGAATTGGCCGAGCGCGCTGCCGATGGCGAGGACCGGGTCACCCGGCTGCACGGCCGCGCTGTCGGCGAAATGCAAGACCGCCGGCACGGCGGCATGAACGCGGATCACGGCGAGATCGTTGAACTTGTCGGCCCGCACCAGGGTGGCGGGCGTCTGATGGCCGTTAGAGAAGACGACGGTGAGAGTCTGCGCGCCGTCCACGACGTGATCGTTGGTCAGAATGTCGCCACGCTGGTCGATGACGAAACCGCTACCCTCTTCCGTCGCGCCCGGGACCGTGCCAAAGACGCCGGCCTGGGGCGCCTGCTGATTGATGATCGTCACGACAGCGGGACCGTCCACGCGCGCCACTTCGGCCCAGGACATGGGTTGTCCCTGGCTCACGCTCACTGTGGTGGCGGATGTGCCGCTCGAGGAGGTAGCCGGAGCGGCCGTTCGCGAGTGGGTCGCAGCCTCGTAGCCGGCGACACCGCCGGCCGCGGCCGAGAGAAGAACGACAAGAAGACCAAACAGAAACTTCATTAACCATCCTGGGCGAGAAATTGGAGTGGGGCTCTACCCCGCTCTGTACTATCTCATGCCCAGATTGGAGGATGATGAGCCGGCAGAGCGATCAGGCCACGTCACGCTGCGGGTACGCGGCGAGGGCTTCCTCGAGGAGGGAGACAGCCCGCCGCAGATCGTCCTCCGCCAGCACGTACGCCAGCCGCACTTCCCGGGCCCCGAATCCCGGGGTGACGTAAAAGCCGGGGCCGGGAGCCACCATCACCGTCTCTCCGCCGCTCTCAAAGTCGGTCAGGAGCCACCGAGCGAAGTGGTTGGCGTCGTCGATCGGCAGGCCAACCATGACATAGAAGGCGCCCTCCGGCCGCGCCACGGTCACGCCGGGCAACCGGCGGAGCGCCTCGTAGGTCGCATCGCGACGCGACTCGTAGACGGCGCGGATCTCCGCCGTATAGGTGGTGCCGGCATCGAGCAGCGGGATGACCGCCTGCTGGGCGATAGTCGGGCTGGAGAGACGCGCCATGGCCAACCGCGTCACGGCCGCCATGACATCGGGATTCTTGCTGGCGACGCACCCGACCCGCAGTCCGGTCGCCGAGTAGCGCTTGGAGACGCTATCCACCAGGATCACGACATCGTCCGCCCCCGGAATGTCCATAGCGCTGACATGCTCGCGTCCGTCGAAAACCAACTCACGGTACGTCTCATCGGCGATGACGAAGAGGCCATGCTCGCGCGCCAGTTCCACCACGGTCTGCACTTCGGCGCGTGTGCAGACGGCTCCGGTCGGATTGCCCGGATTGATGAGCACGATGGCGCGGGTACGCGCCGTGATGTGAGAGGCGATGATCGCCGCGGGCGGGAGGTGATACGTGGGAGGCGCCAGTGGGATGGGCACGAGGGTAATCGAGCCGGCGGCGGCGAAGCCCAGATAGCTGGCGTAGGTGGGGTCGAAAAGGAGTATCTCGTCGCCCGGATCGGCGACCACCGTCATGGCAAAGCCGATCGCCTCACCACCGCCCGTCGTGATGACGATGTCTTGCGGCCGGAAAGAGATACCGACCTCGGCATAGTACCGACACCAGGCGGCGATTGTGGCGGGCAGGCCGGGAGAGGGGGCGTAGGGAATGATGCCGTCCTCCGGAGGACGGATCTCAGCCAGAATCTCGGGAGGCGCCGGCAGATCCGGCTGGCCGATGTTGACGTGCAGGACGCGCACACCGCGGGCGGCTGTGGCGGCGGCCAGGGGAGTGAGCGCGCGGATGGGTGAGGCGGGAACCCGGCGCGCCCGGTCCGAGATACGGGGTACGGTCAAGTGGTCACTCCTTCCGGTAGATGGGCGGCGGGATAACTGCCCAGAATGCGCACCGGAGGGTAGAGACGATCCAGTTCGCGCAGCGCGGCGGCCACCTGCGGCTGAGACGCATACCCTTCGATGTCGGTAAAGAACATGTATTCCCAGGGGGAGCGGCGCGAGGGGCGCGACTCCAGGCGGTTGAGATTAACGCCGCGCCGGGCGAAACAGGTGAGGGCGCGAACCAGTGCCCCCGGCCGGTGCGCCACGCTGAAGACGAGTGTGGTGCGTCCCTCTCCCTCGCCCGGCATCTCAGCCGGCTGCCCATCTTCTGGGGCGAGCAGAAAGAAGCGCGTCGCGTTGTCGGCCGAAGTCTGGATACCGTCGGCGAGGACGGCAAGTCCGTACTTCTCCGCCGCCAGCCGGCCCGCCACCGCCGCGTATCGCCGATCCTGCTCCTCGGCGACCATCTGCGCGGCGCCCGCCGTGTCGTAGTACGCTTCCGACCGGAACCCGGCGCTGCGGACATAGGTCTGTGTCTGGGCCAGGGCTTGAGGGTGAGAGAAGACGCGCTCGACGTCATCCAGCGCGGCGCCGGGTAGTCCCAGCAGACAATGGTGAACGGGATGAATCCACTCAGCCTCGATGGTGACCGCATGATCCAGCAGGAGATCGTAGGCGTCGACGACGCTGCCGGCGTGCGAGTTCTCGATGGGCACAAAGGCGCGATCGATCGCTCTATCCTGGAGAGCGGCGAACAGGTCGGGTAAGGTGCGGTGCGGGAGCCGCCGCGCGTGCGGCGCAAAGGCCTGCAACGCCTCTTCGCTGTACGCGCCGGGGACGCCCTGGTAGCCGATCGAGAGTGCTGGCGGAATCATGAATAGGGGGGTCGTGCTGTGGCGGACTTCCCGACAGTGTACGGTGTCTCGACCGGTGCGTGTCGGGTGGATCGTGGGGAAAGGGAGTCATGACGGAACGGGGTGACGTTGACATTGCGGCCGGCGTGAGGAGCGAGGAGCGTGACGGCGCGCTCTCTGACCTCCTGGTGCTGGATCTATCGCGGGTTCTGGCCGGTCCCTATGCGACGATGCTGCTGGGCGATATGGGGGCACGCATTATCAAGATCGAGCGCCCGGACCGGGGAGACGAGACACGTGAGTGGGGACCTCCCTTCACGCCGGCCGGGCAGAGCGCCTACTACCTGAGCGTGAATCGCAACAAGGAGAGCGTCGCGATCGATCTGAAGACCGACGCGGGACGCGAGGTGGTCCGTGACCTCGCCCAGCGGGCCGATATCTTGATCGAAAACTTCAAGGTCGGCACGATGGACGCGCTGGGACTCGGGTATGAGACGCTTCGTTCCGTGAATCCCCGGTTGATCTACTGCGCGATCACCGGCTATGGACAGACCGGCCCGTATCGGGAACGGCCCGGCTACGACACCGTCATTCAGGCGCAGGGCGGTCTCATGAGTATCACGGGACCGGTGGAGGGTGAGCCGTCCAAAGTCGGCGTCGCCGTGGCCGACGTCACCGCCGGGCTCTACGCGGCGACCTCGATCCTGGCCGCGCTCCATCACCGTGACCGGACCGGCCATGGACAGTCCATTGACATTGCGCTCTTCGACGTGCAGTTGAGCTGGCTCGTCAACGTCGCCAGTGCCTATCTGGTGTCCGGGCAGCCCCCGCGCCGCTACGGCAACGCCCACCCGACGATCGTGCCCTATGGCACGGTTCCCACCGCAGACGGCTGGTTGATGCTCGCGGTGGGGAATGATGGGCAGTTCGCGGCGATGGCACGGGTGGTGGGCCGTCCCGATCTCGCGGAGGATGAGCGCTACGCCACCAATCCGGCCCGTGTCATGTACCGCACCACGCTCATCCCGGAACTGGAGGCAATCTTTCGCACCCGGACGACAGCGGAATGGATCGCCGACCTGCTGGCAGTAGGCGTCCCGGCCGGTCCGGTTAGCAGCATCCCGGAGGCGCTGAACGATCCTCAAGCACGGGCGAGACATATGGTGCGAAGGGTCCCCGGGGTCGGCGGCGAGGAGATCCCTCTGGTTGGCCCAGCCGCCAAGATGAGCGAGACGCCGCCCTCGGTCCGGATACCGCCGCCGGATATTGGTCAGGACACGGAGCACATCGTGCGGGAGGTGCTGGGCTACAGCGACGAGCGGATCGGGACCCTACGCGATAGTGGGGCTGTGGGAAACCGAGCGGGAGAGGCCGACCGGCACGCACGATCGGAGGGATGATGGCGAGACGCGCACGCGGACCCTTTGAAGTAACGATGACACCGGCGACAGACGAGGGACAGATTGTGGGACGGGTGACGCTGGACAAGCAGTTCCACGGTGAGGTGGACGCGACGAGCTGGACGCTTTCCAGGCGCTGGAATCCTGATCGGGAACGTGTTACAACCTGATGACCGTGGCATCGAGGTCAGTATGGATACCGTTTCATCTCATATCGAAATCACGCGGGGCGTCGCCGGAGGGAAACCACGGATCGCCGGGCACCGAATCACGGTGCAGAATGTTGTTTTTTGGCATGAGCGAATCGGCATGACCGCCGACGAAATTGCGAATGAGCACGGCTTATCTCTCGCTGACGTGTACGCCGCTTTAGCGTTCTACTACGACCATCGTGTAGAGATCGACCAGACGATTCGATCCGACGAGTCACTTATCGAGGAGTTGAGACGCACCACACCGTCAAAGCTGCGCACCAAGCTCGGTGGCTGACGATCGCATCGCGTTCTACATGGACGAGCATGTGCCATCGACGGTGTCAGAGGGGTTGCGCCGCCGTGGGATCGACGTCCTGACGGCTCAGGAGGCCGGACTGCGCGGGGCCCAGGATGAAGACCATCTGGCACTCGCCGCGCGCGAAGAACGAACCATCGTGACCCAGGGCCGACTTCTTACGTCTCCACGCTCGCGGACTTCCACACCGCGGCGTCGTGTACGCGCCGCAACAGACGCCGCCGGGCGCGACTATCCGAGGATTGATGCTGGTCTGTGATGTCCTGTCGCGCGAAGAGATGATCGATCACGTGGAGTTTCTTTGAGGAGCCCCGAGCCGCATCATCGAGAAATCACCCCTCCGCATTAGGGCAGTTCCCGCGTGCGCTCCACCAACTCCTCGCGGGGGCGCATCATCGCCGCCGCCTTTTCCCACCTGAGACCGCCACCGAGGCAGGCCCGGGTAGTCGCCAGCGCCTGGTAGTAGCGGCTGTAGGGCCAGCCCGTGCCGCCCTCCCAGAGGGCGAAGGAGGAGAGCGCCTCGCAGTACTGGTCGAACACCTCGGTGGTCTCAACGTAGACGTCCGGCTCGAATCCTTCCATGTCCTCCCAGTTCTCGGAGTAGAAGACCTTCGGTACCCAGTGGGCCGGCCGCGACCGCTCGATGCGGGGGAGCGCGGCGTAGAACAGTGCGTCCTGCGCGATGATGTGCGCGTTGCGGTGATCGGTGTGGATCGAGTTCTTCCAGTGCGTGATGACGACATCGGGCCGCAGCTCGCGGATGATATCCGCCACCTCGAGCGCGATGGCCTGCGTGGCCGCCAGCAGGGCGTCGCCGTACCCCAAGATGATCGTCTCGGCACCCAGGATCCGGGTGCAGCCCCGCGCCTCCTCGATCTTCTGCCTGGCGTAGTCCTCGGCGCTCAGCGTCGGGTGCCCCTTCTCGCCCGGTGTCAGACTGAGAACGGTCACGTCGTAGCCGGCGCGCGCGTACTTCGCGATCTGCATGCCCGCCGCCAGCTCCTGGTCGGCGGCGTGAGCGCCGATGGTGAGCACTCGTCCCGTGGCCATTATCCCTCCAGAGAGCGGGTGTACAGGGTGAAGCGCCGCGTCACCCGGCAGCTGGCTCGTTCGTAGAAACTCAGATTCCGTCCACCCGCCCAACCAAACCAGAGGTAGCGGCTGCCGCGGGAGACCACGCGCTCGATCAGCGTGTAGAAGATGACGCTCCCGATCCCCTTGCTGCGGAGATCGGCCCGCACGCCGAAGGGGCCGAAGCGCCCCTCCGCTCCCGATGGTGGATCGGTGTACGTGTTCTCCCACTGCGTGTATCCCACGATCTCCCCGTCCTTGGTCGCCACCACGATCTCCTCGTCGCCACGCTGCAGGCCGTCACGGATGGTGTCACCGTACTCGGGGAAGTGTTCCAGGGAGAAAGCGATCAGGGGAAGGGTGTCCGCCCGCTCGAACATGCGCACCTCGTACCCCTTGGCCCGCAGTTCCTCCGCTCTGGCACGCACCGCCTCCGGCATGCGCACCCCCTCCAGCCGCATGCCCATGGCGACCGCCCCGGGGTGCGCCGCAAAGCCGCCGGCGCGCAGGAACGCCTGCGCCGCCGTGTAGTCCTCATCCACGCCCGGGAAGAAGTAAATGGGCGAATAGCCGTTGCACGAGACCGTGCTCCGTCCCTGCTGCCGGAGGTAGTCCAGCCCCTTCTTCAGAAGGGCGGTTCCGAGCCCCTGCCGTCGCAGGTGTGGCGCCACGAAGAAGACGGTGATGAACCCTGTCTCCGGCTCGGTTCCCACGCCCGGCATCGGCACCCGCCGGACGATCGCCTGCAGGAAGCCGGCGATCTCGCCGTCCGCCTCGGCGACCAGGGCGCCTTCCGGATCGAAGTTCGCGTCGAGCACGATGTGGTGCCAGAACCGGTCTTCCGAAATCGGATCTTTGGTCAGGCAACGGTTCCACAGGGCAACGATTGCCGCCAGGTCGTCTGGACGGAAGGGGCGGAGAAAGTACGGCTCTACTGCCGTGGTGCTGTCCCCTCTTCGCATGTCAGCCCCGCGATGTGCCATGTATCACCCCCCGGAATGTCTGTGTCGGGCCGAAGACAGATGACGACCGCCTGCCGGCCACGGCGCTCATCGGCATCGCAGACTACATCGTCTCGCGTGACGTTGACCTGCTCACGCTTGGCTCGGACCAGTGCATCCCGATACTGGACGCTGCTCCGGCCCTGCATGCGATTCGGGCCGATCTGGAGACGGACCCAGAAGAGTCCTGACGGCACGACGGCACCGTCAAGGAAGGTCTGGCGGAGAGGGTGGGATTCGAACCCACGAAGCGTTGCCGCTTACAGCATTTCCAGTGCTGCGCCCTAGGCCAGACTAGGCGACCTCTCCACGATAGGAAGAGCCGGCGCGTGCCGGCTCGAAAAAGTCTAACAACGCCCGGCGTGGACCGTCAATGCGGTACCGCAGCCCATTTTGTGGATGATGGGGAGGGCGGTTCCGGCCACCCATCCTGCGTCACATCGGAGGTTTTCATGGAGTTCTCACTCGGTAGCGACGTGCGGGGCCGCGACGGTACCACGCTCGGCTCCTTGCAAGGTGTCGTGTATGATCCCGGCACCGGCCAGATCGTCTCTCTCGTGGTCCGTCACGGCTTCGAGGGTCGGACCGCCGTCCTCCCCATCGGGTCGGTCGCCTCGGCCGACGGCAACGGGGTGGAAACGGAGCTCGATCAGGAGCAATTGGCGGCGATGCCGGATTACGCCGACGACGTCAACATCGCGCCGCCCCCGACCGCCGACAACCTGGAGGGGCGAGAGGAGATCGCGCCCGATAATGTCCCGGATGTCCCGCCGGTTGGCGCGGCGACCGGCGTGTCCTCCATTGCCTTCATTCCCATCATTCGCGAGGTGACACACGTCCCGGAGGGAGACGATGTTCTGGGTCGCCGTACCGCCGTGTACGCGACGGACGGCGAGATCGGTCACGTCTCGAGCATCCTCGTCGACGATCAGACGATGCGCCCCACGTCACTTCTCATCTCGGAGGGGCTCCTCTTTCCTCGGACGGTGGCGGCCCCGATGACGGCGGTGCAGGCCATTGAACCCGACCACGTCGTCCTGAACGTCCCCAAGGAGCACCTGACGTCACCGGATGATTGACCCGGGTCAGGCGCGGGCGATGGGACGATCCAGTAGGCTGCGGAGCAGGGTCGCCGCGTCGCCGCTGATGACGGACAGTTCGACGATGTCCTCGGCGAAGAGATCGTACTCTTCGAGGAGGCAGACGAGCTGCTCCCAATCGACGACATACGTGGTGCGTACCAGGCCGCCCGGCTGGTCGCGGGTGGCCGGTCGCTCGCCGACGCAGACGATGCGGTACAGGTTGTCGAGGTAGCCCTCGGCGCCTTCCTCCGCGATCTCTTCCTCGGCCAGCACTCTCAGCAGCGCCATCCTCACTCCTTTGCGAGAACCTGTCTCCTTCTTGAGCAGAGATCGTGCCGCAAAGAAAAAAGACCTGCCGTAGCAGGTCTTAGCTGGTAGCGGGGGCAGGACTCGAACCTGCGACCTCCGGGTTATGAGCCCGACGAGCTGCCACTGCTCTACCCCGCGACGCACCAAAGTATAGGGAGAAGTTTCCGAATATGTCAACAGTATCGCGGCGGTGGTCCGGTCGGTGACTCCCACGGGAGAGCGGCCATGGCAGGGGCCGGCAGCGTGCCGACAATCTCTCCAGACTCCATAGGGTGTGACGGCTCGAGATCTCGCTCTAGAGACGAGCGACGGCGCGCGTCAGGAAGTCATCGGTGTCGCGCAGTTCCATGATGGAATCGCTCTCCTCGCGCCCGCCCAGCGCCGAGGCGATGTCCCAGTAGGGGTGATACTCGCGGCGGCCAGTGATCTCCTGATAGATCTCGAGGAAACGATCGGCGGCCGCGGGACCGAAGGCGCCGTGGAGGTTCAGGCGGCAGTGACCGACGTCTGCCTCCGGAGTGCCGATGGCGGCGCTCGCCCAGTCGACGATGCCGGTGACGGCACCGTCCATCCAGAGGACATTCCCCGGATGGTAGTCGCGGTGGATGAAGGTCCCTTCATTGCCGGGGGGCGGACCATGAGCGATCTCGATGGCGCGTTCCCAGACGGCGGGATGGGGCACGTCGGGTGGCGGACGGCGCGGGATCGGCTCGTAGATGGCATAGGGAGGAATGATCGTCTGCGCCGGGACGGGGACGGCATGCAGGACCGGCAGCGGCTCCGCCAGCCGCCGCAGGTACCCCTCGAGATCGGCCGGATTCCATTCGATGGCGCCGGGCAGGCGTTCCATCAGGATCGCCGGCACGTCTGTCTGATCACCCGTCTCGTCCACAGCGACCAGACGCGGTGTCGGAATCCGCGCCGCGGCAGCCAGACGTAGCGCTTCGGCCTCGTGGGCAGCGAGGTCGGGTTCCTCGGCCAGCCAGTCCTGACGCACGAAGCGGCGCAGCACAAGTGAGATCGTGCGGTCGCGGTACTCGACGGTGACGGCATGGATGGCCGAGGACGTTCCGCCCTCCATGGCCCGGACATCGGCGAGGCGCGCGCCGGGGCCGACCGAGCGCTCGACCCAGTGAAGCGCGGACGCCGGCGGAGCGCCACGCAGCAGATCATGCTCGTCGGCTGGGAGGTCGAACCCGTGGGGACTCACGATGCGTCGGTATACGGCGGGAAGCGGAAGGCCATGTCCTTATTGAGCACGCCGCCGTGACCGAATTCCGCGATCTCTTCCGCCCGCACGCGCTGGCCGGAGAGGAAGCGTGGGAGGAGCAGGTCGAGAACGGTCGTCCGTGAGAACATCCCGCACATCGCGAGGCCGAAGACCGGCACGTCCCCCAGGTAGGAGAGCCAGCAGGTGCTCCCGGGGTGCGCCGGCACACCGCGGCGCTCGGTCTCAGCCCCGAGACGATCCAGGGCCTGGATGGTGAGATCGAGCGGATCAGTCGAATTCACGCCGGCGGCCAGGATCAGGGAGACACCCTCCGCGGTGAAGCAATCGAGGGCGGACGCGATCTCCTCGACATCGTCCGAGAGGTACCGGATGCCGGCCACCGGCGAGCCGAACCATCCGACCTTCATCTGAATGGCCGACTCAAAGCGCTCGCGCGCCCGGCCGCCAATTCGCTCGCGAACCACGACGCCGACAGCACCACCGGTAAAAGGGCGCACCCGCACCACCGGAGCCGCGTCCCGCGCGATCTCCTCCGCCCGAGCGACGACCTCCTCCGGTACCACCAGCGGCGTCACTTTCGTCGCTGCCACCGGCTTGCTTTCCAGCACGGGTTGGCCGTCGTACACCGTAAAGACCGACATATCCGGCAGCAGGTTGATGCGGCGCAGAGCATCGGTGTCGACCTCGACGATTCCCCGTCGGGCGGCGCGGAGGTGCGTCTGACTCTCCACCGGCGGACCGATGTCCAGCCCGTCGCCCGCCACCGCCCGAGCCAGTCGCGTCGAAGCCGCGTTCTCATGGAGATCGCCGGGTTCCATGGCAATCAGGTGCAGTTCTTCACCAGCCGCTCGCAGGGCAGGGATGTCGTCCGCCGTGAGAATTTGCCCCTTGTCGATCCGGTGTCGCCCCTCGGCATCAGCCGCGACCACGTTCTGACAGAGAACCGTTCCGACGACACGCTCCTCGGTAATGGCCTCCGGTTCGAGAGCGAAGGCACGCATCAGCCGGCCAGCCGACGCCGCATGAAGCCGCCCTCGGCGCCGTACCGCACTGCCGTGATTTCCGCCAGAATGGCCAGGGCCGTTTCCTCGGCGGATCGTCCGCCGAGATCGAGGCCGACCGGACCGTAGATCCGGCTCAGCTGCTCCTCGCTGTACCCCTTGGCGCGCAACCGCTCGAAGCGTTCGCGCTGTGTCTTGCGGCTTCCAATGGCCCCGATATAGGGAACAGGACTGGGGAGGACTTCATCCAGTGTGGGCTCGTCGAACTTGGGGTCGTGGCTGAGGAGCACGACATACGTGCTCTCGTCGAGCCGGAGACCCGGCAAGACGTCCTGCGGCCAGCCCTTGAGCACACGGTCGGCATCGGGATACCGTGCCGGATCGGCAAAGGCAGCGCGGGCGTCGACGATGATCACGCGGTAGCCGAGCGCCTGACCGAAGGTCGCCAGGGGACCGGCTGCCCCCGTGGCGCCGACGATGAGCAGCCGCGGTGGGACGGGAAAGCTCTCGATGAAGACCTCGGTCAGGCCGCCCGGCATATCGTACGCCCTGGTCTCCGTCGTCCCGGCACGCAGGAGATCCCGGGCCTCGATCCGCACGCGTTCCGTCAATCCCGCGTCGCCCAGATCACCCTCGGCGCTGCCGTCCAGCCGAACGAGAAGCTTGGCGCCGACGTGCTCGCCGGTGAGGCGTGTTGCCAGTGCCACCGGAATCTCCTCGTCGAGGTAGCGGCGAAACGTATCAAAGAGAGTCATACCACGTTTTACCGCTTCTGGGGTCGCCGGCGCCGCAGCACCTCAATCTATCGCACTGTTCGGCGTTCGCTGCCCGTCCGCTCGACGTCCACCCAGACCAGACGCTACCCTGTGCTCGCGGCCACTCCCCGCTCCAGCCGCTCGACATCTTTCTGAGCGCCCAGCCGGCGGAAGATGGCCAGCGCCTCCTCGACCTGCCCCATCTGTTCCAGGATGCGGGCCTCGGCGTACGGGTAGGGAAGCTCTCGCGCCAGCCCTAACCCCTCGGCCAGGATCGGCGCTGCCTCCTCCTCCCGTCCCTGGCGCCGCAGCACCATCCCCTGCACCCGCAACGCGTCCGCCAGGCCCAGGCGGTCTCCCTGCGTCCGTGCTCGATCCACCGGCTCGCGAATCACCGCCTCAGCGCGGACCACCTGGCCCGCATCCAGCAGCGCCCGGGCAAGGATCGTCTCGATCTGCACCCGGTAACTGCCCTCCCGTCCCGCCAGTGGCGCGAGCCGCGCGATCGCGCCTGCGGGCTCCCCCCGCAGCACCTCAAGTTCCGCCAGGGCTATCTGGCCAAACTCCAGAGCTTGCCGGTCCCCTGATTGGGCCGCGGCCGCCAGCCCCTGGTGCAGGACTATGTCCGCCTCGTCCCACTTGCCCTGAGCCATGAGGACATGACCGTGCTGCAGCGGGATGTACGGGGCGGCAGAGTTCTCCGAGGGGAGGGTGGCCAGGACCTCGTCCGCTCGCTCCAGGTGCCCTCGGGACTGCTCCCACTGCCCCAGACTCAACTCGATCTCGGCCAGGTTCACCAGGGTGAAGGCGACCTGGGAGGGGTTGCCGCCGCGTGTCGAGACCTCCAGCCCGCGCTCATTGAAGTCTCTCGCTGCAGACAGGTCCCCCCGCACCCGGTGGGCTTCCCCCTGGTTGGCCAGCGCGATGCCCAGCCGATCGAGATCCCCCACCCGCTCCAGCAGCGGGATCGCCTCCTCCAGCAGCGCGATAGCCTCGTCATTCCGTCCCAAGAAGTTAAGACCGCTCGCTCGGCGCTCCATCGCCGACGCCCGCAGACGCTCGTCTCCGATAGCCCCCGCGATCTCCTCTGCCCGCTCGGCCGGCGCCAGCATCTCCTCGTAGCGGCCGAGGAACTGGAAGTTCTGATTGCGGGCGAGGTGGAGGGCCGCAAGAGCCGGGGAGGGCCCGGACCAGGTGAGAAGCTCGATCATGGGCTCGATCCGGCTCTTGCGGCCGGCCGGCGTAGTTGAACGCTCGGCCCAACTCCGCTGCTGCCCTCCCGGCTCCCTCCAGATCCCGTCCCTCGCGGTAGGTCTCGACCGCCCGCTCCAGCACCGGGATCGCCTCGTCGGCTCGCCCCACCGTCCGGAGGGCCCCACCCAGCTTCTCGTCCAGTCGGGCCAGAATGGTCACCTCGCCGCCGATATGGTCCTGCCGGGTGCGCGCCTCCTGATAGTTCCCGATCGCCGTCTCCATCGCATAGATCCCGACCGCCCGATCCCCCGCGCGTTCCAACCACTCCGCCGCCTCCGGCACCTGGGTTCTGGCGTAGTGATAGGCAATGATCTCGACGTATTCATCCGAGGGATAGAGGGAGGCAAGCGCTCGGGCCGTCTTGAGGTGGAGTTCCTGCCGCCGTCTCTGGACGAGGGTGTTGTAGGCGACATCGCGCAGGCTCACATGCTTGAAGACGTACTCGAGATCAGGGTTTCTCCGGGGAAAGGCGATTTCGGCACGCTGCAGATGGGCCAGAGGCTCTTCGAGTTGCTCGGTGGCCTGGCCCATCACCTCGGCCAGCAACCGGACCCCAAAGCTGCGCCCGATGACACTTGCCACCTGCGCCACCCCTTTGGTCTCCCCATCCAAGCGGTCCAGACGGGCCAGGAGCACCTCGGTGAGTGTGCTCGGCAGCTTTTCCGCCGCTCCCGGCACCAGCACCATCTGCCCGTTTCGCTCCTCCAGTCCGCCCGTTTCCTGCAGTGCTCGCAGCATCTCCTCCACAAAGAAGGGATTGCCTCCGGCGCGCTCTGCCACATACCGCTCCAGGTCGGGGGCGACGCGCACTCCCCCTAAGACGGCACCGGCCAGGGTTGCCGCGTCCTTCTCCCCTAAGGGCCGCAAGGTCATCCGCTCCGGCCAGCCCCACTCGCTCCACGGCGCGTTCCACCCGGGACGGCTGGCCGCCAGGATGAGCATCCGCAGTCCCAGCACATCGCCCAGCACTGCCGTCAGCACCTCCTGACTTGGCGTATCCATCCAATGCAGATCTTCGAGGACGATAACGGTCGGTGCGCGTTCACTCACGGCTGCCAGCACCATCCGTATGCTCCGGATGAGCGCCGTTCGCCGAATCTCGGCACCCGCGCGCGCCACCCCACTCTCCCCAATCGGCAAGCCCAGCACCTCCCCCAACACATCGAGCGCTTCGGCCCGTTGCTCAGGGTCCGGAATCAGGGAGGGGATGGCGACACGAAGCTTGCCGGCGACCTCATCCAGGGAGTCCTGCTCCTTGATGCCAAAGAGAGAGCGGAGGAGATCGGCAATGAGCCACAGGGAGATCTCCTGACCGTAGGAGAGGGAGCGGGCGCGAACGACCCGCACGGCGGAGGCAGCGGCGATCCGGCCCAGGGCCTCCGCGATAAGCCGGCTCTTGCCGACCCCGGCATCCCCGATCACGGTGACCAGCTGTCCCTCACCGCCCTGGGCCCGGACCCAGGCTTCCAGCAGCAAGCTCATCTCCCGGTCCCGGCCAATCAGCGG
>Ga0070739_10002491_pt1 | contig 24703 bp, 16 predicted proteins | sample Coa_R1_7_FD_66445 | JGI IMG/M metagenome (GOLD analysis project Ga0070739, IMG submission 66445) | Surface soil microbial communities from Centralia Pennsylvania, which are recovering from an underground coalmine fire - Coalmine... | ecosystem: Environmental > Terrestrial > Soil > Unclassified ...
AGGGTCTTGAGATACGCCTCGACCATCGGCGCGATCGGGACCGTCTCATAGTGCAGGCCGGTGCGCCGCGCCATGTCGCTGGCGTCGTCCTTGGAGTGGTCCGAGGAGTACCGGCTCGGCAGCGAGACGCCGTACACGTTCTGCGGCCCGAGCGCGTCGCAGGCGATCGCCGCGACCAGCGCCGAGTCGATGCCGCCGGAAAGCCCGAGCAGCACGGTCGAGAAGCCGTTCTTGCGCACGTAGTCGCGAAGGCCGGTGACCAGCGCCTGGTAGATCTCGCCGAGGTCGTCGAGGCGCGGCGTGATGACGGCCGGGCGCGGCTGGTACGGCTCGGTGGGTTCGGTGGAGGCGACGACGCGCCGGATCGCCAGGCCGTTGCTCGCGATCGCGTCCTGCGCCGGGCCTTCCGCGGCGGGCAGCTCGACATCGGTCACGAACAGCTCTTCGGTGAACTGCCCGGCGCGCGCGAGCACCCGGCCGTCCGCGCCGACGATGATCGAGTCGCCGTCGAAGACCAGCTCGTCCTGCCCGCCGACCTGGTTGACGTAGGCGATGGGGCACCCGGCTTCGGCGGCGCGCCTGGCCAGCAGCTCATACCGCACGTCGTCCTTGTTCAGCTCGTACGGCGAGGCGTTGATGGAGAGCAGCAGCCCGGCATTGGACTCGGCGACCGCGGCGACCGGACCCCCGTCCTGCCACATGTCCTCGCAGATGACCAGGGCGACGTCGACACCACGCACCCGGATGACCGGCAGCACGTCTCCCGGCACGAAGTACCGGTACTCGTCGAACACGCCGTAGTTCGGCAGGTGGTGCTTGGCCGAGCGGATCAGCACCGAGCCGCGGTGGATCACGGCGGCGGCGTCCAGCGGCGAGCCGGCCGGGCGGCCGATGCGCGGCTCGTCGTCCGCGATGCCGTCGAGATATCCGGCGATCACCACCAGCTCGCCGAGCCCCTCGTCGGCGAGCCGGGCGGCAAGCTGGTCCAGTGCGGCGCGGGCGGCCTGCACGAACGAGGGGCGCAGCGCCAGGTCCTCGATCGGATAGCCGGTGAGCCCCATCTCGGGCGTGGCCAGGATGTGCGCGCCCTGCGCGGCCGCCGCGCGGGCCGAGTCGAGGATCAGCGCCGCGTTGCCGGCGAGGTCGCCGACGGTCGGGTTGATCTGTGCCAGAGCGATCCGCAGCTGCGCCATGCTCAAAGCATACGCCCCTTCTCGTCGCTCTGACGAGAAGGGGCGCTGTGCTCTGCGCCACGCGGTCGCCGCGGTCAGGCGGTGCCTCCGGACGAGGAGGACGAACTCGACGCGGCGCCGGCCGTGCACGCATACAGGCCGGAGGCGGAGGTCGAGCTCGTCGTCGACGAACCGCTGGACGAGGAGCTGGAGCCGCCGTAGGCGCTGGCCGACACCGCGGTGCAGTGTTGCTCCACCCAGGTCTGCACCTGGCTGCTCGCCGAGTTGCCGCCGCCGAATCCGCCGAAGCCGCCGCCGCCCATACCGCCGCCGAGCATCACATACTTGAGCTCGCCGGAGGCCACGAGCTGCTGCAGCTTGGCCGCGGTCATCGCCGGGTCGCTGCCGGTGAAGCCCCACATGGAGATCACCGAGCGCCCGGTCTGCAGCTCGATCGACGCGGCCGAGTTCGAGTTCGCCACCGCGAGCAGCCACTTCGCGGAGCCCTGATTCGCCTCGAGGTAGCTGATCATCGCCGAGGACAGCTGGGCGCCGCCAGGACCGCCGAAACCGCCGAGTCTGCCGGTACCGCTGCCTCCGGCGCCGCCCGAGGAGAGACCCGGGAGGTCTCCCATCTGGCCGCCCGGGAAGCCGCCCGGACCGTCGAAACCGCCCTGGCCGCCGCCGGAACCTGAACCGGAACCGCCGCCGAACGAAGGCAGCTTGCCGAGCTGGCCGCCCGGCCCTCCCTGCGCACCGAAACCGCCGGGTTCGAAGCCGTCCACCGCGCCGCCGCGCCGGCCAAAGGCGCCGCCGCCGGGACCGCCCATCGAGCCGTTCGACGGCCCCGCCAGCGGATTGGTCCCGTTGACGGTCGAGTTCGCCGCCGCGGCCGCGAAGGCGGTCGGCCCGGCAAGCCCGGCGAACAGCAGCGCCGCGAGGCCGACCGCGCCGAACCGCGCGCGCTGCCGAGGCCGCAGCCGCACGGCCACCAGCGCGCCGATCGCGACGATCGCCGCGATGGCGATGAGGGGGACCAGCCACGTCGCGTACGAGCTGCGGTGCAGCAACGCGATCGACCACAGCGCGCTGACCGCGACCGCCGCCGGGATGACCAGCCACGCCCAGTTGCGCTCGTGCATCCGCTCCCAGACCACCGCGCCGCCTCCGCCGACCAGCGCGCCGATCGCAGGACTCAGAGTCGTGACGTAGTACGGGTGCATCGTGCCCTGCTGATATGAGAACACGACGAAGTGCACGCCCAGCCACAGCCCCCACAGCAGCAGCGAGGCCCGGACCGGATCGGTGCGTGGCGACTTGCCGCGCAACACCAGCGCCGCGATGCCCAGGATCGCGGCCGCGGGCAGCAGCCAGGAGATCTGCGTGCCGAGGATGTCGTTGAACAGGCGGCCGAAGCCCGAGGTTCCGGAGAAGCTCGCGCCGGCGCCCCCGCCGCCGTTGCCCAACTCGTTCCCGGTGATCCGGCCGAGGCCGTTGTACCCGATCACCAGGTCCCACACGGAGTTCGTCGAAGAGCCGCCGATATAAGGACGCGAACTCGCCGGGATAGCGTCGACGATCAGCATCCACCAGAACGACGCGACCGCGAGCACGCCGGTGAAGATCGTCAGATGCCTGATGCGCTTCCAGAATCCGCCCTCGGCCGCGAACAGGTACACCAGCACCAGCGCGGGCAAGGCGATGTACGCCTGGAGCATCTTCGTGTTGAATGCGCAGCCGACCATCACGGCCGCCCACAGCAGTGGCCGCAGCCGCTTGGTGCGCAGCGCCTCCAGGGTGAACCAGGCGCCGAGCGTCATCAGCAGCACGAGCACCGGGTCCGGATTGTTGTCCCGGTTGATCGCCACGGTGATCGGAGTCAGGGCCATGACGAGCGCGGCCACCGAGGCCGCCGCGTGCCCGAAGGCCCGGCGTACCGCCGAGTACAGCACGCCGACCGCGGCCACGCCGCACAGCGCGATCGGCGCCAGCATCGCGAAGCTGGAGAAGCCGAAGATCCGGGTCGAGACCTCCATCACCCACAGCGCGAACGGCGGCTTGTCGACCGTGATGAAGTTCCCCGTGTCGATCGAGCCGAAGAACATCGCGGACCAGCTCTTGGTCCCGCTCTGCACCGCGGCCGCGTAGAACTCGTTCGCGTAGCCGTTGGCCGTCAGGTTCCACAAGTACAGCGCCGCGCTCAGCGCGAGCGTCGCCAGCAGCGCGGGCCTTGCCCAGCGCGGATCCTCGGGATCGCCGAGGTAGGCGCGCTGCAACCGCGACCGCTTCGCCGGCGGAGGGCTGGGAAGGGCGGCGAACGGAGCCGGCCACGTGATTTCTTCCGGTACGGCCGGAAGCTGGTCAGTCATGTGAAGTACTCCGCTACGGACGCTTGGGCTGACCGGCGCGCCGGGGATTGAAGACCCAGGCGCGCATCAGCAGGAATCGGATGAGGGTGGCCATCGCGTTCGCCGCGATGAGGGTAGCCAGCTCGACCGCATGGGATGTACCCGGCGCGGCGGCGCTCAGCACCGCGAGCGCACCGTTCGTCAGGGCGAGGCCGATGAGGAACGCGACGCCGCCTTCGAACTGGTGTCGCAGGGCGTTGGCACTGCCGCGCACGCCGAAGGTGTAGCGCCGGTTCGCGGCCGTGTTGGCGATCGCGGTGAGGGCCAGCGCGAGGGTGTTGGCGAGGTACGCCGGGCACACGGCGCGCAGCACCCAATAGAGCAGCAGATAAGCCAGGGTGCTCGCGACACCGATGATCGCGAAGCTCGGCAGCTGGTTTCGCATGCCCTGCGGCAGCTGCGCGGCCAGTACACGCGCCTGCACCGGCGCTTTGAAGCCTCCACGCAGTGCCTGTCGGCCGACTCGCCACATGCCGCGCAGATCGTCGAGCGCGGTCTGCACGATGTCCACCCGGCTGTCCGGGTCGTCCACCCAGTCCACCGGGACCTCGTGGATCCGCAGCCCGCTGCGCTCGGCGAGCAGCAGCAGCTCGGTGTCGAAGAACCAGGCCTGATCCTGCACCTGGGGAAGCAGGGCCTTGATAATTTCGGTGCGCCCGGCCTTGAAGCCGCACTGCGCGTCCGAGAACCGGGCGGCCATCGCCGAGCGCAGCATCAGGTTGTAGGTGCGGGAGATGAATTCGCGCTTCGGCCCGCGCACCACGGCCGCGCCGCGCGCCAGCCGAGAGCCGATCGCCAGATCTGAGTGCCCCGACATGAGCGGCGCGATCAACGGCAGGAACGCGTCAAGTCCGGTCGAGAGGTCGACGTCCATGTAGGCGACAACCTCGGCGTCGCTCGCCTCCCACACGGTGCGCAGCGCGCGACCCCGACCCTTCTGGTCGAGGTGTACCGCATCGACGTGCGGATAGCGCTCCGCGAGGTCGAGAGCCACAGCCCAGGTCTCGTCGGTCGACGCGTTGTCCGCGATCGTGATGCGGAAGGGGTAAGGCAGATTCTCTGCGAGGTAGGCGTGAAGCCGATGCACGCTGTCGGCCAGTACCAATTGCTCGTTGTAAACCGGGATCACGATCTCCACGAGGCGGGTACGTTGCCGGGGCGGTTGGGTGCCGTCGTCGAGGCCGGGCGGCCGGTCGTAGATCACTTGGCTCATGCCGACCACGGTTCCGGAGGCCCGTTCGGCTGCCGTGAGTCTGATCTGAGCGTTCCATGAATTTCGCGGCGCCGCGCCGCACTGTGTTGTGCCGCGCCGTGACAGACCGTACTGCCGCGAAAAATGAGGCGGCCTCGTCGCACGGGGGAGCGACGAGGCCGCGGCGGAGAGTTGTCGAGGACTCTCCGCGGGCGTCGGAGGGGTTCACCGCCACGGTCCCGGGGGAGGACACTGCGGGCGGCGAGGGGCGGTTCCGACGCCGAGCGGTGCGGGGATCCCCACGGGGGGAGGGACCACGCACGCACCGTGGTTAGGCGCCTGACCCCCACGGGGGGAGGGGCCGGCGCCCGGACGCGCTCCGGCGTGATCCCCACGGGGGAGGGACCCGCCTGTACGCGTCACTCGGGGCGAGGCCCCATCGCACGGGGGGACGACGAGGCCTCGAAGAGGATTATTCATGGGCCTTCAGCGCTTGGCGACCCTTTCGACAAAACTTCTCGCTCGGGATGCTGCCCTTCACCGAGCGTGACGGCGATTTGCCGCATTTGCGGCTTTTGAAGCTTTCAGACTCCAGTGCAGCGTGACTCTGTGTCGACGACTCGTCGGTAACCAAAAGTGTTCGAGTAGGCGGCGTATGTTCCCGGGCGAGTTTCCTTGCTGACCGCAATCCCTCAGTTCGCGCAGGCAATCCAGTCGAACGTGCCGTAGTGATCCGCGGTGTAGTAGTCCTCACCGCCGGCCCCGGTTACCACCCGCCGGGCGCCACGGGTAGTGGAGCCTGGAGTCACGACCGTGAATTCGTGGTAATAGCCGTAGCGCTCACGAGGTAACGCGCCGCTGTAGTTTCCGTAGACGGTGTCGTCCTCCGGGTAGGGGTACGGGCCGCCGGACGCGATCAACCGCAGCGTTGCGACGGCCTGCGAAGGCAACTGAGTGACCGTGAGAACCGACATCCCTGACGGGGGAGTACTTGAGGCCGAACAAGCGATGCCGGATGAGGCCGAGCCGCCACGGTGCGCCGTCGCACCTCCTCGAGCCGCGCTCGAGCAGCCCGAGACGAGCAGGACGAGTGCCAGTGCCAGCGCCGCAGACCCGCAAGTCGCAGCTTTCACCGCCGCCTGCCGATCGCCCATCAGCCCGCGCGATGCCTCATCCCTCGGCAACAAACCCGTACGCACCCGGGCATTGTCCCCTCTCGACGCGCCCGGTCAGCCGTGCCGCGCCGTCGCCGCGACCGCGAGCTCGCCCAGCACCTCGCGCGCTTCGGCGGTGATCGGTGCCGCGTCGAGCGCCGCCAACGCGGTCTGTGTCAGTTCGCTGATCCGCGCCTCGACCTCAGCCAGCGCGCCGGTTTCCGCGATCACCGAGCGCAGGGTCTCGACTCCCGCCTCGTCGAGCCGCGCATCGCCGAGCCCGGAGCGCAGCGCCTTGGCCTGAGTCTCCGTCGCCTGCTGGGCCGCGAGCGCGACGAGCACCGTCTGCTTGCCCTCGCGCAGATCGTCACCGGCCGGCTTGCCGGTCGCCGCCGGGTCGCCGAACACGCCCAGCACGTCGTCGCGCAGCTGGAACGCCTCGCCGAGCGGCAGCCCGTAGCGGGAGAGCGCGGCAGTGAGCGGGCCGTCCGCGATGCCGGTCGCCAGCGCCGCGCCGAGCTGAAGCGGCCGCTCGATGGTGTACTTCGCCGACTTGTACCGCAGCACGGTGCGGGCTCGGGCGAGCGTCTCCTGCGGGGTCGAGACCGAAAGCCCGCGCGCCTGAGCGAGCACGTCAAGGTACTGCCCGGCCATGACCTCCGAGCGCATCAGGTCGAAAACTGGCCGGGCCGCTTGGATCCGTAACGCTTCCAGCCCGCAGCGCGTGAACAGCTCGTCGCACCAGGTCAGGGTGATGTCCCCGAGCAGCACGGCCGCCGCCGCGCCGAACCGCTCCGGCTCGCCCTCCCAGCCGCCGTCCCGGTGAAGCCGCTCGAATCGGCGGTGGATGGCCGGAGCGCCGCGCCGGGTGTCCGAACCGTCGATGTAGTCGTCGTGGATCAGCGCGGAGGCCTGGAGCAGTTCCAGGGCCGCCGCCGCACGCACCGCCGCCGCCTCCGCGGCCTCGATGCCGGTGTCGTCATCGGCCCCGCCTCCCGTCCCGCCTTCCACCCCTCCCGCGGCTCGCCAGCCCCAGTAGCAGAACGCCGGGCGCATCCGCTTCCCGCCGTCCAGGAACTCTCGCAGCGCCGCGACCACCGGCGCCAGGTCCGCGCTCACCTCGGCCAGGAGCACCTCCTGGCTGTCGAGGAAGGCGGTCAGCACGGCGGACACGCGGGCGCGAAGGTCGTAGCGATCCAGCGCCGCGGTCGCGCGGTCCGCAGCGGGAGAGTTCGCAGCGGAGGAGTCCGCGGCGTCGGCCGCACGAGCCCGGGAAGCATCCCGGGAATCGCTCGGCTCGAGGGCATGGCCGTTCACGTGCTCGTCTTTCACAAAACCCGAGCCTACGTCGTCTCATCCGCTGAAACGGCCCTGGTACCCCCTGGGTCGGCGGATACAGTGAACGCATGGCACTCGGCATCCCCAGCATTCGTACGGACCGGGCCGTGACCGTCCGCGAACTGCTATCTCGCGGGGCGCCGACGATGTCCTTCGAGTTCATGCCGGCTCGCAACCCCGAGCAGGAGCAGCAGCTGTGGAAGGCGCTGCGCCGGGTCGAGTGCGTCGGCCCCGACTTCGTGTCGATCACCTACGGCGCCGGCGGCTCTACCCGCGAGAACACGGCCTCCGAGGCGGAGCGGGTCGCGACCGAGACCACGCTGACCCCGGTCGGACACCTGACCGCGGTGAATCACTCGATCGGCGAGCTGCGGCGGATCATCGGCCGTTACGCGGACGCCGGGGTGCGCAACATTCTGGCCGTGCGCGGCGACCCGCCCGGCAACCCGCGCGGCGAGTGGATCAAGCACCCGCAGGGCATCGAGTACGCGATCGAGCTGGTGCGGCTGGTCAAGGAGTCCGGCGACTTCTGCGTCGGCGTCGCGGCCTTCCCGGAGAAGCACCCGCGCTCGGCTGACTGGGACGACGAGATCCGGCACTTCGTGGCCAAGTGCCGCGCCGGGGCCGACTTCGCGATCACCCAGATGGTCTTCGACGCGGAGCACTACCTCCGGCTGCGCGATCGGGTCGCAGCGGCCGGGTGCGACATCCCGATCATCGCCGGACTGATGCCGGTGACCCGTGCGGCGCAGATCGAGCGGATGGTCACGCTCAGCGGCGGCACGTTCCCCAAGCAGCTCGGCGAGCGCATCCACGCGGTCGCCGACGACAACGCCGCGGTCCGCCGGATCGGCATCGAGCACGCGACACAGCTGGGCGCCCGCCTCCTCGCGGAGGGCGTGCCGGGCCTGCACTTCATCACGCTGAATGCGTCGACCGCGACGCTCGAGGTGCACCAGAACCTGCGCGAGGCGCACACCCCGGCCGGCCTCGCCGCCGTCTGACCTGATCCGGCGCAGCCGTCTGTCCCCCCGTCGGCCTAGCGTCGCGGTTGGATGAGCTCTGCGGCCTGCCATCCGGACAGCGCTGCGAACGAGAGCCCGCTCCCTGGTCGCGCCGATGCTCCGACGTGAAAGAGCCCTGGCACCGGCTGCTTCACCGGTGAGCGCAACAGCGCCGAACGCAGATCGTTGACTGCCGGTCCGTACGCGGCGCCGCCGGGCACGCCGGTTGCCGCTTCGCGATCCGAGGCCGTGATCGTATGCACCACGCGCGCCTTCCCGCGCACGTCGAGGCCGCGCGACGCGAGCAGATCGAGAACCTCACCGAGATCAGGCTGCTGATTCCCGTTCGCCGGCACGTGCACCGTCCAGGCCGCCGGCTGCTCAGCGGCAACGTGGACACGTACCGCGGGGCCGTTCTCGGCGAGCAGCACGGACTCGTGTGGCATCGGCGGCGCGGCGTTGTGCTCTACGACCAAGCAGAACGTTGTGATCGCAGCCGAGTAAGCAGCCTCACTTTCCTGCCTCCCGAGCAGCCTGGCCAAGACCGCCCGGTCCACATCCGCAACGACCACGTCAGCCGCGATCCGCTCGCCGCTTTCCAACGTCACGCCGCTCAACGCTCCGGACGTGGACCGCTCGATGCGCGCCACACGTGCGCCGTGTCGGATCTCGGCGCCACGATCCAGAACGCGCTGGCCCAGCTCCTCAGCGAGCTTGTGCATGCCACCCACGATCCGCCAAGCGCCGAACGCCTGCTCGACGTAGATGCGCGCCGCCAGAGCCGTCGGCGCGCTGCGCGGATCGGCACCGGCTTGCCGGGCGTAGTCGTCGAGGAGGAGGAACAGCCTGGGGTCGTCGAACCAGCGGCTCGTCACCTGCCGCAACGAGCGAAAGGGCGTGAGCGCGCGTCGCCCGGCTGTCGTGCGCAGTAGGCGGGCAAGCTCGCGTCCGCCGGCGCCTGGTGCCTCGATGAGCGCGGGCCGGATCACGTCCCATACCCGGCTGCCTTGGTCGACGACGCGTAGCCAGGCCGCGCCGGCGCCGCTGCCAAGCGCCTCGTCGAACGCCGCCACCAGCCGGCCGCGCGAGGCGTTCGGCAGGTCGAGCCGGGTGCCGTCGGGGAAGAAGTAGCGCCGAACGGGATCGAGCGGCTGAAGGTCGAGGCGGTCTTCGAGCGTGGCGGCGGCGCTCTTCTTGCGCGAACCGGTCTTGATGAACAGGTCGCGGTACGCGGCGGGCAGGGTCAGCGTGTAGGCCCCGGTGTCGAACACGAGATCGTCGTGCCGCCACGAGCCGAGCGCACCGCCGACCGAATCAGAGGCTTCACACACGAGCACGCTGTTGTCGCGCGTCGCCAGGCGAGCAGCGGCCGCGAGCCCGGCCATTCCAGCCCCGACCACGATGATCCTTGCCACAGCGCACAGACTTTACCCGGCTGTGTCACGGCCGTGAGCCGACCAGGGCGGCGAGAACGCGTCGCGCGGTGCCGGTGAGCGATGCGCGGCTGCTGTGCTGGCTCTCCCACTGTGCTTCGGCTTCGGGGTCGGGCGGCAGCAACGGTTCCAGCTGCTGAGCCGGCGGGATGACCCGGCGGCCGTCGGCGACCGCGACGCGACCGCTGGCCCGGCGGACCGTGCGCAGCAGCGCGAGCGGATCCGGGTCCGTCGCCGCGGCGCGATAGCCGCCGATGCGCCAGTAGGCGTCGGCGTCGACGGCGACAGCGAACCGGCCCGGGTGCGTACGGCCTGCGCCCGTTCCCAGGCCAAGGCCCAGGCGTGTCCCGCTGCTGCCATACGCGCGGCTTGAACGGTGGTGGCCGTGCAGACTGTGCGCCGCCGGGCGCACGCGTGTGTGTTCGTCGTTCGCTTCGTCTCTTACCGAGCCGTGGTCGCCCGCACGAGGAGTCCGCGCCTGCTGTGCCTCCGCCTGCCATGACTCCGCCCGTGGCGGCGCGGCTGACTGAGCGTCGATGCCGTGAGCGGATTGCGGATCGGCCGACTTCGGCGCTGGCCGACCAGTGTCGAGCACCGCGAGGTCGAGCTGCTCGCCACGCAGCAGTGCCGTGGCGGCCGCGGCCGCGTGCGGCCCCAACGGTGCGCACGGCTCGGCAAAAATCAGAACTCTGCCACGAGCGGCGACGGCGAGCTGGTGATAGCGGTGCGCACGCGGCGACCAGCCACGAGGCAGCGGCGCAGCGGCGAGTATCCGCACTCGGGGATCGTCGCCGAACTCGCGCCGCAGAGCGGTCCTCGTTTCCTGCGGGCAGCCGTCATCGAGCACGACGATGTCCAGATGATCGACCCCGCGCTGCCGCAGCGCGGCGCGTATCGCGGCGACCGCTGGAGCGGGCTCGTGCCGCATCGCTATCAGCACAGAGACCGGCTCGGCGGCCTCAGGTGGCCGAGCCGTGGTGCAGTGCAGGTGAAGCGCGGCGGGGTTGACGCGGACTCCCCGGCGCCGCTGCGAGCCGCGCCACAGCGCGTCGGCAGCAGTTGATGCAGCGTTGGTTGCGGCGTTGACCAGGCCAGATGTGACCGCCACGGAGGCCGCCAACCCGATCCCGAGGCCCAAAGCCGACAGCGCCCACGGCGTAGCGTTGGATGGCGTTTTCGCCGAAGCGGAAATATCGAGCCCTGAGATCCTGCGCCCTATCGCCGTCAGGGCCGCTCCCGACGCGGCCCGGGATAGCGACCCGCGGGTTCGCTTGGCGGTGAAGCCCAGCGAGCCCAGGTCCGGCAGTCCATCGAACGATGCGATGCGGGTCACGTAAGGAGCATTACCCCGCGGCATGTCGGACGCCGGTTGAATCACTCCATCTGGCTGATAAACAGACAGTTAAACCCTATCGAGTGAGCGAATCTGATGCTTGGACAGGCGAAGGTGGGGAGCTGAGACGACGCGGCAAGTGGGCGGCGTGGTGCATCGAGGCTCAGCGAGATGCAGTCGGACACAGTCGGATGCATTCAGACGCATCGAGACGCGTCCACACGCATCGCGCGGACGCGGAGCAGTCAGCCAGTGGCGCTTCCCTGGCCAAGCGTTCGATTGGGAAGGGGTGCGCGGTCTGCGCCCGAGCGTTCGACTCGACGTGGGCCGAGTCGGCTAGCAGTGGTGCGTTGGTAACTGCCAATCAGGGCCGGCCAATGTGAACCGGGGCGGTGCGGAGGCACGCCGTCATGCCAAGCACTCGCGGATGAGCGTTCTGACGGTGGATCGCAGTGGCCGTGACGCTAGGTGATGGGTGTCGGGCGGGGTCCGAGCGCGCACCCCCACGACGCGCGCGCGGACCCCGCCGCACCCCCTCGGGCGCGCCGACACCACTCTCCCCTGCGGTGTCGGGCGGCGCCGACGTCCCCTCCCTGTGCACCCCACCCGGGTTAACCGGCGGCGCGGAGACCCTCGCAGCTCGCCGATCCACCCAGTAGGACCACCCAGGTGCCGGGATGGTTGTGGACACATTTGGTCACGGTTCGGTAACTATCGGAGTCGAGACCGCATGATTTTTTGGTTTCGGACCCGGTTTTCCATGTTGGCGCAGGCTGAGCGCTAAGGGAAGAGCACGATCTGTAGTCGCTTCCGGTTCGATGGCGCGACACGCCCGGGGGCGGCGGGGTCCTCTGCGCGGTCCTCCGGCGCCTCGGCGCGTGGAGCTGCGGTGACGTGTGGGTCTCCCGGGCCGTGTCACTGATTCGAGCGAATATTCGAGATTCGGCTGGATGGTGGGACCCGACCGGGGTAGTGTTGGACTCGTTCGAACAAAGATTCGAACAAGCGTCGCCGCCGTCCGCAGGGGGCGTCACCGCGCTCCCGCCCGAGTCGCACCGGGCTGGTCCACTGCTGAGCGCAGGGAGGCACCGGGGAAGCCTGCGGCCGGCGGCGACGTGGCCCCTCCGGGGCCTGGGGGATGCCGGGGGTCCGCGGTCGCGCGGGTCCACGACGTGCCCCTCAGCGGTCCGCCGCACCCGGAGGGGTCCACAACCACCGTGTCCGCGCACTCATACGGCAGGGGAGCCATGACGATCGCGATGTCAGAACAAGTCGACGCGGAACCCTGCGACGTCCTTCGCGGCGGTGATGGACCGGTGTACTTCCTGCTCGGCGGCCGGCTCTATGTGGTCCACGAAATCCTTGGCCGCTGGATCGAGCCCGATGTGGAGCCGCGGCGCCGCGGGCGTCATGCGGCGCCGCAGGACCAGCTGGAGGGCGAGCAGCTACAGGGGCTTGGGCGAGTTCCGGCGCAGGAGCAAGGAGCTGCAGGTTGTGGACTGCGGGACGCTGCTCCGATGCCCCCGAGGCAACGTGAGTCGGCCGAGTCAGATCAGGCCGGACGGGATCAGACCGAACGGGATCAGGACGCGCCTGAGCCGGAACAGCCCGCGCAGGTCGAACACTGGCTGGTGATCGCTTCGATCGGCCGGTTCGGAACACCGGCCGTGTTCAGGCTGCAGCGTCGCCCGGCACCGCCGGCGAACGGACCGGATCGGTGGACGGTGCGCGCGGAGCGACGGTGACGGGAACGGGGAGGTGGGCGGTGGCACCCCGACCACGACACTGTCGACCTGACAACTACGACTCCAACGGCTTCCAGATCCAGCACATCCACGTGGCGGGGCGGTGCGGGTTAGTGGCGCAACCGCAAGCCCTGTGGGGCGAGGGCGAATCCCGCCGCGGACAGCGCTGCGGCGACCGGTGTCGGCGTGGCGCTAGAGCCGGCCGCGAGCACCGGGACGCCGTCCGTGGTGACCACCGTGAGCGCGCCGACGCGGCCGTCGCGTACGGCTGCGGCGACCGCGTTGGCGGCGCTGGCCAACACTTCCGGCGCGTCGGTCCACGACAGCACCGTGCGGCCGCCGCGTTCTACGTAGAGCACCAGCTCACCGTCTACCAGCACCACGAGGGCCCCCGCCTTGCGCCCTGGCTTATGGCCTGGGGCGGCCGGTGCCGAGATCACCGGCGACGCCGGCGATGACGAAGCTGGTTGTGTGGTGGTGTCTGTGGACCGTCCGTGGCTTAACGGGCGGTCCGGCCACGGGACTGCCGCGCCGTATGGGTTTGCGGGGTCGGCGGCAGCGAGCAGCAGAGTGGTCGGCGTGCGATTCGAGGTCGGCTGATCGGAATCGCCGGACAGCGCGCGCAGGCGGTCCACCGCACCATCTGCGGCGAACTGCGCCGCTCCCAGGCCCTCCACGAAGTAGCCGCGGCGGCACCTGCCGGCCTCTTCGAATGTCGACAGGACGCGGTATACCGCGCTGAAACCACCGGGCAACCGCTCCGCAGCCACGGAGCCGCGGGTGACGATGCCGTACCGATCTAGCAGCACCTCGCCGAGCACCTGAGCCGAAGCCGCCCGCGCGCGCGGATCCGCGGACGGGATCGCCGTGCGCAAGCGTGACCAGCGGCCGACCGCCGTGGCCGCGACGGCGCTGGGCAGCACCGGGGCCGCGGCCGGGACCGTCGCGGCGAAGCGCAACGCTCCGTACCGGCCACGCGGAGTCGGGCGCTTTGCGCGGTGTGCGGTGCGGCCCGAGCCAAGCAGCGCGCGGACCGGCGCGTAGGTGTCGTTGGTGACGCGGCCCGCCCAAACGAGGTCCCAGAGCGCAGCGAGGACGTCAGCGGGATCTATGGATGGATTCGGGGAGGTGGGGGTGCCCGCGCGGTCTGCGGAGTCCGGGCCTTGCCCCTGAGTGCGAGCGGAGCGCTGCGCCTCGGCCTGGGTGACGTGTTCGACCAGTGAGCGGAAGAACAAGCCGGCGTCGCGCTCCAGAGCGGAGAGCAGCGCCCATTGCGCCGGTGAGGCATCGTCGAGCGGTGTCGGCTCGGGCAGCACGAACGGCGCGATCGCGGCGGGCGCCAGCGCGATCCAGCCGTCGTCCACGGCGAGCGCTCCGGCTCCGGCCCACACCACTTCGCCACCCGAGGTGAGCTCGTCCAGCATCGCGGGCTGATAGTCCGACACACGGGAGGGCAGGACCAGCCGTTCCAGGGCTGACGCCGGCACCGGGACTCCGGCGAGCTGTTCGACCGCGCGCAACACGCCGTCGACGCCGCGCATGCGTCGGTCCGGCCGTTCGCCCGGCTGGCCTACCGACTGCCACAGCGGCAGCATCCGGGCCAGCGCGGTCGGGCCGACCGGCTCGGCCTGCTGGCGCAGGGCGGCGACGGTTCGCCGGCGCAGACGTCGCAGCACCCTGGCATCGCACCACTCGTCGCCGCTGCCGTCCGGGCGGAATGCGCCGCGGATGACGCGCCGATCTGCGGCAAGCCGTTCGAGGACCGTGACGCACACCGCGACGCCGAGCCCGAAGTGCTCGGCGGGCTGCCGGGCCGAGAACGGGGCGTGGGTCCGCGCGTAACGCGCCATCAGGTCGCCTAGCGGGTCGACGACCGGCTCGGTGAACGCCTCAGGCACGCCCACCGGCAGCGGCACGCCAAGCGCGTCGCGCAACCGGCCGGCATCCTCGATCGCGGCCCAGCGCTCCTCGCCGGCGATTCGTACCCGGATGACGCGGCGCGAGCGTTCCAGGGCGGCGAGCCAGTCGGCTTCGATGCCGCGTCGGGCGGCCTCGGCGGTGGACAGCGGTCCGAGCAGGCGCAGCAGGTCGGAGGCGTCCTCGGCGTCGCGGGCTGGCCGGTCGGTGGTCAGGTGTTGCAGCTCGGCCTCAAGGGCGGAAAGCACCTCCACGTCGAACAGGTCGCGCAGTTCCGGCTGCCCGAGCAGTTCGGCCAGCAGCGACGGGTCCACGCTCAGGGCGGCGGCCTGGCGCTCGGCCAGCGGCGAGTCGCCCTCGTAGAGGAACTGCGCGACGTAGCCGAACAGTAAGGACTTCGCGAACGGCGACGGCGACGGGGTCTCGACCTGCACGACCTTCACCCGCCGCGCCTCGATGTCGCCGAGCAGTTCGACCAAGCCTGGCACGTCGAACACGTCCTGAAGGCACTCGCGCACCGTCTCGAGCACGATCGGGAACGAGGCGTACTTCGAGGCGACCGCGAGCAGATGCGAGGCGCGCTGCCGCTGCTGCCACAGCGGCACGCGCTGTCCGGGTCGGCGGCGCGGGAGCAGGAGGGCGCGACCGGCGCACTCGCGGAACCGCGCGGCGAACAGCGCCGAGCCACCGACCTGGTCGGTCACCGCCTGTTCGATTTCATCGGCGGGGAACCGTGCGCAGGAGTCGAACACATTTTCGATGTTCGCGCGGCCGTCGCTGGCCGGGTCCGCGTCCGCGTCGAGCTCGGCCCACGGTTGCTCCCAGTCGGTCTCCGGCAGCCGCAGCACGATCCCGTCGTCGCCGTGCATGACCTGGGCGTCGAACCCGAATTCCTCGCGCAGCCTGGCGCCTATAGCCAGCGCCCACGGCGCGTGCACTTGGGCCCCGAACGGCGAATGGATCACCACCCGCCAGTCGCCCAGCTCGTCGTGAAAGCGTTCGACCACGATCGTCCGGTCGTCGGGCACGTGCCGGGTGGCCTCGCGCTGCTCGGACAGGTAGGCGAGCAGATTGCCCGCAGCCCATTCGTCCAGCCCCGCCGCCCGCAGCCGCTCGGTCGCTTCCTGCGGTTCGAGCGCGGTCAGTTCGCGGGTGAAAGCGCCGAGAGCTCGCCCCAGCTCCAGCGGCCGGCCGAGCGCGTCGCCCTTCCAGAACGGCAGCCGGCCGGGCTGCCCCGGGGCCGGGGAGACCAGCACCTTCTCGTGCGTGATGTCCTCGATTCGCCACGAGGAGGTGCCCAGGGTGAACACGTCGCCCACCCGCGACTCGTACACCATCTCCTCGTCCAGCTCGCCGACCCGCCGCCCGCCGCGCTTCTCGTCCCCGCCGACCAGGAAGACCCCGAACAGCCCGCGGTCCGGGATCGTGCCGCCGGAGATGACCGCGAGCCGCTGCGCGCCCGGCCGACCGGAGATCGTGCCCGCCTCCCGGTCCCACACGATGCGCGGCTTGAGCTCGGCGAACTCGTCGCTCGGATAGCGCCCGGCCAGCATGTCGAGCACGGCTTCGAAGACCGACTCGGTGAGCGTGGCGAACGGGGCGGCCCGGCGAAGCAGAGCCAGCAGTTCGCCGGTGTCCCAGCTGTCTACCGCGCACATCGCGACGAGCTGCTGGGCCAGCACGTCGAGCGGGTTGCGTACCGGCGCGATCGCCTCGATCTTCCCGCTGCGCATGCGCTCGGCGACCACCGCCGCCTGGAGCAGGTCGCCGCGGAACTTGGGGAAGATGACGCCGCGGGACACAGCGCCGACCTGGTGCCCGGCCCGGCCGACCCGTTGCAGCCCCGAGGCCACCGAGGGCGGCGATTCGACCTGCACGACCAGGTCCACCGCGCCCATGTCGATGCCGAGTTCGAGGCTGGAGGTGGCCACGACCGCGGGCAGCCGCCCGGCCTTCAGCGCCTCCTCCACCTCGGCCCGCTGTTCCTTGGAGACCGAGCCGTGGTGCGCCCTGGCCAGCAGCGGCGGCGCTCCCGAAGCGGAGCCCGCCTGGCCCATCAGCTCGGCTGGCAGCCGGGTGGGCTTCGTGGCGGTTGGAGCGAGACGGAGATCGGCATCGCCGTCGCCCTCGGAGCCGGATGCCAGGTCGGCGGCGGACCCGCCTGCCGGCACCAGCACGGGATCGGGCGCGAACAGGTCGAGGCCGATCCTGGCGGCATGGATCTCGTTGAGCCGGTTGCACAGGCGCTCGGCCAGCCGCCGCGAGTTGGCGAAGACCAGGGTGGAGGTGTGCTCCTCGACCAGGTCGGCCACCCGGTTCTCCACGTGCGGCCAGATCGAGGCCTTGCGCCGGCCCGCCTCGTCGGCCGGGACCGCCTCCGGATCGGTGTCCACGGTTTCGAGCGCGGTCAGATCCTCGACCGGGACCACCACGCGCAGGTCGAAGCTCTTCGCGGTCGGCGGGGCGACGATCGTGGCCGGCCGGGTGCCGCTGAGGAACCGGGCCACCTCCTCGGCCGGCCGCACCGTCGCGGAAAGTCCGATCCGCTGCGCGGGCTTCGGCAGCAGGTGGTCGAGCCGCTCCAGGCTCAGCGCCAGGTGCGCGCCACGCTTAGTGCCGGCGACCGCGTGCACCTCGTCCACGATCACCGTCTCGACCGAGCTCAGCGCCTCGCGCGCCTGCGAGGTCAGCAGCAGGAACAGCGATTCGGGCGTGGTGATCAGAATGTCCGCCGGGCTGCTTTGGAACTTGCGACGTTGTTCCGACGGGGTGTCACCGGAACGCACCGCTATCCGCACATCGGGCTCGGGGAGCCCGGCTCGTACTGCGGACTGCCGCAGCCCTGCCAGTGGCGCGCGCAGGTTGCGCTCCACGTCCACGCCGAGGGCCTTGAGCGGCGAGATGTACAACACGCGGCAACGCTGGCGGCCGCTCTGTGGAGGCGGCCCGAAGGCGAGCCGGTCGAGCGCGGCGAGGAACGCGGCCAGGGTCTTGCCCGAGCCGGTCGGCGCGATGACCAGCACGTTGTGACCGCCGCGAATCGCCTCCCACGCGCCGGTCTGCGCGGCGGTGGGCTCGGCGAACGCGCCGTTGAACCATTGCCGCGTCGGCTCCGCGAACCCGTCTATAAGACCCATACGGACATCTTCCCTGCTCCCACTGACAGATTGCCGCCGGATAGGCTTCCGGGGTGCGGTTGACGGTGTTTTGGGAGCGGATGACGGAGCAGTTCGGGCCCGGCTATGTGGACTCGTTCGCCCGCGATCATGTGATGAGCGAGCTGGGCGGGCGCACCGTGCTGCAAGCGCTTGATCAGGGGGTTTCGGCGAAAGAGGTCTGGGCGGCGGTGCGCCGCTCGCTCGATCTGCGGGACTGATCGCGGACTGACTGCTGGGCTGAGGCGCGGGTGGTGGCTGCCGTCTGCCGGCTAAGCGGCTGCTGCTGCCGAGCTTGGGCGCAGCCCGGTGGCCAGGACCCGGCTGAGGTAGGCGAAGCTGGCGTCGGTCTCGGTCGGCGCCCGATAGCCGAGACCAAGCTCAAGGCTGACGAAGCCGGTCACCGCCGCGCGCACGCAGCGCACAGCGTGCACGAGGTCCTCGCCCGTGAGCCCGAAGCCGCGCACGACCGCGTAGGCGACGTTGACGAGCCGTTCCGACGCGGCGGTGAAGGCTGGATCGTCGTAATAAGCACGCTCGATCAACGCGTGCCGATGCGGAAACTCACTGGCCAGCCGCCGATATTCGGTCAGATAGGCCTTCAGCGCGTCCTCTCCTGCGCGTCCCATGACGACCGCGCCCATCTGCTCCGCCGTCTCGTTGAGGATGCGGATGGCGAGAAGCCGGCGCAGTTCGGGCAGCCCGCGAACATGCTTATAGAGGGATGGCGCGGCCACGCCGGTGGCGTCGGCGATCGCCTTGAGGGTCAAGCCGTCGGAGCCGCGTGCGTCGAGGATTTCGAGCGCGGCGTCGACGACGGCGTCGGGGGAGAGCCCCGCTCGCGGCATCCGTGCACCTCCCGGGGCCTTCCGGCCGGTTGACTGGCCTACTAGCTGAAAAGCTAAGTTGATTAGCCGGGGCGAGTCAAGAACAGGCCCTAGCGGGCCGCAAAAGGCGTTCGCCCCGGCGCGGGAGGCGGCCGGGGCGAACGAGAGGGAAGGGCGGGCTCGGATCAGAGCGCGCTTTTCCCTGGGACCGGAGATCTAGGTTGGAGATCGAGGTATCAGTGCGAGCGGCTCGGGAAGCGCTTGCGCAGCAGCACGCCGCCGCCGATCAAGCCCGCACCGAGCGGCGCCACCGCGAGCGCGCCGGAGCCGGTGTGCGCCAGAACTCCGGTCGCCTTACCCGATGATCCGTTCCCGTTGGTGCCGCCATTCGAACCACCGTTGGAGCCGCCGTGCGAGCTGGTGCTGGTCGGAGAGGCGGTGGACGACGGGGTGCCGCCGCCGGGCGCCGAGCTTGTCGGCGTCGAGGTGGTCGTGCCGGACGGCGGGCACGGCGTGGTGGGAGGCGGCGGCGGGGGCGGAGGGCAGCCGCAACCGGTCGGGGTCGGAGTCGGCTGAGTCGGAGTGGGCGTCGGGGTGGGCGGTGGCGGGGGAGGAGTCGGAGTCGACCCGCCGTTGTTCTCGCAGGAGTTGCCGGTGACCGAGTCGAGGATGCCGATCACGTCGACCTGGTTGCCACACACGTTGACCGGCGCGTTGATCGGAACCTGAATCACATTGCCGGAACCGATGCCGGGCGAGCCCTTGGAGCTGCCGGACGCGGTGGTCGAGCCGGAGCCGCCGTTCGAGCAGGAGTTGCCGTGGTCGGTGTTCCCGACCCCGATCACGTCGACCTGGTTACCGCACACGTTGATCGGCGCGTTGATCGGGATCTGCACCAGGTTGCCGGAGCCGACGCCGGGGGAGTGCTTCGCGTCGCCGGACGCCGACGTGCCGTCGTTCGACCCACCGGCCGCGCTGCCGCCGTCATTCGAGCAGGAGTTGCCGGTGACCGAGTCGAGGATGCCGATCACGTCGATCTGGTTGCCACAGACGTTGATCGGTGCGTTAACCGGCAGCTGGATGAGGTTGCCGGAGCCGATACCCGGGGAGTGCGATGTCTCCCCGGTTGCCGTCGTGTCGGCGTGCGCGCTGGCCATGCCCAAGCCGGTCATGAGCAGGCCGCCGGTGGTCATCCCGAGCACGACGCGGCGTTTCGTCGAAAAGTGCATACGTGAACCTCGTGTCTATCAATGCCAACCCGATAACCAAGGGAACGAGGTGTGACGATCGGGGTTACCGCAAATCCGACGAATCCTGCGGACGAGTGAATTCCGGTGCTGCGGTACAACTAAACGGGCGGAGCCCGGCGCGCGCTAGGCGGGCCGGGCTCCGGTCGGCCGGTCTATGCCGGCCGGCGGTCAGTTCTCGCTGTGGTTGTCGAAGACCGAGTCGAGCAGACCGATGATGTTGACCCCGTTGCCGGTCACGTTGACCGGGATGTGCACCGGAATCTGGGTGTTGTTGCCCGAGACGATGCCGGGGGAGTTGGTCGCCGAGCCGTCGGCCGAGGTGTCGGCCATGGCCGCGCCGGCGCCGGCCAGGACGACGCCGCTGGTGGCCGCGGTCAGCACGGCGAGCTTCTTGAGGTTCATCGGATTCCTCCTTGCCGCGGCCCGGTTGGGGCACGCGGCGGCGGTTCGGTTTTGTCACTACTCAGGGCACTGTGACGTCCCGGTCTGGCCCGGCCGGTTTTTGACTGGGTCTTTCTCAAGCTCGGTCCCCCCGGGGGCGTCACGTGCAGCCCAACGAGCCCTGTCGGCGGGGAGGCACGGATGCGGTGTGTTGATCCTTCTTTCTGGCGAACCTACGATCAGCCAAATATCAGCCGGTTGGACCTCTGGTGAGCGGAGCACTCGTCGGCCGGGCTGGTGGGGGGGAGTTCGTAGGCTGATCTGATTCGGCCCGCTACTTGCCGCGGTGATTTCGCGCGCGCGAGTCCGATGAACCTTTCGACTTGCGCTTTACGCTGCGTCAACGCCTAGCGTCGTCGGCGAAGGAGGAAAGACCGTGAGCTGGACCATTGCGCAGGTCGCGCGGCTTTCGAAGATTACGACGCGGACGCTGCGGCACTACGACGCGATCGGATTGCTGCGGCCGGCCGGCACCGGGGCGGGCGGGGTGCGCCTTTACGAGCGGGAACAGCTGCTTCGCCTGCAGCGGATCCTGCTGCTGCGTGACCTCGGGCTGGGCCTCGACGCGATCGCGTCGGTGATCGACGACCAGGACCGGCGCGGCACCCGCGACGTGCTCGATCGGCACCGCACGTGGCTGCTGGCCGAGAGCGAGCGGCTCACGCGGCTGGCGCGCACGGTGCAGCGAACGATCGATGAGCTGGCTGGAGGAGAGGAAATGGACGTGGAGGAGCTGTTCGAGGGCTTCGACGCTTCGCGATACGAGGCGGAGGTGCAGGAGCGGTGGCCGGAGGGCGCGGCCGAGTCGCGCCGGCGGACCGCGAACTGGAGCCGGGAGGACTTCGCCGACGCGGCGCGACGGGGCGTCGACCTGGCGCAGCGGTTCGCGACGCTGGCGGCCGAGTCCGTGCCGGTCGACGACCCGCGTACGCAAGAGGCCGTGGCCGAACACTACGAGTGGGTGTCTCTGTTCTGGACGCCCAACGCTGCCGCCTATCGGGGGCTCGGCGACATGTACGTGGCCGATGAGCGCTTCCGGCAGTACTACGACAAGCACGGCGAGGGCACCGCTCGATACCTGCGCGAAGCCATGGCTGCCTACGCGGAAGCGAACCTGGCATAGCGCAGCGCGCGGCGGCGTGACGGGGCGCGGCTGGCGGGCGCGGCTGGTGCGACGGGGCGCGGTTGGCTGGATCGAAGGAGCTCGGGCCGGGGCGGGCTCCAGCGGACTGACCGCGCCGCGGCGCGTATACCACCTACCTCCGACAGATTTCGGCGCGTCGCGAGTCGTCCAAGCGGAAAACCGGCTAGCGTAGACAGCTAAGAAGAGAAACACTCGAATGAGCGACCCGCTGATGGGGCATCACGCGCATGACGCGTCGTGATTCTCGCAGTGAATCGGCGAGTGCTCGGCGTGGCAGGTTGACAGCTGGTCCGGAAGGGAGGCGTGCGATGGTTTCGAGCCGCAGGGCGACCGCCCCGCATTTGGTGCCGGTCGACGACGGCGAGCGGTGGTACGGCGAGGAGCTCGGAGCGCAGCCCGGCTACCGGATCGCGACCGTGCGCCCGCAGAGCTTCACCGACGCGAAGTTGATCGGCGAGTTCTTCCGGGACGGGATCCCGGTCATCATGAACCTCGCCGACCTGGAGGAGGCGGACGCGAAGCGGATCGTCGACTTCGCCTCGGGCCTGATCTTCTCGCTGCGCGGTGGAATAGAGCGGGTGGCCTCCCGGGTCTTCCTGCTCTCGCCGCAGGGCACTGAGCTGATGGACGGCGCACACAGCCCGTCCACGGACCCCGGGTTCTTCAACCAGGACTGAGAAAGCCAGTAAAGCTGTAGGCCGCCGCCCAGGGATTCCGGGTGGCGGCCTACAGCTTTTGTTCGTGGTGTTGACGTCGAGTGCGCGCCTAGCGTGGCCTTGCGACGCCGCTGCTACTGATTCGGATTCTGCGGATACTGCGGTGGCTGCTGCTGATACGGCGACTGCTGATATGGGTTCTGCTGCTGGTACGGACTTTGCTGCTGGTACGGGTTCTGCTGCGGATTGGGCGGCTGGTAACCGCCGCCGTGTTGGCCGGGGCCCGAGGGCGGCTTCGGCCCTCCGCGTCCACGCCGAGCGAGCGCGACGATGAGCAGTGCTAGCCCGAGGACGATGAACACACCCACGACCACACCGATGATCAGACCGATGTGCGACGAGCTTGACGGCGAGGCGGCAGCGGTCGGCGAGCTGGACGCGTTGCCGACGGAACCGGAACCCGGGGTCGCACTGGCGCCGGACGCCCCAAGCAGCGGGTTCGAAGTGTCGGACGGCGCGGACGCTTGCAGGGCCTTGAGGGGGTCGATGATGCCGTAGCCATATTGGTCGCTGTGCTGTCCGGCGGTTTGACCGGAGCCCGGGTCGGCGGTGCTGATCAGGTCGCGAATCACCTGGCCGGCCGTCCAGTCGGGGTGCGCGCTGCGGATCAGAGCGGCCGTGGCCGAGACGTAAGCCGTGGCCTCGGACGTGCCGGAAGACGTACCCTGCTGCCCGAAGTTGTTGTCCCGGTAGATCTGCACTCCAGGTGCGGCGAGAGTGGTCCGCGCTCCATAGCTCGACTGCGACCAGATCTGACCGCTTTGGTCGATTGCGCCGACAGCGATCACACCTGGGTACGCAGCCGGATACTGCACCGTCGTAGTGCCGTTGTCTTGATTGCCGGTGGCGGCGACCACGACGATATTAGCTGCGACCGCTTGAGCGATCGCGCCGGATACGTCGGGGCCGAGATCGTTAGCTCCACCGATCGAGAGATTGATGACGCCCACGTGTTGATTTACTGCGTATCGGATTCCGGCAGCGATGTTAGGCCCGAACAAGCCGCTGTCACTGGAAGCGTCGATGCGGACGGGAAGAATCTTCGCAGATGGGGCGAGGCCGGTGACGTTTGTACCGTTCCCGGCGATCACGGATGCCATTCCGGTGCCGTGGCCATCGTTGTCGGTGTCGGTCTCACCGTTACCGCCACTCGTCGTGCCGTTGGCGAAGTCCGCGCCGGATAGCACCTGGCCGCTCAGGTCTGAAATCGACGCGACTCCGGAGTCCAATACCGCGACGGTGACGTTAGCGCCCTTCGAGACCTGCCAATCCTGGCTGGCTTTGAGATAGTCCAGCGCCCACTGCTGGCTTGAATACGCATGCGCCGGACTCGCGGCGAGCACCGGAACGGCCAGCAGCGCGGCCATCGCCACCGCGCTGCCTACACGCCGCAATCCAGCCCTCTGCTGCTGCACTCTCAACGTACTTTGATAGGAACTTCGATTCCTACTTCGATCGACTACTCCACCACCGGCGGGGCTACTCTCTGCGCGGACTGCCACCATTCCGGGTCTTCCTTAAGGTAATCAGGGCGCTCACCGCGCTCGTCGTCCTCGTCGCGACTCGCACCGCTCCTGCCGGCACCCCGGACCATCCGCAAGGGGTTGCCGTCGGCATCCGTCGCCCCGTCGTACGCCGACGTTACCCGACCGGTACTGGCTCCGCGTCCTGAGTCCTTGACCAGCAGCGATTCGTTACCGCCGATCGAGGGCTGAACCCACTCCTCCTCGCCGGAACCGGCTTCGTCGCCGCCGAAGAACTTGCCGCGCGAATACTTGGAGGATCCGAGCTCTTCCTCACTCGAGGATCCGCCGCCGCGTCGGCCGCCCATTCCGTGCATAGCAGACTGCTGCTCGCCTTCGGCGGCGCCAGTGCCCGATGCTCCGGCGCGTCCGGACTCCGCTCCGTCTTCCCCTTCGAGGTTGCCGCCGAGGTTCGAAGCCGTGCGGCGAGCCGGGCCGCCACTGGACTCGTCTCCGAAGCCGTCCTCACCGAAGACGTTGGAACTGACCTTGGACGTGCCGCCGGTCTTGCCCTCTTCATTCAGGCCGTCGCCAAAGGGGCTGCCGCTTCCTCCGCCGGGTTTGGTCGTCTCTTCCCCGGCAGGAAATGGCAGGCCACCGCCGGGAGTGCCGAAAATCGGCCCGGGCGTCGTGGTGGTCGTCGTCGTGTTGAGGTTTTCGAGCCCGGTAGGTGTCGGAGTAGGGGAGGAGCGCACCTCCGTGAGGAAGCCGCGCTCGAAGCGCCCCTCGGGCAGGTAGTCGGGCACCGCCCCCAGCCAGGCGCGCTCGTGCAGGCCGAGCAGTTCGTGCTCGCGGTCTTCCAGGCTCGGCCGGCGCGGGTCGTCCTGCGCCAGGCGCGCCAGCTCGCACTGAGCGCGGATGAACTCGGCCCTGTCCGCCTCGCCGTGGTCGGGGCCGGAAGAGCCCGAGGAACGAAGAGGCTCTTCCGGCCCCGACCACGGCGAGGCGGAC
>Ga0070739_10002493_pt1 | contig 24686 bp, 20 predicted proteins | sample Coa_R1_7_FD_66445 | JGI IMG/M metagenome (GOLD analysis project Ga0070739, IMG submission 66445) | Surface soil microbial communities from Centralia Pennsylvania, which are recovering from an underground coalmine fire - Coalmine... | ecosystem: Environmental > Terrestrial > Soil > Unclassified ...
CCAGTTGACGCTTTTACCGCTCGATCCCGACCGTTCGGCGCAGGCGCTGCGCAGCCGTTTACAACAGCTTGCCGCCAGGGATAGAAAGGATGCAGCGCCGGATATCGCGCTCATTATTTCTGATACCTGGGGCCGCCCCTGGCGCAACGGCCAGGTCAATATGGCGATAGGCATTGCCGGCATGGAAGCGATGATCGACTACCGGGGCCATCACGACCCCTATGGCTACGAAATGCACGCCAGCGTCATCGCCGTAGCCGACGAACTGGCAGCGGTCTCAGAACTTGTGATGGGCAAAACGGAGCGCATTCCGGTGGCCCTGATTCGCGGCTACTCGTACATACCGGGAGAAGGCAGCGCCCGCTCCCTCATCCGCGACAGCGCAACCGACATGTTCCGCTGATAACAATAAACAATACAAGAATGTCATCCTGAGCGCCAGCGAAGGCTCCAGCCCGGCGAAGGAAGGGCGTGTGCCATTGGGCCGCAGATCCTTCGCTATGCCGGCACTCAGGATGACATAAGATAAAAAGGTAAGCAGAGAGATTGGCAACACATCCCAGATTACGACCAGTTACCACACCTGAGCGTGCCGCGAACCTTGCGGCGTTGCTACGCGGCAGGCGCAGTGTACGCAAATATCAGATCCGGCCCGTTGCGCGCGAGTTGCTGGAGCAGATGCTGGAGGCAGCTCGCTGGGCGCCCTCGCCGCACGGCAGGCAGCCCTGGCGCTTCGTCGTGCTCACACGCATGGAGCCTAAGATGCAGCTCGCCGAGCGCATGGGTGAAACCTGGCGCCACAACCTCCAGATGGACGGCCAGGACGAGGCCGTGGTCAAGACGCGCCTGGAGAAGTCGCGCCAGCGCATTCTCAATGCGCCGGCCATCATTATTCCCTGCCTGTATCTCGCGGACATGGATCGCTATCCCGACGAGAAGCGGCAGGCAGATGAGACGATCATGGCGATTCAGAGCCTGGGCGCCGCGATACAGAATATGCTGCTCATGGCCTACGATCTGGGTCTGGATACCGGCTGGATGTGCGCTCCACTCTTCTGCCCGGAGATCGTCTGCGAGGCGCTCGATCTGGACCGCCAGCTCATCCCGCACGCGCTCATTACCGTGGGTTACGCCGCCGCCGATCCACAGCGGCGTGAACGTCTTCCGCTGGATCAACTTATTATTCGCTTTGACTGAGGATAGTTAACGATGATTGTAGTTCTTGCCGGTGGAGTGGGCGCCGCGCGTTTCTTACAGGGAGTAGTACAGATCGTCCCTCCGCAGCAGCTCACCGTGATCGTAAATACCGGAGATGACCGCGATTTCTACGGCCTACACGTCTCGCCCGATATCGATATTATCATATATACCCTTGCGGGCGTTGTCGATGAAAGCCACGGCTGGGGCATACGCGGCGATACGCATAACACACAGCAGGAGTTGTCGCGCTATGATAGCAGCGAGGACTGGTTCATGCTGGGAGACCGCGACCTCGCCACGCATATCCACCGCACACATCTGTTGCGCCAGGGAAAGACGCTCAGCGAGGTAACGGAGGGCATGCGCCAGCGCTTCAATCTCGCGCCGCGCATCCTGCCAATGAGCGACCAGCCAGTGGCGACGCATATTCAGACGCCCGCCGGGCTGCTGCATTTTCAGGAATACATGGTCAAACGCCGCTGTACCGATGAGGTGCAGGATGTGGTCTTTGTGGGAGCCAGCGAAGCCTCGCCAGCACCGGGGGTAATCGACGCGATCAAGCAGGCCGAGGCCATTCTGATCTCGCCCAGCAACCCGATTGTCAGCATTGGCAGCATCCTGGCAATTCCCGGCGTCCACGATGCGCTGCACGAAGCCAGCGGCATGATCGTGGCCGTGAGTCCCATCGTTGGCGGCGCGCCGATCAAGGGGCCTGCCGACAGGCTCATGAGCGGACTCAAGATGGAGGTCTCCGCCGTCGGAGTCGCGCGCTGCTACCGCGACTTTCTGGACGTGATGGTGATCGATGAGCAGGACGCACATCTGGCCGGCGAAATAGAAGACCTGGGTATACCTGCCGCCGTCACCAATACGATCATGCGCGACAGCGCGGCAAAAGCGGAGCTTGCCCGCCACGTTTTGCAGGCCGCCGGACTACAGTTTTCGTAGCCGCGCGCTTGATCGCGCTCGTTCTGCTCTACATGGGCATCCAGGCGCGATCAAGCGCGCGGATACGCATAAAAGGAATATCCTGACCAGATAGAAACCCAATGATTATCAAAGCCTTAATTCCGGTAAAGTCCCTTAGCGCAGCAAAAAGCCGCCTCGCGGCCCATCTGACGCAGCCACAGCGCCGCCTGCTCGTGCTGGATATGCTACACCATGTGATCTTCGCGCTGCGCGAGAGCGGGGCGCTGGCCTCCATCGCCGTCGTCAGTCCCGATCCCTGTGTGCTGGAACAGGCGCGGGCGTGGGGTGCGCTGGCACTGGTGGAGACGCAGCAGGGGCACAATCCCGCGCTGCACGCCGCCGCCCTCGATGAGAAAATGGCCGGGGCAAACGCGCTGCTGACTATCTCGGCGGACCTTCCCCTGCTACAACCTGACGATATACGCGGCATGGTCGAGCGCTTGCGGCATAGCGCTGTTGTCCTCGCCGCGTCGCGCGAGGGCACGGGCACCAACGTGCTGCTCGTGCGCCCCCCGCTGGCCGTGCCCTACGTATTCGGCCCTGGCAGCCTGCAACGCTACAGCACAGAGGCCAGAGAGCAACGCCTGGCCGTGAGCATCTATAACAGCCCGGGCACGGCACTTGACATCGACACAATCGACGACCTGGAAGCCCTCTGGCGCTCCAGCGAAGCCATCAGAGCCGCCCGGGCATCATAGAGGGTTTCTGATGCTCAACGCCCTCCTGGACAGCCATTCACGAGACTTCATCGCGCCGCAGGCGCGAGCACGCGAGCGCGCCGGAAATCAGAACCACATATAAATAAAAGGAGAGCATTTTTCATGAAGAACACACTATCACCAAAGGCCAGAGCCTTCCTGCAAGAGCGGCGCTTCGCCGTTCTGGGCACTATCAACCGCGATGGCACACCACAACTTTCAACAATGTGGTATCTCCTGGAGGGTGATACCATCATGATGAATACCAAAGTCGGGCGCGTCAAAGAGCGCAACATGCGCCGTGATCCCCGCATCTCGCTGTGCTTCGAGGAAGGCTATAACTATGTCACGGTAAGCGGCAAGGTCGAGTTTATCGACGACCAGCAGACGGCCCAGGCCGATATTTACCGCCTGGCAGTACGCTACGATGGGGAGGAGAGCGCGCAGCGACAGATGCAGGAGTCGTTCGGCAAGGAGCAGCGCGTCACGCTGCATCTGAGGTTCGATCACGTTATCGAGCACTTTGAAGAGTAGCCTGTTTGATCTCTTTATATCGGCGTTGCCGATAAGATCAGCGAGAGGCCCGCTGTCCCGGTGCGCACGCCGGTTGTGCAGTACGCGAAGCCCGGGGGAAGGCCCGCCGTTCCGAAGTGCAATTGCTGATTGATGCGGTCTTCAAACTGGGCCACAAAACCTGTCACCGGCATTCCTCCCAGGTCGGCATGCAGCACATGCACCCGAAACTGGCAATTCTGCGCCAGCGGCTGCAAGCGCAGCGTAAAATTTTTGGTGATCGGGATGCCTAAAACGGTGAGTCGATCATCGCCGGTCACAGTCAGTTGATTGTTCTGCTGGGCTGTGACCTGCACATTCTCGATGGTGCCCGGCAGGCCCAGGGTGCCGATATCCTTTTCGATGAGCTGGCCCGCATAGGCCGTGCTCAATTGCACGAGAATCGCACCATTAGAGGGCACCGCCGGCGTAGAGAGGGGCGGCCTGTCGCCTCCGGTTGATGTTATATAGAGGAGCGTTCCTACTACTCCTATCCCCAATCCCAGCACCAGTGCCAGAAGAGTCATGCACCCTGCTCCACGCCTCGCCGGGCGCGCTAACAACATCGTTCGCTGGTCAGAAAAGCCCTGCTCAGGGACACTCATAGCCCCTCCTCATTATCGTTTCGTCTATATTACACTCCTTCCCAACTACCGCGCAAGCGGAATGATCCCCAATCATCCTCTCCTCCCAAAAATGGAGCTCCGATTCTCAGTCTCTGTTTGCTCCCGCTGCCCATGCGTGCGACTCCGCCGCACGCGAGGATAGATAGTGATGGGTAGCTCCGCCGCAGGCGCGAGAAGGACAGTCCATTCTCCAGCACTCATTTGTGCAGGTTGCACAAATGAGTGGCGCTAACTTTTGGACAAAGTGACTGTAGCATCCCATCCGTTAGCGTCTTATCATAAAGGAAAGCGTGAGACGCCCGTTATAATGTTGAGGCTAATACACGTAAATTATGCAAAATCGCTAACTGACCATTGGGCAATGCAAGCCGACCAAACCGGCAATGATGCAGGGAGAGACAGAAGAGGAGAATACAGCAGATGACCCCGGATGAAGTCTTAAGATTTGCCAGAGAAAATGGCGCAAAGATGGTAGACCTCAAATTTGTTGATCTGCCCGGCACCTGGCAACACTTCAGCATTCCTTTGCATGAGTTGAAAGAGGAGACCTTCATCGAAGGCGTACCGTTCGACGGGTCCAGCATTCGCGGCTTCCAGGCCATCAACGAAAGCGATATGCTGGTGATCCCCGACGCCGGCACCGCCTTTATGGATCCCTTCACTGCCACACCCACTCTGAGCCTGACCTGTAACATTGCTCACCCCGGCCCGGCTGGCTATAAGAAGCCCTATACGCGCGATCCACGTTATGTTGCCCAGAAAGCGGAGGATTACCTGCACACCAGCGGGATTGCCGACACAAGTTATTTCGGCCCGGAGGCCGAATTTTACATTTTCGACGAGGTGCGCTACTGCTCCACAGATAACAAGCAGTACGCAGAAGTTGACTCGGAAGAGGCGCACTGGAACGGCGAGCGAGAACGCGGCAAAGGACATCTGATGACTGTCAAGGGCGGCTACTTCCCGGTTGCCCCTAATGATACATTGCAGGACCTGCGCGCGGAGATGGTATTGCAACTCGAAGCGCTCGGCGTTCCCGTCGAGGCTTTCCACCACGAAGTGGGCGCCCCGGGCCAGGCGGAAATCGACATTCGCTTCAATACGCTGGTCAAGACCGCCGATAACATGCTGCTGTACAAGTACATTACCAAGAACACGGCGCGCAAATATGGCAAGACGGTCACGTTTATGCCCAAGCCCGTCTTCGGCGACAATGGCTCGGGTATGCATACGCATCAGAGTCTCTGGAAGGACGAGCAGCCTTTGTTCTATGACAGCGAGGGCTATGCCGGCATCTCTCAACTCGCGCGCTACTATATCGGCGGCCTCCTGATGCACGCGCCGGCGATTCTGGCGATTGCCGCTCCAACCACTAACAGCTACAAGCGCCTGGTGCCCGGCTTCGAGGCGCCCGTCAACCTGGTATTCTCGAAGGGCAATCGCAGCGCCGCCGTCCGTATTCCTTTGACCGATAATCCTAAGGCCAAGCGTATCGAGTTTCGCCCGCCCGATCCAACGGCCAATCCATACCTCCTCTTCTCTGCATTGCTGATGGCCGGCCTTGATGGCATTCGCCGCGAGATCGAGCCGAGCGAGTATGGCTACGGACCGGTAGACCGTGACCTCTACCACATGTCCGCCGAAGAACTGCGCGAGATCTGCTCCGTGCCGGCCTCGCTGGACGAATCACTCAAGGCGCTCGAAACCGATCATGCCTTCCTGCTGGAAGGAGACGTTTTCACCACCGACCTGCTTGAGAAGTATGTCGAGTTGAAGCGCGAGCAGTCCGAACAGGTGCGCCTGCGCCCCAATCCGATTGAGTTCGCTTTCTACTACGATGCCTAGATAAACTGATTATCTGGAAGATGAGGCGAAGCGCCATCTTCCAGGGGAAAAAAAACAGGCGAAGGCACACGCGCGACGCGCGTGTGCCTTCGCCTGTTTTTTTTCCCCTGGCGCGTGCGTTGCTCACCACGAAAGAATATCATTACCGGACGGGACAACGGCGGCAAGAATGTGCTATAGTATAGTATATACACCTGATGAAATGGACCATATTGCACTAAAAAGAGAGGCTGCACGCATGGAACCCCTGGTTGATAGCTATGGACGACGCATTAAAAGTATGCGTATTTCCATCACCGATAAATGTAACTTCCGCTGCACCTACTGTATGCCCGCCGAAGGTCTTCCCTGGCTCAAGAAAGCCGAGATTCTGAGCTATGAGGAGATCGTGCGTATCGCCCGCGTCGCCGTCAACATTGGCATTGAGCAGATCAGGCTCACCGGCGGCGAGCCTCTGGTACGCCGCGACGTGCCGGATCTGGTCCGGCAACTGCGCGCGATTGAGGGGCTGCGCAGCCTGAGCCTGACAACCAACGGCGTTCTGTTGAAGCAGCAGGCCGGAGCGCTCGCCGAGGCGGGGCTAACACGCATTAACGTCAGCCTCGATTCGTTGAATCGCGAGAAGTTCGCGCAATTGACGCGGCGCGACCAGATTGACCGCGTTCTGGAGGGCCTGGCAGAACTGGAGAAATACCCATCCATCCATCCGATCAAGATCAATGCCGTCGCCATGCGCGGCTACACCGAGGAAGAAGTGCTGGATTTCGCTCGCCTGGCGCGGCGCAAAGCCTACGTCGTGCGCTGGATCGAGTTCATGCCGCTCGATGCGGACCAGATCTGGCGCAAGGAGGATATCCTGACCGGCGCAGAGATCAAGGCGATTATCGAAGCCGAGTATGGGCCGCTGGTGCCGATCACGAGTGGCGATCCTTCCGAGACGGCGCGCCGTTATACCTTCAGCGACGGCATAGGCGAGGTTGGCTTCATCAATCCTGTGAGCGAACCCTTCTGCGCCAGTTGTGACCGTATCCGCCTCACCGCCGATGGACAATTGCGCACCTGCCTCTTCGCCACCGAAGAAACGGACCTTCGCTCAGTCGTGCGCTCGACGGACGATGACGAGATCCTTGCACGGACCATCCGCCAGGCTGTATGGCATAAGGAACTCAAACACTACATCGGTGACAAACGCTTCAAACGGGCCAACCGCAGCATGTCGATGATCGGCGGCTAATCCCCAAACTCTCGCCCACTACTCGCGCGACTGCGTCGCGCAATAAATGGAGAGTGTGGAGTGGAAAAAGGCGCGAAGCGCCTTTTTCCACTCCACACTCTCCAGAAGGCGAGCACCGCCGCCGCAAGCAAGTGATGGGATAGAGAAGCCGCACGGGGGGAGATAGCGCAGTGTGGGAAATGCATTGCGCGCAGTGATACTTAAAGGGCAAGCACCGCAGGCGCGAGCAGGTCGGCGTATCGGAAATCAGAAACTCTCTTACAACTAAAGTGCAAACGGTAGCCACAGGTTCAGTTACTAAAAAACAGACCGTTCGTTGTTATAGTTAAATAGATAATATATATGCAGTCCAAGCTATACTCGCATCATGTATGCGGCAAGGACTGGATACAACTCAGGTCACAAGTTGAAGCAATAGGACCAGAAAGAGGACTCTGTGGTAAACGAAGAAGCGGAATTGCTCACAGTTCGTGAAGTGGCAAAACAACTACGTGTAGATGACACTACTGTTAGAAGATGGATCAAAAACGGCGTCCTGGATGCGATCACGCTGCCCCATCATGGGCTACGCCAGGCTTACCGGATCCGTCGCTCTACGTTAGAGGCTTTGCTGGCCCCACCAGGTCAACCTGTCAAATCGTAATCAGACCTGGCATACCAATCACAAGCCGGAGCACAGGGTATTTGTCGAGCACAGCTACCCTGCGCTCCGGCTTGTGATTACTCTATCATAGAATCGGCATTTGACGCCCCCCGATTGCATATGGTATGGTTAGGCGTAATGGCTGTGTGTTCTTTATCTTCATAACCTGCTGTACTTCACATTGTAGCGCTTTTCTTCTTTCATACGCTGCAATAGCGGTTTCGCGCCTCCACTACGTGCAGCGTAACGCTCCGGCGTAATAGTATTTAGTTTACTCTCGGCGCGTACTTCAATGAAGAAGGAGGCATTGCACATGCTTCACAATAGCCGCCTCATCAACAAAGCCTGGCTTCCCCCTCTCGTCGCGCTGATCCTCTTGCTCGCCGCCTGTGGTGGTGGCAGCAGCGCGCCCACAACAACACAACCGGGCGCGGCCAAAGCTCCGGCTAGCCAGCAGACGTTGATCTGGCCCATTCCAGGGGTGACGGACATCGCCACACTTGATCCGGCGCTTGCCGAAGATGTGTACTCCGGTCAGGCCATCAGCATGCTCTTCAATGGTCTCGTCACGTATAATGACAAAACGCAACTCGTCCCCGACCTGGCGCAGTCGTACTCATTGAGTCCCGATGGGCTGACCTGGACCTTCCACCTGCGGCCAAACCTCAAGTTCAGCGATGGCACCCCCCTGACCTCGGCTGATGCGGCCTACAGCATTGACCGCTCGTTGCAGCCAGCCACCAAGTCCGGTTTTGCCCTCACGGAACTGGGGGCCATCAAGGATTCTGATAAGCTGAATGCAGGCAAGATCAAGACTCTCATCGGCGATAGCCTGCTGACCCCCGATCCCCAGACGTTCGTCATCGTGACCAGCAAGCGCGCTGCCTATTTACTGGATTCGCTCAATGCCTCCCCGGCCAACATACTTGAAAAGAGCCTGGTCTCGAAGTATGGGCTGGATTTTACCAAACACCTGATCGGCGGCGGTGGTGGTGCCGGCCCCTGGATCCTGCACCAGTACATTCACAGTCGCTATCTCGAGTTCGTGCCCAATCCTAACTACTACGGGCCGAAACCGCAGTTAAAGAAGGTGGTAATGCCTATCTACGCCAAGCAGGACACCACCTACAAAGATTACCAGGTGAACCGCGTGGATTTCTCTTTCGTGCCAACCGCCGAACTCGCGGGAGCGAAGGCGCTGCCAAAGGGGCAGTTCCGCGAGGACCCGGCACTGAACGAGGAGTTCTTCACTATGAACTACCTGGTCAAGCCCTTCGATAATATCAAGGTGCGCCAGGCATTCGCGCTCGCTCTCAATAAGGATCGCATCGCCCAGTTTATCTACAAAGGCTCGGTCATCCCCACCAACCATATCATTCCGCAGGGGGCAGCGGGTTACAATCCTGATCTGACCGGCCCCGCCGGCGTGAAGAGTACGGCAGGCGATCCGGCGCTGGCAAAGAAACTGCTCCAGGAAGGTTTGCAGGAAGAGGGGCTGACCATTGCCTCGCTGCCGCCAATCAGCTTCGAGGTCTCATCCGGCGGCCAGCAAGACCTGCGCAACACATGGGCAGCGGCGCAGCAGATGTGGCAGAGCGCACTGGGCATTCCCGTCAAGATCAACGACACCGATTTCAATAAGCTGGTCAAAGACATCACCGGCTCGGTTGGCAACGGCAACGTGATGGCCCTGGGCGTTGGCTGGAACGGCTCTCCCGATCCCTACGACTGGATGACGATGCAGTTTGCCGCCGGTTCAGGTGTCAATCTCTCGAACTACGGCCAGAACCACGCAAGCGATGCTGCGCAGCAGCAGCAGACGCAGCAATTGCTCTCCCAGGCCGATTCTAATGTTTCGAATCGCGCGCAGCGTTTGCAGCAGTATGCGCAGGCCGAGCAGCAAATCGTCAACGATGTGGGCTGGATCACCATCTACCAGGTAAAGACGATCTACGTGGTCAAGCCGTGTGTGCAAGGCTGGCCCCATAACGCTTTCGGCCAGTTCTCTATGACACAGGCCGATTGGGGCAACATTTACATCTCGACGCAGACGCCGTGTTCGATCACTAACGCCTATCCATAATGGATAAAAATCGGGTGAGCAGTAACGGAAGCGGGAGGGCGGCCGCCCTCCCGCTTCCGTTACTGCTCACCCGATTTTATGAAGATCGTTTTACAAAGGCGTGGTCATGATTGTGTCGTAAAACATCAGCTCGAACTCGTGGCTCAGGCGTACCGCGCGGGTGATGCGGCTCCGTTCATCGGGCGTATCGTAGCGCTCCAGCAGCGCCACATCGACCGGGCTGACATGTGTCTTGAGGTCATCGTGCGCCGTGAAAAATGTAACCTGCTCTTTGCTCAAACCGTAGTGCTGCATCAGGGCCGGTCCAACGCGAGCGCAGATCTGGATGAAAATATCCTCGCTCGCGCTCACCGCCGCCAGCCTCTCGCCTGGCGAGCCATAAGCAAGCATCCAGTAAAAGAAGGTAGTCAGCGCCATGCAGCCTGCTAGCGGCTCCACGGCATCAAAATCGGCCCGGGACAGCCCCACAGCCTCACCAAAGCGCAGCAGCAGGCGGTATCCCCCCACTTTGGGCGTCAGTTTAGCAATCAGCAACTCCTGCACGTCGAGATCAGATGCCCCGGCGATTGCCAGGGCATCGAGCCGGTACGCCTGGCGCACCAGCCACCAGTCTTGCAGCGCGAAGAGGCGCAACCGCTCTACCGGCAGCGTGCCATCCTCGATCCGCTGCCAGAGGGCATGGTACAAGAGGCGCTGGCGCAGCGGCCCCATATCTTCGGTCAGGATGTTATCGGCGAAACTCATATCTTGCGCGCTCCTTTCGCTCAAGCGGGCCGGCTTGCTCGCTACGCGTGCAGCGCCCTTACGCCGGACGGCTGATGATCGGCCTCAATGCCGGATAGAGCATCCTGTATCGCTCGTAGGCATGAGCATAGGCCGCCGCCGGTCTGGCGTCCGGCTCGGTACGCTCTACCACGCGTACCGTCTGCCTGCATGCCTCCTGCACCGAAGCATAGACGCCACTGGCGACACCCGCCAGCAGCGCCGCCCCAAAGGCCGGCCCCTCGGTGGCATTGGTCAGCACCAGTTCGACGCCAAGCACATCGGCAATGATCTGGCGCCAGAGGGGACTTTTCGCCCCGCCGCCGGTGGCGCGCATCTGGTCGAGCTGTAGCCCCTGCTCGCGGATAATCGCGAAGCAATCTTTGAGGCTGAAGGCGACGCCCTCCATCACAGAGCGCACAAGATAGCGCCGGTCATGGCTGGCGGTCAGGCCGATCCAGCCGCCGCGCGCGTAAGCATCGAGGTGCGGGGTGCGCTCTCCTTGCAGGTAGGGCAGGAAGATCAGGCCATCGCAGCCCGGCGGGACGCTCTCCGCCTCCTTCGCGAGATAGTCATAGGCATCGATGCCCGTCCAGCGTTCCAGCGCGCGCTCCGGCAGGCCGATGTTGTCGCGCACCCAGCGCAGCGAGAGTCCGGCGCCCTGCGTCACGCCCATGAGATACCAGGCGTTGGGAACGGCGTGATTGAAGGTGTGCACGCGCGGCACTGGCCCCGACGTATCGACGCGGGGCGTATCCGCGTAGGCGAGCACGATGCCGCTGGTGCCAACAGAGACGAGGGCCAGGCCGGGCGAGACGATGCCGTTGCCTACAGCACCGCAGGCATTATCGGCTCCTCCTCCCGCGACTGGCGTGCCGGCTGCCAGGCCCGTCATCTCCGCAACTTCCGGTGTAATCGAGCCGCTCGCGGCGTCGGCAGGAACCACGGGCGGCAGCAGCGCGGGATCGATGTCGAGGGCCTGCAAGACCTCCTGTGACCATCTGCCATGCCGTACATCGAACAGACAGGTCCCGGCGGCGTCCGAGATCTCCATTGCCGCGACGCCGGTGAGCAGAAAGCGAATGTAATCTTTGGGCAGGAGCATGAGCCGCGCCTGCGCGTATATTTGCGGCTCGTTATCGCGTATCCACAGCAACTTTGGCGCGGAGAAGCCGGTCAGCGCAGGATTACTGACATACTCGATAAGCTTGCTCGCGCCGACCTTCTCGGTGATCCAGCGGCATTGTGCGTCGCTGCGCTGGTCGGCCCAGATGATACAGGGACGCAGAACGCGATTCTCGCTATCCAGCAGCACAACACCGTGCATCTGGCCGGAGAGGCCCACCCCGCGCACATCAGAAGCGTGCACGCCGAGGCCAGCCGCCGTCATCAGGCACGCGCGAATGGCCGCCGTGGTCGCCTGCCACCAGTCGGCGGGATTCTGCTCCGCCCAGCCGGGCTGAGGATGAAAGAGAGGATAATCGACGAAGGCATCAGCCAGGACACGCCCATCGTCAGCCGCGAAGAGAGCAGCCTTGACGCCCGTCGTGCCGAGATCGATGCCGAGCAGTGTCTGCATCATATCCGCTCCTTAATGCCGGTGACGCGCTATGATCCGGTCAGTATAGGCTTTGTCCAGTCCCAGCACTTCATAGACGATGCGATAGCCCTCGACAGCATCCGCGCGCGCCAGAGCTTCTTTCAGCGCCGCGCGATCAATCTTGTGCGCCAGATCCCAGATGAAATCCCACTGGATGACGGAGCGCCGCACCGCCGCTACCTGGTCCTCGGTATAAGGATACAGGTCAAAGCCGACGCGCTCGCCATTGGAGCCATAACCCACATCCTGCAAGACCATCGCCAGTTCGAGCGTCTGCATGAAGAAAGAGGCGCCAGCCATGTTATCATCATCGAATGTACCCCAGCCGGAGTTGCCATGCTGATGACCAAGTTTCCCTTCGGAATGGAGCAGCGCGGCGTATTCGGCCAGGTTCTCGCCGTTCATAATGAGGTGCTGCCAGTCCATGTTGACCTTCAAGCGCGAGGTGTCCACGCCCAGGCGGCGCACGCGGTCAATAACGTAGAGGCAGGCGGCGATGTTGCGCATCAGAATGTTCATCGCCGGCTCGCTGTTCTTGTGCTCCAGGAAGACGGTCACGCCCTTAGAGGCCGCGTGCGCCACGACTTCGCCCACCCCTTCGATGAACTGGTTCCAGGTGTAAATATAGTCGCGCTGGAAGTTATAGTTGTAGCCCTCGGCGCCGGGCCAGATGATGAAATGCGCGCCCAACGCGGCGGCAAGGTCCACGCCGCGCTTGAGCGTGTCGATGCCCTGGCGGCGCAGCGCTTTGTCAGGATTGATGAAGGCCCCCAGTTTATAGGTCGGATCGGGATGCAGGCCGGCGGCAATACAATAAATATCCATCGGCCCCAGCGCGGCCTTGATACCATCTACGATATTCTCATTGATCTCGCCCGGATAATGATACTCCAGGCCATCAACCAGGTCGGCCAGCCCATCGACGACGCGGCGGGTCTTCGTTACCATGTCTTCGTTCGCGACTTCGGGGTGATAGCCAGGCGGTACAAAGCGCGTAACGTTGGGGCCAAAGGCCCAGATGCCCAGGCTGTTCTTAATGCGAGTGTTATCCACGGTTCCTCCTTCAGCGATTCTTCGCTTATTCAGCTAGCGATAACGTTACCGGATCCTTTATCACCAGACCATTTAGCATTGTACGTCAAAATTCCTGCCTATGGGAAGTAGATTAGCACTATTCCTTTTGCGCTTCTGGCTTGCTCGCACCTGCGGCGCTCGCCAGATATAGATTGTTTTGTGGGGAAAGGCGCGAAGCGCCTTTCCCCACAAAACAATCTATGTCTATTGTGCGACGGTGCGGCGCGCGTGCCGGTGTGATAGATATCCTTTGTGCGACGGCGCGGCGCGCGTGCCGGTGTGATAGATATCCTTTGTGCGACGGCGCGGCGCGCGTGCCGGTGTGATAGATATCCTTTGCGCGGTGTCGCGGCACGAATAGCCGGAGTGAACAGGAGCGCCAGGCAGCAGATCAAGCTAAAGTGGCAGGCTATTTAAAAGTGGCTCTGACTGACTGTTGTTGCCCTATGCATCGCCATTGTAAAATACTATTCAGATAGCAGGAACCCCACATCTCATCATGCGATCCGAACGTTCTGGCACGGATGTCAGAGCAGAAATGGCTGCTTGCTTTCATAGCGGAAAGGACAGGAGATGAGCGATACCACCGTTCCTATCAAAGAGTTCCGGCTCGAACTCAGCGACCTCACCTTCACGGGCCACGACCTTGTACGCCCCGAATCGGTCCTCGCGCAGCCCGACGGCACGCTGTGGATCTCCGATGGCCGGGGCGGCGTCACACGTATTGATCCGAACGGAGAGCAGCAATTTCTGGGCGGCCTGGGCGGGGAACCAAACGGCCTGGCAATGGCCGATGATGGCTCACTGCTCGTAGCCAACATGGCCGGTTCGCTCCAGAGAGTTCATCCAGACGGGCATACCGAAGAAGTGCTTACCGGGATCGACGGCGAAAAATTCAGTTGCGTGAACTTCGTTTTCATCGATAGCAGGCAGCGGCTCTGGCTCTCGATTTCGACACGCGATCCCGTCTGGTGGAACGCGGTAGCCAGTCCCCGGCCCGATGGATACGTTGTGCTGCTCGATGATAAGGGAGCGCGCATTGTAGCCGACGGCATTTATTTCACGAATGAGGCACGCCTTGACGCAAAGGAAGAGTATCTCTATGTCGCGGAGACGATGCAGAGCCGCATCCTGCGTTATCGCGTTCAACCCGATGGCAGCCTGAGCGACAGAGAAGTTTTCGGACCGGATGGACTCGGCCCGGGTGCCTACGTTGATGGCTTTACCTTCGATGCCGGGGGCAATATCTGGGTGACGACGGTTGCGCGCAATGGTGTCGGGATTATCACCCCGGACGGCGACTATCATGTCGTCTTCGAGGATGCCAACGAAGCGCACCTGAGAATCCTTGCCGAGAAGCTGGCTCAGGGCACCGGTCATCCCGCCGACCTGGCGGCTGCGGCGGGCAAGACGCTGCAACTGGTTACGAGCGTGACCTTTGCCGGCCCGGATCTGCGCACCGTCTATATCGGTTCGCTCGGCATGAATACGCTGCCAACCTTCCGCTCACCGGTCCCCGGCCTGCCCATGCACCATTGGAAATAAAAACATATGAGCATTCGCGCGGCTCCGCCACGCAAGGAATATATTATGTTGTTGTACAAAAATGCGCTTCGCGCATTTTTGTACAACAACATAATATATGAGTCGAGCACCGCAGGCGCTTATATACGCGGCAGCGGGCGATACGGGCCGTCGATATGCTCGAAGCGCGGGCGATAGCGCAGCGAGTGATAATCTTCGGGGTTAACGCGCCGTGGCGGGAAGGTCTTATCGGGGATATCCGTTGCGATGAAGGTCCCATCGCGGTAGGCGGCCATCACTCCGTGTGTCCCCTTCTCGATCATGCTGACTACCAGATTAGCGTAGAAGATCGCCATGTGCTTATCATAGACCTCCGGCTCGCCGCTGCGCAGGAAGTAGGTCAGATCGATAGGCAGAAAACGTATGCCGGGCAGGCGCGCGGAAAGCTGGTCAGCCAGGTATTCGGCTACGTTGACCTTCTTGCGGTGTCCATAGGCATCGGCGGGACCTTCCTCCGGCACGGGCATGCCCAGATTCGCCCCCTCGGAGAGCACAACGGTTGAATAGTTCTCCGGGTTCTTGCGATCCTGGGCGATCAGGTCGGCAAGGCGATCTATATTGACGGCTACCTCCGGGATCAGCAGGCGATCCGTCCAGGTGACAATCGCCGTTTCCAGCGCTGTGAAGCCGGCATCGCGGCCAAACATACGGAACAGGACGGTTTCACTATGCGATCCGGCGGTGGAGCGAATGCGCGATATGAACTCCGCCGCGCGGTTGATTGCCGTCTGGAAGCCGATGCAGTACTCGGTGCCGGGTACGTCGTTGTCCATCGTTTTAGGAATTCCCCAGACCGGTACGCCTCTCGCCGCCAGCGCCGCGCCGTAGCTTAACGTGTCGTCTCCGCCGATGACGACAAGGCCGTCCAGCCCCAGATAACTGATATTGGCGAGCACTTCATCGGTGAGGTCAACCCTGTCGTCGGGCGCACGACCAGCCCCATGAACTGCCAGGTGCGGCGGGAGTTCGCTGACTTTGACGTTGGCAGGATTGGTGCGTGAAGATTGCAGGACGGTGCCGCCCTGCCGGTCAATGGTGCGCGTATTGAGGCGATTCAGGGGCATCCAGATGCCCTCCTGCCAGGTAGCAGGTTCCTCCTGGCGGAAGATGAGGGAATCGCGGTCACGGCTCCTGTCGATAAAGGTGATGCCCGCCCATCCTGAGCGCAGGCCGATAATATGGATGCCTATCGGCTCCGCTCGATAGGCCAGAGCTTTGATCGCGGCGTTGAGTCCCGGAACGTCGCCGCCTCCGGTCAGTACGCCGACGGTACGAATTGAATTTGATGTATGTCCAGGCATAAAATAATACCTCTTTCACTTTTATGCACGCCGCCTGCGGCGGCGCATGAGAAGAGAGCAAACGGGGCACATCCCCGCGCCCCTGGCAACAGGGCTGCCGCCCCCTGCATTCCTGCTCCAGCGCGAATAGAGAGCAAACGGGGCACATCCCCGCGCCCCTGGCAACAGGGTCGTCGTTCCCCTGCTTTTACGCTTGTTCGGTTTTGAAGGCTTCGACCTGATCGTGCGGGAAATCCGTCATGCGATCAGGGCGCAGGCCATCCAGCCCGGGGGCAGGACGACCAGCGATAAGGTCCGCGACGCAGCGACCAACGGCGGGCGAGAGCGCGAAGCCATGACCGGAGAAGCCCAGCGCGAGCGTCAACCCATCCAGGCCGGCAACGGCTCCGATGAATGGGATCCCGTCGAAGCTCTCGGCCTCCAGGCCACACCAGGAGCGAGCTACATGCTGGCGGCTCACTACCGGCAACAGTTCGCATGCGGTGGCCCAGTTTCCCCGGATGCTATCGGGGCGCAGCGTGTAAGAGCGCCGGTCAGGGGTAGGATCGCCCGGCCATCCGCCGCCGAGCAGGAATTCGCCGCCAGCGAGCTGCTTGAGCGAGAGCGAACGGCCAACGGCGCTGAGTACGGGCCGCAGTGTATCGGGGGGAGCCGCATCCGAGAGAATCATCTGGAGCGCGCGGGTGCGGATCGGCAAACGCAGACCGACGGAGGCTGCCAGTTCATCGCTCCAGGCGCCAGCGGCAAGCACGACATGTCCGGTCCGCACCTCGCCGCGCGCGGTTCGCGCGCCTACGATGCGTGCGCCCTGCCTGAGCAGAGCCAGCGCACGCGTCTCATTCCAGTAGACGGCGCCGTGTCGCTGAGCCGCAGCGGCAAAGGCGCGCGTGGTGAGTGCAGGATCGGCCTGCCCATCACGCGGGCTATAGCTTCCAGCCACGACGCGATCATTCAGGCCCGGCACCAGCGCGCGGGCTTCCTGGCGATCAACCAGGCGCACATCGCTAAAGCCATGCTCATGCTGCTGCTCTACAAAAGCCGCGAGTTGTTCCGCTTCTTCATCGCTTTCCGCAAGTAAGAGGTTGCCGCCCTGTCGATACTGAAGATCGGCCTCCAGTTCCTCTTCCAGTGTTTGCCAGCGCTCAATAGCCTCAATCGCCAGCCGCGCCTCCGCCGCGTGTCGTCCCTGCCTGCGCACTCCCCCGGCGCTGGCCCAGGATGCTGCCGGCGTGACGGCGGGCGCGGCCTGCTCCACGACGAGCACGCGCTGCCCCTGCCGCGCTATATGATAGGCGATGGCGCTGCCCATCACGCCCGCGCCGATTATCAGCACATCGCTATGTAGTTCGTTCATCGTCTCCCGTTCCCTGGTGACTCATCGCCGTGGTCACTTTTGTCCGTTTATTACAGGTGCGAGAATAGCACGAAGCCTGCATGTTGACAAGGGGATTGCTCGGAAGCTCATAAATAGAGCGTGATATATTCGCAATATTTATCTCTTCCCTAATTAAGATGTTCCTATCGCCGTCCAGAGGCGATGTAATAGGCGTACTCGGTCCGGTTGTGCTCCCACTCCTGGGGCAAAGCATAGATTACCTCGTCAAACTGCTCTGTCGTTATCCCCAACTGCTCGCAGAGCATCCCTCGCACACCGCGCCAGCCATTTTGCATATTCAGTGCCAGCATCTTGCCGAGTCGCCCTCCCCACTGCCCCACCGGAACATACAGGATACGCTTCTCTACATCCTTTGCCCCGGCATCCCTTAACCATCTGTCAAGATAGGCAACGCTTGCCGTCTCGATCCCGCGCAGTCTGCCCACCTGATCCCACCACTCCACATAGCGCATCGTCGCCGGTCCGGCTCGCTTAAAACCGAAGCCACATTCGACCAGTTCGATCCAGCCTCCCGGCTTTGTCACTCTCATCAATTCAGAGACTGCTCCGGGCCAGCTCCGCGTAGGAATTGCCGCCACCAGCAGCCGCATGTGAGTAAAGTCGAAGGTACCACCCACAAAGGGCAAGCCCCGCAGCAGATCCGCCTGCATAAATTGGCAGTTGGCCGGGGGAGCAATGGTACGGGACAGGGAGGGATCCAGATCGACACCAATAATGTTCACCTGTTTGAACTCACCGGCGATTTCTCGACACCATACACCTGTGCCACAGCCAACATCCAGGATTGTTTCGACGCGGATTCTGTCCAGAGGCACAATATAGTTGCCACCCAGAACTGCTTTTAAAAAGAAGTGCTGAAAGTTGAGGCGGTCTGTCTCCTGTTCATCCTTTGGCAGCAAATAGGGATAATTGACCGGATACTTGCGCCCATCCAGCTCATAATAGATGGGTGAGGGGGTGATACTCGGCTTCCAGGAGGAGGCCAGCGAGGATGGGCGCTGGCGCAGTTTGCGCCTGAATAAAAATAATGGATACATCCTAGACTTCCCTTTCTCTCTCTTCCACGTTTTCGCTCAGCAGGAGGTCAGCAGGCCCGATGGAGATAGCCCCGGTCACGACGTAGGGAATCATGCCCCCTTTGCCGTGCAGATCGATTTTCCACCGCTGGCCGAAGAGGTCATAGGAAATCGAGATCTGGTGGCGCGTAAACCAATCGTAACAGTAACTGAAGAGTTGGTCGGCCAGTTGCCTGACTTCCTCGCTCTGTGCCCGCATGTAGACACTTCTCGCCGTGTTCAACAAGGTCAGCATCTGTTGTCTATCGCTTTCTAGCGGCACGACCACCAGCCGGGTCAGATCTTGCTCCTCGCTCATCGCCACCCATACCCTTCCGCAGCCAGTTCGATCCGGCGGGCCTGTCCATAGCCCTCATAGACCTGAAAGGCGCTCCTGACCGCCTGCCAGGCTTGCTCATCGCCACACCAGAACCGCCCATAATGGAGGATCGCCCCACCGAAGGCGATCAGTTCGCTCACCGTCGATTCGATGGGCAGCAGTTCTTCCCCCTGCACCTCTCGCTCCAGCAGGGGCCAGTAGCGCTGGCGAAAGGCGTACAAGAGCGTGAGCAGACTGGCGTATTCCTCTGGCAGTCGTGAGACAGAAAGAATGTGCAAATATCCCTTTATCACCTCATCGATAGCCGTCAGTTCGGCGGGCCGAACATAAAGCATTCTTACGTCCATTCGTCCGCTTGCCTGCTCAGCAGTCTGCATATTCTACCTCCTCACCTTCAAAACTCGTTTCACTACTTCGATCTGCTGCAAGAGCAGCACGATTTCACTCACCAGCACACAAGAAACTCCCTTTTTGCAATCAAGAAGCTTATAGTAACGACTTGCTTTGATAGATTTAAGTGTTCTTACTACCTCAAGCATAGCATGGGAAAGATATGTAGATAGCTCATGTTTTCATAGCTCAAGTAAAAACTTGATTATTTTTTTCTTACCTGAGTAGACAATAGAAGTCCTTAGCATTATACTCGGCATATAGGTGCTCCCGTATCCATGCAGGCATGCAGTTCGTAAGGAGGAGATGATACAATGTCTGAGAAGTTCTATTGGGGTGAGGGTGGTCAATATGGTCCTTATTCAGCACAGGAAGACGGATGGCCTAACGCCGGTGAAGTGATGCGTGATTACCGGGAAAGGGCGGCCATGAAACCTGAAGACTTTGCCACCTTGTACAGTCAAGGACTAACAAAGCCAGGCTTAACAAACAAAAAGGGTAAGCGACAAGGCAAAGTCACCGGGACATGGATACTGAATATGGAAAAGCAAAACACGGTGCCGACTGATATCAAACGCCGCCGCCTCATTGCAGAGATCCTCCATATTCCGCCTCAGCTTCTCGGTCTTGCCTCACTCGCATCCGTGGTCATGCAGCCGCAAAAGGAGACAGACATGATACCAACGGGAGTGAGCACGAGCATTTTACATAGAGTCTCGACAGATATTGCCAACTATGAGAAAAACATCCGCGTAGCCCTGCACATTCACCGCACCAGTAGCGCACAAGGGTTATTAAAGGATGTAGACGCCGATATTAAGAGTCTGGAAAGTCTGGCACGACAGGCAAAGGGTGATCTTCTCTATCAGGCGAGAGAACTACTGTTAAGTAATCACCTGCTTGCAACAAGGATCGTCAAGGATCAAAGGCAACATGCCCTGGCTTTTAGGTATGCTAACCATGCAGTACGTGTCGCGAAAAGCATGGAGGATGGTGAATTGATTGCTACGGCCCGCTATATGCGCGGATGCGTCAAAGCGGAATGGGGACGGCGCGGCACTGTCAAGCAAGGAGTGTTCGAACTCGATAAAGCTAAGATGCAGGATGCTGTTCGCGATTTTCAGGCCGTCCTGACTTATGCTGATACAAACGGGCATATCCATCCTCAATTAGAAGGATTTACCAGGCTCCAACTCAGCAGAGCCTTAGGCATGCTCCGATCCAGCGATCATGACCGAAGGATAACACAAGCGCTCACGCTGGCAGATGAGGCGGCAGACGTAGTAGGACTTGAGCCAATCGATGACTTCTATGTGCGAGCACTGGTCACTGGAACATTGACCGGTTTGCACCTGGGTGGCTATCATCTCGGCAGAGCTGAAACATTTAATGCGGTGGGGATGCCGGGTAAAGCCCTCCGAGAGCTAAATCAAGTCAAGAAGCTGACGGAGAAAACGTACCGAGGCGATGAAACGCGCTATCAAGCCTGGTTCGATATTCTGATGGCCGAAGCTTTGATAGGACTCAGGCAATATGATGAAGCCACTGATAAGGTGAGAGGAGCTTTGATTATCTTTCACAATATTGATTCATTGCGCAATATGGCTACAGTGAAAGATATCCATAGCCGATTGGTAGCCAGTCCATATGGAGCCTCAATAGACGTGCAAGAGCTAGGTGATATGCTCAAAGAATGGTATGAGTAGATATAAGGAAATTACAGCGTGACAGAGAAATTTCATCTTACGGGCGCTCAGGCCATCGTCGCCACACTGCGTGCCTACGGCGTCGACACGATCTTCGGCATTCCCGGCGTGCATACGCTCCCGCTCTATGATGTCATACGCGGCGAACCAGGGCTGCGCCACATCCTCGCGCGACATGAGCAGGGGGCTGGCTTCATGGCCGAGGGGTACGCGCGCGTATCCGGGCGCCCCGGAGTCGTTTGCACGATCACCGGGCCGGGCGTGACCAACGTGGCTACGCCCGTCGCCAGCGCCTACGCCGATTCTATTCCACTCTTCGTCATCAGCAGCGGGCTGCCCCGGGCCTCGAAAGGGCGCGCGCGCGGCGAACTGCACGAACTCAAGGATCAGCCCGGCGTGATGGAGGCGCTGGCGGGCTGGACGCGCGTCGTCGAGTACGTCGAAGAGATCCCGGAAGCTATCCGCGACGCGTGGCGCATCATGCGTTCGGGACGCCCGCGCGGAGCATACCTGCAAGTCCCGCTCGATCTGCTGGCCGAAAGCACAGAGGTAGAGATACCCGCACTGCCAGAGGCGGAGCCGCCGCATCCCCCGGCAGCAGCAATTGATGACGCCGCGCGTCTCCTGCATGAAGCGCGCCGCCCGCTAATCATTGCCGGGGCAGGCGTCACCTTCGCTGAGGCAAACGCATTGTTAGCCGAGCTGGCCGAACTGCTCCAGGCCCCGGTCCTGCTCGGCAGCAAGAGCCACGACGTACTTCCTACGGACAATCCTCTCGTCATTGCCTGCGGAGGCCATATCCCCTCGGAACTGCGCGCGCTGATAGCGCGGTGCGATGCGACGCTGGTGGTAGGCAGCAAGCTGGGAGCGGAGCGTACCGGCGACGAGCATCTTGCGCTGCCCACGCCGCTGATCCACGTCGACATCGATCCCGCCGAAATCGCGCGCACCTATCCAGCCAGCGTTGGCATCGTCTCCGATGCACGCCTCGCGCTCTCGGCCCTGCTCAAAGCCTTACGCGACCTTTCGCATGCTGCTGAGCATCGATCCGCTGTGATAGAAGAGGTAGCGCAGGTCAACGTGGCCCTGAGCAATCGCACGCGCCGCGTCTTCGGCGAGAGTATCGCACTGCTCGACGCCGTGCGCGAGGGTCTGCCGCGCAATGGCATCGTCGTCGCGGATATGACGATGCTCGGCTATGCCAGCGAGCAGTATTTCCCGATCTACGAGCCGCGCACCTACATTCATCCCTCCGAACTGTGTACCATCGGCTGCGGCCTGCCCCTGGCGCTCGGCGCAAAAGTGGCTGCGCCAGAGCGTCCCGTCGTGGCGCTATGCGGCGATGGCGGCTTCCTGCTCAACACGGGCGAGCTGGCAACGGCGGCCCAGGAGCGGATCCCCGTCGTGATCGTGCTCTTCAACGACTCGGCGTATACCGCCGTTAAAAGCAGCCAGCGCCGCCGCTTCAACGAGCGCTACATCGCCACCGACCTGCTCGCCCCCGATTACGTCGCGCTCGCTCAGGCTTTCCACCTCAACGCCATGCGCGCCGAGACGCCCTCAGCACTGCGCGACGCCATCCAGAGCGCCCTCGCGGCCACAGCCACTACGCTGATCGAGGTACCGCTGCCACCTTTCTCCTGAACATCATAATAAAAACACCAGCCCGACCATATGGTCGGGCTGGTGCAGGCCATCAAATTGTTTTATCTACATCGTCGCACCGAGAATCCACGGCGCGAACTCCTCTTCGCCGATGCCCTGCGCTTCGCTCTTGCTCTGCTTGCCACTGGCTACGGCGATCACCTCTTCCAGAATTCGCCGGCCCACCTCCTGCGCACTGACGCCGTTGAGCACGACGCCCGCGTCGATATCCATATCGTTGACCATGCTCTCATACATCGGACTGTTGGAGGCAACCTTGATCGAAGGGGCAGGTTTGAAGCCGAAGCAGGATCCGCGCCCGGTGGTGAAGACGATAATGTTCGCGCCTCCCGCGACCTGTCCCGTGACCGAAACGGGATCATAGCCCGGCGTGTCCATAATCACAAAGCCGCGCTCGGTGATCGGCTCGGCGTACCTGTAGACGGCATTCAACGGCGTCGAGCCGCCCTTGGCGATGGCGCCGAGCGACTTTTCGTAGATCGTCGTCAGGCCGCCGAGCTTGTTGCCGGGGGAGGGATTGTTATCCATCTCCATATCGTTGATTGCGGTATAGTGCTCCCACCAGCGCAGGCGCTCGACAAACTTCTCACCGATTTCACGGCTGCGCGCGCGCCGCAGCACAACATGCTCAGCGCCGTATATCTCGGGTGTCTCGCTCAATACAGCGGTGCCGCCCTGGCGCACAAGCTCATCCGCGCAATAGCCCAGCGCGGGATTTGCCGTCACGCCGCTCCAGCCGTCGCTGCCGCCGCACTGCAAGGCCAGGATGAGTTCCGAGATAGGGATTGGCTCGCGCCGCACATCGTTCACGCGCGGCAGCAGCCCGCCGATGATGCTCGCGCCCTCCTCGACGGTGCTGGCGACGCCGTGATTTTCCTGGATGGTCAAAAATAGCGGCTGCTTCCAGCGCTCTCTCCTGTTCAATTCCATCTCGCTGATGAGTTCCTGGATCTGGTTGCTTTCGCAGCCCAGGCCCACCAGCAGATAGGCGCCGACGTTGGGATGGAGCGCCATGCCGGCCAGAACACGCTGCAACTGCGCTACCGCCGCACCACCCTGGCGCATGCCGCAGCCGCTCTTATGCGTGAGGCCGATGACGCCATCGATATTGGGGTAATCGCGCAGGATCTCAGGCCCGAAGCGGCGCTGGATGTAGCGCACGGTGCTGGCCGAACAGTTGACGGTGCTGATGATAGCGATATAGTTGCGCGTGCCGGCCTTGCCATCGGGCCGCCTGTAGCCCATGAAGGTGCGCCGCTCGGCAGGAGGAACGAAATCTACGGGCCGCACATCCACGCCGTATTCGTAACGCTGCGCCAGTTCTCCCACCGCCAGGTTGTGGGTGTGAACGTGCGCGCCGGCCTGAATGGGCTGCGTGGCGAAGCCGATGATCGATCCGTAGCGCAGCACAGGCTGGCCCGGCGCGATGTCGTGCAGGGCCAGCTTATGGCCCGCCTGCACACGCTGCGCTACCTCCACGAGCCTGCCGCCGCCCACGACCTCATCGGGGAGCCGCAGGACGACGCCCCGGCTCAGCGGCACACGCGCGATGGCGACATCATCCTGTGGATGCAGCAGGACCGCGACCTCTTGCAGCGGCACCGGCTCTCCGCGCGCGGGAACGCCTCTGACGACGACATGCACTCTGGGAATCTGATGTTTTTGCGTATCCATAGTCCTCCGGGGGAACGCTGCCTTTTACCAGCGGCAGAAGAAAGCACTATCCAGGTTATTGACAATATCATACCATAAAGAAATCAGGGATAACGCCATATGCATGTTCTTGTGCACCCTCGGAGCACACGCAGCGTCAACACTTTGGCGAATCGCGCAGCGGTGAGCAGTCAGGAAATATTTATCACCGCTCGTCTGGTTCTTTTCAAAAGAGAGCTATAAGTGCGCTTACCTCTGGAGCCAATCGATCTCGATGGGTGTATAATATGAGCGTTCACTCAATCCAACA
>Ga0070739_10002494_pt1 | contig 24668 bp, 22 predicted proteins | sample Coa_R1_7_FD_66445 | JGI IMG/M metagenome (GOLD analysis project Ga0070739, IMG submission 66445) | Surface soil microbial communities from Centralia Pennsylvania, which are recovering from an underground coalmine fire - Coalmine... | ecosystem: Environmental > Terrestrial > Soil > Unclassified ...
GCCGCGCTACTCTGCCAGTAACTCCTCGATCTTCTCCTCAATGGTCTGCGCCGTCGGGTAGAAAGCCGATTCCTCCGGCTCGTTGTAGGGTGCGGCGGGTGCCTTCACAGCGGAGATGAAGGCCGGAGTGCCATCTAAATCGTAGAAACAGTGCTCGACAATCCACGAATGGACATGCCTGCCAAAGCTCGTTAGATCGGCCTCCTCCGTCACTACGATCACGCGATTTGCCTCCTTGACAGCAGCGGCGACGGCCTCCTCATCGAAAGGTGCCAGCGTGCGCAGATCGACGATCTCGATGGCCCCACCCTCCCGTCCTACGACGTTGGCAGCGGCAGTGCATGCCTCCAACACCATCGTACCCCAGGCGATAATCGCGATGCTGCTCGGCCCCTCGCCGATACGCAGCCGCCTGGCCTTCCCTATCGGCAGCGTATAGTAGCCATCGGGAACGTTCCAGTACTCCGCCATAGCGGCAATGAGCCTGCCATCCTTATCCTTCGGCGGCTCCGAGCGGTAGAGACGACCACGCTCCAGAAAGGCAACGGGCGATTGCGAGCGCGCCGCCTCCAGCAAAAGACCCTTGGCATCAAACGGCGTCGCGGGGCAGATGGTAATCATGCCGGGTATGCAGGTAAACCACTGCTCGCCGGCGTTGGAGTGCCCGAAGGCGCCACCGCCCGCACCACCGCTGGAAATGGGACCGCCGCCGCCGCTCCCCGATTTGGTACGGATGATAAGCGGCACCTTCCAGTCACCAAAGCTTTGATAGGAGATGCGCGCCGCCAGGCGAATCGTCTGCGCCGCCGACTGGTGATAATCAACGAATTGAATTTCCGCGCAGCGCGCCCTGCCATCTTTCATGCCGGCCCCGGCAACGATACCGATAATCAACTGCTCGTTAAGCGGACTGCTGATTGCCCGTCCGGGAAACTGCGTGACCAGCGAGGCAGTAGCACCGAATACGCCGCCCTTCGGGCTGCCAACATCCTCACCATAGACGAAGAAATCAGGATCGCGCTGCGCCAGTTCGACCAGCGCCTCGTTGATCGCGCTGAGCATCGTCACCATGCGCTTCTTGCCGCGCGGAATATTCTCGCGCCACTCCGGTACGTAGAGCACATGCTGCATCACACGATCCGGCGTCGGTTCTGGCTCTTGCAGCACCTCACGCTCGATTTGCTCCAGTTCGGCGCGCACCTCTTTGCGTATGCGCTCGATATCGTCTTCTTGCAACTGTCCCTGCTCGACGAGCCAGCGCCCGAAATTTTTCACGGGATCTTTGGTCGCCTTTGTTAGCTCGATTTCTTCTTTTTTGCGATAGGATCGAATATCGGTGCTGCTGGAATGTGGATCGAGCAGCCCCAGGCGCAGATGCATGAATGCTGGCCCCTGGCCGGAGCGGATATGCCCGGCGAGGCGGCGCGTCGCCTCGTAGGTTGCGATTACATTCGTTCCATCGACTTCCTCGGCATAGACGCCTCCGCCCCTGGCCCACTCCACAAGCGAGCCGGCCCATTGGATCTGCGAGGGTGCGGTGATGGCCCAGCCGTTATCTTCAATTATCATCAGGACAGGAAGTCGATGCACCGCCGATTGACGAAACAACACATGGAAATCGTTGGTTGCCGCGCCGCCGTCACCAGTGGTTGAGAGGATCAGTTCCGGCTCCTGATGCCACTTGAGCGAGAAGCCAATACCCCCGGCGAAAGGTGTCAGCCCGGCCACTTCACTAAAGCCGGGCAGGATACGATGGCGCCTACTGCTGTAATGGGAGGGCATATTACGACCGGAGCACATGGGACCAGTAACCCGTGAATAGGCTTCGCGCAGGGGACCATACTTATCGCCGGTGCGTTGCAGCCATGCCGCCAGGTCGCGGTAATATAACGCAAGCCAATCATTTTCATTGAGTGCGGCCACAACCGCCGCCATACTTTCATGGCCGGCGCAACCGATGTAGAAAGGAAATTTCCCCTGCGTTTTACGAGTCTTCAATAAATCGTTCATTACTCTCGCTGTTACCATAGTGCGGTACAGCGCGATGACATCTAGCGACTCTGCTAGACGACCAGCTTCCGTAACCTGGATATTGACTGTCATTCTGCTCTTGCCTCCATGAAAGTCTACGTTGACGTTCTGGGCCTCGATTGACATTCCGGGTTCCATGCGCACCTTTCTTCACATTACTCACCCATCATTGTGACGACTCCCCAACCATCAGGGAGGAGCTTCTCAGGGGACTTGCGACTCCTGAAGGCTCCGCCCAGGCCGAAGGACATTTATTGCCGCGTTGTGGTCGCGATCAAGCGAGCAACCACACGCATATGTGTGCCACCGCTTAGAAAGGTCCTTTTTGATGATTGTACCACACCCTGAGCAAATTTGAGAGGTAAGCCTGGGACTTATTGGGATGACATTGCGCCCGGCACTCGCAGCCTTGACGTGTGTCATTTCGATAAACATACTCCATACAGTGCGAGATGGGTCTAAAAGAAGAGACGCAGCATGTGGTGATTACTTCCCGTGTGTTGCTTCCATGACATAGCAGGGCGTATAATGATTGCGGCCATCGCGGCACCCCGCCTGTGCAGCGGTCATCTTTTTCAGGTGGGGAGAATTTTAAGCTATGTTTATGAAAAGTACGCGTAGATGACGAATTTTGTCCCATCTCCTACACGCATACGTGACCTCTACACACGCATGTTGCTCACGCGGATTGTCGATGAGTGCGCCTGGCAGCTACATAAAGAGGGCAAGATCGATTTTGTCGCCAGCAGCCGTGGTCACGAAGCTGCCCAGGTGGGAAGCGCCGTCTGCATCGAAGTAGGCACAGACTTTACCCTGCCATACTATCGCGATCTGGGGGTTGTGCTGACTATCGGCATGTCGCCGTATGAGGTTTTCCGCACGTACCTGCAAATGCATGCGGCTACGGTGCACAATGAGCAGGGGGATGGTGCACAATGCCGCCCGGCTCCGCTGCATTGGGGCTATCACAAGCACAACGCCATCAGCGAGGCGGCTCCGGTGGCGACGCAGATCCTGCATGCCGCTGGCATCGCTTTCGCCTGCAAACTGCGCAAAGCCTCCGCCGTGACAGTCGCTTACTGCGGTGATGGCGCTACCGCCGAGCCAGATTTCTTTGAGGGTATCTGCTTCGCGGCGCAGCACCAGCTTCCCGCCATCTTTATCTGTGAACAGGATTGCACGCATAGCCGCGTGGGTGCGGCATCGGCTTCCTCCTGCACCGGCGCTCTGGCGCTCCCGGCCGGTCTTACCCACCGGCGCATCGACGGAGCAAATATCGCAACCGTCTATACGGCAATGCGCTCTGCGATGCAGCATGCACGCGGTGGACACGGCCCTGTGCTTTTGGAGATGTACGTCACCCGCTCGACACCCGGCGCGGACGATCAGCGCTCCTCAGGCACACCGGGCGGCAGAGACCCGCTCTTATGTTGCCAGCGATTGCTGGAAGAGCAGGGTCTCTGGGATGATGCGTGGGCAGCGCAGATCCGCGCCCGCATCTCTGCTGAGGTTGAGCAGGCATTACAGGACGCTCTGCGCGATGCCCGGCCCAATCTATGAACTATATCAACAGGAGTTACTCTATGTCCACATTTCCCGGCGCCATTCTCTACGGCGGCGACTATAATCCCGAACAATGGCTTGAAGATATATGGCGCGATGATATGCGCCTGATGAAAGTGGCGAATGTGACAATGGTCACGATCAACGTCTTCTCCTGGGCATTGCTCGAACCGGCGCCGGACCACTACCAGTTTGACCAGTTGGATCGCGTCATGGATATGCTGGCCCAGCGAGGTATCGCCGCCGACCTTGCCACGGCCACCGCCTCACCGCCAACCTGGATGAGCCGGCTCTATCCCTCAATGCTCCCTGTGACGCGCGACGGCAAACGGATGAGCCACGGCTCGCGCCAGGGCTATTGCCCGAACAGTCCCGATTATCGCCGCAAAGCCGCCGCGCTGGTGCGGCACCTGGCCGAGCGCTACGCCAATCATCCGGCGCTCGCCATGTGGCACATAAATAACGAATATGGCTGCCACGTTTCACAATGCTACTGCGACAATTGCGCCGCCGCCTTCCGCACCTGGTTGCAGGAGCGCTACCACGCGCTCGATGCGCTCAACTTCGCCTGGGGCACCAGCTTCTGGAGCCAGCACTACTACGATTGGGAGGATATCCTGCCGCCGCGCATCACTCCTGCTCAGAACAATCCCGGCCAGGTCCTCGACTACTGGCGCTTCATGTCGGATTCTCTGCTGGCCTGCTATCTCATCGAAGCCGGCATCCTGCGCAGCGTGACGCCGCACATCCCCCTGACAACAAACTTCATGGCGGCCTTCAAGCCCGTCGATGGCTTTGCCTGGGCGCCACACATCGATATTATTTCTTTCGATATGTACCCATCCAACAGCGCTCCCGCCTGGGAGACAGCCTGCTCGCACGATCTGATGCGCTCACTCAAGGGAGGACGCCCGCACATTGTGATGGAGCAGGCGCCCAGCCAGGTGAACTGGATGCCGCAGAATCCGCAGAAGCGACCCGGACGCATGCGCCTCCACGTCATGCAGGGCATCGCGCACGGATCAGACGGGGAGATGTTCTTTCAGTGGCGCCAGTCGCGAGCAGGCGCGGAGATGTTCCACAGCGCGGTCATCCCTCACGACGGCAGCGATGAAGGGCGCGTCTTCCGCCAGGTCGTACAGGTCGGAGAAGAACTGAAACGGCTCTCACCCGCAGTGCTGGATTCGCGCATTACTGCCCGCGCTGCCCTCTTGATGGATTGGCAGAACTGGTGGGCCGTAGAGTACCAGCCGGGGCCGAGTAATCGCCTGCGCTACTGGCAGCAACTCCTGACCTGCTACCACGCGCTGCACCGGCAGAACATCGCTATCGATATCGTAGCTCCCGACAGCGACCTGAGCACCTATCGCCTGGTCGTAGCGCCGCTGCTCTATATGCTGCGCCCCGGCATCGCGCAAAACCTGGAACAGTTCGTGGCGAGCGGCGGGACGCTGCTCGTCACGTTCTTCAGTGGCATCGTGGATCAGCACAACCATGCGCAGGCGAACGGCTACCCCGGCGAACTGCGCAACCTGCTCGGCATCCATGTCGCGGAACTCGATCCCTGGACGCCGGAGATGAGCAACACCGTCATTGTGAAAGAAGGGCCGCTCGCCGGCAGCTACCCCTGCACATTGTGGGGCGAGGTGGTCAGGCTGGAGGGAGCGCGGGCGCTCGGCGTTTTCGCCGAAGATTATTATGCCGGCCAGCCAGCCCTGACGGTGAACCAGTTCGGCCAGGGCCGCGCCTACTATCTCGCCACGCAGGCCAGCGACGAACTGCTCGCCGGGCTGATGCAGCAGCTTTGCCGCGAGGCCGATATCGCGCCCATCCTGCGCGCTCCCGAAGGCGTGGAGGTGACGCAACGCGTGCGATCAGATGGCCGCTCGCTCTACTTCCTGCTCAACCACAGCGAGAGGGCCTTGAACGTGGCGCTGCCGTCCGGTGCGTTCACTTCGCTGCTCGATGGCAAGAACGTGACGGGTGAGGTGACAATCCCGCCCGTTGATGTGATGGTGCTGCTGGAGCTTCAGTAATTTGACAGAGGAAAAGCGGCGGTGCTATCCTCTTTAATGAGAGACCATTGATTTAATGAGGGACCATTGATGCTTACCCACACCTGAATAATCTAGTTGATCACTGGCTGGCACTCTCTTGCCAGCATGTCCGCTACCAGAACTCAACCGGATCTCCGCGCGTCAGTCTCCACTGATGCTTTTTCTCGTGCCCGCGCACCTCCTTTGTTGCTCGCTCCCCGGTGGTCAGTTATATCGGTTGAATATGTTCACAGGACAGCAAAGGAGAAGATAGTATCATGGCACAAATTAGAACAATGCGCGATAACGAGGCCGGGCGCGTGCGCGACCTGTGGTTGCAGATGTGCGCAGAAGCAGGAACGCCGCTCCCAGAGGCATCCGCGCGCCAGATCCTCACCAACCTCAAGCAGTATCCCGCCCACCAGAACGTCCGCTGCCTGGTAGTGGAAGAGCAGGGCAACCTCACTGGCTTTCTTACCTGCGCTCTGACCAGACATCCAATTGCTCCGGGGTTATCCGGTGAGATCGAAGAATTGTACGTGCAATCTGGCACACCACAGGAGCAAACGCTACTGGCAGAGCTTGTAAGGCAGGCGGTTGTCTACATGCAAGCTCAGGGAGCGAGAAGTATCCATACACACATTGGAATCGGGGAAGAGAGTCCAGAGGAGCCTGAACAAAGGGCTTTCTGGCAGTCACTTGGCTGGGTAAATGATATGACCATCTACTCAATCTACAGCGACGTTCCGGGCGACCCGGCCCTGCAACGCGTCTGGAATGAATACCGGGCGCAGCAGGGCAACGACCACTGAGCAATGTCCATTAGCATCGTTTCATTGTAGAAAATAATGAGACGGATGCAATAGTCATGGATCTGCTGGCTGAATAGCCAGCAGATCCTCATAATAACCCATGCTCCTGCATGATTTTCATCAAGTCCTCGTGGGTAAGGTAGCGGCCATGAGGTTCGGCGGCCATAAAGGGATCGCTAAATTGGGAAGCGAGAAGATCCTGGTCAAAGCTGTTGCTCGCGCGCTCGAAACCCTCAAAAAATGTTTTGATAGTGTTACTGACTTGATTCATAGGGATCATTATCTTTATTTATCGGAAGATCAGGGCATTAAATGTGTCGCGAGGTGGGGCGCATACGCCCCGCCTCGCGACACATTTAATGCCCTGATCAATTTTTCTGGCTCGTTACGAAAGCGCGCTCAGCGCCTCAAAGAGATCGACATTATCGGGCATCTCGGTTGGAGTGTGCGTAATCTCGATATAGCGGATAATGCCTTCCTTGTCGATGACAAAGAGGGCGCGCTCGGCCATACCGGCGGGGTGCCGCACACCGTAGAGATCAACGACGTTGCCCTGCGGATAGAAATCGGAGAGCAGCGGGAACGAGACATTCATCGATCTGGCCCAGGCATCCAGCGCATACGTGCTATCCATGCTGATGCTCACGATCTCGGTGTTCGCATCCCTGAAGCGCTCCAGGTCCGCTTCGTATGAGGGGAGCTGCGTCGAGCACACCCCACTGAAGGCGAAGGGCACGAAAGCCAGGACCACGTTCTTTTTGCCACGAAAATCGCTGAGACGCCAATCCTGTTTATTGTTGGTTTTGAGTGTAAAATCAGGGGCAACATCCCCTACCTTCAAGGTCTTCGATGCTGTGCGATTTCTGCTGTCCAATTGAAGATCCCTCCATGGAAAATTATGCAGTCTCTTTATTAATATTTCAGCCCCAGGTTACTCGCGCCTGCGGCGCTCGCCAGATGTAACGGTGTTGTGGAACAATGCACTGCGCGCATTGTTCCACAACACCGTTACATCCCCTGTGCGGCGCAGCCGCACGAATGCCCGGCGAGAACAGGCGAGGATGCCGAGCATCAGACATCCCCTGAGGGGGACAAAATAGTCAGACGTGACTGGCGCCGCCTACCATTCGTCTCTTGTCTAGATACACATGGCAAGCAGAGGGGCGCTGTTCGGGATTGTAGCACCAGCGCCGAATCATGTCAAACCGAGAGGGGGAAGGTATCGCTCTTGTGGCAAGAACAGGTACAGTCGAAGCCAGCACTAAAGTTGAGAAGATCTTTCGCTCACTTCCTGGATGCCCTGCTGGCACGTCACGGCTCCATTGCGTATATTCCCATCATTATCGTGACCTTCGGCATGTTTTGCGGCGTCTCGTGGATGATCTTCTGGTCGCAGTCTGATCCTGCCCGTTACCAGTGCTATGCACTGACGTTCTGGTTCGGCAGCAGCGCGGCGCATTTGCTGCCACCCTCACAATGCTCATTTCTGAATATCACGGGAACGCAGCCAGCATTACATATGCTGCCGCTGGAATACCCACCGTTCACCCTCCTGCCGTTCTCGCTGGCGCTGCTGGCCCCACTATCCTATTATCAGGGCGTCTTCGCGATACTGATGGCGCTTACAGCGCTGCTGATCTACTGGCTCCTGCTGCGCTACGGGCCGCGAGGCGCGGCGGCGATCTTCGCGCTCTACGTGCTGATCGGCGCTATCGCCACCGCGCCGGGGCGCTTCGACCTGCTGCCCTCAGCGCTCACGCTGCTCTGCATCATGGCGGCCGAGCGCAAGCACTGGACGGCGGCCTACATCGCGCTGGCCTTTGCCGTGCTGCTCAAGCTCTATCCGTTCCTGCTGCTGCCCCCGCTCTTTATCGCCGAGCAGCGCAGCCTGGGGCGTCTCAAGGAGTTTAAGAACCTGCATCAATCATGTCATCCTGAGCACAGCGAAGGATCCGGCGGCGCGCAGCAGCCGCGCGTCCCTTCCCGGCGCGCGACGAGCAGTGGGACACTGGCGCTTCGCTTCGCTCGTGCCAGATCCTTTGCTGCCGCTCAGGATGACATATCGCAAATACTGCTCGGCGTGCGCGGGTGGTACTGGAAAAATTGCCTTATCTGCCTGGGCTTGATCGTGGGCATTACCGGAATCTTCGCGCTGCTCAACTTCCAGGGAGCAGTGATCTCGCAGTTCGCCTACTTCCTGAATCGTCCCATCCAGATCGAAGCGACGGGCAGCGTATTTCTCTGGATCGCCGCGCGGCTCGGCGTGCCAGCGCAGGTGGTCTCCAGCTACGGCTCGATCAATATCGTCAGCAGCCTCGATGGCCCGATCTCATACGCCGGCCTGCTCCTTCTCGCGCTCGGCTATCTCTACACGTTGTGGATGCAGTGGCGCGGAAAACTCAATGTGGCACAGGCAGCTATCGCCGTGCTCCTGATCTATATTGTTACCGGCAAGGTCTTCAGCCCGCAATACCTTATATGGCTCATGCCCCTGCTGGCCTACACCGGCGCTTTCGACGCCTTCTGGCTGCTCTCCTGGGGCGCCGTCTCTCTGCTGACCTCCTATATCTTCATCTTCTATTACTCGTCGTTCGCCAGCGATCCGCTGCTTGTCCCCTACGCCCCCGGCTTCTTTGCTACTTCGACTATAAGAAATTTCCTGCTCGTCCTGCTCACCCTGGCCTATCTTGGCAACTGGTTCGGTGCGCGCCAGCACAGTCACACGCGCCTGCTAAGGCTCGGAACGGCTCATTCCGAATGAGGGTGAAATAGCACTCGGCGCAGCATCTATGGTATCCTTACCATGTAAGGATGCATACGCCTCCTTTGCACCCGCCCGTTACCCGGCCCAGAAAGGATCATTATGAGGTTTGGCATCTGTGCTCCTTTTCGGGACGTAGCGTCCCTGAAGAGCATCCCTTTCGACTATCTTGAGGAGAATGTGCAGCGCTTCCTCGTCCCGGAACAGCCGCAGGAGACCTTCGCGGCGCTGCGGGATGAAGCTCGCCGTCTGCCGGTGCCGATTGAAGCAGCGAATGCGCTGCTCCCGGCGGACCTGTTTCTGGTTGAGACCGCGACACGGCGCGTCGACACGCTGCGGTTGGAGCACTATATCAAGACCGCCTTGCAGCGCGCCGCACAGGCCGGCATTCAGGTGATCGTCTTTGGTAGTGGCGGCGCTCGCGCCTGCCCGCCAGGGCACGATCACGCCGATGCGGTACGCCAGATCGGCGAGCGCCTGGCAACGTGGTGCGTATGGGCGCGCGACTACGGCGTGCAGATTGTACTTGAGCCGCTGCGCTACGAAGAGACGAATACCCTCAACACGGTGGCCGAAAGCGGCGCGCTGGTCTCGCAAATCGCGGAGACGGGAGCAAGGCTGCTGGCCGACATCTACCACATGGCCTGCAACGGTGAGGCGCCGGAAACTATCCGGCCCTACGCCGCGCTGCTCTCACACGTCCACGTTGCAGAACGGGAAGGACGCTCTGCCCCCGGCCAGCACGGCGAGGATTTCCGTCCCTATTTCGCCGCGCTTCACCAGGGCGGCTATGACCGGCGCATCTCTATTGAATGCAACTGGCGCAACCTGAGCGCCGAGGTTGACCGCGCCATCGCTCTATTAAAAGAGCAGTGGGCCGCGAGCGCTCAATATAGATAGGAAGGATCAGAGCATTATGGCGGAAAAACTACGGTTTGGCATTGTCGGCTGCGGCGTCATCGGCCCGTTCCACGCGAAGGCGATCAGCAGCCTGCCCGACGCGCAGCTCGTCGCCGTCGCCGATATCGAGCCGGAGAAGGCGCGCAAGCTGGCGGAGCAATATGGCGTAACGCCGTATTCGAGCCTGGAGGATATGCTTTCCCGCGAACGCCTGGATGTGGTGGACGTATGTACGCCCAGCGGGATGCACGGTGAGCATGCCTGCCAGGCGATGCGTGCAGGCTGCCATGTGATCGTGGAGAAGCCGATGGAGATTACGATGCAGCGCATCGACGAGATGCTGCGCACCCGGCAGGAGACGGGGCGCAAGCTGGCCGTCATCAGCCAGCACCGCTTCGACGAGGCCAGCATGGCAGTACACCAACTGATAGAGGAGCAGGCATTTGGCCGCCTGGTGCTGGGCAACGCGGTCATCCCCTGGTGGCGTTCGCAGCAGTATTACGACAGCGGCGCGTGGCGCGGCACCTGGGCGCTCGATGGCGGCGGTGTGCTGATGAACCAGTCGATCCACTCGATTGACGTTTTGCAGTGGCTGATGGGCCGCGTCAAAAGTATCTATGCTTACACGGATACGCTGGTACATCGCATGGAGACCGAGGATGTTGCAGTAGCCGTGCTGCGCTTCGCCAACGGTGCGCTCGGGACGATTGCCGCCACGACAGGAGCTTATCCCGGCGTCACCACACGCATCGAGGTCTTCGGCGATAGAGGATCAGCCGTGATCGAGGATGACCGCCTGACGTATCTGCACCTCGCACGCGACGATAAGCAGGAGGCAGGACCCTATGGCGGGGGCGCGAAGAAAACCGAGGCGCAGAAGAGTGCGGAGGCCGCCGCGCAGAATCCCGCCGCGCTGCTTGGCGAAACGCATGCGCTGCAAATCGCCGATATGATCCGCGCGATTCGCGAGAACGGCACGCCGCTCGTTGATGGCAACGCGGGCCGTCATCCAGTCGAGATTATTCTGGGCATCTACGAGTCGATGCGCACGCACAAAGAGATCACGCTCTCGTGATGTGATCGCACACGACCTGTGATTTTTTTATAGCGGTTCGGTAATCCTTTTCTATTCAGAGGGTAAAAAATTAATGATTATGACACAGGCAGGTCTGCTCCAATCGGTCCAGGTTGGCACGCCGCAGCGCTATGGCGCACGCGGAGCAACGGATCCGATGGAGCGTCTCTGGAAAACCTCATTTTTTCGTACACCGGGTAAGGAGCCGCGCTGGCTCTACACCACGCACCTTGAGGGGAACGAGCAGGCCGACAAAAAGCATCACGGCTCTCTTCATCAGGCGGTGCTGATGTACGCCGCCGCGCACTATCCCGCCTGGCAAGCGGAACTTGAGCGACAGGATATCGGCCCTGGAGGCTTCGGCGAGAACTTTACCGTGGAGGGGATGAGCGAGGAAACGGTCTGCGTTGGCGATATCTACGCTATTGGCGAGGCGCACATCCAGGTGACGGGGCCGCGCTATCCATGCTCAAAGATCGAGCGGCGCTGGAGCATCCCAGGGTTGACGGCGCGCGTCGCCGAGACCGGCCGCACCGGCTGGTATTGCAGCGTGGTGCAGGAGGGCATGATTGAGCCAGGCATGCCGGTCATGCTCGTTGAGCGCCCCTACCCACGCTGGACGATGGCGCTCATCAACGACCTGGGTCACTCACGCAGCTACGATGTAGAGCTGGCCCGCGAACTTGCCTCCTGCCCGCTGCTCGACGAGTGGTGGCAGAAGATGGTCGTCCGGGGCGCCAGAAAGAAAGCGCGAGAAGCAGCGTGAACCAGGGCACGCCGGACCCACTATAAGGGCCGGCCTCGTGCCGGCCCTTGCTTTCCCCCTCCTAAACCGCTCACTCCGCCCTGTTTACAGCAGAAACAACGCGGTCCGCTACCGCCGGGTCGAAAGCCATGCGTCTGGGGAGCAGCGCGCCCAGGATAATGAGCAGCAGCCCGGCGAGGCCGATGGGCAGAAATGCCAGCGGCGGCAGGTGCGAGAGATCCCACAGGCCGCCGCCCACAAAGGGGCCGACGAAGGCGACGGCGTAGGTCAGCGAGAACGTGATGCCGGTCAACCGCGCCACTTCATCGGGCTGCGCCAGCAGCGGCGGCAGTGCAATGCCAAGCGTGAAGACCATAGAGGAACTCCCGCCGAGCAGCGCGGTCCACAGCGGCTCAAATGGCGCGGGCGCGAAGATCCAGCCGGCCACGGAGGCGATAGTGATGACGCCGACCACGATAAAGGGCCAGCGGCGGCCCGCGATGCGCTGCGCGAAGAACGTTATCCCCAGGCTGACGGGCAACTGCGAGGCGTTGAGCACCGCCAGGGCCAGTGGCGTCATCGCAGTCCGCAGCATGGCCTGGTTGTAGGAGGCAACCCACGCATTCATGCCGTAGTAGATGAGACTGCCCATGCCAACCAGAATGCCCAGGTGCAGAGCGTTCACATGTCCGCGCCGGGCCGCAGGAGCGTCCCCGCGTACCGCCGCCTCCGCCCTGCTCTCACCGCTCTGCGCGACGGGAGACGAGGCCGGAGTCGCTTCATGCACAGGAGGCGCGAACAGGAGCCAGAGCGCCAGCAGCACGACCACCGGCACGCCCCATACGATGAACGTGCCTCGCCATGCATCGCTGCCCAGAAACTGGAGCATGATAGGTACAGTGATGCCCGCCGCTATCGCCTCGCCCACGATCAGACCATCGCTAAAGAGCGCGCTCACCATGCCAATCTGCGCCGGGAACCAGCGTCGCGTCAGGATGGGAATTGAGGTCTGCGCTATGGCTATGCCCAGGCTCAATACCACAGTGCAGAGATAGAGCGGGATCACCGTTGGTGAGAGAGCGCGCAGCAGCGCACCGACACCCAGCAGCGTCAGGCCGATGGAGACGCAGGCGCGCCCGCCAATGCGTTCCGCGAGCAGCCCCGCCGGCCAGGCCGTGATGCCTATCATCAACACCGGGATGGCGGTGAGCAGCCCTACCTCGGAGTAAGATAGGGCGAGATCGTGCTGTATCAGCGGCAAGATGGGCGGCACAGCCAGAATTATGGTGCGCAAATTGAAGCCCACCAGTACTATCAGCGCGCTGGTGATTATTTTGCTCCAGATCCCCGTGACACGGCCATCTAGCGAAACCGATACAGCCCTTTTCATCTGCTTTCTCTACCCTCTCATTAACGTTTTGTATGTAATTCTTGCTTGCCGCTCACCGCTGTGCGGTTCGCCTCGAAAGTGGGCCTCAGGAGCATAACATGCCCCATCAGATAAACTAAGGAATGACGTTTGTTTCTCTATCGATAGCCAGCGTTGCGCGGGCCAGTAGCTCGGCAACCTGATCCATGTCGCGCAGCGAAGCAATTTCGGATCCAGTATGCAGGTAGCGACAGGGAATAGAGACCAGCCCGGTTGCCACGCCCGCGCGCGTCACCTGGATCATATCGGTGTCGGTGCCGGTGTGCGATGGCTGCGGATCAATCTGCCAGGCAAAGCCAGCCTCGCCCGCCACCTTTACAAGCAACTGGTAGATGCGCGGGTTGATATTGCCGCCCAGCGAAATTACAGGGCCGCCATTCAGCTTTATCTCGCCCAGTTCCTGCTTCGAGGTGCCGGGATGATCGGAGGTAAAGGTGACATCGACGGCTATCGCGATCTGAGGATCGACACCATAGGCCGCCGTGCGCGCGCCGCGCAGCCCCACCTCCTCCTGCACCGCCGCGACGAAGTAGACCGCGGCTTTCAGTTCGCTGCGCCGCTCATAGATGCGGCGCATTGCCTCGACGACGCTAAATATGCCCGATTTGTCGTCCAGTGCGCGCGAGGTAACGACATCACCGCGCATAACTTCGAGTTCCGCAGCACGCGTGGCGACGCTGCCCAGAGGAACGACCTTGCGCGCCTCTTCGCCACTGGTCGCGCCGATATCGATCCACAGATCCGATAGCTTCGGCATCTTCTCGCGCTCCTCGCCGCGCATCAGGTGTATGGGCTTGCGCCCAATGACGCCGAGTACCGGCCCGTCTGGCGTCTGGATGTGCACGCGATTGCCCGGCAGCGTCGCGGGATCGAAGCCCCCGATAGTGGCAAAATAGAGAAAACCCTGCTCATCGATGTGGCGAATCAGAAAGCCGAGCTCGTCGCAATGGGCGGTGAGCATCACACGCGGCTGCCCGCCAGGATTCAGAGCCGCGATGACGTTGCCGTGAACATCGGTGCGCACTTCGTCGCTATAACGCCCTATCTCTTCGCGTATAACCTGTTGTACGGGCTGCTCGAAGCCGGAGGGGCTGGGACTGGCGATCAGTCGCCTCAAAAAAGCAATACGAGATTCTTCCATTATCTTTCTCCTCTTTTTTAATCTATGATTTTTCTCACGCCTGCGGCGCTCGCTGGATCTATTGTATGGTGTGGAAAAATGCGCTGCGCGCATTTTTCCACACCATACAATAGATCCACTCTATGGCGAGCACATCCCTCCAGAGAGAGCGAAGCCGCCGGGTATCAAACACCGGCGCTGGCTGGCACCTGTATGGCTGACCTTTATAGAGTGTGTTGTGAAACTTGCGCGCTGCGCGCAAGTTTCACAACACACTCTATATCAATGGCGCGACTCCGCCGCCCGAAGGCCAGGCCACAGGGAAGCAGCCACCTTCTTACGTGTCAGAGAGCATCATGCGCAGGAAATCGGCGGAACGCTGGATCTCGTCCAGGCCGTTCATGCCGTCCTCAATCGAGATCCAGCCGTTGAAGCCAGCCGAGCGCAGGATATCGAAGATGGCGCGATAGTCGTTGAGGCCCGTGCCGACCTCACCATGCTGTAATATATGCGCATAACCAGCACTATCCTCCCGCGCGCGCAGATCGTCCAGCGTGTAGCCATCGAGCAGGCGGCGATCACTGGCATGCATGCTGACCACGCGATCCTTCACCGCCGCGAGCACGTCCAGCGGGTCCTCGCCCGCGAGGATAGCATTGGAGGGATCGTAATTGACGCCGAACCAGGGCGAGTCAATCGCCTGCACAATGCGCAGGAACACGGGCAGATGCTGCGCGAACTCAGGATAGCGCCAGTAGTTGTCTTTATAGTGGTTCTCCAGCGCGAGAATGACCCCGCGCCCGGCAGCATAGGGCAACAATTGCTCGATACATTCGATCACCATTGCTACCCCGTCCTCCTCGGAGATGCCAGGACGGCGCTGGCCGGAGAGCACGCGGCATGTGCGCGGCGCTGGCGCCTCGAAGAAGGCCACCAGGTCGATCCATTGTTTGCAGCGCTCAACCTCGGCGCGCCGCTCATCGGCTGATGGCTGTGTGAAGTCGGGCGAAGCGCAGAGCATCGGCATGAACAGGCGATGCCTGCGCAGCGCCGCCTGCACCTCCTGCAAATAGGGCAGATCGAAGGAGGTGAAAAATCCTGGATAGAGTTCAAGTCCCTCGATAGTCAGCGCGCCGGCCATCTCGATCCATTGAAATAGCGAGAGGCTGCGAGTGACGCAGAGTTCGTCCATGTAACATTTTGGAAAAGCGGCAAGCCGCGATGGCATTATTGAACTCGATCCTTCCCAGAAGCGGCGAGTGCGCTCGCTTCGACACAAAGCTGGACGATCTGCGCCAGGCCCGTGCCGATGGGCGGAATAGCGATCCACTCCGAGATTGTATGCGTCTGCTTCACCTGCGTAATGCCCACGCATAGCGCCGGAATATGCAGGCTGATCGGGATGTTAGCATCGGTGCTTGCCGCCGCGTATCTCGGCTCAACACCGAGACTTTTCAGGATGCGGGCCGCCAGTTGCACCAGTGGCTCTGATTGGCTCTGCTGTCCGGCTGGCCGCTCACCCAGCACTTCGATCTCCGTGCTCAATCCCTCGCCGGCGCTATGCGCAATAATCGTCCTTACCTGCTCACAAAGCCTGTCAAGCGCCGCGATATCGGTTGAGCGCATGTCCAGTAAGGCCGATGCGTGCGGCGCAATGGTATTGATCGAGGTGCCGCCTTCGATGACGCCCACATTGTAGGTCGTCTTCGGTTCGCGCGGCACCTCCAGCGCAGCGATAGCCGCGATGATCTTCCCTAACCCATGAATGGCGCTCGGCATGCCAAAGGAGCCGAAGGAATGCCCGCCCGGCCCGCGCACCGTCACTCGCCAGCGCCGCGATCCCACCGCCGAGTGTACAATCTGGCCCAGGCTGCCATCCAGCGCAATTACTGCCCCCAGTTCGTGGCGATAGCGCTCGACGGCGGCGCGCGCTCCACGCAGGTTGCCAAGTCCCTCCTCGCCGACATTAGCAACTGCGATGATGTCCCCGTCGGTCTCCACCTCCAGCGCATCGAACAGTTCCAGAACGCTTATCATGGCCGCGACGCTCAGGCTATTGTCACCGATCCCCGGTCCGCGCAGGATATCGCCCTCGCGCCTGACCGTGATCGGCACAGAAGCAGGAAATACGGTGTCGGTATGCGCCAGCAGCATCAGCAGCGGAACATTCTCTCTTTTTCCGCGCCGCACATACACATTTCCAATAGCATCGATCTCCGGGGTATAGCCGCGTTCCTGCCACAACGCCGCCACAAATTCGGCGCGCTGGCGTTCGCTGCCCGTAGGAGCCGGGATGAGGCAAATACTCTGTGCCAGTTCGACAACGCGCTCGGTGTATCCCCTGGCCGCCGCCTGCAACTGGCTCAGTTCTGGCGATGTAAGAGACATGTATCTTCCCTTATAAGATAGGCTCGATAATCTGAGATGCCCCCGCCACGCAGCCATGCGATGTATCACACCTGCGGGCGCTTCACAGGCCGGGCGAAGCGCGATCAATCGCGCCCCCGCGCACAACAAATTGCCGATCCCGATTGGCAACTTCCATATTACCCCGTAGTTCCCTCAGGAGTGCTGATGTAGAGCATGCCTGACGGAGCCGAAGGTAATAGCATAATGCGAGGCCGACCAGACGGCCCGGCCATTCCTGAGCAGGATGACCTGCGGCGATTCATGCCTGATGCCGGTCCGCTCCGCGAGAGCAAGCGCTACACGTTTCGCACAGATTACATCGATGAGCGCCACGTCTCCCCCTATCCGCGTCATCAGTTGGTACGCCGGGATACAGCGGGGACACGACATGTCGCAGTTAAACAGGAGCACGGGAGCATCGTGCGAGCGAGCGAATAGCTGCTCCAGCATCTCGATAGTGGTGACAGGAATGATCTGCGTGTCGATACTCATAAGCACACTGCCGTCTGCATTGACTGACCTGTATATGTATTATATCCGCTCAGGAGCGGGGAATGCTACACGCTAATAGGTCGCGCGCCCGCCGCTGATGTCGAAACAGAATCCCGTTGTGAAGCTGCACGCGTCCGACGACATCCACGCGATCAACTCGGCAACCTCTTCCGGCTCCCCGATGCGCCCGAGCGGTATCCTGCTGACCATATATTCCATCATCTGCGGCGTGACCTCTTTATTCATCGGCGTATTGATTACCGCCGGGGCCAGGCAGTTGACATAAATACCGCGCTGCGCTACCTCTTTCGCCAGCGATTTCGTCAGAGCGATCACAGCCCCCTTTGAGGCCGAGTAGGCTGCGAGATTCGGATTGCCCTCTTTGCCGGCAATGCTCGCAACGTTGACGATACGCCCGTAGCCCGTCTCCAGCATCTGCCGCAAAGCCTCCTGGCAGCAGAAAAAGGTTCCACTGAGATTCACATCCAGCGTCCTCTGCCAGTCCCCGGCGCTGACCTCGACGGCGGGCATATTCGGACCGGCCACGCCGGCGGCATTGACGAGCAACTGGACGGGACCGAACTGCTCTCTGGCGAAGGCAAATAGCTTTGCCACCTCTTCCCAGCGCGAGATATCGACGCCATAGGCCAGGGCACGCGCGCCGCTCGCCACAATCTGCCGCGCCCGCTCCTCTACCCTCTCCACCGCGTAATCGGCCAGTACGACACGGGCACTGTTGGCGGCAAAGAGTTTCGCTACCGCAAGTCCAATACCACTGGCCGCCCCTGTCACCACGGCCACTTTATCGCTCAAACTCGGATACATCATCACAATGCGCTCTCCTCCTTCTGAGATCTCAGCCGGACGTTTCCGGTCCTCCTTAAATGGTACCATATACCCGCGCTGGCCCGCGCCTGCGGCGCGGGCCGGAAATAGTTTGTGGTGTGGGAAATGCGCTTCTCGCATTTCCCACACCACAAACTATTTCCATCGAGCGGTGGGGCCGCAAGCGAGTCTGGCACTCACCTTCGACCCGCTGTATTGCGCGGCTCTGTCGCGCCCGGGATATAAACTGTGAGAAAATGCGCTTCGCACATTTCTCACAGTGCATACTGAATAAAGCGAGAGCCGCAGGCGCGAGCACGCGAGCGCGATGGAACCTGGATACTCCCTCTTAGAATATGAGAAATCTATAGAATATTTACCGGCTCCACGCGATAAATGCGAAAAAACCGTTGTTGATCCTGAGTTTTATGTATATAAACTTGACAAACATGAAACTGCGTTGTATCGTTGAAACAACCGATCAGGTCGCTTGCATTCCTGCATATCCTCACATTGTCGGCAAGGCGCGAGTTGCTATGAGTAACCTGCTGCGTATCTACTATCGAGGTGGGCCTTATAACGTGTCGGGCGCCGCATTCTCCCTCCCCCACGATTCAGGCCCCCATCACCTTACTGCTTGAAGGAAGGAAGGTTTGATCAGCGTGGACAACCACATTATTTCCAAACCTGTTCACGGGCGAACAGTATTCGCGGTTCTGTCAGCGCTTGCCGTCATCTGTATGATGGTGCTGGCCGCCTGCGGTGGCGGAAGCTCGCCGCAGCAGACCACAACCTCATCAAAGTTTGGCGGCAATATCACCGTCGGGCTGAATACTACCGATGTGACAACGCTGGATCCCCTGAAATCATCTTCGTTTTATGATCGCCAGGTCATGTTGAATATGTACGATACCCTCGTCAAGCTCAGCCCGCAGAGTACCATTCTTCCCGATCTGGCTACTTCCTGGTCCTATACAACGCCTACCCAGCTCGTTTTCACTTTACGTACCGACGTAAAGTTCTGGGACGGTACCCCCTTTAATGCCGACGCCGTGGTCTTCAATATCCAGCGCTACCTGAGCAACCCTACAGAGCCGCGCTACAGCGAGATTTCGACGGTGCAATCGGTTAACGCTATCGACTCCTCGCATGTTCAGTTCGTATTGAAGAAGCCATTCTCGCCGCTGCTGGCTACCCTGACGGATCGCTCGGGAATGATCCTATCGCCAACGGCGATCAAGAAACTGGGCGATAATCTTGCCAACGCGCCGGCGGGAGCCGGAAGCGGGCCTTTCATGTTCGTCCAGTGGTCCAAAGGCGACTTCCTCCTGCTCAAGCGCAATCCTCATTACTGGCTGAAAGATAGCGATGGCAACCAGTTGCCCTACCTGCAATCTATTCGTTACCGGCCCTTCGCCAATGAGAGCGTAGAGTACGCCAACCTTCAGACGGGGACCATCAATGTGGCCGATGTCGTGGCCCCCGCTGATGTCGCTCAGGCAAAGACGAACTCCAGCATCGTCTACAAACAGGAGCCTTCGCTCAGCTTCTTCGGCGTCATGCTCAACGTGAAGGCGCCGCCGCTCAATAACGTCCATGTGCGCAGAGCTATCGAGTGGGGCGTCAATCGCCAGGAGATCGTTACCTCCGCATTGAAGAACGTCGGTGTAGTTTCGCAGGGACCAATCTCTCCGCCAAGCTGGGCCTACGATAAGAACTTCGCGCCTTATAGCTACGATGTAAACAAGGCAAAAGCCGAGCTTGCGCAGGCAGGAACCGCTAAGGTCTCCTTCACCATGAAGATTACCAGCGGCTCCCCATTGAACTCGCAGATAGCGCAGTTCCTCCAGTCGGAGTTGCAACCGGTAGGCATCACAATAAATATCCAGCAGGAAACGTTTGACGCTCTGCTCAGCGATACCAACCCGAATACGCACAACTTCCAGGCAGCTTTGCTCGGATGGAGCGGGCGGCCCGACCCCGATGGCAACATCTACTCGTGGTTCCATACCGGCGGCGGCTTCAATAGTATGCAGTATTCAAACCCGCAGGTCGATTCGCTGCTGGATGCCGCGCGCGCTACCAGCGACCAGGCGCAGCGTACCTCCGATTATCAGCAGGCGCAGCAGGCCATTTTGCAAGACGCCCCGTATGTGTTCCTTTATCATGGAGTGAACCAGCAGGCCACCACGACGAACATTAAAAACTTTACCTTGCTGCCAACAGGCATTCTGATGTTCACCAGCGTCTATACCGGTTCGTAAATCAAGCACCGTTCTAAAAATGGGGAGAATAACATCTTCTTTCTTTCGCAGGGATACCGCCTGTGGCGGTATCCCTGCGAAAGAAAATCAGTGCAGGAGGCGGAGCCTCCTGTACTTCTCTTTACGATAAAAGGAGCCTGGCTGTGGTTCGTTATGTCACGCGACGCCTTATTTTTATTATCCCGGTAGCATTCATTGTCTGCTTTATCACCTTCATGATGATTCACCTTGTGCCCGGCGACCCGGCGCAGGTCCTGCTGGGCGAGTACGCCACTCCGCAGATGATCGCGGCGCTGCGGGTGCAGCTTGGAGAGGATAAGCCTCTGCCCGTGCAGTTCGGACTCTGGTTCTGGCACGCCCTTCACGGAAACCTGGGCCTTTCGCTGCAATTGCAGCAGCCGGTTTCAGAAGTTATCGTTCAGCGCATTCCCGCAACCGTTGAACTGGGTGTCAGCGCCCTGATCTTCTCGCTGATTATCGGAGTCCCGCTCGGCGTTTACGCGGCGACGCATCGCAACACCTGGGTAGACTGGCTGGCGAGCGTGAGCAGCCTTTTCGGCGTGGCTATTCCCAACTTCGTGTTAGGACTGCTGCTCATTTTCTTCTTCGCCGTCGGCTCGCGCATCTTCCCGCCAGGAGGATACGTTCCGCTCACGGAGAATCCTGCCGCCAACCTGCGCGATCTCGTGCTGCCAATGATTACGCTCGGCGCCGCAGCGGTTGCCGTCAACATGCGCCAGATCCGCGCCAGTATGATCGAGGCGCTCAGCCAGGATTACATCCGCACAGCGAGAGCAAAGGGGCTGGTGGAGAGAAGCGTGCAATATACGCATGCCCTGCGTAACGCTCTGCTGCCACTGCTCACTATTGTTGGATTGCAGGTTGGCGCGATACTGGGCGGCACCTTCGTTGTGGAGTCGATCTTTCTCTGGCCCGGCATCGGTCAACTCACGGTCCTGAGCATCACGGCGAAGGACTACCCGCTCGTTCAGGGCGTTGTATTGCTCTCGGCCCTTTCGTACATGGCGGCTAACTTGCTTGTTGATATCTGTTATGTCATTATCGATCCGCGCATCCGTTTTGATAACCAGTAAGGAAGTATCCCAGGAGAATTCGCATGGCCGTACCAGAAAACCTTCGTGAAGCGACGCAGACGGTAGAGCCTGTATCCGTGCAGGCCCGTATCAACCGGCTGGCGCGCATCGTGGTAGCTTTCAGAGAGGATTTTCGCTGGTGGTTCGGGATCGTCCTGCTCGTATTCGTTCTGGCCGCGATCTTCGCTCCACAGATCAGCCCCTACCCGCCGCTGCTCTATCACCCGGCCATTGCGGAACAGGGGCCGAGCCTGGCGCATCCCTTCGGCACTGACTCGCTTGGCCGCGATCAACTGAGCCGCGTGATCTATGGGACACGCATCTCGCTCACCGTGGGCCTGGCTACGATCCTCCTGGGCGGCCTTTGCGGCACTATTCTCGGCATCATCGCGGCCTATATCAAAGGATGGGTCGATATGATTATCACCATGGCGATGGATGCTCTTCTCTCTTTCCCCTCAATCGTTCTGGCGCTTGCCATCGTGGCCTCGCTGGGGCCGAGCGTTATTAACCTGGTAATCGCCCTGGCGGTGGTGCGCGTCCCCATCTATGCCCGTCTCGCACGCGGCCAGACCTTACAGGCAGCCGAGCAGGATTACGTCACCGCTGCTCGCGTTAATGGCAGCGGATCCGCGAAAATTATGCTGCGCCACATTTTCCCCAACATCTTCAGTCCTTTGCTCGTCCAGGCCACGCTCTCCATCGCCTTCGCTATTCTCGACGAGTCGATCCTCAGCTTCCTGGGCCTGGGCCAGCAGCCGCCGACGCCAGAATGGGGCGCAATGATAAACGAAGCACAACCATACCTCGCCAGCGATCCCTGGATGATGGTCGGCCCGGCCCTGGCTATTATCATCGTGCTGATTAGCCTGAATCTGCTGGGAGATGCGGTACGGGACAAGCTTGATCCACGCGCTACAACGTATGTTGCCGCGCCTTTACAGGAGCAGCCATAAGGAGCCATCTTTCTTTACACTCCTCTGCGCCTGCGGCGCTTCGCGCGGTGAGTGAAGTGGTCGAGGTGCGGGCGGCGCAGCCGCCCGCACCTCGACCACTTCACTCACCGGGAGGCTTGACGACGGCAGGTCGTCAGCCGATCTGAAAGGTCATGATGCAGCGCTGTACTTCTTATCCATTTTATGGTATATCTATCAGAGATCCCCCGATTCTTTGTCTTACACAGAGCGTAGTTCTTAGATAGACCGTAGTGCAGCCTGAATTAGTTCCTCGTCCCACCTGGAAACTGAAAGAGGTCGCTCAATGAAGAACGGATCATTTGTCCTCGACGCGCACACCGGTTTCTGGAACGCCAGCCAGGAAAACTGCAAGAATCGCTTTGGCGAAGCCTTCATCGAGACCTTCTACGCCTTTCACACCGGACTCAACCCGCCCGATGCGAAGTGGACCATGGACTACGAGAAGCAGTTCCGCAAGGTCGACCCCGACTGGTATCTGGAAGAAGTCTTTATCAAGGGCGACGCGGATATGTCGATCCTCTCGACTCAGGTCCTGATGGACTTCTACCACACCGGCTTCTGTTCGGCGGATCGCAACGCCACCCTGCGAGATCGCGCCCCGGAACGCATTATTTCCCTCGGCGGAGTTGATCCGCGCATGCCCAACGCGGTAGAGGAGGTCGAACGCCAGATCAAGGACTGCGGCGTCAAAGGCTTCAAGTGGTACACGGCGGAGTGGCGCGGGCAATCGCGCGGCTGGAGCGCGAACGACCCGATGGTCTTTCCGCTTTACGAGAAGTGCATCGAACTGGGTGTGAAAAACATGCACTTCCACAAGGGGCCAGCGGTGGAACCGCTCTCGCTGGCGAAATTCGACGTGCGCGATATCGATGAACCGGCCTGGCTCTATCCCGAACTCAACTTCATTATCGATCACGTCGGTCTGCCCAGGCTCGACGACTTCTGCTGGATCGCCACCCGCTGCCCGAACGTCTATGGTTCGCTGGCGGTGGCGCTGGCCTTCATCCACAACCGCCCGCGCTATTTCGCGGAGATCATGGCGAACCTGCTGTTCTGGATCGGCCCGGATCGCATTATCTACGGCACCGATTTCCCCATCTGGTATCCGCACTGGCAGCTCGATGAGTTCATGGCTTTCGAATTGCCGGAGGATATTAAAGAGGAGTATAAAGTCGATCTGACCGACGAGATCAAGCAGAAGATCATCGGTGGCAATATCGCACGGCTCTACGGTATCGATATCGAGAGCAAGCTCAAGGCCATCGAAAACGACGAAATCGCGCAGCGCAAGCGCGAGTATCAAGCCAATCGCCCGGCCACCGATACCGGGATAGCGGGGACGACATCACGATGACACCAGATTTTGAAGCCGTGAAGGCTGCTGCTGGATCAACGCGCGATCCCGAAATTCGCCGCTCGCTCGCGGAACTTGGACTCCTGGATGATGTGCAGGTCTCTGGCAGTCAGGTGACGGTGCATTTTCACCTGACCAGCCCGCTCTGCCCGTCCAAATTCGCTACCAGCATCGGTCAGGAGATCAGGCGGCGCGTCGAGGCAGTGCCGGGCGTGACCTCGTGCGAGGTCGTGCTGCGCGACCACTTCCTGCGCGACAAGATCCAGGAGATGATTAACGCCAGAGGTCGGCGATGAATGCAACACGCGTACTGGCGGGCCGGAAAGAGAGCGAACTGCTCGGGTTTCCTTCGGTCCGCAGAATGGTGACGATCCTCGCGCAGCGCTGCCGCGAGGAATCGTGGATACGCACTTCGGTAGCGACGCTGGAACGCTTCCGCGCGCTGACGGGGAACGACGACCTGGAGACGCTGCGCGAGCGGGCGCTGGCGAGGCCGGTGCTGGCCGAAGAGAGCCTCGCCGCTTTTGCCAGGGCGCTGCATGGCTATGCCGATAGCCAGGTCGCCGCTCTGGCGATGGGGGCGAAGCTCTGGTTTCGCTGCAATGGCATCCCCGTGCCCTGGCGCCCGCTGCCGGGCGTCCCCTCACCCGCGCCCCGAAATGCCAGCGCCGCCCAGGAGGTCGAGCAGGTGATCCTGCTCTCGCTCATCGGCAGCGGCCTGCGCCTCGCCGAGTTGCTGCGGCTGCGCGTGAGCGACCTCGGCTCTCTGGATAGCGACGGA
>Ga0070739_10002495_pt1 | contig 24665 bp, 17 predicted proteins | sample Coa_R1_7_FD_66445 | JGI IMG/M metagenome (GOLD analysis project Ga0070739, IMG submission 66445) | Surface soil microbial communities from Centralia Pennsylvania, which are recovering from an underground coalmine fire - Coalmine... | ecosystem: Environmental > Terrestrial > Soil > Unclassified ...
AAAGACCCAGGGCTTCGGCCGTCTCCTCGGTAGACAACTCATCGATGTCGCGCAGCACAAACACCGACCGGTATGGCGCGTCCAGGCTCTGAATGGCCCGATCGAGGATCGCTCCGAGTTCCTCACGGGAGAACTGCTGCTCGGGATTTTCGTCCCAGGCCGCGATCTCCCGAACCACGGTGTCTTCACCGGTATCGATCTGTTCATCGAGCGACACCGATTTGACCGTCTTCCGGCGGCGCAGCTTCATGAGGGCCTGGTTCACGGCAATCCGCACAATCCAGGTGTAAAACTTCGAGTCCCCCTTGAACTGGTCAAGGTGCTCGTAGGCCTTCATGAAGGTCTCTTGCAGCACGTCTTCGGCATCTTCGCGGTTATTCGTGATGTGCTGCGCCAGACGAAAGATTTTCCCCTCGTAGCGCCGCACCAGTTCCGCGAAGGCGCGCCGGTCCCCTTCGCGCGATTGCGCAAGGAGAACGGTCTCGTCGGTTCCGCTCTGGCTGGTTACGGGCATTCAGGTGTTGATTCCATGATACTCCCTTTGACGCAGTGACACAGAGACGCTGAGAATCCCTTCTGCTGTTCCTCTATATTTCAGCGTGTCTACTGCGCTTTTTGCTAACCTAAATTTTCTAGTATGAGCAACATCCAGATCACTCTGCCGGACGGCAGCCGGCAATCCGTCCCGTCCGGGACCCCGCCCCTCGAGATCGCGAAATCGATCAGCCCGCGGCTCGCGGATGCCGCCATAGTCGCCAAGGTCAACGGCGAGTTGTTCGATCTCACGCGCCCGATCGAGCAGGATGCGACGCTGCAGATTCTGACCAGCCGCGATCCGGAAGCGCTCGAAGTTTACCGCCACTCGACCGCGCATCTGCTGGCCGCGGCCGTGCTCGAACTGTACCCCGAGACGAAGCTCGGCATCGGCCCGCCGATCGAATCGGGCTTTTACTACGATTTCGACCGCGCCACTCCGTTTACCCCGGAAGACCTGGACAAGATCGAAAAGAAAATGTGGGAGATCCAGCAGCGCCATCTCCCCTACGAGCGCGTCTACACTCCCAAACAGGAGGGTCTGCGCAAATACGCCGACGCCTGGATGAAGTGCGAGCTGATCTCCGAACGCGCCGGCGACGTTTTCAGCGAGTACACCCTGGGTCCGCATTTCATCGACTTCTGCCGCGGCCCGCACGTGCCCAACACCTCCAAAATCAAGGCATTCAAGCTGCTCTCGATCGCCGGAGCCTATTGGAAGGGCGATGCCAAGAACAAGCAGTTGCAGCGCATCTACGGCACCGCTTTTTTCACCCAGAAGGACCTCGAAGATTACCTGAACCGGTTGGAAGAGGCCAAAAAGCGCGATCACCGCAAGCTCGGCAAAGAGCTGGAGCTGTTCACGGTAAACGAAACCGTCGGCGCCGGCCTGCCGCTGTGGCTGCCGAAGGGCGCGACGGTCCGCCGGCTGCTCGAAGAATACATCCTCGAAAAGGAGCGGCACGCCGGCTACCAGCACGTTTACACGCCGGACCTTGCCAAGGTCGAGCTCTACGAGCGCTCCGGCCACTGGGCGCACTACAAAGACGACATGTTCCCGCCCATGGACCTCGAAACCGAGCAGATGGTCCTGCGGCCCATGAATTGTCCGCATCACATCCTGATTTACGAATCCAAGCAGCGCAGCTACCGCGACCTTCCGGTGCGCATCGCCGAGCTCGGCACCATGTACCGCTACGAGCGCTCCGGCGTGCTGAGCGGCCTGAGCCGCGTCCGCTGCATGACGCTCAACGATGCCCACATTTTCTGCACTCCGGACCAGATCAAGGAAGAGTTCACGGGCGTGATGCGGCTGGTCGAACAGGCCTACAAGGATCTCGGCATCACCAAATACCGCTACCGGCTTTCGCTCGGCGACCCCAACAACAAGGAAAAGTACGTCGATAACCCCGAAATGTGGGCGCTCGGCGAACGCGTGCTGCGCGAGGCGATGGATGCCCTCGGTCTGCCGTATGTCGCCGCCCCCGGCGAAGCCGCCTTCTACGGACCCAAGCTCGATATCCAACTCGCCGACGTCATGGGCCACGAGGAGACCTACTCGACCATTCAAGTCGATTTCCACCTGCCCAACCAGTTCGGGCTGAAGTACGTCGGCGCAGACGGCAAGGAGCATCGGCCGGTGATGATCCACCGCGCGATCGTCAGCACCATGGAGCGGATGATCTCTTACCTGATCGAGCTTTACGCCGGCGCCTTCCCGCTGTGGCTCGCACCCATACAGGCCACGGTCCTGCCGATCACCGACCGCCAGATGGATTACGCCCGCTCTGTCCTCAAGCAGCTGGAAGACGCCGACATCCGCGCCACGCTCGACGACCGCAACGAGAAAGTGAACCTCAAAATCCGCGAAGCGCAGTTGCAGAAGATCCCGTACATGCTGGTGGTCGGCGATCGCGAGCAGGAGAAGCAGCAGGTGGCAGTGCGCAATCGCAAGCACGGGGACCAGGGCGCCAAGCCCGTGGCGGAATTCCTGGCCGAGATCCAGAAGCTGATCGATTCGAAGGCTGTTTCGGAATAATCCCGGGCGGGTCATGGACCTGCTCTACCGCCTATGTACGCGACCGCGACTGGCACTCTCCGCTTCGCCGCCCGGCACCCCGAGCTTCGGGGCGCCGGTTTCTACCGTACGATCTTCGATCTGGCGGTCTCCACGCTCGGCATCGGTACCTACCTTAACGCCAGCGTCGATGCGTTGCTGGCCGCGGCGGAAGGCGGCGTCAACTTTTTCGATACCGCCATCAACTATCGCCACCAGCAGTCCGAACGCGATATCGGCGCTGCCCTGAAGCAGCTCCAGCGCGATGAGATCGTGGTGTGCACCAAGGCGGGGTTTCTGACCCCCGGCGCCGTCCCGGCTGGACTCCCGCCCGCGGATGTCGTGGGCGGCATGCACTCGATGGCGCCGGATTTCCTGGAAGACCAGCTTGAGCGCAGCCGCGCCAACATGGGCGTGGACACCATTGACGTTTTTTATATCCACAACCCGGAAACCCAGCTCGGGTTCGTTCGCCGCGAGGAGTTCGAGACCCGCACCCATCGCGCCTTCGCCCGCCTCGAAAAGCTCGTTGAGAACGAAAAGATCCGCTGGTACGGCGCCGCCACGTGGGACGGTTTCCGCAAGCCCGGCCAGCTCAGCCTGCCGCGTCTCGCCGAAATCGCCGCCGCGGAAGGCGGCGCGGACCATCACTTCCGATTCATCCAGCTACCCTTCAATCTCGGGATGGTCGAGGCATATTTCGGAGAGCCCGAGAGCGTGCTCCAGCAAGCCGCGCGTCTCGGCATTGCTGTAGTGGCCAGCGCCAGCCTCCTGCAGACCCAGGTCCTGCGCCACATGCCGGACGCCGTCGCAGACCTGCTCCCCGGGCTCGCCAGCGATGCCCAGCGCGCCATCCAGTTCACACGATCGACGCCGGGAATCGCGGTGGCGCTGGCCGGCATGGGACGGCGCGAACACGTGCTGGACAATCTCGGCGTTGGCCGCGTCGCGCCCGCCGCGGCGGCCGATTACCGGCGCTTCTACGAGTGATGGAAGCGATCGAAGTCACGGGCGATCTGGCGGCGCTCGACCGTGCCCTCGAAGCCCTGCCCAACCAGCCGGCCGTCTTCGTGCTCTGGCCAAAGGAGGGGGACCCGTATCTCTCGAAGACCGGCCTGCTGCGCCGCCGGCTGCTCCGGCTCTTGAGCTCGCGAGAGAAACCTTCTCGCCTTCTCAACCTGCGCCACACGGTGGCGCGCATCGAGTACCGCCTCACGGCTTCCGCCCTGGAATCGTCGATCGTGCAATACGAACAGGCACGCCGGCTCTTCCCGGAGACCTATGCCAAAACGCTCCGGCTGCGCCTGCCGCCGTACGTCAAGGTGGTCCTCTCCAACGAATTCCCGCGCAGCCACATCACGACGCACCTGGCCCGCTCCGGCGGCGTCTGGTTCGGCCCGTTCCGCTCGCGCGGCTCGGCCGAGCGGTTCGAAGCCCACTTCCTCGACCTGTTCCAGATGCGCCGCTGCCAGGAGGACCTCGCGCCTTCGCCTGCGCATCCCGGCTGCATTTACGGCGAGATGGCCATGTGCCTCCGCCCATGCCAGCAGGTGGTGGGCCCGGCGGAGTACGCGCACGAAGTGGATCGCGCGGTCGAGTTCCTGCGCACCGGCGGTCACTCGCTCGTGGATTCGATCACCCGCTCCCGCGACCGGCTCAGCGAGGAGATGATGTTCGAAGAGGCCGCCCGCCAGCACAAGCGTCTGGAAAAGGTGCAGGAGGTGCTCAAGCTCCGGGACGAGCTGGTATGCGATGTAGACCGGCTCCACGGTGTTGCCGTGACGTGTTCCGTAGCGCAGGAGGCCGTCGAGCTCTGGTTCGTCCGCGACGGCCACTGGCAGCCGCCGCGCCGCCTCGGCTTCGAGGTGGAGGAAGGCAAGCCGATCTCGCTCGACCGCAAACTGCGCGAGACGTTGGCGGCCGTGGAGCAGCGCAAGCTGCCGGTCCGGGAGCGCGAGGAATATCTGGCGCTCCTGGCGCGATGGTATTACTCGACCTGGTGCGATGGAGAGTGGCTGCCGATTGAATCCTTCGACAACATCCCCTACCGCAAGCTGGTTAATGCGATTTCGCGGGTGGCGCGGCCCAGCGCCTGATCGCGTATGCCGCGCAGCCTGCGGCCAGCGTCAGAATCCCGAATGCCACATACCGCCAGCCGGAGGTCGCGAAGATGTAGCTCCAGCCCGCGAAGGCGATGGCGCTCGGCATCGGGTACAGCCACATGCGGAACGGCCGCTCGATATCCGCCCGGCGCTTCCTCAGGTAGTGCAGCGCCGCGATCTGCACCAGAAATTGCACGAGCACGCGGGAAGTGAGGAGCGCCGCGATCACCGCGTCCAGATCCCACAGGCTGGCGAGCATCGCAAAAGCCCCCATGACGAGCAGCGAGATGTGCGGGAACCGGCCCTTCGGATGCAGGCGCGCGAACGGGCGGAAGAAGTCGCCGTTGAGAGCCGCGGCGTACGGAATGCGACTGTAGCCGAACAGCAGGGCGAACACGGAAGCGAACGCCGTCCAGAGCACGAGGACTGTGACGACCGTTGCGGCGCGCGGCCCGTACAGCTTCTCAATGAACAGCGCCGCGATGAATTTCGACTGCATCGCCTCGCGCCACGGCACGACCGCGATGATGCTCAGATTCGCCAGGGCATAGATTACCGCCACGATAGCGACGGAATAGAGGATCGATCTCGGGATGGTCCTCTGCGGGTTGCGCACTTCGCCGGCGACGTAGCAGATATCGTAATAGCCCATGAAGTCGTACATGGCGATCAGCATGGCGGAGCCGAGGCCGGCCGCGAAGCCGGTCGAGAAGCGGAAAGCGCCGGGCGGGAAGTCGAAGGCCATCCGCGCATCGAAGTGCGTGAGGCCGGCCGCGATGACCCACGCGGCCGTCGCGAGCATCCCGATCCACAGCACGACCGTCAGCTTCCCGATGGCGGTCACGCGGCGATAGAGCAACGCGATGGCGAGCGCGCCCACCGCCAGCGCGACCAGACGCCCCTCCCACAGCGTCATGCCGCGCCAGAAATATCCGACATACTGCGCGAAGCCGATATAGCCGGAGGCGATCTCGAGCGGACCGCTGAAGAGGAACTGCCAGATGAACAGGAAAGGCAGCAGGCCGCCGAGCGATGTTTTACGGAAGATCTCGCGGAGATAGAAGTAAGTGCCGCCGGTCCCCGGCAGCGCCGCGGCCAGCTCGCTCCACACCAGGCCGTCGCAGGCGGCCAGCGCCGCGCCGAGCATCCAGCCCAGCATGCATTGCGGCCCGCCCATGGACGCAATGATCAGCGGGATCGTGATGAACGGCCCGACCCCCACCATGTTGGACATGTTGAGGGCCGAGGCCTGGAGGAGGCCGAAGCCGCGGACGAGGATGGGTTGGTCGGTTTGGGCCAAACGTCAGGGTAATACAGCCTGAAGCGGTGAACCAGGCTCAGATCCGTCTCATGTCGATCCATTTTTCGAGCACAGGCGGCTCGTATTCGAGCAGCCGGCTCACCAGCGATTCCGGACGACTATCGGAAAGTACCATCCGGCGATGAGCTGGCTTCACAAACTGCTCTTCCACTGCGTAGTCGAATAGCGAGAGCAGCCGATCGTAATAGCCGTCGACGTTCAGAATTCCGCATGGTTTTCGTTGTAGCCCAAGCTGTGTCCAGGTCAGGACCTCGCAGAATTCCTCGAAGGTGCCGTAACCTCCCGGAAGCGCGATGAACGCATCGGACAGTGCAGCCATCTGCGCTTTCCGCTCGTGCATCGAGCCAACGATCCGCAAGTCGGACAGGCGTGCGTGCGCGACCTCCCTTTCGACGAGAGATCGCGGCAGGACTCCGATGACCTCACCCCCTGCGTCGAGCGCCGCGTCCGCTAGCTTTCCCATCAATCCGAGTTTCCCGCCTCCGTAAACGATCGCGATCCCGCTCGCGGCAAGGTGCCGTGCCAATGATGTTGCTGCTGTGGCGTAGCTCTCGCGGGCGCCCGAACTCGATCCACAAAATACGCAGACTCGCTTTGCCATTTGAAATTCAGGATAGCGAAGCGGCCATCCGGGCGGAGCTGCCGGCGTTACTCGTTCCGCAGCGCCGCTGCGGGATCGATGCGCGAAGCCCGCCACGCCGGCAGATATCCGGCAGCGAGCGCTGCGGCGAGCAGAATGCCGATGGCCGCGGCGATCGCCAGCGGGTCGTTCGGCTTCAGGCCGAACAGGAAGGATTCCACATACCGCGTCGTCAGGCGCGCCGCGCCGAAGCCCAGCACCAGCCCCGCCGCCGCGATGGCGAGCACCTCGCGCAGCACCATCCAGACGACGGCCGGCCGTTGCGCACCGAGCGCCATGCGGATGCCGATCTCGCCCGTGCGCCGCGTCACCGTATAAGCCATCGCGCCGTACAGGCCGACACAGGCAATCAATAGCGCGAGCACGGCGAAGCACGTGCCGAGCTCGGCGAAGGTACGCTGTTGCCAGATCGTCTGGTCGATGCGCTGCGCCTGCGTGGTGATCTCCGAGATGGAGACGCTGGGGCTGGCGTCGTGCACGATACGGCGGACGGCCGCGGCGATGCTGGTTGGTGGACCCGCAGTGCGAATCTCGAAAAAGAGCTGACCCAGGTGCGCCACGTTTTGGGTATACGGAACGTAAACGACCGGCTGCACCTTTTCTTGCAGCGAATTGTAATGCGCCGGCTTGGCAACCCCGACGATCTGGAACAATGGGCTGTCGGCGCTACCGAGCGAAAACTGCCGGCCGATAGGATTGGCGTCGCCGAAGAAAGTCAAACCGAATTTCTGGTTGACCACTGCCACCGTGGGAGTGGCGAGGTCGCCCCGCTCCAGGCCGCGGCCCAGAACCACGGGAATTTGCATGGTTTCGAAGAATTCCGGGTCCACATTCAGAATGTCGGTGTAATCGCTCGACTGGTGTATGCGGCCGGGAACGATCACCTTGTCATCGTTGACATATTGAGCTACCAGCGGAACACTGGATGCGCTGGCAGCGCGCACGCCGGGAATCTCGCGGAATTTGTCGAGCAGGCCCGCGTAAAATCGCGCCAGGGCCGCGTCGCGATAACCGCCCTGGCGTCCGTTCAGGTTGACGAGCAGCAGGTTTTCACGGTTGAACCCGACGTCGATGGCGTTCAGGTTCACGAGCGTGCGTACGAATAGCCCGGCGCCGATCACCAGCAGCAGCGAGACGGCGATTTGCAAGGCCATCAGCGCGCGGCCGAGCCGCGGACGGAACCGGCGCCGGTGGCCGCTCTCCCCCTGCGAGCGGTTCTCCTTGAGCGCCGGAGTGAAATCGATCTTCGTGCATTGAATCGCGGGCGCCAGGCCGAACACAATGCCCGCCACAGCCGCCAGCGCGAAAGTGAAACCGAGCACCGGCCAATCGAGCGTGGCGTGTAGCGTGAATCGCGCTCGGCCGTTGGCGACCAGCCAGGTGATAAAACGGATGCCGGCGAAGGCCACGGCGAGTCCGAGCGCCCCGCCCGCCACCGAGAGCAGCACGCTTTCCGTCAGCATCTGCCGCAGGATTCTCGCGCGGCTCGCACCCACGCTCAGGCGCACAGCGATTTCGCGACGGCGTGCCGCGGCGCGCGCCAGCAGCAGGTTCGCCAGATTGGCGCAGGCGATGGCGAGAATCATCGCGACCATGGACATCAGCACGTACAGCGGCTTCGAGTATTGCCGGCGGAGCCCGTCCAGGCCCGAGCCGGCTTCTTCTAATGACAATTCCGGCAGCACCTCGGCGTCTTTGGGCGTGGCCGCGGTCGCCGCGACAAAGGCATGGAACCGCGCACTCATGGCCGCTTGTGCCTGCTCGATCCGGACGCCCGGGCGCAAGCGGCCCATCATCTCGATCCAGTAGAAATGCTCATCGAGGAAACGGCGTCGCTCCTCGGCGGCCGGACTCATCCCGGGGAACTGGTCCGCAGTCGTGATGGCATGAATCGGTAGAAAGAATGCGGGGCTGGCCTGTGGATCGACCCCGAAAAAGCCCGGAGCCGTCACGCCGACCACAGTGAATGGCAGGTTGTTGATCAGGATCGAACGCCCCTCCACGGCCGGATCTCCGTGGAAGCGCCTCTGCCAATAATCGAAGGACAGCGCCACGGTTGGGGCGGCGCCCGCGCGGTCGTCGGTATCGTCGAGCAAGCGGCCGGTTGCCGGCGGCACGCCGAGGCCCCTGAAGTAATTGCCGGTGACGTATCCGCCGGTTACCGACTCGGTCTCGCCGCCGGCGATGACATTGAAACTGTGCGCGTACGTGTAGCCGAAAAGGGTGGTGAAGACGTTCCGGTCCTGCGAGCCCAGGAACTGGTAGGCGGCGAACGGGAAATTGGGGCTGAGCGTGCCGTGTTGGCCGTAGCGGTGGGCGCTTCCGATCATGCCCTTGATGACGGGCACCTGGCGCGGCGCGTGCCACTGCGCCACTACCAGTTGCTCGGGGTGCGGCACCGGCAGCGCGCGCAGCAGAATGGCATCCATGAAGCTATAAATGGCGGTGTTGGCGCCGATTCCCAGCGCGAGTGTCGCCACGGCCGTGGCGGTGAACAGCGGATGCGTCGCCATATTGCGCAGCGCATACCGAAGGTCCTGGCCCAGTTGCTCGAAAAACCTCAAGATCCACATGGAACGGCTCTCCTCCTTCAGCCACGTAACATTCCCAAACTGCCGCCGCGCGGCAGCGCCCGGCCTTCCAGCCTCTTCCAGCATTGCGAGATGATGCCGTATCTCCTCATCCAGCTCGCGCTCGTATTCCGCGCGATGGAAGAAAAACCGGATTCGCCGCAGCAGTTCCCTCATAGGTTTACGCCGGCTCGATTACCCGCAGGATCGCCGCCATGACGCGCTCGAACTCTCCGACCTCACGCGCCATTTGCTTGCGCCCCAGCGGCGTCAGGCGGTAATACCGCGCGCGGCGGTTGTTTTCCGATTGCTTCCACTCGGCGACCACCCAACCTTTGATCAGCATCCGCTGCAGGGCCGGGTAGAGCGACCCCTCTTCTACCTGCAGCACGTCCTCGGACATCTGCTGAATGTGCTGCGCGATGCCGTATCCGTGCATCGGACCCAGGCGGGCAAGCGACCGTAGAATCAACATGTACAGAGTCCCCGGCGGTATTTCGGCTCTTCCCATAGGAAAACTATACAACAGTTGGACTAGGGAAGCGGAGTTCGGTTAGCAACGCCGGCGCAGGCCATGGGCCTGCCCTACCGGCGTGCGCTATACTCTCCCTCCATGAGGCTATTCCCGCTCTTTCTGTGTCTTTGCGCGTCTCTCGCCGCGCAGGACGAAGCCCCCGAAGCAGGGCGCGGCGGACGCGGACCGCAGGATCCCATCAACGCCATGACGTTTGCCGGCCTGCGCGCCCGCAATATCGGACCCACGTTCCTCTCCGGCCGCGTGTCGCAGATCGCCGTCTTCCCCGATAGCCCCAGCCACTATCTCGTCGCCGAGGCTTCCGGCGGCATCTGGCTCACGTTCAACGACGGCACCACCTGGACGCCGGTCTTCGATAACCAGGGCTCGTACTCGATCGGCACGATTAGCATCGACCCGAAGAATCCCTCGGTCGTCTGGGCGGGCACGGGCGAGAACAACAGCCAGCGCAGCATCTCCTACGGCGACGGCGTCTACAGGAGCGAGGACGGCGGCCGCACGTGGCGCAACATGGGCCTGCGCAGGACCGAGCACATCGCGCGCATCGCGATCGACCCGCGCGATTCCAACGTGGTCTACGTCGCCGCGCCGGGACCGCTGTGGAAGGGCGGCGGCGAGCGCGGCCTGTACAAGACGACCGACGGCGGCAAAACGTGGTCCCAGAGCCTCATCAAAGTCGGCGAATACACCGGCTGCTCGGACGTCCTGATGGATCCGCGGAACCCCGATATCCTGCTCGCCGCCACACATCAGCGGCAGCGCCGCTACTTCGGCATGGTGCACGGCGGTCCGGAATCCGCGCTGTGGCGCTCGGTCGATGCGGGCAAGACATGGACAAAGGTCGCGGGCGGCTTCCCCAACCAGGGCGAGTTGGGGCGCATCGGCCTCAACTACGCGCCGTCGAACCCGAGCATCATCTACGCGCAGGTGGAAGGGCCGGAAGGCCGCGGCGGCCTGTACCGTTCGAACGACAACGGCGTCACCTGGGAGAAGCGCAACAGCTTCGATTCGCAGGGCCAGTATTACGCCAAGGTGCAAGTCGACCCGGCCAACCCCGACCGCGTCTACATCATGAACGTCAACATCATGGTTTCCGACGACGGCGGCCGCACGCTGGCGGCGCTGCCCACCCGCAACAAGCACGTCGACAACCACGACATCTGGGTCGACCCGGCCGACAACAATCATTACCTGGTCGGCTGCGATGGCGGCCTGTACGAGAGCTTCGACCGCGCCGCGAACTGGATCTTCAAGGCCAACCTACCCACTACGCAAATGTACGACGTGGCGGTGAGCGAGAACGCGCCCTTCTATTCGGTCTTCGGTGGCACGCAGGATAACAACAGCTTCGGCTGCCCGGCCCGGACCAAGAGCGCGCAGGGCATCCTCTACACCGAATGTTTCGTCACCATGGGCGGCGACGGCTTCTATTCGCGCGTCGATCCCAAGGACCCCAACACCATCTACGCCAATATGCAGAACGGCGCCATGGTGCGGTACGACCGCCGCACCGCCGAGCGCGTCAGCATCCAGCCGCAGCCGGGGAAGGGCGATCCGCCGATGCGCTGGAACTGGGACGCGCCGCTGATCATCAGTCCGCACTCGAATACGCGCCTCTACTTCGGCGCGCAGCGGCTCTACCGTTCCGACGATCGCGGCGATAGCTGGCGCGCCATCAGCCCGGACCTGACGCGCGCGCTCGACCGCAATCAGCTGCCGCTGATGGGCCGCATTTGGCCGGTGGACGCCATTCAGAAGAACGTCTCCACGGCGCTCTACGACAACATTTCCGCCATCGCGGAATCGCCCAGGCAGGAGGGACTGATCTATGTGGGCACGGATGACGGTCTGGTGCAGGTCACGGAGGATGGCGGCGGACACTGGCGGAAGATCGAGAAGCCGGCCGGCGTCCCCGAGGACGCATACGTGCAGCGCATTTTCGCTTCGCAGCACGACGCCGGCGTGGTCTACGTGGCCTATGAGAACCACCAGAACGGCGACTTCAAGCCGTACCTGATCAAGAGTTCCGATAAAGGCAAGACGTGGGTGAATATCTCAGGTAACCTGCCGGAGACCGGCGGCGTGTACGCTATCGCGGAGGACCACGTAGACAAGAACCTGCTCTTCGCCGGTACCGAATTCGGGCTCTATTTCACGAAAATCGGCGGCGAAAAGTGGATCAAACTGAACGTCGGGCTGCCGACCATCATGGTGCGGGATCTCGCGATCCAGAAGCAGATGGACGACCTGGTCATCGGCACCTTCGGCCGCGGGATTTACATCCTCGACGATTACAGCCCGTTGCGCGACGCCACGCCGGAGATGCTGACGAAGGAGAGCGCGCTATTCCCGGTGAAGACGGCGCTTTCGTACCTGCCGAATTCGTTCTTCGGCGCGGAAAATAATGAGGGCTCGGCCTTCTGGCTCGCGCCCAACCCGCCGTTTGGCGCGGCGATCACGTACAACCTCGGGACCGGCTATCGCACCAAGCGCCAGGAGCGGCAGCAGCGCGAGCGCGCCGCCATCGCGCGGGGCGAGGCGCCGCCCTACCCCAGCGCCGAGGAGCTGCGCGCGGAGGCCGAGGAGGAAGCGCCGGCGATCGTGGTCACGGTAGCGGATGCATCCGGCAAGGCGATCCGCCGCTTCGATGCGCCGGCCACGCGCGGCTTGCACCGCGTCACCTGGGATCTCCGCACGCAGGGCACGACGCTGCCGCCGGCGCCCACTCCGGCGGCAGGCGTCGGCCGCGGCGGCGCAGGCGGCGGGCGGGGTGGAGCCGGGGGTGGAGCGGGCGCCGGCGCGGGCGGCGGCGAAGAGGAAATGCAGATGTTCGGCCGTGGCGGCGGCGCGGGCGAGCTGGTCCCGCCGGGCAAATACACCGTGACCCTGGCCAAGCGCATCGATGGCGTGATCACGCCGCTCGCGGGCTCGCAAACGTTCGAGGTCGCGCCGGAAGGTCCGGCGACGATTCCGGACCGCACCGCGCTCTTCGAATTCAACGAACGCCTCTCCCGCCTGCAGAAGGCGCTGGCGGCGACACAGGAATCTCTGACCGAGGCGCGCGCGCGCGTCGCGGCCATCCGCCGCGCCATCGATGCCACCCCCGCGCTGCCGTTGAAATTGCGGGAGCAGACGGTGGCGATGGAGCGCAGCCTCGATGAAATCGACCGCGCGCTCAACGGCGACCGCGTCATGCGCTCGCACCAGGAGGGCGTGCCGGCATCCATCGCGGAGCACGCGCAGGCCGCGGCCAGCCCGGTCCGCACGACGACCGGCAAGCCCACAAAGACCGCGCAGGAGCAGTATCAGATCGCCTCCGACCTGCTGGCTGCCGAGGTGCCGAAGCTCCGGAAGCTGCTGGAAACGGACATTAAGGCCGTCGAAAAGCAGCTCGATGCCGCCGGCGCTCCGGCCACCCCCGGCCGTCTGCCCGATTGGAAGGGCGGAAGATAAAAAGCGGAACTTTTCGGGAACTGATTGATTTTGCGCGATAGTTCCCGGGCAAGTGCGGCAGGTGTAACGTACGGCAAACTCCGTACGCCTAAGAGGTCACTATGACCAAAAAGCTGCTTTTTGTAACCACGCTTCTGCTTTCCCTGGCGATGGCCGTTTTCGCGGCCGATGTCAGCGGCAAGTGGACCTATGAACAACCCGGCCGCAACGGCGGGCCCGCCCGTCAGGTGACCATCACGCTGAAAGCAGATGGAAACAACCTGACCGGCTCCGTGCCCGGCATGGGCGGCCAGGAGACCCAGATCACCAACGGCAAAGTCGAAGGCGACACCGTGACGTTCGATGTGGTGCGCGAGTTCAACGGCAACACCGTGACCTCGCACTACAAGGGCGTTGTCAACGGCGACGAGATGAAGCTGACCGTCGATATGGGCCGTGGCGGACCGCGCGAGTTTACCGCCAAGCGGGGTAGCACCAACTAACTCCGCATGCCGGCCGCCGCGCCGGTAGATGTTCCGGCGGCCTCTCCTGCCGAAGTGCAGGGAGGCCGCTTTTTTTTATTCGGTTCCGGCCGCCGCCGCGAGGCGCCTGGTGTGGCCGATCCACACCTCGGCCGCCACCAGGTGCAGCGTAAATCCGATCCAAAACGCCGCGCCGAAGAAGTCGCGTGGCGTTAGGTGCGTGAGCCGGCTGGTTGCGAAGAAGAAGCCCACGATCGGCCGGATTCCCGCCACCGCCATGCCGATCGCGAAAGCCCGGATCATCCACTCGCGGTGCTCCGCCGTCTTGCCCCGGCGGATCGCGCCCCAGCCTTTCGCCAGGTCGAACAGGAATACGAGAGCGAACAGCGTGGTGGCGGAGGCTTCGTTCACGCCGCCGATCGCCATCTGCGGTCCCATGATCAGCGCCGTGATGCCGATCACCACCGCCGATGCCGCTACGGCCCGGCCCGCCCACCGGTGCAGCGCCGGACAGCGGCTGCGCAGGCTGCGCACGAACTGGAGCGGGGCGAGCACCATGAAGACCAGCCCGGGGACGATGTGGAACAGCGTCAGCGCGAGATGCCGGGCGAAGCCGGCGTCGAAATCCAACCGCGGCGATCGCAGCAAAAACATGCGATGAACCACAGCCGCCACACCGATGGCCGCCAGCAGCACGGTGGCGGACCAGAGGAGCCGCACAGTGCTGGACCTGGATTTCATGACTCGCGCAGCGCAGTGAGCGGATCGACCCTTGTGGCCCACCGCGCCGGCAGGTAGCACGCCAGCAGCGCCACAGCCGAAAGGACCGCCACCGCAGCGGCGAGGCTGAGCGGGTCGCTCGCGCTGACGCCGTACAGCATGCGGCTCATCAGCCGGCCGGCCGCCAACGCCGTCACGAACCCGATGGCGAGGCCTGCCAGCACCAGCGTCATCCCCTCGCCGATGATCAGCCGCAGCACGCTCGCGCGGCTAGCACCAAGCGCCAGACGCACCCCGATCTCCCGCCGCCGGCGGGCCACGGAGTAGGCCAGGATCCCATACAGTCCGATGCTGGCCAGCCCGAGGGCCAGCAACCCGAAGACCGTCAGAAGGACCACCACGACGCGCGCCTGGAACAGGCCGCCGTCGACGATCTCGCGGCCGGTGCGCTGGCCCATCATCAGCACCATCGGTCCGGCTGCATGTACCACGCGTTCCGCGGGCTCCATCATGAGACGCGGGTCGTGTGCCGTCCGGATATAAAGATTCATCGTTTCGGAATCGTTCTGCGCGAGGGGCACGTACACGCACGCCTGCGGCGGCTCGCCCCACGTAGTGTAATTGGCGTTCCGCGCCACGCCGACGATCTCTCGCATCCGTGTCTCGCCCGGCAGCCGGATGCGCTTGCCCAGCGCGCCTGAGGGCCAGTAGTCACGGGCCATTTTTTCGTTGACGATGGCGACCGGCGCCGAGGTGTCGCGGTCGAGCGCGGTGAATTCGCGTCCGTTCTCGAGTGCTACGCCAGCGGTCTCGAAATAACTGACGTCCACCGTGTTGACGATCGCGCGAACGGTATCGGCCTGCGATCGCTTCTGCCAGCCTTCCACCTCGATTCCGCTCAGCGGCCGCGCCCACAGCGGCACGTTCGACGCCCAGGATGCCGACTGAATGCCGGGCAGGGCCGCCACGCGCTCGCGCACTTCCTTGTAAAACGCACGTGTCTGCGCCTTCGAGTAACCAGCCTGGCCGGGGCTGACGGTGAAAACCGCCAGATGCGCGGTTTGAAATCCCGGATCCATCTGGTAAGCGCGGCCGATGCTCCGCAGCACGAGTGCGGCCGTGATCAGCAGGATGAATGAGAGCGCCACCTGCCCCACCAGCAGCGCGCTGGAGAGGGTTACGCGGCGGCGGCTGCGGCCGATGGTTCGCGCCTCTTCCTTCAGCACTTCCGCCACGCCGGCACTCGATGCCTTAAACGCCGGGATCAGGCCGAATAGCAGGCCGGTTGCCAGCGAGAGCAGGAGCGTGAATCCGAACACGGTCGCGTCCAGCCGCGGCGGGGCAAAATTCGCGCCGCCCGGAAGCATGCCATAGACCAGCCGCAGTCCGGCATAGCCGGCCGCCACGCCCAGCGCCCCGCCGAGCAAGCCCAGCAGGACGCTCTCGGTCAGCATCTGACGCACCAGACGCGCGCGGCTCGCGCCCATCGCCATTCGCACGGCAATTTCCTGGCGGCGTGCCGCAGAGCGAGCCAGCAGCAGATTGGCCACGTTCGAGCACGCGATGAGCAGCACGATGCCCACCACCGCCAGCAGCGCCGCGCTCGCGAAGAAAATGGTCGACGATGCCGGGCCCCCCGCGGTAGCGAGTATCGCCTCGCGGATCGGCCGGACAGTGGCGGCGCGCCCCTGGTCGATATTCGGAAACTCGCGCCCCAGGGCCGCAGCGATGCCGGCCATGTTGCTGTTGGCGCGCTCGAGCGTCAGGCCGGGACGGAGCCGTCCCACCCCGAAAAAAGCGGCCTGGCCACGGTCGATCCAGACCTTGCGCATCGTCGAAGGAAACAGCGGCTCGGCCATCGCAGCGGGAATCCATAGATCGGGGCCGAAGACGGCATTCACTCCAATGAACCCGGGCGGCGCGACGCCGACCACGGTGAGCGCGAGGCCGTTCACCCGAAGAGTGCGGCCGAGGATTGCCTCGCCGCCGAAGCGCCTCTGCCACGTCGCGTAGTTCATCACGGCCACCGGATGCGCGCCCGGCGCGCTGTCCTCCTCGGATAGAAAGAAGCGGCCGCTTGCGGGCGTAAGATCGAGCGCCGCGAAGTAATTCGCGGTCACCAGTTCGGCGAACATGCTCTGCGTCGCGCCGCGTTCTTCGAGCGTCACGAGGCGGGGTGAGGTGTAGCCGGCCAGCTCCGAGAATACCTGGTTGCGCTCGCGGTAATCGCGGAGGTCGGGATACGAAAGCGGTAACGGCGTCGCCGATTGGGATCTGCCGGCAACCTCAGCGGAGGCGACTGCCACCAGCCGCGCGGCATCGCGCACCGGCAGGGGATTGAGGATCAGGCCGTTCACCACCGTAAACACCGTGGTGTTCGCGCCGATCCCGAGCGCCAATGTGCCCACGACGAACGTCACGAAGAGCGGGCTCTGGCGCATCGTGCGGAAGGCGTATCGCAGGTCGCGCGCCAGGTCCGTGCCGAAGCTGCCGGATCGCGGACCGCCGGCCGGCGGCATCTCCGGCCGTGCCGCGCGCCGCCGCAGCCGGGCGGTGTCGTCGAGTTCCGCGGCCACGATCTCGTAGGCGTCGGCCTCTTCCGTCCCGCCGCTGAGCAACTCGCGGTAACGGTCTTCCAGGTGCTGCGAGAGTTCCTCGGCCAAACCGGCCTCTTCTGCCGGGGGCAGCGAAAGAGGCGCCAGGCGCCGCCGGACCAGATCGTTCCAATCAGGCATTTTCCAACCCCGTGATGCGGCCGATGGCCGCGACAAAATTGAGCCAGCTCCTCTGCTGCGAGCGGAGCACCTTGCGTCCCTGCGCGGTCAGCCGGTAATACCGCCGCCGGCGCTGTCCGGCTTTCTCCACCCAGCGCCCTTCGATCCACTGCTGTTCCTCCAGCCGGTGCAGCAGGGGATAGAGCGAGGTGACGTGAAACTTCAGCGCGCCCCCGGAGCGCATCTCGATCGCTTTCGAGATGTCATAGCCGTGGCGCGGCTGGTCTTCGAGCAACGAGAGCACCAGGAGCTCGGCGCTCCCTTTCTTCCATTCGGCATCCGGGACTTCCATATGTTTGGCTCCCATATAAGGCGGTCGGACATATGGACGGGGGTGGCGCGAGGTTGTTAGCTGCGGATGGCCCCAAAAAGAACCTGCACGCGCCCATGGTTTGGGCCGCGCCGGATCAAAATGAGCCATGCGAGGGAAGGCGCCCTTGCGGAATCAACAACTTGGCGGATGCGCTCGGATCAAAATGAGCCGAGCGCGGTTTGGCCGGCTCAATTTCCGATCGCCGTGACCAGCGTCTGCGCGCCGGTCTGCGTTCCGAGCGTGAACGTCAGCGGCACGGCGTTGCCCGGCGCGATCGGCGGGACCACCAGATTGAACTGATAGAGCCCCACTTCCCCGGGTCCGAGACCGTAGTACGTCAGCGCGGCCGCGCTCCCGCCCAACTGAAACTGCACCGGCGTGACCAGGTTGTTGAGCTGCTGCACGACCTGCCCGAACTGCACGCCCGAGCCCACCGGGCCGAAGCCGATGCCGTACAGCACGATCGTCTCGCCCGGCTTGGCGGGCCGCGAAGTCACGCCCGCGAAAGCGCCTACCGGGCCGACGAAGGTCTGGCCGTCCGTAAACGTCGCGGTCACGTATTGGTTGCCGCCCACGTTCCACGCCGGCAGCGCGAGCAGCGCCGGCTGGAGCGGGCTCACGGTGATGCTGGCGGCCGCGCTGGTGCCGTTCCCCGTGCTCACCGTAACCGGCTGCGGCCCGGTGCCGACGCCGGCCGGCACTTCCGCGTTCACCTGCCCCGGGCTGATATACGAGACATACGCGGGCACGCCGCCGATCGTCACGGTGGTGCCGTCGAGCTGGTTCGGCGCGTTGATCCCGCTGAAATCCGAGCCGTTCCATGTGCGCGAATCTCCGGCCGGCGCAAGGTTGCTACCGTAGATCTCAATCCACGAACCGGGCGCTGTGCCGCTGAGCCCGCCGAATCCGCCGGCGCCGATCACGCCCTGGCTCGTGCGAATTGCGGGCGGCGCGCCGCCGCCGTTCGGGGCGCTCGAAGGCGTCAGCATGCGGATGACGTTGTTGCTCGTATCCGCGACGTACACGTTGAACTTCGAATCCACGGCGACGCCGGACGGCTGGTACAGCATGGCGCCGGTTCCGGGGCCGCCATCGCCGCTGTAGCCCGTATGGCCGTTACCCGCGATCGTGGTGATGATCCCGTTGCTCGAGACCATGCGGATGCGCTGATTGGTGTAATCCGCGATGTAGATATTACCGGCGCTATCCACCGCCACGCCGCGCGGCCCCCATAGCTGGGCGTTGGTGGCGAGACCGTTATCGCCCGCGAAACCGGCCGTGCCCGTGCCGGCGACGGTGGTGAGCGCGCCGTTCGAAAGCTTCAGGACCCGGTTGTTCCCCGTATCCGCGATGTACACAGTGCCGCTCGCATCCACCGCGACGCCGCGGGGGCTGTTGAGATGCGCGTTGAGCGCCGCGCCGGTGTCGGCGGTGCCCTGCGTGCCGTTGCCCGCAATGGTGCTGATGTTTCCGTTGGAAGCGCTGACTTTGCGGATGCGGTGGTTCAGCGTGTCCGCGATGTAAATGTTCCCCGAGTTATCGACGGCCACTCCGTACGGCAGATTCAGCAGCGCGTTGGTTGCGGTCGAGCCGTCCCCGGCGTAGCCGCCGAGCGGGTTGCCGGTCTGTGTGTACACGGTGTAGCTGCCGGCAACAGTTGAGATGTTGCCGCCGACCGAAAACTTGCGAACGATGTCGTTGCTGATGTCGCTGAAATAGATGTTGCCGCCCGAATCGATGGCGAGCGCCACCGGATGATTGAGCTCCGCCTTGGTGGCCGCCGCGCCGTCTCCGCTGTAGCCCTGGATGTTGCTGCCTGCGACGGTCTTGATGTTGCCATCGGTAGTGACTTCGCGGATGACGTTGTTCACCTGGTCGGCGATGAAAATATTGCCGCTCTTATCCACCAGCACGCCGGTTGGCTGCCAGAGCTGCGCGTTCACGGCGGCCGCGCCATCGCCGGAATAGCCGGCCCCGTTGCCGTTGTTGCCGGCCACGGTCGAGATGGTGTAAGTGACGGGCTGCGCCAGCACGGCGGCTGGCAGCAGCAGCGCAATGAGAGCCTTGTTTTTCAAGAGCCGTTGGATGCTTACTGCCGCTTCCCGGTTACGCCATAATCGACACATGCCTTTTCTCCTTCCGGTACTGCTGTTCGCGGCGGCCGCGCAGCCGTATGACGTGGTCATCCGCAACGGCCACATCGTGGACGGCACCGGCTCGCCCTGGTACGCCGCCGACCTCGCCATCCGCAACGGCCGCATTGCCGCCATCGGCAAGCTCGATGGTGCGCCGGCGAAGCGGACGATCGATGCCCGCGGCATGGTGGTGGCCCCCGGCTTCATCGACATGCTCGGGCAATCCGAGCTGACGATCCTGGTCGATCCGCACCTGCCTTCCAAAATCTACCAGGGCATCACGACCGAAATCACGGGCGAGGGCAACTCCATCGCTCCCCTGAATGAGTCTATTATAAAGGCCGACCGCGTCACTTACGAGCACTACAAGGTGTTGCCGGACTGGCACACCTTCGGCGAATATTTCACGCGTCTGCGCAAGCAGGGCATGGGCATCAACCTGGCGAGCTACGTGGGGGCGACCCAGGTGCGCCGCATGGTGCTGGGCGATGATGACCGCGCACCCACGCCCGCCGAGCTCGCGCGCATGAAGGATCTGGTGCGCCAGGCGATGCGCGAGGGCGCCATCGGCCTGTCCACCTCGCTGCAATATGCGCCGGCGCCGTACGCCAAGACAGACGAGCTGATCGCCCTGGCCGCCGAGGCCGCGAAGTTCGGCGGCATCTACGCTTCGCACATCCGCGATGAGGGCGACGGCATCGATGCCGCGCTGGACGAAGCCTTCCGCATCGGCCGCGAGGCGCACATCCCGGTCGAGATCTGGCACCTCAAAGCCGCGGGCAAAGACAACTGGGGCCGCATGCCGGAGATCGTGCGGCGCATTCAGGCGGCGCGCGACGCGGGCCTGGACGTCGGCGCCGATACCTATGCCTACACGGCGTGGTTCAATTCGTTCTCCGCCGTGATTCCGCCGTGGGCGCACGATGGGGGAGACGCCAAACTGATCGAACGGCTGAAAGATCCCGCGATGCGCGCGCGCATCCGCAAGGAGCTGGAAACGCCCGGCGGCAACTGGAACAACGAATGGCAGGAGGTCCCCGGCCCGGAAGCCATCCTGGTGAGCGCAGTGCAAAACCCGAAACTGTTGCCGCTCCAGGGCAAGACGATCGCGGAGATCGCCAAGCTGTGGAACAAAGACCCGATCGACACGGTCTTCGACCTGTTGATTGAAGACCAGGCGTTTACGGAAGTGGCCATGTTCGCGATGTCCGAACCCGATGTCACGCTGGCGCTCCAGCAGCCGTGGGTCTCGATCTGCAACGATTCGCAGGGAACGTCGCCGGACGGCCTGCTCGGCCAGGAGCACCCGCACCCGCGCGCCTACGGCACCTTCCCGCGCATCCTGCGCAAGTACGTGCGCGAGGAGCATAAGCTGACGCTCGAAGACTCCATCCGCAAATTCAGCGCGCTCCCGGCGGAGCGGATGCGTCTCGCCGATCGCGGCGTGCTGAAATCCGGGATGTGGGCCGATGTGGTGGTGTTCGACCCCGCCACCATCCGCGATCTGGCAACGTTCGAAAAACCCAACCAGCTATCGGAAGGCATGCGGTTTGTGCTGGTGAACGGCGTTCCGGTGATCGAGGAGGGAAAGATGACCAACGCCCTGCCGGGGCGGGTGGTCACGCGTTGAGGCACGTTGCTCAATCACCTGCGGCCGCGAGGGTGCGGAATGTACCATCCCGCTCCCTCGCGGCGCGACTCTGAGTCTACTCGAACCGGTTCGCCCGGTCGGCGTCCGCCGCCAGATCCGCAAGCAGGTCGAAGAACTCGTCGCTCTGGCCGCGGAACAATCCGTCCGCCGTCAACGCAGCGACGGCGCCCATCGCCGCCCCGTTGGTCTGGGTCGGGCGGATGATCGAGCAGATTGGGAACTTGCGGTTGAGGAACGGGCACGGCTCCGGCATGATCAGGTTCGCCTGCAAGGTCTCCGGCTGGTTCATCGTCAGATCCACGAAGGTGACGGTCGCTTTGGTGATGGGATCCGTGTCCGTCACGGGCGTGGCGTTGCCGGCCTTATCCTGCCAGGTCTGGAAGTGCATGATTTCGGTCCCGCCGATGCTGAGGAGGATGCGCAGCACTTCCGGGTTGCTCACCCGCTGCGCCAGCGCGGGATACAGGCTGGTGCCGCCACCTTCGATAAATGCGAAGTGGAAGCCGGCTGTGAACGCGATCGCCTTAAGATGATCTGTCGGGTTGCCGATCGTGCTGCCTTTCGTGTCGTCGTCGCTCCGCGGGATGGCCGGATGCTGACCGACGTTCAAACTCGGCACGGCCTGGGCGAATTTCATGTCGCCCAGGTCGGGATTCGCGTTATCGGCGCGGTAGCGTCCCCAGAAGCTGGTGTCGATCGTCAGTTGGGTGAGGTTGGTTAGCCGCATTTTGCCCGAGGAGCCCTGCGCCGTGCTCCCCTTGATGGTGCGGAAATGCGGCCCGTTCAGCAGGTCCAGTTCGGAAACGTTGACGCCGAGAGAGACGAGATAAGCGTGAATGAATGCAGCGTGGGTAATTTCGTCGTCCGTATTGTCGTGAATGTACTGCGGCATATCCATATCCAGAATGGTGAGCGCATCGGTGTAGAGCGGATTGCCGCCGCTCAGTCCCGGCACCTCGGTATCTTTCTGAGTCTGGGTGCCGCCCAGCTCGGCGTATTGGATCCAGAGATCCGTCTCCAGGATCTCGACTGCCCCTAAGAATTTGAGAATGGCGGCATCCCCCGCATTCAGATAGCCGGTCGATTGCGCGGAAGCCCTGGGCCCCGTCAATAGTGCCTCGCCGGCCGCTGCCATCATGCCTGCCGACAGAAAGGAACGGCGGCGTAAACTGGTCGCTTGCTTTTTGGTTTGCACGGAGAGTTACCTCAGATGATGGTTTGGAACCAATGCCATCATGGCCGATGCGCGCGGGAGATATGTCGCCGTGATGTGACGGAGTTGCAAAATGGCCGCGGCCGGGCCGCGTTGGCTTAAACCCCCATCAGCAAACTGTAAAGCAGCACACCGAGCACCACCGCCGTCACGGCTACGTACGTCCAGTCCTTTTGAACCGCGAAGGCGAAGAGCGAAAACGCCACACGTACGACCGGCGTCGCGGCCAGCAGCAGCAGGCCCGCCAGAATCACCACCTCGGACCGCGGCAGCGCGAGCAGAGCGCGCACTCCGCCGCCAGGCTGGTAATGGCCGAAGGGCTGCGGCACGCCAGCGCTCCCGGCAAGATACCACACGCCGCCGGCGAGCACCAGCAGCGCCGAGATCAGTACGCCCAACTGCAGAATCCGCGAGATGATCAGGTCCAGCAACTCGTCGGTCATCCGCGTCATCAGAGCCTCCCCGTCAAGCCGTTATAGATCATCTCGACCGCCATCACGCCCACGACCGTACCGAACACCAGCCGCAAAGCGCGGGTCCCGGCGCCGATCAAATGCCGGGCGCCCAGCAGGGACCCGAGCAGGACCCCGAGCATCACCGGCATCGCAAGGCCCGGCCGGATATAGCCGCGCCGCAGGTACACCCCCACGCTCGCCGCCGCAGTGACCCCAATCATGAAATTGCTGGTGGTAGTGGAAACCTTGAACGGGATGCGCATGACCTGGTCCATGGCGATCACTTTCATGGCGCCCGAGCCGATGCCCAGCAACCCGGAAAGCAGCCCCGCGCCGAACATCAGGGCAAACCCGGATTTCACGCGTGCCACGCAGTAGCGGATGCTGCGGCCTCGCTCCGGGAATGCGCCATTCATCCGCAGCCGGTCCGCCAGTGGGTCGCAGTCCGCCGTCAGATGGTCGCGATGCTCGCGGAGCGACTGCCAGGCCGAATAGAGCAGCACTACACCGAAGATCACCCCGAGAGCCGATGCCGGCACCACCGAAGTGAGGTGCGCGCCTGCCACGGCGCCGATGGTGGTCGCGATCTCCAGGAACATCCCCACCCGGATGTTCGAGAATCCCTCTCTCACGTATGCCGCGGCCGCGCCGGATGAGGTCGCGATCACCGAAACCAGGCTCGCTCCCATGGCGTAATGCAGGTCCACGCCGAGCAGCAGCGCCAGCACCGGAGTGACAACAACGCCGCCGCCCAAGCCGGTCAGCGCGCCGAGAAAGCCCGCCAGCGCCGAGGCCGCGAACACCACGGCAGAGAAGAGAGGGATGTTCATATTTGACTTTGCCTCTCCAGTCTAGGGGATGGCATGGGACAAGCGGAAATGGGCAGGAAAAAGGAAAGGGCAGGTAACCCTGCCCTCGAGTGGGATTGCCCGGGAAGGACAATCGTTCATGAGTCCCGACTCGCCCGGCGCCATTCGGACGATCGGAACTGCTGTGTCTTCGATCATAGGCTAAGGGATATCCCTGTCCTATACAGGGAAGATCGTATTTTCGGGCACTTGCGAGGCGTTAAGATAAATTCAGAGTGACTGGGCCCCTCAGCAAGCGCGCCGTGCTGCGAATGGGGTACGGCGCGATGATCGCCGTGCTCGTGCTCTCGGCGTTCGAGGCGTACCGTATTCAGGTCAGCGTTTCCGAGCAGCACCTGGGCATCTACCGGCATTACGTCGAGCAGGATGCCGAACTCGCCACGCTCCGCCGCAATCTCTGGCAGGCGGGCGCCGATATCCGCGACTTCTTTATTCAGAACACGCCGCAGCAGGCCGCATCGCTCCACTCCCAACTGCAGGCGCTCGAAGCGGAGGACAATACCGCGCTCGATCGGCTGGCCCAATCGGGCATCGGCGCCGATGTGGTCGCGCGGCTGCGACGCAGCCTCGGCGAGTTCTGGGATGTGGTTCGCCCGGTCCCGCAGACGATGCTCGGCGTGGACAACGGGCGCCAGTTCGAATTCCTGCAGCGCGAGGTCGTGCCCCGCCGTGGCGAGCTTTACGCCGCGCTGCTGCATCTCGCCGCTACCGACCAGCAGCGGCTGCAGGAGAGCGAAGGCGAATTCGCCGCCACCCGCCGCCACGCGGCTCAGCGTCTGCTCATGATGCTCGCGGTCGGCGTTCTGCTCGGCATCATGGTGGCGCGCCTGAGCCTCCGCCACGCCGAACATCTGGAGCAGAAG
>Ga0070739_10002496_pt1 | contig 24658 bp, 24 predicted proteins | sample Coa_R1_7_FD_66445 | JGI IMG/M metagenome (GOLD analysis project Ga0070739, IMG submission 66445) | Surface soil microbial communities from Centralia Pennsylvania, which are recovering from an underground coalmine fire - Coalmine... | ecosystem: Environmental > Terrestrial > Soil > Unclassified ...
ACGATCGTGGACAGCCGGATGTCCCGATAGGCGAGAATCCAAAGCGCGAGCGCGAGTCCGGCAAAGACGATCAGCGGCGGCACGTGCATGCCGCCCAAACCCGCGAGGTTTTGAATGAAGAGCGTCATCGCGCCGAACTGCGAGGCTCCCACGAAAACGTACGCCCATATCAGCGTCCAGCCTGCGATCGCGCCGGCCCTGTTGCCGAGGTTGGCGACGACGTAGCCGTACATCGAACCCGCGGCGCTCGATCGCTTGGCGAACTGGTTCAAGTTCAGCGCGACGAACAGCAGCATCACGCCGGCGAAGACGTACGCCAGCCACGAGCCGTTGCCGGCGCTCGCGAAAATGTACGGCGCGATGAGCACGGGCGTCATGCTCAGCCCGATGAGCGCGACCGACGTTGCCAGCACCTCGGCAAACGAAAGCGTGTTCGAGCGAAGTTTCGAGCGGTCGTTCACAAGGCAAGCGTATCGGATTTGCTCGCTTGCAGCCATAGCGCGGCGGCACAAAATCGCGTTGGGCTTTTTGTCCCGTCCGCCTAAAACCCGGACGGCCGTCGCCGAAGACTATTCCATGCGCAACCTGGGTATAGGCACAGGCGGTCCTGGGCCGGCAGGCGAGGTTCCCGGGCACTGCGAACCAACCGCGCTGGCGCCCCACTCCAGGGCGCTTCATTTACACGGAGGCCGTCCGGCTTTGGCCGGCCGCCTTCCTCGACCGAGGGTTTGCACTTGAACGAGAAAGAGATTGTCCTCACACGCGAAGGCTTGGAGAAACTCGAACGCGAGCTCGACGATCTCAAAACCGTCCATCGAAGGGAAGTCAACGACCGCATTCGGCAAGCCAAAGAGTTCGGGGACCTGAGCGAAAACGCGGAATACGAGGACGCCAAGCAAGAGCAGGCCTTCATCGAAGGGCGCATTCTCAAACTCGAGTCGATGATTCGCAACGCTCGCCTGATCGAGGATTCTGACTACGCGGCGGGCGAGGTGCACCTGGGCTGCACGGTCAAGGTCAAAGACCTCAAGAGCAGCTCCGCCCACGAATTTTCGCTGGTGGGATCGGCGGAAGCCGATCCGGCGAACCATCGCATCAGCAACGAGTCGCCGCTGGGGCGCGCCCTCATGGGACACAAAAAAGGCGAAACGGTCGACGTCGCCACGCCGCGCGGCATGGTGAAGTACAAGATCGAGTCGATTAAGAGCGGCGCCGCCGCGACGCCGAAAAAAACCGCCAAGAAAGCATCGTAACCGGAAAACCCGCCGCCAGGCGGGTTTTTCATTTGCCGCGAACTTGCGGGGCCATGATTGAGGACCGGGGCAAGAGCGAAAGCGCGCTCGTAGAAGCCCGGCGCGAGAATTTGGCGGCGATGCGCGCGCGGGGCAGCGATCCGTTCGCGCAAACGCGCTACGAGGCCGACGCGACGGCGGCCGAGCTCGTGGAGAAATACGCCTTCCTCGAAACGGGGCAGCGCGCGGAGAGCGAACGCTGGTCGCTCGCGGGCCGCGTCATGTCCAAGCGCGACATGGGGAAGACCATTTTCGCGGACCTGCGCGATCGCACCGGCCGCTTGCAGTTGTACGTGCGCAAGGACGAACTCGGGGAGGCTGCGTTCGCGAATTGGAAAGATTTGGACATCGGCGATCTCGCCGGCGTGCACGGCTTCATGTTTCGCTCGCAAAAGGGCGAACTTTCGCTGCACGTGCTCGATTTTGCCGTCTTGTGCAAGTCGCTGTATCCGCTCCCCGACAAGTGGCACGGGCTCACCGACGTGGAGAAGCGCTATCGCCAGCGCTACGTCGATCTCATCGTCAATCCGGACGTGCGCGACGTGTTCGTGCTGCGCAGCCGCATCATTTCGGAGATGCGGCGCTTCATCGACGCGCACGGCTTTTTCGAGGTCGAAACGCCGACGCTTCTGCACGTCGCGGGAGGCGCCGCCGCCCGGCCGTTCGTTACTCACGTGAACGCGCTCGACCAGCAGATGCAGCTGCGGATCGCGACCGAGCTGAATCTCAAGCGCCTCATCGTCGGCGGTATGGAACGCGTGTACGAAATCGGCCGCATCTTCCGCAACGAGGGCATCGACACGACCCACAATCCGGAATTCACGATGCTCGAGCTCTATGCGGCGTATTGGGACATCGGCGACATGATGGAATTCAATGAAGCGCTGATCGCGCATCTCGTTTCCACTGTCACGGGCGGCGGCGACGAACTGCCGGTCGACGGCCGCGCCGTTTCGTTCAAGCGCCCTTTCGCGCGCATAGAATACCTAGACGGGATGGCAAAGCATGGCGGCTATACGCGCGAACAGCTGCTCGACCCGCAGGGTGCGGCGAAAATCGCGCGCGAGCTGGGTCTGCCGCAGTCGCCTACGCACGGTCACGCGCTCGACAAAATTTTCGAACGGGTGTTGGAACCGCAGCTGCTTGCGCCGACGTTCGTCACCGGGTACCCGGTCATCATCTCGCCGCTGGCCAAACGGCGTCCCGGCGACCCGGAAATCACGCAAAGATACGAATTGTTCTGCGCCAGCATGGAGATCAGCAACGCATTTACGGAACTCAACGATCCGGACGACCAGCGCGCGCGCTTCGAGGCGCAAATCGAGGAACGCGCGCGAGGCGACGAGGAGATTCCCGAACCGGACTGGGACTTCGTGCGCGCCTTGGAATACGGTATGCCGCCGACCGCCGGCATCGGAATCGGCGTGGACCGGCTGGTGATGCTCCTCACGCAGCAGCGGAGCATTCGCGACGTGATCCTCTTTCCGCTGCAGCGGCAGCACGGCTGAACGTGCAGCTCTTGAAATGCGCGCACGAACCGTGCACGTGTACGGTCGAAGTGGGCCAGCAGTATTGCGGCCGCGCATGCGAAGAAGAAGCTGCGCAATCCGGCGCTCCGACGTCCGCGCGCAGCCGCTGCCGCTGCCGGCATTCTTCCTGCGAAGCGCGTTAGGGTAACCCATGCGGCGGTATTCCATCGGCGATCGCAGCGGGGCGCTTCGCGTCGAAGTCATTCCGTACGGCGCAACCATCGTGGCAATCGACGTGCCGGATCGAGACGGGCACATCGAAAACGTCGTGCTGCACTACGATGATTCTACCGAGTACGAGCATGCGCATCCGCGCCAGTACTTCGGTGCAACGATTGGCCGGTATGCGAACCGCATCGCGAACGCGGAATTTCAGCTGAACGGGCGCACGTACCGGCTGAGCGCGAATGAAGGCCGCGACACGCTTCACGGGGGCGCGCGCGGTTTCGACGCGGCCGTGTGGGAGGTCCACGATGCGGCGCAGCATTTCCTCACGCTCTCGCACGTGAGCCCGGACGGCGACCAAGGCTTTCCGGGCACGCTCACGGCGCGCGTAACCTTCGCGGTGCGCGGCGACGCGTTAGCGATCACCTACAAGGCGGCATGCGACGCCGACACGGCGATCAACCTCACCAACCACAGCTACTTCAATTTGAGTCCCGGAACCGGCGCCCGCGCGGCCGATCACGTGTTGCAAGTTTTCGCCGGCGCGTATACGCCGCTGGACGACCGGCTGATACCTACCGGCGAAATTCGCTCCGTCGAGGGCACGCGCTTTAATTTTCGCAACGCGAGGCCCATCGGCGAGGAGCCTTACGACATGAATTTCGTGCTCGGCGGCGCGGAAGCACCTCGTACCGCGGCGCTTTTGGGTCATCCCGGAAGCGGGCGCATCGTCGAGGTGCTCACGACCGAACCCGGCGTGCAGATCTATACGGGCAATCCGCTCGGCGTTGCGATGGAGACGCAGCATTTCGCCGACTCGCCGCATCACCCGAACTTTCCGTCGACGATCCTGCGCGCCGGCGAGGAATACGTTTCCGCGACCGTCTATCGCTTTTTGCGTTCGACCTGATTCAAGGCGCTCCGCGCGCAGCCGGGGAATGAGTGCTCATGAACCGGCCGGCCACAGGGTATATCCTTGCCGCCGTGGCGCTTGCGGTGCTGGCGCTTACGTACGCGTCGTATTTTGCGCCGCTCGAGGACGTGACGTTCGGCGTGGCCGTCTACGCGGCGGCAGGCGCGAATGGACGCGTGACGGCGGTTGTGCCGGGCTCGGAGGCCGCGCGAAGCGGCATAAGAACCGGCGACGTCGTTGATTTTAGCGCGCTCACGCTGTCGGACCGTTACCGTTTGCTCGTCCAGCGATCGCCGCAGGGTACGCCGCTTACCATTCGCATCATCGCGCCGGGTATTCCGCGCAGCGTCACGTTGCGCGCGCGTCGGAACGCAAGCATGGCTGCCGCGGATTTTACCGCAGCGACGTTGCTCGGCGCGACGATTTCGCTTCTGGTCATCGCGCTTGTCGTCGCGCGCAGGCCTTCGCTCGCGACCGCAGCGCTGGTCCTGTACGCCGCGGGAGCGCCGCAAAGTTTTCCGATAGCGGCACTGTTCAGCTGGATTCCGAATCCAATCTTCGGGGCGGTTGCCGCGCTGTGCAATCTCGTCATCGCTCAACTGCCGCTGTGGGCGCTGCTGCCGTTCATCGTCCGCTTTCCCGAAGAACCGCAAACGCCCGCGGCGCGCAAGACCGCGCGGATTGCCGATGCGCTCTTTCTGCTTGCGGTCGTGGTGTTCGCCGTTCAAGTGGTGTACGAGCCGGTGCTGTTCGTCAGCTGGGGTGCATTCGATACGTCGACCAATTACGCAGCGCTTGCGGCCGTGCTCGTTTTCACCGCCGTGGCCTACGGCCGCACGGCGGGCGAACAGCGCCGGCGGGTTGGCTGGGTGCTCGTCGGCGTCGTCGTCGCGGCGATCGCCTACACGGTGTTCGAGTTCGCGGACATTCTGAGAATGAGCTCCGGCTGGAGCTCGCGATCTCTAGTGGAAGATGTAGCAACCGCCCTGCCGGCGGCGCTTCCCATCGCGCTCGGCTACGCAATTTTACGTCATCGCGTGCTCGACGTCGGCTTCGCGCTGAACCGCACGATGGTCTTCGGCGTGATGACCGCGCTGGTCGTCATCGTGGTAAGCTTCGTCGATTGGCTGACCACGCGCCTGCTGAGCGAAGAGCGGCTGGCACTTGCGATCGAAGCGGTGGTGACGATCGGCTTCGGCGTCGCGCTGAATTGGATTCACGGCCGCACCGAGCGCGTCATCGATCGCATCGTGTTTCGCGCGCGACACATTGCTGAAAAGCGTATCGACTACCGCATCGGCGCGCTGGATTTCGCACCGACCGATGCGTTTGTCGACGAGTCCGTTGCCGTCGAAGCGCCCCGGATTTTGGATTTGCATTCGGCGGCGGTCTTTCGGCGCATCGCCGAGAGCGAGCCGTTCGCGCGCGTGGCCGCGACGGGCTGGTCGGACCGTGACGCGCTCAAAATCGGCGATGATTCGCTGCTGGTCACCACACTCCGATCGCTCGAGCGCACGATCGTGCTCGAGGACGTTGCGATTCACGACGATCGATTTCCGCAGGGCGAGCTGCGTCCCGCGTTTGCCATTCCGGTGGTCTCGCAGCACGAACTGGTCGGTTTTGCGCTTTTCGGCAATCGCAACGACGGCGCGCTTCCGGATCCCGAAGAAGTCGCACTGCTCGCGCGCTTGTGTCACGCGGCCGGAAACGGCTACGCCATGGTCGAGGCGCGGCGCTGGCGCGAACATGCCGCCGTACTGGAGCGTTCGGTTTAAAAAGGGATTGTGCGGCGTGTGCCGCATGTTCGCCCGATGCTCGTACGGGTGTTCGCCTTGTTTTTGTGCGGCGTTTTGACGACGTCCGCTTTTGCGCGCGCCGGAGACACGAGCGCCGGCATCACGCTGGCCGGCACGCACGGAACGCACCGCGAAAGCGGTGGTACCGTCCAAGCACCGCTCATTCCCGTGCCGCTGCTTTCGGCTTCGCACGGTTTCGACTGCCTGCAGCTGAGCGCGGAAGCCTTGCCGCCGGTCGGGCCCATTGCGGTGCCGAACAACGGCTTGGGCATGCAGAACGTCACGATCGCCTATGCCGATGCAACGCTGCGCTGGTGGAACCGCGCGCATACCTTTGCCGCCGGAATAGGAGATACGCTCTACAACCAGCGCACCGTTTTCGCGCTTTCGCCGTCGATGGGCGCGTACGTGCGAGAGGTCGATCACTCGCGCGTCGCGGGCACGCGTTACGAACTCGTCGCGCGCCGACCGCTTTCCGCTCGCAACGCTTTCGAGGCGAGCGTTGCGATGAACCCGGCGATGCACGGGCGGTTTGCGTATTCGCAGCAGTACGCGTCGGGCGGGCTCAGCGGCGGTTTCTCCAGCCCGCCGAGCTGGGAGCGAGCCGCGCAAGTGGATGCGAACGCGCGCATCGTGCATCGCTTCGGCGCGTACGCGATTTCCTACGGCGTACGCTATCTGAACTACACCGCGCAGTTCAGCGATGCTTTTCGCTCGAGTTTCGCCGACGCCAATTCGCTGCTGATGCCTTACGTGGGAATCGAACGCTTCTGGGACGCCGCCGGCTCGGCCGGCGTGGTGAGCTCCGCCGCAGAAGCTTCGTGCGCGCCGCGCATCGCCGCAACGACGATTCAAGCGTTCGTCGGCACGCAGGCATTCACCGGCGCGCATGACGATTTCGACGGATCGGTGCGCAACGCCGTGGTCGTCGCGCTGCCGTCGCTCGCCCTTCGAATGCGCCGCAAACACTTCGAGGTGATGCTGGAAGACGTTCCGCCGGTCGGCCCAATTCGCGGCGCGCTTCATCACGCACTTCCGTTGCGCTACGATGTCAAAGCCGGATACGGCGACGCGGTGGTGCGGTACTGGCTGCGCGGCGATCGCGTAGGATTCGGCGCGGGCGACTCGCTTTACGTCGAGCAGGTGCGCTACGGAGATCATCAACATACCGCGGTGCGCGCCGCGGGACTGCGCTACGAAGCGCTCGCGGCGGTTCCGCTGCAGGCGGGGCGCCGGATTCTGTTCGATCTTGCCGCGTCGCCGTCGATGCACCAGCGCACGACCGGTTGGCTCGACGGCTTCTCCGGTATCTTCCAACCCGTGTTCGGCACGGGGTCGCTCGTTGACGGCTCCGTGCAGCTCGAAGCGCCTGCGCGCAGCGGTCACGCGTGGATCTACGGAGTACGGTACGTGAACTACGCCGCCGGCAACCACCGCCGCGTCGATTTGGTCCGCGATCACACCGGCGTGCTGTCGGCGTTTGCCGCGTGGGGCTTTCCGCTCAACCATTAGCCGTGGCTGAGGGCGTAACGACGATTCGTGCCGCGGTCGAATACGACGGCACGGCGTTTTGCGGCTTGCAATACCAGCCCGCAGTACGCACCGTCGCGGGCGAGCTCGAGCGAGCGCTCTCGCAGCTGCTGCAGCATCCAGTCAAGATCGCCGCGGCGGGGCGTACCGACGCGGGCGTGCACGCGACGGGGCAGGTCGTTTCGTTTCAAACGCGAGCCGCGTTTCCGTTCGAGCGGCTCGCGATCGCCCTCAACAGCGAACTCGCGCGCGACGTGTGCGTGCGTGACGTTACGATAGTGGACGTGAGGTTTTCCGCTCGCTTTTCCGCGACGGAACGCACCTACGTGTACGCGATTTACAACGCGCGGGAGCCGTCGCCGCTCCTGCACCGCTACGCTTGCCATGCGTGGCGCCCCATCGATCTCGCCGCCTTCGCGGAGGGTGCTCGGCATTTTATCGGCGAGCACGATTTTCGCTCGTTTTGCGGCGTGCTGCCGGAAAGCGGCCCGACGATACGGACCGTGAAACTCCTCGTCGCGCGTCGCATCGGCGACATCGTCCGCGTCGAGATTCGCGCGGACGGCTTTCTGCATCGCATGGTGCGAACGATCGTCGGGACGCTCGTGGAATGCGCGACGGGACGCCGCGATCCGGCGCAGATTCCGCGCGTTTTGCACGCACGCGACCGCGCGGCGGCAGGGCCGACCGCGCCGCCGCAAGGCTTGTACTTGGCGGGCGTTCGATATCCCGGCGGTTACGACTCGTTCAGGGAGCCGCCGGTCACGTCCGCCTACGCGTAATCGCATCGCACGAAGGTCATCGCGTAGGCGTTGCGCTCGTCGGCCGCACACGACCCGATGATCTCGCGCACGCACGTGCGCGAAGGCGGCACGTAGTACGTGTCCCCCGGTATCTCCGCATCGATTTCCGTAACGAACGCGGTATCGACGTGCGGGGCGAACTCGTTGAAGACCTGGGCGCCCCCGATGACGGCGATCTCGCGATCGGCGGCCGTCATCTCGAACACTTCACGCATCGATCGCGCGACCTCGACTCCCTGCGGCCAATAGGTGGTGTTTCGAGTGAGCACGATGTTGCGGCGGCCACCCAGGGGTTTGCCGATGGAGTCGAACGTCCGGCGTCCCATGACGACGGGTTTACCGATCGTGAGACGGCGGAAATGCCGGAGATCCTCCGGCAGATGCCAGGGAAGCTTCCCGGCGCTTCCCATGACGCCGTTGCGATCGTGCGCAACCACGAAGATGACGCGCGGCCGGCGCATCGCGCTTTCGACTAAACCGCGACCTGCGCGCGAATCGGCGGATGCGCTTCGTAGCCGGCAAACACGATGTCTTCGTAGCGGTAGTCGAACAGCGAATGCGGGCGCCGTTTGAACACGAGAACGGGAAGCGGCAGCGGTTCGCGCGCGAGTTGAACTCGCGCCTGCTCCAAATGCGTGTTGTAGAGATGGCAGTCGCCGCCGGTCCAAATGAATTCGCCGACGTCCAAGTCGCACTGGTGCGCGATCATGTGCGTGAGCAGCGCGTAGGAGGCGATGTTGAACGGCACGCCCAGGAACGCGTCGGCGCTGCGCTGGTAGAGCTGGCATGAAAGGCGGCCGCCGGAGACGTGAAACTGAAACAGCACGTGACACGGAGGCAGCGCCATTTTATCGAGTTCCCCGACGTTCCAAGCGCTAACGATGAGCCGCCGCGAGTCCGGATTTCGTACGAGCTCCTGCATCACGTTGGCGAGTTGATCGATCGTTCGGCCGTCCGCGGTTTTCCACGAACGCCATTGGGCCGCGTAAATGGGTCCCAAATCGCCGCTTTCGTCGGCCCACTCGTCCCAGATCGTCACGCCGTGCTCTTGCAGCCAGCGCACGTTGGTATCGCCGCGCAAAAACCAGAGCAGCTCGTACACGATCGATTTCGTGTGAAGCTTTTTGGTGGTGACCAGCGGGAAGCCGGCGTGCAGATCGAACCGCATCTGGTACCCGAAAACGCTGCGGGTTCCCGTACCGGTGCGGTCGCTCTTTTGCGCGCCGCGTTCGACGATGTGCCGAAGAAATTGCAGATATTGTTGCACGTCGGCTCGGGTATTCGGCGCGTTCGAGTCAGTATCTCCCTAGGCGCGCGGCGGTGCAAACGGTCCCGTCCGCGCGGTGTTGAAGAACTCGACCGTGCTGGACGATTTTCATCCGCTGCTGCGGGCGTGGTTCCGGGACCGGAACTGGACGCCCACCCAGCCGCAAATCGAGGCGTGGCCGCTCATCCGGGCGGGGCGCGACGTGCTGATCTCCGCGCCCACGGGCTCCGGAAAGACGCTGGCCGCCTTTTCGATTTGTCTGGACGGCCTGCTCAGAACAGCCGAACGCGGCGAGCTGCCCGACCAAGCGCTCGTCGTATACGTCTCGCCGCTCAAGGCGCTGACCAACGACGTCCGCAAGAACCTCGAGCTCCCGCTCGGTGAGATGCTCACGCTCGCGGTGCAGAGCGGCGTCCCGCTTCAAACGATTCGCACGGCGGTGCGGACGGGCGATACGACGATGGTGGAGCGCGCGCGGATGCTGCGCAAACCTCCACACATCCTCGTGACGACGCCGGAGTCGCTGTTCATTTTGCTTACCGCGGAGAAGTCGCGCGCGCTGTTCACCGGCGTGACGACGGTAGTCGTCGACGAAATTCACGCGATGGCCGCCGACAAACGCGGTTCGCATCTAGCCCTCACGCTCGCGCGGCTGGACGCGCTCGTACAAGCGCATACGGGACGCAAACCGCAGCGCATCGGCCTGTCCGCGACGATTCGTCCGCTCGAACACGTCGCGCGATTCCTCAGTTCCGGCGCGCGAATCGTCGATATCGGCAGCAAGCGCGAGATGGACATCGCCGTCGAAGTCCCCAGCGACGAGCTCGGCCCCGTCGCGAGCACCGAGATGTGGGGCGAGATCTACGATCGCGTAGCGGACTTGATTCGCGCCAATCGCACCACGCTGGTGTTCGTCGGCACGCGCCGCGTGAGCGAACGCGTTGCGTTCGCGCTCACGGAGCGTCTGGGCGAGGGCGTAGTGATGCCGCATCACGGCAGCCTTGCCAAAGAGCGGCGTTTCGAAGCGGAAAATCGATTGAAGAGCGGGCAGCTGCGCGCGGTCGTCGCGACCGCCTCGCTCGAACTCGGCATCGACATCGGCACCATCGATCTGGTCGTGCAACTCGGCTCGCCGCGCTGCATCGCGGTCGCGCTGCAGCGCATCGGCCGCTCGGGGCACTGGGTCGGCGCGAAACCGCAAGGCCGCCTGTTTGCAACGACGCGCGACGAGCTGCTGGAATGCGCCGCGCTGGTGCGTTCGATTCGCGCGGGCAGCCTGGACGCGCTGCGCATCCCGCGCGCGCCGCTCGACATCCTGGCGCAGCAAATCGTCGCAATCACCGCCACCGGGGAGTGGAAAACGGACGCGCTTTTCGATCTGGTGCGTTCCGCGGAGCCGTATCGCGATCTGCCGCGAAAAGATTTCGACGACGTGCTGACGATGCTCGCCGACGGCGTGGCGCACTCCCGCGGGCGCAGCGGCGCGTATCTGCACTACGATCGTGTGAACGCTCGCGTGCGCGCGCGGCGCGGCGCGCGCATCGCCGCAATTACCTCCGGCGGCGCAATTCCGGAAACCGCGAATTACAACGTCGTCGCTGAGCCCGAAGGGCACATCGTCGGTACGCTTGACGAGGATTTCGCCGTCGAGAGTTTGGCGGGAGACGTCTTTTTGCTCGGCACCAACTCGTGGCGCATCCGCCGCGTGGAACCCGGAACCGTACGCGTCGAAGACGCGCACGGCGCGGCGCCGACCGTCCCATTTTGGAACGGCGAGGGGCCCGGCCGAACGATCGAGCTCTCGCACGAGGTGGCGCTGCTGCGCGAACAGATCGACGAACGCGACGACGCATCGGCGATGCGGCTGCTGCAAGAGGAATGCGCGCTGGATCGCGCGGGCGCGGAGCAAGCCGTCGCCTACGTGCGCGCCGGAAAAAAGGTGCTCGGCGTCGTGCCCACGGATCGCGTCATCGCGGCGGAGCGCTTCTTCGACGAAGGCGGCGGCATGCAGCTGATCCTGCACACGCCGTTCGGCGCGCGCGTCAACCGCGCGTGGGGACTTGCGCTGCGCAAAAAGTTTTGCCGCTCGTTCAATTTGGAGCTGCAGGCCGCGGCGACCGATAACGGCATCGTCCTCTCGCTCACCGATCAGCACGCTTTCCCGTTGGATATCGTGTTCGAGTACGTCAAGTCGGCAAGCGTGGAACAGACGCTCACGCAGGCGCTGCTGGCCGCGCCGATGTTCGGCGCGCGCTGGCGCTGGAACGCGACCCGCGCGCTGGCGATTCTCCGGATGCGCGGCGGCCGAAAGGTGCCTCCGCAGCTGCAGCGCATGCGCGCCGACGATCTGCTCGCATCGTGTTTTCCGGATCAAGCCGCATGCGCGGAAAACCTGACCGGCCCAATTCGCATTCCCGATCACGTGCTCGTGCGCGAAACCATCGACAACTGCCTGCACGAAGCGATGGATCTCGATGCGCTGCTCGCCGTGCTGCAGCGGCTGGAAGCCGGCGACATTCGTACGGTTGCCGTCGACACGCCGGAGCCCTCGCCGTTCTGCCACGAAATCCTCAATGCGAACCCGTACGCGTATCTCGACGACGCGCCGTTGGAAGAACGCCGCGCCCGAGCGGTGCAGCTGCGGCGCACGATTCGGGACGATCTCGACGGCGCGGGGATTCTCGATGCGGCGGTGATTGCCGAAGTCGCCGAGGAATCGCGGCCTTTGGTGCGCGACGCAGACGAACTGCACGACGCGCTGCTCACGCTCGTCGCTGTTCCGCCGGTAGACGAATGGCAGCACTGGTACGATGCGCTGCGCGCGGATAATCGCGTATCGACGCTGCAAGTGGGTGGGCGAAGCTTTTGGGTGGCCGCCGAGCGTAGCGATCTCGCGCGTCGCGCGATGGAGCTGCACGAAGAAGAAGCCTTCGCGGACATTCTTCGCGGCTGGCTGGAATGCAGCGGCCCGCTGACGGTGGAGGAGTTGGTTGAACGATTCGGCGCCGCTCGCGAGCTCGTCGAAGTTGCGCTGCTTCGGCTCGAAAGCGAGGGCCAAGTGCTGCGCGGGAGTTTCCGCGGCGGCGATGCCGAGGAGTGGTGCAACCGGCGCGTGCTGGCGCGCATTCACCGGCGTACGATCGGTCGGTTACGCAGGGAAATCGAGCCGGTCACGTCGGCGGATTACCATCGCTTCCTGCACCGCTGGCAGCACGTCGCTCCGTCTTCGCGCTTGCACGGCGTCGACGGTACGCTGCAGATCGTGCGGCAGCTCGAAGGCTACGAAATTCCTGCTGCGGCCTGGGAAACGCAGGTCCTGCCGCTACGCATCGCTTCCTATCGCAGCGAGTATCTCGACAAGCTTTGCTATTCCGGCGAGGTAATGTGGGGACGGCTCGCGCCCCATGCGTCGCTCTCCGCGGAGTCCGAACATGCTACGCGCATTCGGCCTACCAAACTTGCGCCGATCTCGCTCTTCATGCGCGAAAACGCGGAAGAGCTGATCGTGCGCCGCGATGCGCGAACCGCGGGCCTCTCGGCGGTTGCGTGCGACGTCCTCGCGGAAATCGAGCGGCGCGGTGCGCCGTTTTTCGCGGACGTCGTGCGCGGCACCAAACGGCTGCCCGCGGAAGTCGAAGAAGCACTCTGGCAGCTCGTCGCGGCGGGCCTGGTTACCGCGGACGGTTTCGACGCGCTTCGTTCGCTCATCGACGCAAAACGCAGGCTCGGCGAAAAAGGCTTGCGCGCGCGTCCGCGCTCTTCCAGCGGACGATGGACGCTGCTTACGTCGGCCGCGCAAAACGTCGACGTCGAAAAATTTGCGCGGCGCCTGCTCGCGCGGTGGGGCGTGGTTTTTCGCGATGTGATCGCGCGGGAAAGGTTGGCGCCGCCATGGAGGGAGCTGCTGCTCGCGCTGCGCCGCATGGAAGCGCGCGGCGAGATTCGCGGCGGCCGTTTCGTTTCGGGTTTCGTCGGCGAACAGTTCGCTTTGCCGGAAGCACTCGACGCGCTGCGCGCCGCAAGACGCAGCAACGACGCGTCCGATCTCGTGCAAGTGAGCGCCTACGATCCGCTGCAGCTCTCCGGCGTCATCTAACCGGGGACCCGCGAACCGATCGCAGCTGCGGCGCTGTAGATTCTCGGTTCAATATCCGAGACGTTCGAACAGGCCGAGCAGCGTGATGCGTTCCGCGCGCGTGATTGAGGTAAGCGCTGCATGAACGACCGGATCCGCGGCTTGGACGGCTTGCTCGAGTTTTGCGCGTCCCGCTTTCGTGACGGCTACGTACGTTGCGCGCGCGTCTCGCTCGTGCGCGATCCGTTCCACAAGGCCGCCCTCGACCAAGGGCAGCAGCGCGCGGGTCACGCCCGAAGGCGTCAGCTGGAGCCGATGAGCCAAATCCACCGGTCTCAGCCGGCCGCCCACGACCGAAGCCAGTTCGCTCAAAATCACGAAGTCGGTGAAACCGATGCCGGGCAAAACGGCCTCGACGCGCTTGCGCAGCAGGGCATCGATTCTGGCTATGCCCAAGGCGATGACGACGTTTTCCGCGAGCACGAGTCTCACGATACTTGATTAATCAACGAATCGTCAAGCAATTTTGTGCGGAAAGCCGCTTGACGAGGCCTGAAAAATCGCGTAGACTGACGCGGTTATGCGGACCTACCAGCAGAAGACCGCGGAAACCAAGCACGACTGGTACATCGTCGACGCTGCCGGGCAGCGCCTCGGCACGCTGGCCGTGCGAATTGCGCGCGCCCTCTCCGGCAAGCACAAACCGACCTGGACGCCGCACATCGACGACGGCGATCACGTCGTCGTGATCAACGCGGAGAAGATCGAGCTGGGCGGCAAGAAGTGGGACAACAAAGTGTACTACCGCCATAGCGGCTATCCGGGCGGCTTGAAGATCGAAACGGCGCGGCAAATCAAGGAAAAGCATCCCGAGCGCCTCATCGAACGAGCCGTGCGCGGCATGCTTCCCACGAACCGCATGCGCGCCGTCCAACTGAATCGCCTCAAAGTCTACACGGGAACGGCTCATCCGCACGACGCGCAGCAGCCGAAACCGCTGACGTAGGAGTATTCGTGAACGAAAACTTTCAGGGCACCGGCCGCCGCAAACGCTCCGTCGCGCGAGTTCGCATCTCGCTCGGTCAGGGCGTAATCACGATCAATAAAAAACCGATCGACGAGTACTTTCCGCGTCCCACGCTGCAGCAGATCGTGCGCCAGCCGCTCGAGGCGACGCAAAGCGCCTCGCGCTTCGATATCGACGTAAAAGCCGAAGGCGGCGGACCGACGGGGCAGGCCGGTGCGGTGCGCCACGGTATCGCGCGCGCGCTCGTTTCGATGGACGAGTCGCTTCGCGAAGTGCTGCGCAAACAAGGATTGCTCACGCGCGACCCGCGCGAAAAAGAATCGAAGAAGTACGGCCGCAAGCGCGCCCGCAAACGCTTCCAGTTCTCCAAGCGCTAAAACGGATCGTCGCCGGTGCGCTGATTTGCATCGGCGTGCTGGTCGCAGCGATACACCCGTCGCCGTCCTGGGTCGAGGCGCGGTTCAGCAACGGCTACTATCCCGGGTGGCAGCAGTTCTGGGCGTCGATCACTCGCCCGCTGCCGTTCGCGCTGGGCGATGCCGTGGTGCTGGCCGGTGCCGCGATCCTGCTGTGCGCGCTGTTTTTTCTTCGTCCTTGGTATCGCGCGATGTTATCCGCAGCGGCCGCTGCTGCGTTTTACGCAATTTGGTTTTACTGCGGGTGGGGCTTCGGGTACGATCGCGCCCCGCTGCAAACGCGCGTCGCGTACGATGCCTCGCGCGTCAACGACGGTACAATCGAACGGTTGCGCGCGCGCGCGATCGCGAACATGAACCGCTTGGCGCCAATCGCTCACGCCGAAGATGCAGCAAACGGCGACGACCGCGTGCTGCTCGCCGCATTGCGCGCCGCCTGGCTGCCGGTAGTCGACCGCAGCGGCGATCGGTGGCGTCCGAGCGTCTTCGGCGCCAAGCCGAGCCTTGCCGGATGGTTCATGGACAAAAGCGGGACGAGCGGGTTTACCAATCCGTTCACGCTCGAGACGCAGCTCGCGCCCGACCTGCTTCCGTTCGAGCGCCCGTTTTCGCAGGCGCACGAGTGGAGTCACGTCGCGGGCTTCAACCGCGAGGACGAAGCCAACTACATCGCGATTCTGACGTGCACGCGCAGCGACGACGCGCTCGCGCAGTACTCCGGCTGGCTCGAGCTCTTTCTCTATCTGCCGCCGAAGGCACGCTATGCGCGCAAGGTGTTCGTCCCGCAAGTGTGGGCCGACTTCCAGGCGATACGCCGGCGCAACGCGCAATTCGTGAATCTCGACCTCTCGCGCTTCTCGTGGCGCGTCTACAACAGCTACCTCAAGAGCAACCGCATCGCCTCGGGGGTGCGCAACTACGGCGAAGTGACGAAGTTGCTCGCGGGCGTTCCGCTCGACGATCGCGGCTTGCCGCTGCCGCGCAAGCCGGCAACAATTTCGCAGCGAGATTGACACAGCCGCCGCTTAGCGTAGCGGCATGTTCGATGTTGCAGCACCTTTACTGAACGCGCTGGCGCGCTCGCGCGACGAGCTGCACGGCGCGGCTTCCGCGACCGCACGATCGCAAACTCCGTATGGAGCGGCGCGCAGCGACGCCGCGATGGCCGGCGTTGCGGAAAAAGCGATTTTCGAAGAAGCAATCCTCAGCGCGGTGCACGCGCGGCTGGCCGAAATCAAAAACGTGGCGCATGGATAGCCTCGGCTTGCTGAAAACCGCCGCATCCGGAATGGAAGCGCAGCGCGCGGTACTCGACATCGAAGCGCGCAACGTCGCGGCAGCGGAAGCTGCCGGACCAAAAGGGTCCTATCCGCGGCGCGTTCCCGATTTCCGCGTTGCCGGCGACGGCGAGGGCACGCCCGAAGTTGCGGTCGTGGGATCGCACTTGCAGCGCGACGGCGGCGTCGACGTCATCACGGAGATGGTTGCGGTGCTGAACGCGAGTCGCGCATACGAAGCCAACGCCTCCGTATTCGACATCGGCAAACGTCTGGCGGAGCGCACCATCGACATGGGCAAGCTATGACGATAGAGCCGTTAGTCCCCGATGCGGCGCGCGCCGGCGAGCAGCGAACGGCGCCGAACGAATCGCTGTTCGGTGGCATGGTGCAAGACCTCGCGGCAGTACTGGGCAAGGCCGAACGCGCCGAGAACGCGTTTGCGTCCGGTGCCGGCGATCTCCAAACCGCAACGTACGAGCGCGCGAGAGCCGACGTTGCGCTCGCCGTCGCGACAGCGGCGGCGCAGCGCGCCGCGCAAGCCCTGCAATCGATCCTCACGATGCAGGTGTAACGCGTGGACACGGCTGCACTGCTGGCACGATGGAATGCGCTTGAGGGAAAGGTGCGCGGCGGCATTACGGCTGCTCTTGCGGGGCTGCTGTTGCTTTCGCTCGTTTTCGGCATTGCGGCGCATCCGCAGCGGTCCGCACTTTTCGCGACAGCGCTGCACCCGGAACAACTCGCCGAAGTGCAAGAGCAGCTCGCGCAGTGGAACGTTCCGTTTACGCCGGTTTCGGATAACGTGCTCGTCGACGCGGGGCGGCGCAACGCGGTGCTGCTGCGGCTATCGCTGGCCGGCGTGCCGCACGCGCACGTCGAGGCCTCAAGCGACGTGCTCGGAAAACTCGGCGTGCTTACGCCGCAAGCGGTGATAGATGCGCAAACGCGCGACGGTTTGGCCGGGGACATCGAACTGGCGCTGCGCGGGGTCGACGGCGTGCAGGACGCGCGAGTCATCATCGCGCCGGCGAAGCCCGGATATTTCGCCGACGAGAGTTCGCGCGATGCGACCGCGAGCGTGCGGGTACGGCTGACACCGGGCACGCATTTGTCGAACGCCGCCGTGGACGGTATTCGAGCGTTCGTCGCGGCTGCCGTGCCTGCGCTTGACGCGCGGCACGTCACGATCGTCGACGATCGCGGTATCGCGCTCGGCGAGGAATCCGGCGCCGACGATGCGGCGAATTTGGAACGATCGCTCCAAAGCGCGCTCGATACGGCGCTCGGCGCGGGCGAGGCGATCGTGCGCGTCCACGTCGACTACGATACGCGAACGGTGACGAGCAAAGAGACGCGGCGATCGGCGCTTTCGAGCATGCCGATAACGGCAAGCACGCAGGACGAGCACTACGTGGGTGCGGAGAAACGTTACGAGCGTTCGGATCGCCAATTGGACCGCGGCAGCGACTCGCAGGAGACGTCTTCGACGGCGCCGGCGGGACGCGTTGCACGGATCTCCGCCGCAGTGTTCGTGGACGCGGCGCGCACGATCGATCTTGCGCAAGTGCGCGGCCTGGCCGCCGCCGCGCTCGGCATCGACGTTCGGCGCGGCGATACGATCGAGGTCGCGGCGATTCCGTTCAGCCGCGCACGCCCCGCGCGCAAAGACGTGTGGTGGCTTGCGTACGGCGCTATCGTTCCGGTAATGCCGACCGTGCTGCTCGTGGCCGGCGGTCTGGTTGCGCTCAGCTGGGCACGCGCCCCGCTCTCAACTTTGTTACGCATCGCGGGTAGACGCGCGAGCGTCGCACGTGCGACGGCGAACGTTCGGGGCATCGGCGCGGCGGGCGTGCGCAACGCGCTCGCGGGCGAACCGCCGCACGCGGCGGCCGCGGTCATCAGCGCTCTGCCGGCCGCAACGGCTGCAGCGGTGCTGGACATGTATCCCGAACACGAACGCGCCGCGATCGTGCGGCGCATGCAGCGCAACGTTTCACCATTGCTTGCCGACGCGGAGAATTTACTTGCAAACGCCTGAGCGCTTCGTCAGCCTAGCCTCACTGCTTGCGCCGCCGGTGCCCGCGCGCGACGAAATTCCGTTCGAAATCGTGGAGGGCGCCGCTGCGAACGATAACGCTTGCGCTGCGGAAGACGAGGTGGCGGCTGAAGAGCGCGAAAGCGAATTTGAAGCCGCGCGCGCCGCACGGCTCTTTTGCGCGCGCATCGGTGAGGCAGTCGAAGGCGCGGTCGAAACGCTGCTCGAGGACATCGCATCCGAAGTGCTCGCGCGGGAGCTTCGTCTCGCGCCCGCGGATATCGACGCGATCGTGAGTCGCGTGCTGCAGCGTTTTATCGCCGAAGAGCCGGTCCGGGTGCGCGTGCATCCGGATGAAGCAGCGCTCGTCCGATGCGCAGTTCCGGTTGCCGCCGATGCCGCGCTCAAACGCGGCGACGCGGTGCTCGACCTTCGCAGTGGAAGCGTGGAGGCGTCTTTGGGCGTGCGTTTGGAATCCGTGCTGCGCGCGTGATAAAACGCGGTGCGGTGCTTTCCGCGCGAGGCGGCTATCTAACCGCTAATCTGCCGCGCGCTCGAGTGGGCGAAGGCGTGCGGATCTCGACGGCTCGCGGCGAGATAACGGGTGTGGTTACGGCTGTTCAGCGGCTGCATGCGTTCATCGCAACGCATGAAGCCGTCGAGGGCGTTTGTGCCCGCGACGCTCTTTGCAGCGACGCAGGCGCACTGCTGCTGCCGTTGGGTTCGCCGATGCTTGGACGCGCGATCGATTCGCGAGGCGTTTCGCTCGATGGGGGACCGCCGCTGCGAGGCCGCTTGAAGACGACGATGCTGCGGCCGCCGGCACCTACTGAACGGCGCCCGATCGAAACGCCGTTTTGGACCGGCATTCGCGCTATCGACGCATTGCTCGCGCTCGGGCGCGGCGCGCGCATCGGCATTTTCGGTCCGGCCGGCTGCGGAAAATCGACGCTGCTGCATCTGCTGACGCGCGGTGCGCGTGCGGACGCGGTCGTCGTCGCGCTCGTCGGCGAGCGAGGGCGAGAGGCGCAGGAATGGATGCGTTTTTGCGCGCCGCATACTTCGATCGTTTGCGCGACGAGCGATCGCAGTGCCGTGCAGCGCGTGCATGCCGCGCGCGTCGCGATGGCGCAAGCGCACGCGTTGCGGGAACGCGGCTTGCACGTCCTGCTGATCGTCGACAGCCTCGCGCGCTTTGCGGGCGCGCTTCGGGAAGTTGCGGTAGCTGCAGGTGAAAGCGTCGGCCGCGCCGGTTTTCCGGCAAGCGTCTTCGCGGAGCTCGCGTGCTTTCTCGAAGTCGCGGGCTGCAGCGCGCGCGGCACGATTACCACGATCGCCACGGTGCTTTCGGACGGCGACGAACGCGACCCGATCAGCGAAGCGGCGCGATCGCTGCTCGACGGCCACGTGATGCTGTGCCCGAAGCTCGCCGCGGCGGGACGGTATCCCGCAATCGACGTGCTTTCGAGCACGAGCCGCACGATGCGCGACGTCGCCGGCCCAGCGCACCGGGACGACGCGCGGATCGTTCGCGCCGCGCTTGCGTCTTTGACGCGTACCGAAGATGCACGCGCGCTGGGGATCGTGCCGTCGGATCGCATGGTGCTGCGCGCGCTTTCCGCCCAAGAGCAGCTCGATGCGCTCCTTCTGCAGGACGAACGACCCGCGCGACCTCGGCACAGCCTCTCGCTCCTCGCCGCGGCTGCCGATACCTTGAGGTGAAGATGGACATCACGAGCGACCTGGCCGCCGTTTCGCAGCGCATTGCCCAAATCACGGGGCAAACGCTTGCGCCCGCGCCGCCGCCCTCCGTGAACGCCGATAGTTCGTTCGCAGGAATGGTTTCCGCCGCGCTCGGTGGGGACACTGCACAAGCGAGCGGGATCTCGAACGCGCCTGCGCCGGTTGCTCCCGCCGAGATCGAACGTCTCGTGGGCGCGAACGCGACGGCTTCCGGCGTGGATCCCGCGCTCATCAAAGCCATCATCGCCAACGAGTCCGGCTTCGACGCGAACGCAACCTCGAAAACGGGCGCCCAGGGGCTCATGCAGCTGGAGCCGGAGACCGCCGCCGGGTTGGGCGTCGCGGACCCATACGATCCGGCGCAAAATATTTGGGGAGGCACGCGTTACATTCGGGGGCTGCTGGATCGTTTTCATGGCGATCTGCGCTCGGCCGTTGCGGCCTACAATGCGGGACCGGGCGCGGTGGAGAAGTATGGCGGGGTTCCACCTTATGCCGAGACCCAGGCTTACGTCGAGAACGTTCTCGGCGCGTATCAGCAGTACAAAACGCAGTAGGCTCATCACGCTGCTGAGCGCGTTCGCGTTCGCGTTTCCGGCGATCGCTGCGAGCGCGCAGCCGCATTCGCTCGAGGACGTTCTTGCCGCGCGAAAAACCGCGCTCGCCGCTCTCCACGTGCGCCCGGCGAAAACGCTCGAGGTAGAAGGTGTGCTCGCCGGATCCGGGCTCGAAGGCACGTTCCATACGTGGGAAAGCGGCGAGCGATCGCGGTACGAAGAGAACATCGGCGGCCGCACCGACGTCTCCCTGCGCATCGGCGAACGCGAGTACATCGTCAATCAAAACGGCAACGTGCGTGAATTGCACGGGCTGCTGCTTGCGCGCCAGCGGACCGAGGACTTCATCGCTCGCGACGATTTCGTGTCGCAACCCCAATACGATTCGTATTTAGGCGAAAAGCAGCTGCCGGACGGGCGAACCGTGGACGAAGTCGCGGTTGCGCCGCCGCACGGACAGCGCGAGGTGGTCGATCTGGACGCGAAGACGTTGATGGTCGATCGTACGAGCTTCGATGAAGAGGACGGAACCTCGACGGAAGACTATTTCGACTACCGCACCGTCGACGGCGTGCTGATCGCCCAGCGCGAGATCGATTCCAACGGCGATCACGTCTACGACGTGATGCACTTGGCGGAGCACATCGTCGTCGACCGGCCAATCGCGAGCGAAATCTTCGCCGTCCCGCAAACGACCGTCGTACAAACGGACAAACCCGTCACGGTGCCGTTGGAGGAGCACGACGGACACCTGTACACGAAAGTGCGCATCGGCGGACATTCGTACACGTTCCTCGTCGACACCGGCGCGCAAGCCGTTGTGGTCGACTCGCGCGTCGCAGCCCAACTGGGCTTGCAGCCGCAGGGCCATCTCGAAGTATCCGGCACCACGCGCACCGGGGGGCTGGGAATCGCCGACTTGGATTCGATTCAAATCGGTGAGGCGAGTCTGCCGGTGCGCGAAGTGAGCGTGCTCGATCTGCAAGGCGCGACGGGAAGTTTCAACGTCGACGGCGTGCTCGGCTATCCATTTTTTGCCGCGGCGGAAGTTACGATCGATCCGGTGGCTCTCACGATGACGTTCGCAAAGCCGGGGGCGCTGCATCCGCGCGGCAACGCCATCCCGATCGACGTGGACCGTCAGTTGGTCGAACTCACCGGCAAGGTCAACGGCACGGAGGGACGGTTCGTCATCGACACCGGAAACAGCACGGAGCTGCTGCTGTTCGATCCGTTCATGCGCGCGCACCCGTACGTGGTCGCATTTCAGCCCCGCAGCCTCGCGCGCGATTACGGCGTCGGCGGTTCAGCACCGGCGGTGAACGCGACGATCGACGAACTCGACGTCGGAACGTTCCGCCTGTTCAACCGCTACGCGAACCTGATGCTGACCAATCGCGGCGCTTTCGCGGACCGCTTCGACGCGGGTAACATCGGCATGGGCACGCTGCGCAACTTCATCGTGACGTTCGATTTGAGCAACGAGCGGATGTTTATGCAGCCGAGCGCGGTCTTTGACGACGGAAGCCGGCGCCCGCGGTACGAGCGCGTCACCCCGTAGCAAACCGGCAACAAGCTCGCAGCGAGGACGTCACGCTCGCGCCTTAGCCTGCGAGCATGACGATTACGGAGCAGTTGCAATTCAGCGTCTTGAGCGCACCCGTTGCGGGAGTGGATCGCCGCGCTCTTTCTCAGGCGTGGTACTCGGCACTGTACGGCACCTCGCGGAGCGTTGCGGCTGCGCGACGAGCGCAAACCGGTGCATCGGCGCAGCGCGCGGCGACGGGCGTGGGCGTCGCAAACGGCGGAAGCGCCCTCGCTTGGCGCAGCTCCACGCAAACGCCGCGCAACGCGCCGCAGGCTTCCAAACTTTCGCAAAGCAACGCGCCGGAGCGCCGCGCGCCGCGTTCCGACCTCGCGCGCAAGATCGAAAGCGCGCTGCTTCGTCCGCGTAAGCGCAGCGGCAAAACATCCTTTACTTTTGCGAGCGCATCCGGCCGCGTTCACGTGCTGCTGCAGTCGAGCGGCTCGCGGCTGCGGCTCATTGCAATATGCTCGCCGAAGGCTCGCGCGCATGTGGCCGCAGCACTCGCGCAGGCGCGGTACGCGCTCGCGCTGCGCGGCGTGCAGGTGGAGGCAACCACGCGCGAGGCGGCATGCTGATTTCGAACGCGACCACGCGCGCCCTGGACGAGATCGGCGCGCGCGAGCGCGACGTGCTGCAAGCATTTGCGCCCGGCGCGAAACCCGAACGCCCGGACGCGGGCAAGGCCGCCGCACCCATTGCCTCGACGGATCCCCTCTCGGTTGCGCCGCCGCTCGATTCGTATTTCGTCACGGGCGATTCCGGTGGACGCATGCTGTTCACGCGCGACGGTTCGTTTTCGCTTCATGGCGGCACGCTCGTCGATTCGCAGGGGCGTGAGATCCTCGGATACGCGAACGAGGGCACGGTGCTGAGCGCGCTGCGCGCCGATCCGGTCGACGTCGCGCTGGGCTACACCGCCGGCGTTCGCATCGAACCGGACGGCACGCTTTCGTATCTGCGGAACACTATCGATCCACGGACCGGTGCGCGCGAAGCGCAGCGCGCGGTGATCGGCCGGCTGGCGCTCGCGCGATTCGCCGCGGGAACGCAGCTGCGCTTTGTGGATCCGCAGCACGGTGCGGCGCCGGCGGGCATCGCGCCGCATATCGGCCGCGCCGGAGACGGAAACTTCGGCGCGCTCACGCCGAACGCACGCGAGAGCAGCGGCGTGGATCTCGATCTGGGGTTGCAGCGGTTGGAAGAAGCGTATCTCGCGCTCGACGCGATCCGCGCTGCCGGCGCGGCGAAGGGCGGCATCGAGAAAACCACGATGGATTTACTCAAGTGAGCGCGCTGCCCGTGCTCGCATTCGAACGAAAAGCGACGATGGTTGGAAGGCGCCGCGTGAGGCGCGCGTTCTTCGAACGCCGTTCGTGCCTGCCGGTAAGCGCTGCGTGCGTGCTTGCAAACGGCGTGCGGGAAGCGCTGAGCGCGCTGCTCGCCGCGCCGGTGCGCCTGCGGTTGCTCGAGCCGATCGTGCCGGAGCCCGACGCATGGAATGCGATTGCGCAAGGCGCGCAGCTCTTCGGTGTGCGCGGTTCGGTTTGCGACGCGGCGTTCGTGTTGCGCCGGCCGGATGCGCTCGCGCTTGCGAGCTGCGCCTTCGGCGAGGAGGGCGGCCCTTCGCGTGGTTTGTCGGCGCTGGAACAGGAAGTGCTGATTCGCGCATTACGCGGCATCGCGGGATGTCTTGCGAACGTGTGCGGCCGTGACGTCTCGCCGCTCGAACGCATTCTTGACATTCGCGGATACACGACGTATTTCGAGTTGCTGCTCGAGCAGCCGGCGTTCGCGCGGATCGGCGTGGCGCTCTCGAGGGACCCGATTATCCGGGGCGGCGCGACGTTGCGGCTCGAGCACTTGCTCGACGTCGAGATCGAGGTCTCGGCCGACTTCGGCTGGGGCATCCTTCCGGCGGCAGCGGTGCTCGACTTACGAGCCGGCGCCAACGTGCCGATGACCACTAGGATAGGGCAGCCGGGCCGCCTTCGTATCGGAGGCGCCGCGGTCGCACGCGGCGAGTGCGGTGTGCTCGACGGGCGCCATGCACTGATTGTAACGACGGTCCGGTAAAAGGAATACGCGCGAGGATGATGACGGAACAGAAGAGACCGATGGTCGCCGATCAGCAGAATTTGGATCTGCTGATGAACGTGCCGCTTGAGGTTACCGCGGAGCTGGGCAAGTGCAAGATGTCGGTTGCGGACATTCTGAAACTGGGCACGGGCTCGATCGTCGAACTGGAGCGTTTGGCAGGCGGTCCCGTCGACTTACTCGTGAACAACAAACTCGTCGCACGCGGCGAAGTTGTCGCCATAGACGACAACTTCGGCGTGCGCGTTACCGAATTGATTCAGCGCCCCGCGTAAGACCGTTTACTGCGTCTTACGCTGGTGCAGGAAGACGCTGTTTCCTTCGGTGTCGGAAAACATCGCCATGCGGCAGTTCGGCGTTTCATGCACCTGCGGCTCAATGCCGCGCGCTTTCACCGTTTGCACCGCGGCATCCAGATTATCGACTGCAAACAGAATGCCGTTGCTCGGCTGAAAGGGCATGACTTTACCGCCTCCGCCCCATAAACCGAACGTCGTGCCGTCCGGCAGGTCGTATTCCGCGCCCCGGTTTTCCGGGTACACGCGCGC
>Ga0070739_10002497_pt1 | contig 24656 bp, 26 predicted proteins | sample Coa_R1_7_FD_66445 | JGI IMG/M metagenome (GOLD analysis project Ga0070739, IMG submission 66445) | Surface soil microbial communities from Centralia Pennsylvania, which are recovering from an underground coalmine fire - Coalmine... | ecosystem: Environmental > Terrestrial > Soil > Unclassified ...
ATGAGATGTACCGCTCGGTGCTGGGGCCGGACGGCGCCACGGCGCTGGGCGTCACGCGGCGGGCCAGCGACTACTTCGGCCGCTACTACGTGGACATCCATTCGATGGACACGCCGGCGATCGAGTGCGCGCTGAAGACGGTTGGGCCCGACCGCATCGTGTTCGGCTCGGACTTTCCGTACAACCCGCCGACGGTCGGCATCCGCTTCGCCAAGCAGCGCCTGGCCGCGCTCGACGCGCCGGCGTCGGTGAAGGAGCGCATCCGTCGCGAGAACGGGCGGGTGCTGCTCGGGCTCTGACGCGCTACAATCCCGTTAGCGGATTCCTGAGGGGGAGTCGCTTACGTTCCGTCTCGTGCCCGGGATGAACCAGGGATCTCCGTCCACCGCGCGCCGCTGGAGCCTGGGCTGGCTGCGGGCCGGGCTGGCCCTGGCGAGCCTGCTGATCGGCTGCGCGCCGGTCTCCAGCGCCGCGGGGCCGCCACCGCCATCGCGGGTCGGGTACGAGCGACTCCAGCAAGCGTACGGCACCTGGCAGTTGCTCGACCGCGCGCGCGACGCCACAGCCCACCTGCAGACCTGGCGCGAGGTCGATCCCGACAGCGGCAGCGCCTGGCAGCACTCCCAGCCGAACCGGACCCACTACCAGGTGGTGGGCGCCGACGGACACCTGTACGAGGGCTACGAGAGCGACGAGACTGACTGCTGGCGCCGCGACGACGGGACCTGGGACTACCGCCCGATCGGGCGCCAGCCACCGGTCGCCGCCGCCCTGGCCGAGGACCTCTTCAGCGGGGCGGTGCGGATCGTCAACGAGGGGACGACCACGCTGGATGGGATCGAGGTCCAGGTCGTGCGCTTCAACCAGCGCGCGGGCGACCGACGCTGGTCCAGTCTCGGGCGAGACCGCGAGGTGCGGGTCTGGGTCGCGCTGGACGATGCGCTGCCGCGCCGCGTCGAGATCGCGACGCCGACCTTCCAGGACCCCGAGCGCCAGACGACGCGCCTGCTCGACCGCTTCGACGAGCCGCTGGACGTGGATCCCCCCTGTCAATAAGACGGCTCGCTCTCGGCGGCCGCGCCGGCGAGCGCGTCTCGGCGTACCAGGTGGCTGCGCGCCAGGGGAAGCTGGGCTAGCAAGAGCAGCGCGGCGCCGATTCCGACGGCTAGCGGCGTGCCCAGGACCTCGGCGAGCAGTCCGGTCGGCAGCGCGCCCATCCGCCAGCCTCCCCACGTGGCGGCCATGAAGTAGCCCATCACCCGGCCGCGCAGGCGATCGTCCACCAGGTGGAGCAGCGCCGTATTCGCCAGGGCGGTCGCGGCCGACGTGGCGGCCCCCACGACCACCAGCAGCGCTAGCGAGAGCGCGTAGGCCGGGGAAGCGGCGAAGGCGCCCAGCGCGAGCGCGGAGGCCACCGACGCCCGCAAGAACCAGCGGGCCGGATCCAGGTTGCCGACGAATCCGATGATGGCCACGGCCGCGACTGCGCCGATCGACGGCATGGCGAGCATCACGCCGAGGCCCTCGGGCCCAACGTGGAACACGTCGCGCGCGAAGACGGGCATGAGCTGGGTGTAGGGCCGACCGAGCAGGCAGACCAGGCCAGTCGCGGCGATGAGGGTGCGCACGTCGGCGTGTCCCAGCGCATAGCGGGCGCCCTGGACGAGGCTGGTCCAAGGAGAGAGCGCGGCCGGTCGCGCCGGCTCGGACGGCACGCGGATCAGGAGCATCGCGCCCAGGTTCACCAGGTCGCTGGCGACGTTCAGGTAGAAATTCCAGGCCATGCCCCATACCGCGAGCACCAGGCCCGCGATCGTCGGGCCGATGACTGCGCCCCCTTGCCACAGGCTCGAGTTCAGCGCCACGGCCGAGGTGAGGGCCTCGCGCGGGACGAGGCGGGGCACGAACGCCTGGCGACCCGGCGTCGTCAAGCCGTTGGCAACGGCCATGCAGGCCGAGTAGGCGAAGATCTGGCCCACGTTCACGGCGCCCAGCGCCACCAGCACGGCGAGCGCCACGTCGATCAGTAGCTGCGCCGCCTGGGCGGCCACCATCAGGCGGTAGCGGTCGAAGCGGTCGGCGACGACGCCGCCGACGAGCGCGAAGACGACGATCGGCACACCCTGGAAGGCAGCGTTGAGGCCGAGGTAGGCTGGCGAGTCGGTAAGCTGGAGCACTAGCCAGCCCGCGGCCACGACCTGCATCCAGGTGCCGACGTTCGTGGCGAGCTGCCCGGTCCAGTACAGCCGGTAGTTGTGGTAGCGCAGGGCGGCAAGCCGCGGCGTGGCGGCCGCGCCGATCGACCCGTCAGGAAGAGCCGCTTCCGCGTTGTTCGCGCCGCCGGGCGGTGCTGCCCGTCTCACGCCTGCTCCTCTGCCGCCTCAGCAGCGTGTCCTGCCCGTCGGGTCTCGCCGCGAGCGCTCGCGAGCCTGATTGGCACCTGACCAACTGTATTGGCTCAGGCGCGGTAGAGGCCGGCGACGAAGCCGCTCGCCTCCAGGCGACGCAGGATCGTCTGCTCTAGCAGCGCGTCGGCGTCGACCGACTCGGCCCGCGACGCCGGCAGCGCCTGCGCGATCAGCGCCTCCACGTCGGCCGTCGCCATGTAGGGCACGCGCTCGGTACCACCGTGGTCCAGGTAGGTCTGGAGCGCCTGGTCGGCGTCGGCCGCCGAGGCGAGGCCGGCCTGGCGGACCAGGAGATCGCGGGCGAGGTCGGGCCGCGTCTGCACGGCGTGGATCCCCTCGAGGACGCCGCGCAGGAACCGCTCCAGCACGACCTCGCGCGTGCTGAGCAGCCGCCGCGTCGTGACGATGGCCAGATCCGGGGTACCGCCGAGGATGGCTAGGTCGGCGCCGTCCGCGGCCTGGGCGGCGAGCTCCGGGGTAAGCGGGGTCAGGTAGACCTCGACGTCCCCTTTCAGGAGCTGCCCGTAAGCTGCGGGCGCGTCGGCGGTCTGACCGAGGTAGACGCGCACGCCGTTCCGGTCGAAGGCCCCCACCTCGCCCCCCGCCCAGTAGGGCAGCAGGGCGGGAGAGACGGCAGGGTAGAGCGCGCGCACCGGCTCGAGCGGGGCCTCGACCTGGCGCGGACCTACGGGGGTGGCCGGCGCTGAGCTACTGGCGCCGCGGCAGGCGCCAGCCAGCGCTAGCAGGGCTAGCGCGGCGATGGTTAGCGGGGCCGAGACCCATCCCGCGAACGGTCGGCCGCCGCTCACGACGGGGCGCCCTCGGCGCTGCGACCGCCGGCCCGCGTCGCCGCATCGCCCGGCCTAACCAGCTCGGTCGGTAGTGCCGCTGCGTGCCCCGCCTCGAGCAGGGCGGCGCGCTCGTCCGGTGTCAGCTCGTAGCTGGCCAGCGCGACGGCGGGGTCGTCGCTGAGCAGCTCTCGAAACGCCTCCTCGCGCAACGCGCGCTGCATCACCCGTTCGACTTCCTGAATCGACATCGCTCCTCCAGGCTGAGCAGGCCGGCGGCGCGGCCGACGCCGCGCTATGCTCCGTCGCGGTAGGCTCGTGCCAGCTCGGCGTAGTGCTCGGCGCTCGCCAGGATCGCTGCGTACTCGTCGTCGCGGATCTCGCGCACCACGCGCCCCGGCGTGCCGAGGACGAGCGAGCGCGGCGGGATGGTCCGTCCCTCGGGCACTAGCGTGGCCGCGCCCAGGATGCTGCCCTCACCGATGGTGGCGCCGGTGAGGATCACCGCTTGCATGCCAACGAGCACCCGCGGCTCGACGGTCGCGGCGTGGATGATCGCCGCGTGGCCGACGGTCACGTCGTCGCCGATGCGGGTCGGATAGCCCTCGTCCACGTGGACGATGGCGGCGTCCTGGAGGTTGACGCGGCGCCCGACGACGATCGCCGCGCTGTCGGCCCGCAGCACGGCGTTGAACCAGACGCTGGCCTCCGCGTCGAGCGTCACGTCGCCGATGAGCCAGGCGCCGGGCGCCACGTAGGCGTCGGGGGCCAGCCGCGGCGCTCGTCCGCGGAAGGGAAGCAGCGACACAGCTACCACCTCGGGCTGCGCAGTCGCGGGAGCGGTCCCGCTGAACTCGCCTAGATGTTACCCGAAGCCCCGGGACCGGCGCTCGCCGCGCTGGCGGCGCCGCCGAGCGGCCGGAGGGCCGCTGACCACGGCGCCCGGCCGGCCAGCAGCGCTGACGGGGCCGAGCCGGCGCCCGGGACGGGCGAGCCAGGCGGGACGGCGACCGGCGCCAGGACGGCGACCCGCGCGGGCGGGACCGCGCCGAGCGGCGCGACCTGGCCGGTGCTCGGCGCTACCCGCGGCGGCGCGCTTGGCAGCCGCACCTGGCGGTAGGCCAGCATGCCCAGCGGCACCAGGCCGAGCACGCAGAGCAGGCTGAGCAGGGCGAGGAGCACGATCGGCCAGCGCGGGCTGACGTAGGGCGTCGTCGGGCCGGCGCTCCGCGGCTCCGCGGCCCGCGCCGCGGGGACCGGTCCCATCGTCTGGGTGCGCTCGGCGGCGCTGCCCCAGGTGGGGACCGCCGTGCCCTGGCCCCAGGCCCAGGTCGCCGTCGCGGCCGGCTCGGCGGGCGCCGCCGGTGGCGAGGCCGCCGCCGTGCCCACCGGCCTGGCCGTCGACGCCGGACTCGCGCCCGCCCACTCCGTCTCGCCCCGCTCGGCGGCGCGCAGCGCCGCGGCGACGTCCGCGGCGGAGGCGAAGCGTGCCGCCGGCGCCTTGGCCATCGCGCGCAGGATGACCGCCTCGATCGCGGGCGGCAGCGTGGGGTTCCAGGCTGTCGGGCGGCGCGGCTCGGCGTCGAGGTGCTGCATGGCGATGGCCATCGGCGTGTCGCCGGCAAAGGGCAGCCGGCCCGTCGCCACCTCGTAGAGCACGACGCCCAGCGCGTAGACGTCGGACAGCGGCGTCGCCTGCTCGCCGCGGACCAGCTCGGGCGCGACGTACTGCACCGAACCGAGCAGCGTGCCGGTCCGCGTCGCGGAGTCCGCGCCGAGGGCCAGAGCGATCCCGAAGTCGGTGAGCTTCACGCGCCCGTCGGGCATAAGCAGGATGTTCTGCGGCTTGACGTCGCGGTGAACCAGGCCGTGCTGGTGCGCGATCTCCAGCGCGTCGGCGACCTGGGTGCCGATGTTCACCAACGCCTCGGGAGGCAACGGCGCCTGCTGGCGCAGGAGGTCCTTGAGGGTGCCGCCCTCCACGTACTCCATAACGATGAACGGCAGGCCCTCGGCCTCGCCGACGTCGTAGACGGCGACGAGGTTGGGGTGGGTGAGGGCGGCGGCGGCGTGCGCCTCGTTCTCGAAGCGCCGGATGAAGGCCGGGTCCGCGGCGTAGACGGGGAGGGGCACCTTGACCGCTACACGGCGCTGCAGGCGGAGGTCCTGGCCGTCGTAGACGGTGGCCATACCGCCCACGCCGACGCGGGCGTTGAGCTGGTAGCGGTCGCGCAGCACGCTGCCAACGTCGATCATCGCCCCGGATTCTACCATAAGGTCCGGAAGGTCCGGGCGCTACAGAGTCACCTCGGTCTTCAGCTCGCGGTCGCCGCGCTGGACGACCAGCGTCACGCGGTTCCCCGCCTGCACCGCGGCCAGCGCCTGCTCCACGTCGGCCGCGTTGCGGACCGGGCGCACGTTGATCTGGGTAATGACGTCGCCGGGCTGGATGCCCATCCGCGCGGCCGGGCTGTCGGGCCGCACTCGCCCGACGTAGGCGCCGAACACGGGCACGCGCCCCTGCTGCATCGAGATCTTGCTGGCGTCGGCCACGCTCAGGCCGAGCGAGGGCCGATTGGCCTTGACCGCGCTCACCAGCCGCTCGAGGGCCGGGCGGTCGAAACCAACGATGACCTGCCCGTCGCCGGTGATCACGGGCACGCCCCGCTGGCGCGTCAGCCGCACCAGCTCCGCGGCGGCGGCGGGGTCGGCCGCGACGTCGCGCTCGACGAACGGCACGCCGTGCTGGGTGAGGAAGTCCTTGGCCTGGCGACAGTAGGGGCAGGTCGGGGTGCTGTAGACGACGACGTCCATGTCCAAACTCCGTGAGGCACTACTGAACATGGTACTACGGTCGCTGCGGTCAAATCGGAACTGCGCGTATACTCAGGGTGTCTTGCCGGGCGCTCGCGGCCCGCCGGGGCGCCGCGGCGCGCCGGGGCCGTCAGCATTCCCATGGCCCCGGCCGTTGACCAGGCGATAGCCCTCGACACGGGGAGGAGCCAGAAATGCCAACCACGTCCAGGCGAGGCCGGGTTCGCCTCCTGACCGTCCTGCTCGGCCTCGCGCTCGCCGCAGGGCTGGTCGGGCCGGGCGCTGGCTTCGCCGCCGTGCCGACGCCCGACGGCACGGCGCAGGACAGCGGCGTGCCGACCGCGGCGATCCAGGCGCTGCAACCGATCCAGGAGGCCTGGGACCTGCTCCTCGATCGCTACGCGCTGCCCCTCGATCCTGCCGACCTGGCGAGCGCCGCCGCGAAGAGCATGGACGACGCGCTGCGAGAGGCCGGGGTCGAGGACGCCGCGCCGGGGCTCGGCGCCGCGGGCGACGACCGCCTCCAGCAGTTTACGGCGCTGCGGCAGCGGTTCACCGCGCTGGCCGCGCGCTACGGTGACGTCGTGGCGCCGACCGAGCTGGCCTATGCCGCGATCCGCGGCATGGCCGAGAGCACCGACGACACGCACACGAACTTCATGACGCCCGAGCAGTACGAGGAGCACCTGCGCTGGACGCGCGGCGACGTGAGCTACGGCGGCATCGGCGCACGGATGCGCGGGCCCCAGGCGATGGTGCTGGAGGTGTTCCACGATTCGCCGGCCGAGCGAGCCGGCTTGCACGCCGGCGATACCATCGTCGGCGTGGACGGCCGCTCCGTCGGGGATATGAAGCTCGACGAGGTGATCGACCTGGTGCGCGGCCCGGAAGGGACCTCGGTCACGCTGGACGTCCAGCGCGCCGGCACCGAGACCGTGGACCGGCTCGAGATCGTCCGCGCCGTGGTGTCCCTGCCGTTCGTCGATTCGCGGCGGATCGGCGACGTGGGCTACGTGCAGCTCCGCGGCTTCCCCGAGCCGTCAGTGATCGACGGCGTGGAGCAGGCGATCCTGCGCTTGCAGCGCGAGGGTGTCCGCGGGATGATCCTGGACCTACGTGGCAACTCCGGCGGGCGGCTGGACGTGGGGTCGCGCCTGCTGGCGCGCTTCGTGCCCGATGGGCCGATCTACCAGGCCGTGGACCGGCGCGGTCGCCAGGAGACGGTGAACGTCCGCGACGCCCACCCGATCCTGACCGTGCCGCTGGCGGTGCTGGTCGACGAGGGCACGGCGTCGATGGGCGAGATCTTCGCCGCGGCCGTGCAGGAGCACCAGGTCGGGCGCGTGCTCGGCACCACCACGGCGGGCAGTGTAGCGGCGAGCGTCGTGGTGCCGCTCTCCGACCGGTCGGCGCTCCAGCTCAGCGTCGAGCTGGTGTACTCGGGCGGCGGCGCCTTGCTGGACCGCGAGGGCGTGCATCCCGACGAGGAGATCGCGCTCGACGACGCCGACCTGCGCCTGGGGCGCGATGGTCAGCTCGCCGCCGCCGTCAGCTACCTGCAGGAGCAGGCCGGCGCCCAGCCGCCGGCGGCCGCCGCGGTGGGTGCGCGCTAGTACTGCGTCGCAGAGGAGGCGAAACGATGACCGTCGAGGAGGTGGTGCGCGCGGCCGAGGCGGCTGACGTGCGCCTGGTCCGCTTTCTCTACTGTGACAACGGCTGCGTGATCCGCGGCAAGACCACCCACCGCGACGGTCTTGCAGAGCGGCTGCGGAGCGGCATCGGGCTGACCGTGGCGATGCAGGCGATGAACGCCCTCGACCAGCTCCAGACGGTCGAGGGCATGGGACCGGTCGGCGAGATCCGCCTGGTGCCGGACGCGGACTCCTTCACCGTCCTGCCCTATGCGCCGGGACAGGCGCTGCTGTTCGTGGACATGCGGACCCTGGACGGCGCGGCCTGGGCCGCCTGCCCGCGCAGCTTCCTGCAGCGGATGGTCGCCGCGGCGCGCGAGGCCGGCTTCGTGGTCCAGGCGGCCTTCGAGCCCGAGTGGTCGCTGGCCCGGCGCGAGGGCGACGAGTATCGGCCCTACGACCAGAGCCTCTGCTTCAGCACGATCGGCATGCTCACCGCGGCGCCGGTGGTCATGGACGTCGTGGCGGCGCTGGCGGCGCAGGGCCTGACCGTCGAGCAGTACTATCCCGAGCTCGGCCACGGCCAGCAGGAGCTGAGCATCCGCCACGCCGACGCCCTGCGCGCGGCGGACAACCAGCTCCGCTACCGCGAGACGGTGCGGGCGGTGGCCTGGCAGCACGGCCTGATCGCCTCGCTGGCGCCCAAGCCCTGGCCGGACCAGGCGGGCAACGGCGCGCACATACACTGGAGCCTGTGGACCCTCGACGGCGTCCGGAACCTGCTCTACGATCCCGCGCGTCCCTATGGCCTGAGCGCCCTCGGCCGCCAGTTCGTGGCCGGCGTGCTCGACCACCTTCCGGGGCTGGTCGCGCTCACCTGCCCGAGCTTCAACAGCTACCATCGCCTGCGCCCCCAGTCCTGGAGCAGCGCCTTCACCTGCTACGGGCCGGACAACCGCGAGGCCGCCGTACGGATCTGCTCGACGTTCCGCGGCGAGGAGATGGCATCGACCAACCTGGAGCTGAAGGCCTCGGACAACTCGTCCAACCCCTACCTCGCGCTCGGCGGGCTGATCGCCGCGGGCCTCGACGGCGTGCAGCGGGGCCTCGATCTCGACGACGGCCGCCTGGCGCTGGTCGACCCGGCCACGCTCACCGACGCCCAGCGCGCCGAGCGCGGCATCCGCCGCCTACCCAGCACGCTCGGCGAGGCGCTGGCCGCGCTCGAGGCCGACCGCGTGCTGCTCGACGCGCTCGGCGAGCTGCTGGCGCGCAGCTACCTGACCGTGCGCCGCTCCGAGTGGCTGGCCTTCTCCGAGCGCGACGCCGCCTACGAGCAAGCGCACCACTTCTTCAAGTACTGACCGTGCTGCCAAACCGACGCGGGTGTTGATCCGTGGCCGACTCGCCGACCGCTAGCGTCCCGATCGTCGACGGCCACTGCCATCCACCGCTGCGACCGCCCGGCCCGCGCGACGCGCTGGAGCTGCTCGGCCTGTTCGCCGAGAGCCGCGAGCCGGCTGCCATCGCCCAGGCCGCCGAGACGCTCTACGTTCGCCGCGCGCTACGGGACCTGGCGGCGCTGCACGCCTGCGCGCCCACGCTCCCGGCGATCCTGGCCGCGCGACAGGCGCTGGCCCCGGGCGAGCTGATGCGGCGCTGCGTCGAGCGCGCTGGCGTGGTCGCGCTGCTGCTCGACGACGGCTACCGCGCCGAGGACTGCTACCCGGTCGGCGACCTGGCCGAGCTGCTGGCGCCCGCCTGCCAGGCGCAGCCGGTCCTGCGGCTCGAGCCCCTGCTGGAGCGACTGCTAGCCGCTAGCCCGAGCTTCGCGGCGCTCGAGGAGGGGTTCGACGACGCTTTGGCCGACCCGCGTCGCCGCGGCATCGTCGCGCTGAAGAGCATCGTCGCCTACCGCAGCGGGCTCGCCCTCGGGCCGCCCGACCGGCGGGCCGCCGCGGCGGCCTACGCGGCCGTCAAGCGGCGTCCGTTTCGGGTCGGCGCGCGCCAGGGGGCGCCCGTCGCGGCCGTGCCGCCGCGGCTGGTCGAGAAGCCGCTGCTCGACTACTTCCTGGCGCGGGCCTGCCGCCTGGCCGCGCGCGACGAGCTGCCGCTGCAGCTCCACACCGGCTTCGGCGACGCCGACCTGGACCTGCTGCAGGCGAACCCGCTGCTGCTGCGGCCCGCGCTCGAGGCGGAGACCCTCGCGGGCGTGCCGCTAGTGCTGCTGCACTGCTACCCCTACCTGCGTGAGGCCGCCTACCTCGCCAGCCTGTACGGCGCGGTATACGTCGACGTCAGCCTCACGCTGCCGCTGGTTGGACCCGGCGGCCAGCGGGCGGTGGAGGAGGTGCTGGAGCTGGCGCCGACGAGCAAGGTGCTCTACGGGTCGGACGCCGCGGGCCTCGCCGAGTCGATCTGGCTGGGCGCCCTGGCCATCCGGCGGGCGCTCGACGGGGCGCTTGGCAACTGGCTGGCGGCGGGCGCGCTGCTCCCCGCCGAGGCGACGCGCATCGCCGAGCAGGTGCTCTGGCGCAACGCGGTCGCGCTGTACGGGCTACCGATCGCTACGGGACCGGTTCGGCACGATCGCTGAGCGCGCAATGCGCCCGGCGGCTCCCGACCAGGCGAATAGCGCCGCGGTCCCGCCGCGCCTCGGCCGGCTCCTGTCGCTGGTGGCACCGGTGCCTTGACGCCAGCAATCTGAAACAAAACTGTGAGCGATCTGTGAGCGCCAGGGCTCGAACGACAGCCGCTCGATGCCGACAATACGACCAGACAGAAATCCCTGGGTGGCGCGCTCGCCGGCGGCCGCGATGATCGGCCGAGGGGCGTGGACGCGAGCACGGAGGTCTCTCTTGCAGCCTGATCGTTCGCTGGTCGTCGTCGTCGCCGGGGCCCGCCCCCGGCCGCCCTGCATCGAGCGCTTGCTCGCCGCCGACGGCCCCGTCGTCGTCCTGGCCGACAGCGTGGCGGACGGACTGGCTGTCGTCGAACGGGACGGCGCGAGCCTCGTGCTCGTCGACCTGGCGGCGTTGGGCCCCGTGCTGGCCCTGCGGCGGCGCCTGCGCGTCCGCGACCGCGCGGCCTACTTGCCGGTGCTGCTGCTCGCTACCAGCGACGAGCCGGCCGAGCGGCGGGCCGGGCTGGACGCTGGCGCCGACGATTGCGTGCCGACGCTGTTCGACGGTCGGCAGCTCCTGGACTGGGTGCGGATCTGGCTGCGCGCCGCGGGCAGCCTGGAAGCCTTTCGGCAGCGGCTGGCGGCGGAGGGTGACCGTGCCCACGCTCAGCCGCGGCGCAAGGGCACGGCCCGGGAGGATCGGACGGGGGAAACCGCGTCGGCACGTGCGACCGTCGCGATAGCGAGATAGGACGGCGCGGCCACGGCCGACCATTAGTACGCCTCGGGGCTCGTCAAGCCTGCACGCGGCAGCGAGATAGGGGGGGATGAGGCCATGAACGACACGCCGGTCAGGTTGATGCTGGTGGACGACCATCCTGTCATCCGGCTCGGGCTCAGCGCGCTGTTCGAGACCGTGCCCCACTTCCAGGTAGTGGGCGAAGCGGCGACCGGCGCGGACGCGATCGCCACGGCGCGGAGCGTGCGGCCCGACGTGGTGATCATGGATGTGCGCCTACCGGACGGCAACGGGGCCGAGGTCTGCCGCGAGATCCGCGCCGAACAGCCGGACACGCGTGTGATCATGCTCACCTCATACGACAACCAGGAGGCCGTGCTGGCGTCGATCGTGGCCGGGGCCGCGGGGTACTTTCTCAAGGAGACCGACCCCGACCGCCTGGTCGAAGGGGTCGAGACCGTCGCCCGGGACGGCTCGCTGCTCGATCCGGCGGTAACGCGCGTCGTGCTCGACTCGGTGCGCGAGCTCGCGGCCCGCGCCGGCGACGATCCAGTGATGACGCTGAACGCCCAGGAGCACCGCATCCTGCCACTGCTCGCCGAGGGCAAGACCAACCGCGAGATCGGCCGCGAGCTGTGCCTGAGCGAGAACACGATCAAGTGGTACGTCAGCGACATCCTCGGCAAGCTGAGCCTGCGGCGGCGGTCGGAAGCGGCGGCCTACATCGCGCGGCGCCAGGGCCCTACTCGCGGCTGATTGCTCGACACGCCTGGCGGGACGCTTGCCCGCGATAGCGACCAGGGGGCCCGTCCGGCGGTCCTCGACGCGCGGGGCGTCGTCGAGGACCACGATGGCCAGGGGCGAGAGCAGCAGCACCCAGCCGGCCGGCGCCACTGGACGACGCGTGGCGCGTCGCCATCGTCCGGTTGCGAGGCGCGCGGCGCGGGGGTAGGATGAAGGTACGCCGGGGAGGCGGGGCGCGCGGTCGACGGCGCGGTTACCTCGCCCGGGGGAGTGCAGGAGGAGAGCCCATGCACCGCATCATCGTCGCGAACCGCCGCGGCCACCAGGTCGTCGAGTGGGAGACGACCGACACCGAGGAGGCCCGCGAGCAGATCGCCGCTGCCGAGCGCATCCTGCGGGAGGCGCGCGAGCGGGGCTGCCTCGTGTCGAAGAAGGTGGACGGCCAGCACGTCGTGGACGACGGCCCCTTCGATCCGCAGGTCGAGGAGTACCAGATCATCGCGCCGATCGCCGGCGGCTGAGAGTCTCTAGCGAGCAGCCGCTGTGAGCCCGCGGCTCGCAGCAGCTACCTCTGGGTCTGATGGTAGTTTCGAGCCGCGGACGCAGGGCGGCGAGAGGAGAGCATGGGGCTGGTCGCGCTGTGGCGCCGGCTGGTCGGCGCGCCGACCGAGGCCGCGGACGATCCCCTCGCCGCCCTGCCCGTCGAGCGTCCCTGGCGCCAGCGCTGGGACTACCTGCCGCGGCGTAGCGCCGGCCCCGACTTCTCCCGCCGCGACTATGCCGAGGCGCGGGCGCGGGCGCGGGAGGTGGCCCGCACCACGCTCGGCGACGCCCTCTGGAGCGAGCTGCAGCGCCAGGGGTACCTCGAGCTACCGTCACGGCGCTTCCCGGGCGTGACCTACCGGCTGCGCGTCGGCCGCCGCATCGAGGTCCGCTGCGCGGCCGGCGTCCGCTCGCCCTGGCGGCAGCCATACCTCTGCATCAACCCAACCTATCCGCTGCCCGAGGAAGAGTTCTTCGCCCACCTCTACCTCTACGTCCGCGACCGCGAGGATGAGATCGTCCGCGTCGCGGCGCCTCAGCCCTGGGACCAGAACCTCGGCCGCACCTTCTGATGCAGAGCTTACACAATCTTGCTCATGACGACTGATGCCGGCACGGATACCTGTCTCGCGCCCAACTGGCCCCACGTGGGGGCTTTCCTCGGCCTCACCTTCGGCGTGACCTGGCTGCTCGACCTGGCCATCTACCTGCACGGCGGCCTCGGCACCCCCGGGATCGTCACCGTCTTGCAACTGCAGATGCTGCTGCCCGCGTTCGGCGCCATCATGCTAGGGCTGCTTTTCTTCCCGGAGAGCCCCATCTACCGCGACCGGCCCGCAGGGCGGGGACGCTGGTTCTACTACTACTTCCTGCTGCTCGTGGCGATCTACGCCCTCGGCGCCCTGGGCGTCTGGCTGGCCCCGGGCGCGGGGACGACGCTGCTGGTGGCCGCCAGCGTCCCCCAGGTCCTGGCCTTCCTGGGTCTGCTCGTACTGATCGTGCTCCATCCCGCTGCGGGCCGCGAGGCGATGGCCCGGGTCGGGCTGATCTGGGGCAACTGGCGCTACTGGCTGCTGTTCGGCCTGGCCTTCGTCGCCTACTACGTCCTGCAGGTGGCGCTCAACGCCTCCTTCGGCCTGGGCCCGGCCAACCTAGCGCCAGTCGTCCTTCCGCCGGGCTTCACTCCCGAGGCCTTCCTGATCGTGGGTGGGGTGCAGTCGGTGCTGCTGGCGCCGATCCTGGCCATCGCCATCGCCTTCGGCGAGGAGTACGGCTGGCGCGGATACCTCCAGAGCGAGCTGCTGAAGCTGGGCCGGGTGCGCGGCGTCCTTCTGGTGGGCGTAATCTGGGGCGCCTGGCACTGGCCGCTAATCCTCATGGGCTTCAACTATCCCGGCCATCCGTTGCTGGGCGTGGTGCTGATGACGCTCTACACAACCGGTCTCGCCGTCGTCCTCGGCTACGCCGTGCTCGAGTCGGGTAGCGTCTTGCTGGCTGCCTACCTGCACGCCCTCAACGACCAGGTCGTGAGCTACCTCGTGGCGCTGGGGTTCAGGCCGTTCGACCCCGCTTTCTCCTTTGGCATCGGCATCTACGGGCTAGCGACGCTGGCCGTCGTCGCTCTCCTCGTCCTCCGCGACCCGCTCTGGCGGGGACGACGGCCAGCTACGGCACCGTGAGCACCACGCGGCCGAAGGTGTCGCGGCCCGCGAGGAGCCGGTGCGCCTCGGCGGCCCGCTCGAGGGGCAGCACCTGGTGGAGCACGGGCCGGAAGTGCCCGGCGGCCGCAAGCTCGTAGACGCGCCGCACCTCCTCCCAGGAGGCACCAAACGACCCCAGCAGGCTCTGGTGCTGGCGATAGAACGGGCGCAGGTCGATCTCGACCACGCCGCCGCCGTGCGTGCCGCAGGTGACCAGCCGCCCCCCGATGCCGAGGCTGGCCATGCTCTCCGGGAACAGCTCGCGGGAGCTGACGTTCTCGAACACGACGTCGGCGCCGAGGCCGTCGGTGAGGCGCCGCACGGCCTCCGACAGCTTCTCGCGCTGGTAGTTCACGACGGCGTCGGCGCCCAGGGCCCGTGCGCGCTCCAGCTTCCAATCGGCGCCTGCCGCAGCGATGACGCGGGCGCCCAGGTGGTGGGCGATCTGGACGCCGGCCGTGCCCAGGGCGCCGCCCGCCGCCAGGACCAGCACCGTCTCGCCGGGCTGGAGCGCCGCGCGGGTAGCCAGCAGGTGCCAGGCTGTCGGGTAGATCACCATCATCGCTGCCGCCTCGACGTCCGAGAGTCCATCCGGGATCGGCAGCAAGTTGCGGGCGGGAGCCACAGCGTACTCGGCATCACCGCCCGGCCGATGGACGCCGTACACGCCGTAGGCCCGGCAGAGCTGGATCTGGCCGGCGCGGCAGGGCGCGCACTCGCCGCAGTGCAGCACGTGGTGCACGACGACGCGCTGGCCGACCAGCGCGGGGTCCACGCCCTCGCCCACGGCCACGACCTCGCCGGCCGGATCGGGCCCAAGGACGTGCGGGAAGCGCAGCGGGTAGTTCGCGCCGCGGGCGCGCACCTCCCCGTCGAGGGTGCGATTGACCGACACCGCGTGGACGCGGAGCAGCGCCTCGCCGGGGCCGGGCGTGGGAGTGGGCACCTCCTCGTAGCGGAGCACTTCCGGCCCGCCGTGCTCGTAGAACACTACCGCCTTCATCCTCGCCTCCGTGGGCCGCGCCCGCGCGGCCGGGACGATGTTGCCAGTGCCGAGCCCAGCTCCTCTGCATCGATAGGCCGCGCCCGCGCGGGTAGGACGATATTGCCGGTCGCCTGCGCGTCCCTGCCCCGGGCGCCGGATCCTGGCCGTACGGGTAGGGCAGACGGCCCACGGCCCCACCCGGTGTCCGAGTGTAGCCTGGGCTCGCCCGCCGCGCCACGCTTGGTGTGGGCTCCGCGAGCGTCTGTGGTAGCATTCCGACTGGACGGTACGCCTGCGCACTCTCGGGACAGACTCTTGGCTGCGACCTCTCGCCGGCGCTGGCCGGCCCACCCGCTGCTTGTCGGCGCGCTCGGCGCCACGCTGCTCGGCTTCCTCGTCCTGCCGCTGCCATTCTTACAAAAGCTGCAGGCGCTCGCCGCGGGCGTCTGCGCGCAGCGTCCCGAGCACTCCTACTTCATGGCCGGGGTGCAGTTGCCGCTCGAGGCGCGGATGGGCGGCATCTTCGCCGGCTTCCTGGTCGGCGTGCTGTACCTGTTCTGGGCCGACCGCGCGCGCGCGGGGCTGCTGCCGCCGCCGGCCCTGCAAGGGCTGCTGCTCGGCTTCGTCGTGCTGCTGGGCCTCGACGGGCTCAACGCCACCCTGTACGACCTCGGCGCGCCGCACCTCTACGCGCCTCAGAACGCGCTGCGGCTCGCCACTGGCCTGCTCTGTGGGCTGGCGATGGCCTTACTGGCGGTGCCGGTACTGGCCGCCGCGCTGTGGAAGGACTGGGACGTCGAGCCGAGCCTGGCCCGGCCGGGGGAGCTGCTGGGGCCGCTCTGCGTGCTGGGCATGATCCAGGCGACGACGATGGCGGGCGTGCCGCTGCTGCTGATGCCGATCGCCCTCGTCATCGTGGCCGGGCTCCTCGGCGCGTTCACGGTCGGCAACACCTACGCCCTCGTGCTCCTCACCCGCCGCGAGGGCCGCGCGACATCCTGGCGCGACGCTCTCAACCCGCTCCTCGGCGGCCTGCTCGTCGCGTTCTACGAGCTGGTGGCGCTGGCCGCCCTCCGCGCCTGGGCCGAGAGCGCTCTCGGCGCCCGCTGGCCGGTGTAGGCGCGAGGCGAGAGCTGGCCCGGATCGGCCCCTCGACGGCTCCCGCCGCTACGGCCGCACCTTGCCCAGAGTGTCCCGCGCGTACTGCGTGAAGCTGTCGTCCACCATCCGGTCGACGGACACCGGCTGAGCCAGGGTGAGCAGCCCGTTCCGCATGTGCGTGAGCTGCTGGTCCTCGATGCTGTCGCGCTGGATGACCAGGTCCGCGTCGAACGTGTAGGGCACCTGGTTGCGCAGCACGGACTCGGGCGCGCCGGTGTACTTCTCGAAGATCGCCACGTGCTCGGGCGTGAGGAACTTGTTCACGTCCGACACGCCGAGCGCCGGCGGCTGGATGTCGCGGATCCCCTTCATGTAGGCGACCATGAAGCGGCGCAGCACGTCGGGCCGCTCGCGCACCAGCTTGCCCGAGGCGATGATCGCCGTCGTCATCCGACCGGGCACGATCTCGACCACCAACCGCTCGGCGACGCCGAGATCGAGCGCGCGCGTGGCGAACGGCTCGGCCGGGATCGCGGCGTCGACCGAGCCGTTGGACAGGGCGGCCGGCATGTCGGGGAACGGCACCGGCACCTGGTCCACGTCGTTGATCGTCAGCCCGTTGCGCTCGAGCACCTTCGTCAGGACGTATTCCACGCTCGCGCCACGGGTGTTCACGGCCACGCGGCGGCCCTTGAGGTCGGCGGGCGTGCGGACCTGGCCGCTGTCCAACAGCTCCTTGCGGACCACCAGCGGCAGCGGGCTGTTCTCGAGGGGCATGACGCCGGCCGGCGCGACGATGCGGATATCGGCACCACGGTCGAAGGCATTGAACAGGCCGACGCTGATCGCGCCGAGGTTGATGTCGAGATCGCCGGTGGCCAGGAACGGGACCACGTCGGCACCGCCGGCGACGGTCTCGAGCTGCAGGTCGATGTTCTGGTCGCGGAAGTAGCCTTTCTCCAGGGCGACGTACATGCCGGCGGAGGTCAGCGCCTTGGCGTCCGCCGCCTTGACCACGTCGAGCGCCCCGCTCGGGGCGGTCGCCGCGCCGGCCTCGGCGGATGCGCTCGCTCCCGCCGGCGCGGGCGCGGCGGGACTCGCCGCCGCGCCGGGCGCGTCCTGCGCGGGGCTGCTGGCGGCCGGCCGCGCCGCGGGCGCCGCGGCCGGGGGAGTCTGACAGCCGACGAGGGCCAGGAACGTCCCCGCAATCAGCCAGCCGCTAAGGATTCGGGCCGTCGAGCGTCGTGTCATCGTGCGCTCCTCACATGAACGGCGGTGGTCTGCGCTAGCCGGATCGCGCTATGGTAGCGCATCCGGGGAGCGCCGATCACGGGCTCGTGACCACGCCCACCAAAACTGGCGCGGCTGGCCGCTCGCCGGAGTATAATTGCCCGCTCGTGGGCCAGTTAAGGAGTGAGAGCCTATGCGACGCTTCCCAGCGTATCTCCTGGCAGCGCTGGTCGCGGCGGTCGCCGCCCCGGTGGCTTCGGCTCAGACCCCGTATGGGGCGGGCTACCCCTACGCTGGCGCGGCCGGGTACGGCAGCGCCTACGGCGGGTATCCGGGCTACGGCGGTTATGGTGCGCCGGCGCAGTACGGCCAGTTTAGCGGCTACGGGCAGTACAGCCCATACGGGGCGCAGCCCTCCTCCGGGACCTACACCTACACGCCCAGCTACAACTACAACCCGAGTACCTACAGCTACAACCCGACCGGCTACAACTACGGCTCGACCCCGTACGGCTACAACCCGAACGGGTACAGCTATAGCCCGAACGGATACAGCTACAGTCCGAACGGATACGGCTACAACCCGAGCGCGTCGACCTACCCCGGCTCGTACGCCGCGCCCGGGACCAATGGCTCCAGCCCTTACACGACCTATACCGGCGCGAACTACGGTACGGCGCCCGGCGCTTACCCCTATGCGAACGGCGCGCCGCCGCCGGGTTCGGCGCCGTACGCCGGCTCGCCCACCGCTCCCTATGGCTACGCGCCGAATCCGCCGACCTATGGCTCGCCCAGCGGCTACACGGAAGCGCCGGCGAGCTACACGCCGAATCCTCCGCCCGCCGCTAGCACTGGGAACAACAGCAACCAGAACTACACGCTCGGCCTGTACTACTACGGCGTTGGGGCGCCGACGAACGTCCCCTACGGCGTGCAGTCGTCCACGCCGCAGATCACGCCGTACAACCAGGGCGCGCTGGCGAGCTACCTGACGGGCATCAACGGCCTGCCGGGGCAGGGCGGCCAGCCGGGCATCCTGTTCGAGCAGCCGGTCCCGGGCCAGTAGCCGACGCGCCTCGACGGAACCAGGCAGGGCGCCCACCACGGTGGGCGCCCTGTCGCGTCCGCGCGCGGCCGGGCTGACCGTCCGGCACATTTTCTGCGCTCCGGGCGACGACATGGGCTGGGTCGGCCCCGGCGGGGAGGGCGCATGCGCAACGCGGACACGGCGCGGCTGTTCGAGGACATCGCCGACATGCTCGAGGTCCAGGGCGAGAGCCCGTTCCGCTACAACGCCTACCGCGAGGCGGCACGGCAGATCGCGGCCTGGCCCACCCCGATCGAGGAGCTGGCCGCGGCCGGCGAGCTGGAGCGGATCCCCGGCGTGGGCAAGGCGATCGCGGCCAAGATTGCCGAGTACCTGGCGACGGGCCGGCTGGCCTACTACGAGCGCCTGGCCGAGCAGGTCCCGCCGGGCCTGGTCCAACTGCTCCAGGTGCCGGGCGTCGGGCCCCGCACCGCGCAGCTCCTACACCGCCAGCTCGGCGTGGCGAGCCTGGCCGACCTCCAGCGGGCGATCGACGCCCACGCCGTCCGCGCCGTGCCCGGCCTGGGCGCGAAGACCGAGGAGCGCCTGGCCCGCGAGCTGAGCCGGCTGGCCGAGCGCACGCGCCGCCTGCCGCTCGGCATCGCCCGTCCGGTCGCCGAGGAGGTGATGGCCGCCCTCCGCGAGCACCCGGCCGTGGCCCAGATCGAGCCCGGCGGCAGCCTGCGTCGGTGGCGCGACAGCGTCGGCGACCTCGACCTGCTGGCCGCCTCGTCCGACCCGGCCGCGGTCATGGAAGCGTTCGTCAGTCTGCCGACGGTGCGCGAGACGCTGGCCCGCGGCCCAACGTTCACGCGCGTCCTGCGCGGCGATGGGCTCCAGGTCGACCTGCGTGTGGTCCACCCCGAGCACTGGGGCAGTGCGCTGCACCACTTCACCGGCTCGCGCGCCCACAGCATCCACCTGCGTGACCTGGCCAACGAGCGCGGCCTGAAGATCAACGAGTACGGCATCTTCCGCATGGGCTCGGGCGAGCGGGTCGGCGGCGCCACCGAGGAGGAGATCTACGCGGCGGTGGGCATGCCCTGGATCCCGCCGGAGCTGCGCGAGGACCGCGGCGAGCTGGAAGCGGCGCTGGAAGGGCGCCTGCCGCGCCTGATCGAGCTGGACGACCTCCGCGGCGACCTGCACGTACACAGCGACTGGAGCGACGGCAGCGTCCCGCTAGAGCAGATGGTCCAGGCGGCGCGTGCCCTGGGCTACGAGTACCTGGCGATGACCGATCACTCGGCGGGCCTGGGCGTGGCTAACGGGCTCAGCCTCGAGCGCCTGCGCGCTCAGCGCGCGCTCATCGATACTCTCAACGCCCGCTACGCGCCGTTCCGCGTGCTGGCTGGGGTCGAGCTGGAGATCCGCGCCGACGGCTCGCTGGACTATCCGGACGCGGTGCTCCGCGAGCTGGACTGGGTGGGCGTGTCGCTGCACAGCGGGCTGCGCCAGGAGCCGGAGCGCGTGACGGCGCGGGCGCTGGCGGCGGTGCGGCACCCTTACGTCGCCGTGCTCAACCACCCGCGCGGGCGGCTGGTCGAGAAGCGGCCCGGTGCCGAGCTAGACCTCGATGCCGTCCTGCGCGCCGCCGCCGCGGCGGGCACGGCGCTCGAGGTGAACGCCTCGCCGCAGCGGCTCGACCTGGACGACGTCTGGGCCCGCCGCGCCGTCGAGCTGGGCGCCTGCCTGACCATCAGCAGCGACGCACACTCGCCGGACGGGCTGCGGGCCATGCGCTACGGCGTGATGCAGGCGCGGCGCGGCTGGGTCGAGGCGCGCCACGTCTTGAACACGCGGCCCTACGCCGAGCTGCGGGCCTGGCTCGACCGTCGCGCCGCCGCCGCAACCGCCGGCTAGCTATCCGTTCGTCCTGGCACGCGGCCTGGACCTCCCTTGCCTCATGTCCTCGCCGCTCGCCATCTATTGACCCTCCCTTTCCCTGGGCGGTAGACTCGCCACGACGTGCCTGGCGCGTCGTGGCGGACGGATCGAGCGGGCGGCGTGCGCTCGCTGCAGGCCGCGAGGAGGTGGGCGATGGCCGTGCGGTGGGGCACTCTCGGCGCGATCGCGGCGCTCGGCGTACTGCTGGCCGGCTGCGGCGGTGGCACCCCCGCCGCCTCGCGCCCGGCGCCAGCGGCCCCGGCACCCGGCGCCAGCGCGCCCGTGGCGCCCGCGGCGACCGTGGGCGCCACGGCGCCGGCTGAGATGATGACGGTGAAGGTGGGGACGACGCCGAGCATCTCCAACGGGGCGCGGTACATCGCCGAGGAGCGCGGTTACTTCCGGGAGGAGGGCATCCGGATCGAAGACGTCCACTCGGACACCTCGGCGCAGATCCTCCCCTCGCTCGCCGCCGGCCAGATCGAGATCGCTGGCGGCGGCATCAGCGCCGCCCTGTTCAACGCCATCGCCCAGGGCATCCCCGTCCGCCTCGTGCTCGACCAGTGGACGGCCTATCCTGGCAACGGGGCCGGCGGCCTCATCGTCCGCAAGGACCTCGTCGACAGCGGGCAGGTGCGGGACTTTCCGGACCTGCGCGGCCTGAACGTTGGCATCACGGCGAAAGGCCAGGCGACGCAGTACGGCCTGGCCGTGGGCCTCGGGAAGGGCGGCCTGACCCTCGACGACGTCGAGACGACGCTGATGCCCTATCCGGACATGACCGTGGCGCTGGGCAACCGCAACCTCGACGCGGCCGTGACCATCGAGCCCTACGCCGAGGTGGCGGTGGCCCAGGGCTTCGCCTCGCGGTTCAAGCCCTGGCCGGAGCTGATCCCCTACGACAACCCGGCCATGCTGATGTTCTCCGCCGACTTCGCCGACAACCGCAACGAGGCCGCGCGGCGCTTCGCCAAGGCCTACGTCCGCGGCCTGCGCGCCTACAACGACGCGCGCACCAAGGGCGTCGACCGTGACGAGGTGATCGGCTACTTCATCAAGAACACGCCGGTCAAGGACCGCGCGCTGTACGATACTATGCCCTGGCCGTCGAACAATCCCGACGGGCGGGTGAACGCCGAGACGATCGGCATGGCCCAGGACTGGTTCGCCGAGATGGGCTACCTCCCGACCAAGGTCGACCTGTCGAAGGTGATCGACAACCAGTTCGCCGACTACGCCGTCGCCCAGCTCGGCCCTTACCAGCCCTGAGATCTCAGCGCAGGAGTAGCGCGATGCTCGTGGACAGCAAGCTTGGCGGTTGGCCGGGTCGGAAGGGCCTGGCGCTGACCCTGGCCCTCGCCTTCGTCGCCTGCGCGCCCGGCGCGGCGCCGGCCAGCCGCCCGGCCACTCCCGCGGCGGCGCCCGTGGCCTCGACCGCGGCCCCAGCGGCCCAGGCCGCCACGACGGCCCCCGCCGCCGAGGCGCGGGCGCCGCTGGCGCCACCGGTCGTCGTGCGCGCGGCCACCACGCCCAGCATCTCCAACGGCGGGCGCTACATCGCTATGGAGCGCGGCTACTTCGCCGAGGAGGGCATCGAGATCGAGGACGTGCCGTCGGACACCTCGGCGCAGCTCCTGCCCTCGCTCGCGGCGGGCCAGATCGACCTGCTCTCGGGCGGCACCGCCTCCGGGCTGTTCAACGCTATCGCCCAGGGCATTCCGCTGCGCATCGTCCTCGATCAGTGGACCGGCTTCCCGGGCAACGAGGCCGGCGGCGTCATCGCCCGCAAGGAGCTGATCGACAGCGGCCGCCTGCGCGAGCCGTCCGACCTGCGTGGGATGCGGCTGGCCATGACCTCGAAGGGCCACAACACCCAGATGGTGCTCGCCAAGCTGCTCGGGCCGGTTGGCCTCGGGCTCGACCACGTCGAGACGTTCGAGATGCCCTACCCGGACATGGCCGTGGCGCTGGGGAACAACGTGATCGACGCCGGCGTGATGATCGAGCCCTACGCCTCCGTCGCCATCAACGGCGGCTACGCCGCCCGCTACCGCTCCTGGGCGGACGTCATCCCCTACGACGCGATCGCCATCGTGATGTACTCGCAAGCCTTCGCCGAGGGGCAGAACGACGCCGCGAAGCGGTACGCCAAGGCGTACGTGCGCGGGCTGCGCGACTACAACGACGCCCTCAACAAGGGCATCGACCGCGAGCAGGTGATCTCCTACTTCCAGAAGCACACACCGCTCAAGGACCGCGCGGTCTACGACTGGATGCCCTGGCCCTCGAACAACCCCGACGGGCGCGTGCCCGCCGAGACCATCGCCGCGGCCCAGGACTGGTTCTACGACAACGGCTACGTCCACACGAAGGTCGACCTGACGAAGGTGATCGACAACCAGTTCGCCGACTACGCCGTGGCCCAGCTCGGCCCTTACCAGCGCTGAGCCGGCAAGCGCCCCGCGGCCGGTCTCGGGCCGCGCGGCGCGCGCCGCAGCCCTTCACCGGTAACGGAGCGCCAGCGCCAGATGGGGGCGGAAGAGATCGTGAGCTGCCTGGGCCTGGTATTCGTGGTGATGGGCCCCCTGCTGCTGCTCGCGGCGTGGCTCAATGGCCGATCGCTGGTGCTGGCGGTGGGTAGCTTGGCCTACGTGGCCGTGGGGGCCTGGGTGCTGGCGACCTACACACGGCGCGAGCGGCGCGGCTGAGGCCCGCTCCCGCGTCGCGGTCGCCTCAGACTCGCACCTTCTCCGGTGCGCTCGCGAAGAAGGTCCGCACCGCCGCGGCCCGCCCCCAACCCGCGGCGGCCTCAGCCGGAGTCGCCCGGTTGGCCGAAGCTGCCCTCCGGGAGCTCGACGAAGGTTCCCGTGCCCTCCACCGTCGGCGTCCCGTCGGGCAGGAGCAGGCGGGCGCGCGTCTCGTAGACCCGCGCCCGCCGGGCGACGATCTCGCCCACCGCGCGCAGTGGCGTCGCGATCGGCGTCGGGCGCCGGAAGAAGACCTCCAGCCGGCCGGTCACGGCGAAGATCCCTTCCGCCCACACGGCGTGGGCCATCGCCTCGTCGAGCATCGCCGTCAGGATGCCGCCCTGCACCAGGCCGCGAAAGCCCTGGTGCTCGGGCCGCGCTGTGAACGCGGCGACGACGCGGCGGGCGCCCGCCGCGTCGGTCTCGACGACGAACCGCGGGTGCAGCCCGAACGGGTTGTCGGGCCCGCAGCCAAAACACCACTCGCAGCCGGGCACGAGGGCCAGCGTGGGCGCTTGCTCTTCCACCGACCTGCCTCCTGGCCGCGCGCCGCGGCGCTAGCGCGGCCCAGCGCCACGAGGCCGGCGGGCCGCTGGCGGGACGATAGGCGGTGCGCCGCTCGCTGTCAAGGTGGCGCGGGCCGCCGCGCCCGGCTACATTGGACAGCGGCTGGTCGAGCCCGTGTCGGGAGGAAGGAGAGGATGGCTGCCACCTGGCTGCTCAAGACCGAGCCCGAGGAGTACTCCTTCGCCGACCTGGTGCGCGACGGCCAGACGCCCTGGGACGGCGTGCGGAATCCGCAGGCCCAGGTGAACATGCGCCGCATGGCCGTCGGCGACCGCTGCGTCGTGTACCACACGGGCGGCGAGCGCGCAGCGGTTGGGCTGGCCGAGGTGGTCCGCGCGGCCTATCCCGACCCCACCGACCCGAGCGGGCGTTACTGCCTGGTGGACGTGCGGGCGAGCGAGCCGCTGCCGCGTCCCGTGCCGTTGGCCGCGCTGCGCCCGGACCCGCGCTTCGCCGGCAGCCCGTTGCTGCGCCAGCCGCGGCTGTCGGTGGTCCCGCTCACCAACGCCGAGTGGGCCGCGCTGCTCGAGCTCAGTCGAGGTCGCTGAACAGGTCGGCGTCGCGCTCGCCCGGCGCCGGCTGAGGGTGCAGGCGGACGAGGTAGCATGTGCCGAAGGCGACGCGGCGGATGTACGGCGGGAGCGTGAGCCACCAGCTATCCTGGGGAATCTGCGTGCGGTGGCAGGCTAGCGCCTCGCGCTGCACCTCAGCGTAGTCGGCCACGTCGATCGCCGCGGTACAGGCTTCCTTGGGCAGGCCGTGCGAGTGGCGACGGCGCCGCACCAGGAAGTCGGTGTCGAGGCCCGCCTCGGCCATCAGCCGCCCCACCTCTTCCCAGCGGTCGCGGACGTGGGCCACGGCGTACAGCCGCGCCGGGCGCCAGATCGGTCCGGCCTGCGGGTAGGCGTTCTCGTCGCCGGCGGCGGCGAAGGCCCGGACCGTCACGCGGTGGCACATGACGTGGTCGGGGTGGCCGTAGCCGCCCTCCTCGTTCTCGGTGACGACGACCTGCGGCTGCAGCTCGCGGATGATCGGCACGAGCCGCCCGGCCGCCTCGTCGAG
>Ga0070739_10002498_pt1 | contig 24647 bp, 29 predicted proteins | sample Coa_R1_7_FD_66445 | JGI IMG/M metagenome (GOLD analysis project Ga0070739, IMG submission 66445) | Surface soil microbial communities from Centralia Pennsylvania, which are recovering from an underground coalmine fire - Coalmine... | ecosystem: Environmental > Terrestrial > Soil > Unclassified ...
CGACCAGCGCCTTCACCTCGGCGCTCATCTCGATCTCCTGCGGCCAGTCGCGGGCGCCCTCGGCGGGCGACTTGGCCGTGGCGTCGATGCCGATCTTGCCGCGAAGAACTGCAGCGTCGGCGCGTGGTCGAGGTGGTCGAGCGGCCCCTCGGACAGGAGCACGTCGCGCTTCGGGTCGACGTTCGCGCCGGCGTAGAACAGCACCTGCGCGTAGTCGTGCACGTCCACGTGCTCGTCAACGACGACGATCCCCTTCGTCAGGCTGAGCAGCCCGAGCCCCCAGAGCGCGTGCATCACCTTGCGCGCGTGGCCGGGGAAGCGCTTCCGGATCGAGACGATCGCGAGGTTGTGGAACGCGCCCGCGACCGGCAGGTCGTAGTCGACGATCTCGGGAGCGGTCATGCGCACGGCGGGCAGGAAGATCCGCTCGGTGGCCTTCCCGAGCCACGCGTCCTCCTGCGGCGGCTTGCCGACGACGATCGACGGATAGACGGCGTCACGGCGCATCGTGATCGCGGTCACGTGGAAGACGGGGAACGACTCGACTGGTGTGTAGAAGCCGGTGTGGTCGCCGAAGGGGCCCTCGGGCGCCTCGTCGCCGCGCTCGACGTAGCCCTCGAGCACGATCTCGGCGCGCGCCGGCACCTCGACGTCGACCGTCACGCCCTTCACGAGCTCGACAGGCTCGCCGCGCAGGAAGCCGGCCACCATCAGCTCGTCCACGTGCTTCGGCAGCGGCGCGCTCGCCGAGTAGGTCGTCACGGGGTCGAGCCCGAGCGCGACCGCCGCCTCCAGTCGCCCGTCGGCGAGCAGGTAGTCGGCGCGGCCGTCCTTGTGGAGCTGCCAGTGCATCGCGGTCGTGCGCGGCCCGAGCACCTGCAGCCGGTACATGCCGACGTTGCGCCCACCCGTGCGCGGGTCGTGGGTGATCACCGCCGGCAGCGTCACGAACGGGCCGCCGTCCCCCGGCCAGCAGGTCTGCACCGGCAACCGTCCGAGGTCGACCTCGTCGCCGGTCAGCACGACCTCCTGGCACGCGCCGTGCCGGACCGTGCGCGGCCGCGAGTCGGCGATCGACTTGAGCGTGCGCAGACCGCGCACCTTCGCGGCGAGACCCTCGGGCGGCTGCAGCTCGAGCACCTCCGCGAGGCGGGCCGCGACGTCGTCGAGCCGTTCGGCACCGAACGCGAGGCACATGCGGCGCTCCGTGCCGAACTGGTTGATCAGCAGCGGATGCGTCGAGCCGCGCGGACGCTCGAACAGCAGCGCAGGTCCGCCCGCCTTGACCGTGCGGTCGACGATCTCGGTGATCTCGAGCTTCGGGTCGACCTCGGCGGCCACCCGGACGAGCTCGCCCTCGCGCTCGAGGAGCGCGATCCACTCGCGCAGGTCGCGGGCGACGGCCACGCGCGCAGTCTACGGCCGTGAAACCCGCGAACCTGGTCACCTCGTGAACCAGGTTCGGGCGCTTCAGCTCTGCCGGTAGCGCGGGTCGTTGTGCGCGGCGACCGCGAGCAGCAGATCGTGCAGCTGGCGGCGCTGCTCGCGGTCGAGCGGGGCCAGGAACTCGTCCTCGACCCGCTTCGAGATCGCGCGCAGCTCCGCGAGCTTCTGCTTTCCCTCGGGCCGCAGGTTGACGAGATGCCGGCGTCGGTCGGCGGGGTCGCGCTTCCGCTCGAGCAGGCCCTGCTCCTCGAGCTCGTCGAGCAGCCCGACGAGCCAGCTGCGGTCGTACCCGAGCGCGTCGGCGATCGCCCCCTGCGTCTCACGCGGCTTCTCGTCGAGGGTGCAGAGGACGCCGTGGTGGTACGGGTTGACCCCCGCCTCCTCGAACGCCTCGAAGGTGCGCTCCTTGATCGCGAAGCCGAGCCGCTTGAGCAGGAACGACGTGCTCTTCACGAGCTCGCGGGGCGGATGGACGGCCTGCTTCGGCCTGGGCTCGGGCGTCGTGGTCACGCCAGAAGTGTAGCGCTCCTCACGGTCGTCTTGTGCTATCGTTGCGAACTTCCACGATCAAAGAAGGAGATCGATGACAGGTACCGCTATTGGAACCCTCCCTCGTCCGGCCCGTTGGGCCGCCCTGGCGCTCGTCGTCGCCGCGCAGTTCATGGTCGTCCTGGACATGTCGATCGTGAACGTCGCGCTGGCCGCGATCAAGTCCGACCTCCGCTTCTCGCAGGCGGGCCTGCAGTGGGTCGTCAGCGCGTACGCGCTCACCTTCGGCGGCTTCCTGCTGCTCGGCGGCCGTCTCGCCGACGTGCTCGGCAGGCGCCGCCTGTTCGTCGCAGGCATCGTCCTCTTCACCGTCAGCTCGGCGCTGTGCGGCCTCGCGTGGTCGAGTGCGTCCCTCATCGTCTTCCGCGGCCTCCAGGGCATCGGCGGAGCGCTGTTCGCGCCGGCCGGCCTGTCGCTGCTGATGACCGTCTTCCGCGAAGGCCGCGAGCGCAATCTCGCCCTCGGCATCTGGGGCGCCGCCTCCGGCAGCGGAGCGGCGGTCGGCGTGCTGCTCGGCGGCGTGCTCACCTCGTACCTGAGCTGGCCGTGGGTCTTCTACATCAACGTCCCGGTCGGGCTCGCGGTCGCGCTGCTCGCGCCGGCCCGCCTGCCCGAGAGCCGCGCGCCCGGCATCGGCCGGCACTTCGACGTGGCGGGCGCCCTCACGGTGACCGGTTCGCTGATGCTGCTCGTCGTCGCGCTGACGAAGGCGACGCAGGACGGCTGGGGCAGCGCCTCCACGCTCGTCCCGCTGGCGGCCTCGGCCGTCCTCGCGGCCGTGTTCGCGGCGGTCGAGCGGCGCGCCGCCTCGCCGCTGCTGCCGTTCGCGGCCTTCCGCGGCAACATGCTGGCCGTCGGCGCGCTCATCACCTCCGTCGTCGCCGCCGTCGCGTTCGCGCAGTTCTTCCTGCTGACGCTGTACCTGCAGCAGGTGCTGCACTACTCGGCCGCTCGGAGCGGGCTCGCGTTCGCGGTGATCGCGGGAACGGTCGCCGTGACGTCGAACCTCGCGCAGGGCGTCGTCGGCCGGCTGGGACCGCGGCGTGTCCTCGCGGTCGGACTGCTCGCGGCCGCCGCGTCGCAGGCGCTGCTGATGCGCCTGCCCGTCGACGGAAGCTACGTCTCCGACCTGCTGCCGTCCTTCGTGCTGATCGGGATCGGCCTCGGAGTGAGCTTCATCTCGGTGACGATCGCGTCGCTCGCCGGCGTGCCGCCGACGCACGCTGGCGTCGCGTCGGGGCTCGTCAACGTCAGCCGTCAGATCGGCGGCGCGGTCGGCCTGGCCGCGATGACGACCGTGGCGTCGTTGGCCGCGCACCACTCGACGGCGCCGGCCGCGACCGTGCACGGCGACCACGTCGCGTTCGGCGTGCTGGCCGGACTCGCACTCGTCGCGGCGCTGCTGACGCCGACCCTGCGGCCGCACCGCCGCGAGGAGACAGCACCCGCGCCGGTCACGGCCGAGCGCGTGCTCGAGCAGGCGGCTTAGTAGTAGACGTTCCGGGACCGGCGGCGCTCGCGCCGCCGGTGCCCGGCCCAGTGCGTGAACTGGCCGAGCAGGATCACGGTGAGGAAGATCAGGCCGACGATCAGCATCCCGAGGATGACGTGGGTGCCCTCGCTGACGGCGTCGAAGATCACGCCGCGACTCTAGCTGAGTGCCGGGAAAGCGCCAGCGCGACCTCCGGCTCGCTGGGCGACCCGCCGAGGCTGCGGGCTGCGTCGATCCACGCGTCGGCGTCGCCGTCGGCGCCCTCGGCTCGCAGCGCCGCGCAGCGCGAGATGAGCCGCGACATCGTGTCGACCGCGCGCACGCCGCCGACCGCGGCGATCCGCACCAGGCCGTGCGCGTACAGGTAGTCGCCGAGCAGCACGGCCTCGTCCCGGTCGGGCGGGCGGAACAGCCGCGCGCGCCCGTAGTGGACGAGGTACGCCTCGTACACGGTCTCGAGGCCGAGCGCGAACGGCGCGGGCGCGAGCGGGGAGAACACCTCTTCCCAGTCGGTCTGCGCGCGCAGCGAGCTCGCCCAGACGTCGCTCTCGGCGCACGCGCCGCCGGTGATCGCCTCAGGAATCGAGCGCATCCGCCACGGCCTCCACGGTCCGCGCGATCGCCGCGTCGTCGTGGGCGAGGGATGGGAACCAGCACTCGTACTGGCTCGGCGGCACGTAGACCCCGCGTTCGAGGAGGCCGCGGAAGAGCTCCGCGTAGCGCTCGGCGTCGAGCTGCTCGAACCGCTCGACGGGCAAGTCGCGGCCGACGAACAGCGTCAGCAGGGCGCCCACCCGCTGCACCCGGCCGAGCGGCGCGAGCCCCTCCTCGAGCAGCGCGCCGCGCCGCTCCAGCTCGTCGTAGATCGCGCGGTCGCGGAGACGCGGCAGGACTGCGAGACCGGCCGCGGTGGCGAGCGGGTTCCCGCTCAGCGTTCCCGCCTGGTAGACGTGACCCGCGGGCGCGAGCAGCTCCATCACGTCGCCGCGGCCGCCGAAGGCGGCGAGCGGCAGGCCGCCGCCGACGATCTTGCCGAGCACGGTCAGGTCCGGCACCACGCCGTACAGCTCCTGCGCGCCGCCGCGCGCGACGCGGAAGCCGCTGATCACCTCGTCGAAGACGAGCAGCGCGCCGGACGCGTCGCACAGCGCCCGCAGTGCCTCCAGGAAGCCCGGCGCCGGCGGAACGCAGCCCATGTTGCCGGCCACGGGCTCGACGAGGATCGCGGCCAGCCCCTCCCCGTAGCGCTCGACCGCCGCGGCCGCGCCCTCGACGTCGTTGTAGTCGGCGACGACCGTGTCGGCCGCCGCGCCCGTCGGGACGCCCGGCGAGGACGGGATCGCGAGCGTGGCGAGACCCGAGCCCGCACGGGCGAGGAACGGGTCGGCATGGCCGTGGTAGCCGCCCGCGAAGACCAGCACGCGGTCGCGGTGCGTCGCCGCGCGCGCGAGCCGCAGCGCGGACATCGCCGCCTCCGTGCCCGAGGAGACCAGGCGGACGAGCTCGACCGAGGGGACGGCGGCGGCGATCTCCTCCGCCAGCGCAACCTCCCGCTCGGTCGCGGCGCCGAAGCTCGTGCCGTCGAGCGCCGCGGCGCGCACCGCCTCGACCGTCTCTCGGTCGGCGTGCCCGAAGATCAGCGGCCCCCACGACTGCACCCAGTCGAGCAGCCGCCGCCCGTCGGCGGTCTCGATCTCGGCGCCCCGGCCGCGCACGACGAACAGCGGCTCCTCGAGGCCGACCGCACGCATCGCGCGCACCGGCGAGTTCACCCCGCCGGGGATGACGCGCCGCGCGCGCCGCCACAGCGGTGACGTCTCACGCAAAACCGGGTGTCTGACACTCATGGTGTCAGACACCTTACGGCGCTGACGCCCTCGTCCTTACAGCCAGCCGGCGTAGTCGCGCGTCCAGTACGTGAACACGAGGTCTGCGCCCGCGCGGCGGATCGCCGTCAGCGTCTCGAGCACCGCGGCTCGCTCGTCGAGGTCGCCGGCGGCAGCGGCCGCTTTCAGCATCGCGTACTCGCCGGAGACGTTGTACGCCGCGAGCGGCAGCTCGAACCGCTCGCGCGCCGCGCGCAGCACGTCGAGGTACGGCAGCGCCGGCTTCACCATCAGCACGTCTGCACCCTCGGCGGCGTCGAGCTCGAGCTCGCGCAGCGCCTCGCGCACGTTGCCGGGGTCCATCTGGTAGCCGCAACGGTCGCCGAACGACGGCGCGGAGCCCGCAGCGTCGCGGAACGGCCCGTAGAACGCCGACGCGTACTTTGCCGCGTAGGCGACGATCGGCGTGTGCGGCAGCCGCTCGCGGATCGCTGCGACGCGGCCGTCCATCATGTCGCTGGGGCAGACGGCGTCGGCGCCCGCCTCGACGTGCGACACGGCAGTGCGCGCGATCAGCTCGACCGACGCGTCGTTGTCGACGTGCCCGTCGCCGTCGACCACGCCGCAGTGACCGTGCGACGTGTACTCGCAGAGGCACACGTCGGTGAAGAGGAGCAGCTCCGGAAAGCGCGGACGCAACGCGCGCAGCGCCTGCTGGACGATGCCGTCGTCGATCCACGCGCCCGAGCCCTCGTCGTCCTTGTCCTCGGGAATCCCGAACAGGATCACGGCGCGCACGCCCAGGCGGACAAGCTCCTCGCACTCGGCGACGGTGCCGTCGACCGTGCGGCGCGCGAGCGCGGGCAGCCGCTCGTTCGGCAACGCCTCCGGCGCGACGAACAGCGGCATCACGAGGTGGTCGAGCGAGAGCGTCGTCTCTCGGATGAGGTCGCGCAGCGCGCCGGAGCCGCGGAGCCGGCGCAGGCGCGTGACGGGGAAGCTGCTCACAGGGGAAGCGTACGTTCGACGGGAGGCTCGTCGAGCAGCTCGACCTCGACGGGAATCGGACCGCCGCCCGCCCAGCGCTCGAGCCTGATGCGGCCGGCGAAGAACTCCCAGACCGCCCTCGCGACCGCGAGCACGGGCAGCGCGATCAGCGCGCCCGGCAGCCCGTAGATCTCGGCGCCGGCCGCGAGTCCGAAGATGACGAGCAGGGGGTGGAGCCGCAGCGCGCTACCCATCACCTTGGGCACGACGACGTGGCCCTCGATCTGGTGGATGCCGAGGAAGAGCAGCACCACCCACAGCGCGGACAGCGGGTGCACGACCAGCGCGTAGATCACCGCCGGGATCGCGCCGAGCCACGGGCCGAGGTACGGGATGATCTCCGTCATCGCCACCCAGGCGCCGAAGAGCAGCGCGTATTGCTGCGCGTTCGGCAACGCCCCGGCGGCCGCGAGCACCCAGAGGCCGACGCCGGCACTCGTGCCGATGATCAGACTCAGCGCCACCTGTCCGCGCACGTACGAGACGAGCGCGGTCTCCATGCGCAGCAGGAGCGGCCGCTCGCCCGCTCGCGGCGGGAAGCGCCGGTCGAGTGCGCGTCCGAGCCGCTGCATGTCGACGAGCATGTAGATCGAGACGACGAGCAGGAGCACGGCGGAGAACAGCGTCTTGCCGATCGAGATCGCCGCGCCCTCCACGAACGAGACGATCCGGTGCGTGTACTTGCCGACGTCGCGCTGGCGAATCTGGCGGACGAGCCGGTGGCCGCTGCGCTCGATCTTCACCGAGCGAAGGTGGTGCGTGTTCAGCCAGTGCTGCAGCCGGTCGACGTCGCGGTCGGCGGAGGTCTGTCCGGAGGGCGCGTGAGGATGCGTGAAGTACTCGTTGAAGCGGTTCGCGGCCGTCCTCGTCTCGGAGACGACGGCGGTGGCGACACCCAGGATGATCAGGCCGAGCGCCGCCGCAAACGCCAGGTACACGCACGCGACCGCAAGGCCGCGCGGTAGCCGGACCCGCTGCAGGCCGCGCACGAGCGGGTCGAGCAGCAGCGCGATCAGCGCCGCGACCAGGAACAGGAACACCACGTGACCCGCCGCGGAGGCCAGCACCCAGCCGAGCAGCAGCAGGAGCGGCAGCCCCACCAGCTGGATCCAGCGCGGGACGACGATCCGCGGCGGCGGGCCGAGCGGGGTCACGCGGCCGATCGTACCGCTGTGGTCGTGCGGATCCGGGCGACGCTGGGGGACGTTCGGCCGCCCGATTGGGAGTGGTCGTTCGGGCTCGACGGAGCCCTCGCGCTCGACCGTCACGAACTCTGGGAGGAACCCGAGCAACCGAGCGGGGAAGAATTGTCACAAGGAGGGCGGTTGAAAGGCCCGGAGGCGTTCGCTACGGTGCCCCGGATGCCGCCCCGGCCGGCCCCCCGCCGCGTGCGTTCGGCGCGCCGTCTCAAGGAGGCGCGCGAGCGGCGCCGGCGCCGCGCAGCGCTGCTGGTCGCAGCGACGGGCGTGGTGACGGCGATCGCGCTGCTCTCGGCCTTCGGCGGCTCGGGGAACGCGCCGCAGCCGCCACCGGCGAGCGCGTCCTCGTCGATGCTGCTCCCGGCCGGCCCGCCGCTGCCGGAGGTCGTCGCCAACATCGGCGAGCTCCACATCCAGCTCCCGATCAGCCAGTCGCGCGTGACGGCGATCGGCTACCAGGGCGGCAGCGACGGGGCGCTCGCGCTCGACCCCGTCGGCACGCAGGCAAACGAGGGGCTCGCGAAGCGGCTGCTGCACGCGATCGTGGGCGGATCGTCGGGACGGCCCCGCTGGTACCAGCTTCCGGGCGGAGTCGGCCCGCCGACGTCGTCGCTCGACGTGGGCGCACCCGCGGGGACCGACGTCTATTCGCCGGTCGACGGCTCCGTCGTCGGGATCGCGCCGGTCGTGCTGAACGGGAAGCGCTACGGCTCGAGCGTCGACATCCAGCCGAACGGCGCGCCGTCGCTCGTCGTGACGGTGTCGCACGTGCAGGTCGACCCGTCGCTGACGGTGGGGGCCGCGGTCACGGCGGGCGGATCGAAGCTCGGCGAGGTCGTCAACTTCTGGCCGGCGGAGCACCAGGCCCTCGCGCGCTACACGAACGACGTCGGCAACCACGTCGCCGTCGAGATCCACCCGAGCGCGACCCTGCAGCTCCAGTAGTTGCGGATCCTCCTCGTCGCGGACGTGTTCGGCGCGCCCGGCCGTCGGGCCGTCGAGACGCGCCTGCCGTCGCTTCGCTCCGAGCTCGGCGTCGACTTCTGCGTCGTCAACGGGGAGAACGCCGCCGCGGGGCGCGGCATCACCGCGAAGATCGCGGAACGTCTGCTCGCGTGCGGCGCCGACGTCATCACGCTCGGCAACTGGACGTGGGGCCAGCCCGGCTTCGCACCGTTCCTCTCCGGCACCGACCGCGTGCTCCGTCCGGCCAACCTGTCGCCGCACACGCCGGGCATCGGCTTCGCCGTCCACGACGGCGTCGCGGTGATCAACCTGCTGGGCGTGTTCTCGCTCGACCCGTTCGAGAGCCCGTTCCTCGCGGCCGACCGGCTCGTCGAGGAGGCGCACCGGTCGACGCCGATCGTCCTCGTCGACTTCCATGCGGAGGCGACGAGCGAGAAGGTCGCGCTCGCGCGCTACCTCGACGGTCGCGTGACCGCGGTGCTCGGGACGCACACGCACGTGCAGACGAGCGACGCGCGCGTGCTCGCCGGGGGCACGGCCGCGATCACCGACGCGGGCATGACGGGCCCGCACGACTCCGTCATCGGCAGCGAGCCGGAGGGGGCGATCCGCCGCTTCGTCACCGGCATGCCGGTGCGGCTCGAGCCCGCGAGCGGGGACGTTCGCATCGAGGGTGTCGTCGTCGACTGCGACGGCGACGGCCGCGCGAGCCGCTGCGAGGCGCTACGCGTCGACGTGCCGTAGCGCCGACGGCAGCGCGAGCACCGCCACGAGCGCCACCAGCACCAGGTCGCGCGCCAGCACGACACCGGCGAGCTGAAATCCGTCCACGTACTCGAAGTACCTGCGCGGGAACCAGACCTGCGTCAGGAGCAGCGCGGCGGTGAGCAGCGCCGTGGCGCCCACCCCGCGCCGGCCGCGCACGAGCGGCACGAGCGGCACGAGCCAGATCAGGAACTGCGGCGAGAGCACCTTGCCGAACGCGACGACCGTCGCCGTCGCCGCCGCCGAGAACCGGAGCAGCCGTTCGCTCGTGGCCGGCCCGCGCGCGAATGCGAACCAGAGCGCAGCGAGGATCACGATCGTCGCGGCCGCCTCGAGCGCGGCCACCGCTCCCTCGCCGGACAGGTTCTGCGAGCCGTGCGACGTGATCACCGTCGGATGGCCGAACGTGGTCAGGAACGCCGCACCGAGGCTCTCCACCTGCAACGGCCTCGACAACTCGCCGCGCACGCTCGACTCCAGGCCGTGCGGCGCGAGCACCGCGAACGGCACGAACCAGACCGCGACGGCCGCAAGCCCTGCGAGCGCGGCGCGCGCCCGGCCGCGGCGCCACGACCACGCAAGCGCGAGCGGAGCGAGCGCGAGCGGCCAGAGCTTCGCCGCCACCGCGACTCCGAGCAGCGCCCAGCCGAGCCGGTGTCGCTCCTCGACCAGCGCCGCGAGCCCCGAGACGACGAGCAGGGCGGGCCACAGGTCGAAGCGCGAGTCGATGAGCGAGCCGACCAGCAACGGCGAGATCCCGACGTACGCGGCGGCAGTCGGACGCACGCGCATCGACACCAGCACGAGCAGGACGCCGAGGGCGCCCATCAGCAGCGAGAACGCGCGCACGTAGTCGCCGGTAAGCGACGGGAGCACGAACACCGGCAGCGCAGCGGGCGGATACTCGAGCGCGAAGTCCCGGTAGGGGACCTGCGCGTGGTGGACGATCAGGTCGCCGTAGCGCTGGTAGGTCGGCGTGTCGACGATCTCACCGTGAGACCACGGTCCGAAGTGGACGGCGGCGTAGCAGGCGACGAAGAGACCGCCGAGGGCAGCGGCGCCAGCAAGGTGAGCGCGACGAACGGGAAGAACCATGGCAGGTAGAGATAGAACCAGTGCGTGAGGACGAGCTCGAAGCCGATCAGGAGGACGGCCGAGAACGCAGCGAGCCGCAGCGGCGAGCGCCGGCGCGGCCACCAGCCGAGCGCGAGCGCGCCCGCCGCGAGAGGCACCTCGAGCGCGATCTGGACTGCGTGCAGGTTCGGCAGCCCCTTGGCGTGGTACTGCCGCCAGTCCCACAGCGAGAACGGCGACGAGCGCCCGAGCTGGTAGGAGACCGTGCGGTCGTAGAACACGCGGATCGCGTGCGGAAGGGACGGCTCGAGCAGGAGGATCGAGAACGCGGCGACGGTGGCGACGCCGAAGCCGATCGCGGTGCGCGCCGCAGACCGCGGCCTTCGCGCCTCCGGGTAGCCGAGCCACAGCGGGACGAGCAGGAGCGAGGCGAACTTCGTCCAGCCGGCAAGCGCGGCGAAGGCGCCGCGGGCGAGATCACTCGTCACGAACGCGAAGCCCCAGATCAGGAACGCCGGCATGATCGCGTCGTTCGTGTTCGAGCTGGCCGCGTACTGCGTGAACGGCCAGGCCGCCCAGGCGAAGGCGAGCGTCGCTGCCAGCCGATTGCCGCCGAAGCGCCGGCCGACCACCACGAGCCCCAGCAGGCAGAGGAGGTCGAACAGGATCGTCGTCGCCTTCACGGCGGGCAGCGTGTCCCACTTGCCGCTCCAGCCGAACACCCAGTAGCCCGGGAGGTACGCCTCGTAGGCGACGGGCCCGTAGGTGTCGCCGAGCGGGTTCGCGGTCTCGCAACGCCCGTTCGTCTGGATGCGGTCGCGGATCTCGCCGTCGGAGTCCGCAGGCCCGCAGGCGGGACGCGAGCCCTCGATCGGGAAGTGCCCGTACGGGCTCTGCCCGTGTGAGATCCGCTCTGCTCCGATCACGCCGGAGTAGCCGACGTCGATCACGTTCGACGCGCGCACGTCGAGACCGAGCCTGAAGCCGGCGGTGAAGACCGTCACAGCGGCGAGCAGCCACACGGGCCACACCGGCCGGCCGCGCGGCGCGCGGTCGCGGCGCCCGACGACGAGCGAGCGGACCAGCAGCCACGCGAGCGGGGGGTACACGAGCGGCATTGCCGTGAAGACGTTCCCGCGGTTGAAGAACCACAGGGACACCGAGAAGAACAGGAGCGCGAGCACGTCCACCGTGCGCAGCGAGAGCGGCCGGCGCCAGTCGATCAGCCCGATCAGGAACAGCGCGCAGAAGCCGAGCCAGACCGAGTAGCTGTTGATCTGCGTGCCCCCGAACGCGCCGGGATAGCCGCGCGCCATCTTCCACGCGACCTGCGGCCCCGTCCACGCCTGGGTGACGGCGCCCGTCAGGTCGTCGACCTCGCCGGTCGCCACCTCGCCGGCTTTTCCCGACCAGACGTCGACCGTCCAGGTGCCCTTCGAGTACTCGGCCTGCGTCTGGGGGTTCGGCGGATAGCGCTCCAGCCAGTCGTGCACCTTCGGGTCGTCGAGGAAGAAGCGTGTCGCCTGCTCGGAGGTCAGGCGCGCCTGCGTGGGCGCTGCGGGGGCCGACTGCGCGAGCGGCGACGTCAGGCCGGTGCTCGTGCCCGCCGCGGCCGCCGGTACGAACGCCAGCGCCGCCGCCAGCACGAGCAGGAACCTCACGGGAGGGAGCGGCGCGTCATCACGGACGCGAATCGGTCGCGGAGCCCGGCTGCCGGCGTAGGCTCGACGGAGCCGGCCCGTGAGCGGAGGCGCCGGGTTCGCCGGCGCCGGAGCGGGTTCCAGCCGGGCGAGAGCGGCCGCCGGCCTGGGACGCCCGGAAGGACCAGAGCTTGTTGCCGAGGAAGTTGAGGGGTGTCACGAGGATGATGGCGACCGCCTCGGCGACCAGCTTGCCCCAGCCCAGCCAGTCGAGGAAGACCGCCAGCCAGAGCTGGTTCACGCCGAACGCGACCAGCGACACCGTGTAGAAGCGCATGCCCTGCAGCGCGAAGCTGCCCTTCTGGCCCGCGAACGTCCAGTGCCGGTTCCACCAGTAGTTGCTGGCGGCGGAGACGACGAACGAGACGGCGGCCGCGCCGTGCGCGCCGATGCCGAGCAGCGCACGGTAGACGACGAGGTTGACCACGAACCCCGTCGCGCCGACCACGCCGAACTTGGCGAGCTGCACCCAGTTCGGCGGGTGGCGGAGCGCCTGGACGGTGCGCGCGGCGACCCGGGAAGACGCAGACAAGCTAGTGCCCCCGGCCGCAGGCACGTTCCTGGTCGGTCGCGCGAAAACCAAGCAGCGGAAGGACGCAGGGAGCCCCGATAGTTGCGCTATCGGGGCGACCGAGGACGCCGCGCTGCGCAGGTTTGCAGCCGGCCGGACAGTCAACGGTGTCTGCGGCCGGGGACACTTGGGCGACGTTAGCGGACGAGGGGTACGAACCGGACGGGCGAGAGCGTCCGCAGCCGCGTCGCGCCGCCGCGCGGCTCGACGGAGACGAGCCACTGGTCGTGCGGGGAGCCGAGGGGCAGGACGAGCCGCCCGCCCTCCGCCAGCTGCCGGAGCAGTGCCGGCGGCGGCTCGGGTGCGGCGGCAGCCACCGCGATCGCGTCGAAGGGGGCGCGCTCCGGCACGCCCGCCCAGCCGTCACCGACCCGGACGTCGACCCGGTCGCCGTAACCGGCCGCGACGAGGTCGGCATGCGCCTGCGCTGCGAGCTCCGGGATCCGCTCGACGGAGACGACCTCCCGCGCGAGCTCGGCGAGCACCGCCGCCTGGTAGCCGGAGCCGGTGCCCACGTCGAGCACGAGCTCGTCCCCGGCGAGACGGAGGCCCTGGCAGATCAACGCCACGATGTACGGCTGCGAGATCGTCTGCCCATGCCCGAGCGCGAGCGCCGAGTCGTCGTAGGCGTGTCGCCGCTCGTCCTCCGGCACGAAGCGCTCCCGCGGCACGCGCCGCATCGCCGCCAGGACGCGCGGGTCGTCGATTCCACGTCGCTCGAGCTGCCGCTCGACCCAGTCACTCACGCGCGCCCCTCGCCGCCTTCGGCTCCCGCCGGGCCGAGCCCGGCTCCGCCGAAGGCTGGCGCCGATGGCGGCAGGATCCTGCGCCCTCGGGCCATCGGTCGTACCACGTGTACTGCCCTCGGCCCTCGGGCTTGTCTCCCTTGCCAGCGACGCCCGAGGAACGCGCGGTTCATGCCGCGACGCCGAAGTGCTCGGCGACGAGGCCCTTCACGCCCGTGATCGACGCGGGCGGAGGGCCGAGCCCGACGCTGAGCATCGGCACCTCGGAGTCGGCGCGCTCGAGCGAGCCGTGACTGCCGCCGCCGAGGTGGTGCCGGCCCGCGAGGTCGACGAACTCGTAGCCCGGCGCGGCGGAGACGATCACCTCGCCGGCGTTCGGGTTGCGCAGCGCCGCCGCGGCGCGCACCTGTCCGTCGGGCAGCTCGTCGAGCAGGGCGGGATCTTCGTCGCCGTCCCGTCGCGCGACGACGTTCCCGTCCTCGAGGAAGACGACCACCCCGGCCGACGGCTCGGCGTCGAGCGTGGCCGCTACCCGCCGCGGCCTGCGCGTGTAGACCATCGCCGCCCGGTTGGAGGCGGTGACGAGGTCGCCGTCGAGTGCGAGCCGCGCCGTGCGCTCCACCTTCGACTGTCCGTGGTCCGAGCAGACGACGACCGCGTAGCGGTCGAGGAACTCGTCGGGGCCGCCCGCCGCGTCCATCAGCGCGGCGACGGCGGCGTCGCTGCGTGCGAGCGCCTCGCGGGTCTCCTCGGGGCCGTGCGCGTGTGACGCGTAGTCGTAGTCCGGCAGGTAGAAGACGAGCAGGTCGAAGCCGTCGCGCGTCACGAGCCAGCGGCCGACGGAGGCGGCGTACGCGTCGATCGAGCCGAGCGAGCGGTTCAGCACGGCGATCGGCGCACCGGTTGGGTCGCTCTCGTAGAGCGAGTAGAAGAAGAACCGCGCCGGCCCGTAGACGGCCGGCACGCCGGGGATCGTCGCGACGTGACGATGTCCGCCGCGGTAGCAGGTGATGTTCACCGCCGCGGTGGTGAGGCCGGCGCCCTCCAGCGACTCGTACACCGTCTGCGCGCCGCGTCCGAGATGGCGCGCGTTGAGGTCGACGATCGTGTCGCGCAGCGCGCGCGCAAGGCCTGCGGCGCGAATCGCGCCGAACGACGAGCCGTACTCGATCAGCCGCCGCTCGTCGCGATGCCACCAGACGAGGTGCGGGATCTCGTGCACGTCGGGATGCGCGCCCGTCGCGATCGACGCCAGGCACACGGGCGTGAGCGACGGGAACGTCGACGCGGCGCGGCGGTACTCGCCGTGCTCGGCGAGGAACGCGAGCGCGGGCGTCGACGCCGCTTCGAACATCGACGGCGTCAGCCCGTCGATGACGACGAGGACGACCGGCTTCGGGGTCACCACATCAGTCGCGCGCGAGCGTGCGCAGACCGGCATGCCGCTCGGGGGCGCGCCGACGGAGGCGCAGCCCGAGCAGGGGAATCGCGACCGCTTCGACGTAGCCGAGCCCCGGCACGAAGGCGAGTGCGGCCAGCACCACCGCCGCGCCCGCGACGAGCACCGCCGTCCCGAGCCGTGTGCCGCCGCGCCGCAGCGCGCCGGCGACGACCGGCATCGCGCCGAGCGAGCCGCAGGCGCCGCCCGCTCCGCCGCCGATCGCCTCGGCCAGATGGCCGAAGCCGAGCCCGATCGCGACGCCCGCGATCACCCCGAACGCCAGCGCGGCGAGCGCATAGCGGAGCGCCGCAGCGGCCGCGACGCCGACCGCGGCGCCGACACCGATGATGATCCCGATCAGGTACCAGCTGCCCATCCGTCGCCGTGACGGTAGCGCTACCCGGCCTGGAGTCGCGCAATCACCGCCAGCGCGAACTCGGCCGCGCGCGCGCCGTCGACGACGCGGTGGTCGAACGTGACGCTGACGTTCCCCATCGGCCGGACCACGACCTCGCCGTCTCGCACGACCGCGCGCGGCTCGATGCGATGCACGCCGAGGATGCCGACCTCGGGGTGGTTGACCAGCGGCGTCACGAGCAGGCCGCCGAGCCGGCCGGCGCTGGTGACGGTGAACGTCGAGCCGCGCAGATCCTCGGGCGCGAGCGTTCCCTCCCGCGCCTGCTCCGCCAGCTTGTCGACGTCGGCGCGCAGCTCCTCAACGCTGCGCGTGTCGCAGCCGCGGACGACGGGGACGAGGAGGCCCTGCGGCGTCTGCACGGCGACGCCGAGGTCGTAGCGGTCGAGGTACACGATCTCGTCCCCCTCGAGCCGCGCGTTCAGCTCCGGGAACTCCCTCAACGCAAGCGCGGTCTCGTGCAGCACCGTCGGCAGCAGCTGCTTCAGGTCGAGGTGCGAGAAGTCGCACTCCTCGACGAACGTGACCGCAGGGATCTCCCGGTGTGCGCGCGCGAGGTGCTCGACGATCCGCCGCCGCACGCCGCGAACCGGCTCGCGCCGTCCCTCGGCGGGCGCGCCCCCGCCCGCGGCGGCCGCGCGCACGTCGTCCTCGGTGACGCGGCCGTTCGGCCCGCTGCCGGAGAGGGCGGCGAGGTCGACGCCCAGGTCCTGCGCGAGGCGGCGGACCAGCGGCGTCGCCTGAACACGGGACTCGCGAACCTGGTTCGGCCCCGTCGGAGCCGAACCAGGTTCGGGCGCACCGTCGCCGATCACGACGAGCACCGTCCCCACCGGCACGACCTCACCCGCGTCCACCAGGATGCGCGCCACCCTGCCGGCGGCGGGCGAGGGGATCTCGACCGTCGTCTTGTCGGTCTGGATCTCGACGAGCGGCGCATCCTCCGCCACCTCGTCGCCCTCGGCGACGAGCCAGCGCGCGACCTCGCCCTCCGTCAGTCCCTCGCCGAGGTCCGGCAGCTTGAACTCGTACGCCATCGGCGCCGGAGCCTACCGGCGGGGCCGACCGACCCAGGCGTCGTGCGGGACGATCAGCACGCGCAGCCCGCCCTCGACGCGCCAGATCGACACGGCCTGCTCCGTCCCGACCAGCTCGGGCGCGACGTCGCGCGGGACGTAGCCGGCCTGCAGCGAGCGCTGCTCGTTCCAGACGGCGACCGCATGCGGGTCGTGCGGATTCTCCGGCTCGGGCACGAGTGCCAGCCGCCGCCCGGGATCGAAGGATTCGTCCTCGACGGCACTCCCGCGGAACGAGACGCCGGCGACGCCGACGACCCGGAGGCGCGGATCCTCCCACCTCACGGGAATGCCGGTCGCCGCGTCCCGCAGCAGGTAGCCGCGGCCGTCCCGGCTCCGCTCGAGCCAGAGGCGCAGCCGCGCGGCCACCGTCAGAGCAGCGAGCGAACCGCGGCGGCGACGCGTTCCGCCGACGGCACGTAGGCGTCCTCGAGCGTCCAGTACGGATACGGCACGTCGTAGCCGGTGACGCGCAGCACCGGCCCCTGCAGGTCGAAGATCGCACGCTCGGCGATCCGCGCGGCGAGCTCGGCGCCGAAGCCCGCGGTGCGCGGCGCCTCGTGGACGATCACCACGCGGCCCGTCTTCGCGACCGAGCCGAGGATCGTCTCCTCGTCCAGCGGACGCAGCGAGCGGATGTCGACGATCTCGCACGACGCGTCGGCCGCGAGCTCGTCGGCGGCGCGTTCGCAGACCGGCACCATCGCGCCGTACGCGAGCAGGGTCACGTCGCTTCCCTCGCGCGCGACGCGCGCGCGCCCGAGCGGCACGACGTGCTCGCCCTCCGGCACCTCGCCGCGCGCGGTGCGGTAGACGAGCTTCGGCTCGAACACCACGACCGGATCCGGGTCGCGGATCGCAGCGGCGAGCAAACCCTTGGCGTCCGCCGGCGTCGACGGGATCGCGACCTTGATCCCCGGTGTGTGCACGTAGTACGCCTCGGGTGAGTCGTCGTGCAGCTCCGGCGCGCGCACGCCGCCGCCGTACGGCATGCGGATCGTGATCGGGAACTCGAGCTTGCCGCCCGACCGCCAGCGGTAGCGGCCGACGTGCGTGATCAGCTGGTCGAGGCACGGGTACGAGAACGCGTCGTACTGCATCTCGCACACGGGCCGCCAGCCGGCGAGGCAGAGGCCGACGGCGCCGCCGAGCATTCCCGCTTCCGCGAGCGGCGTGTCGACGCAGCGGTCGGCGCCGAACCGCTCGCGCAGCCCCGCGGTGGCCCGGAACACGCCACCGGCGCGACCCACGTCTTCGCCGAGCACCATCACGTCGTCGTCGCGCGCGAGCTCCGTGTGGAGCGCGTCGTTCACCGCCTCGACGAGGGTCAACTCAGCCATTGCGGAGGTTCGGTGGCGGGTCGGCGTAGGCGTGGTCGAACAGCAGCGACTCGTCGGCAGGCGGCTCCGCCTCGGCGGCGGCGATGCCGGCGCGCATCGCCTCCTCGGCCTCGTGCCGCGTCGACGAGACGAGCTCGTCGCTCAGCAGACCTTGCCGCTCGAGGAAGCGTTCGTAGCGGCCGACGCACTCGCGCGACCGCTCCTCCTCGACGCGCGCGAGGTCGATGTACGCGCGCGGATCGTCGGCGGTGGCATGCGGCGCCGCGCGGTAGTGCACCGCTTCGATCAGCGTCGGCCCCTCTCCGGCGCGCGCACGCTCAACGGCATCGCGTGCCGCCTCGTACACCGCGAGCACGTCGAGACCGTCGACGCGCACGCCGGGAATGCCGTAGCCGACGGCCTTGTCGGCGAGGCTGTCGGCACGCGTCTGCGCCTCGAGCGGCGTCGAGATCGCCCACTGGTTGTTGTTGCAGACGAACACCGCCGGCGCGTTCATCACCGCGGCGAGATTGACGCCCTCGTGGAACGCGCCTTCGCTCGTCGCACCGTCGCCGAAGAAGCACAGGGCGACACCCGGCTCGCCGCGCAGCTTCTTGCCCCACGCGAGGCCGGCGGCGTGCGGCACGTGCGTGCCGATCGGGACGCAGATCGAGGCGACGTTCCAGTCGGCCGGATTCCACCAGCCGGACGGATGACCACGCCACCACTGCAGCACGGTCTCCGGCGGCATCCCGCGGACGAGCCCGATCGCCGACTCGCGGTAGGAGGGGAAGATCCAGTCCTCGTCTCGAAGCGGATACGTGGCGCCGACCTGGATCGCCTCGTGGTTCCAGAAGATCGCGTAGGTGCCGATGCGCCCCTGCCGGTGGTACACGAGCGAGCGCTCGTCGTAGGTTCGCAGCAGGACGAGGCGGCGGTACAGCTCGAGGAGATCGCTCTCCGCGAGCCCCGCCGGCACCGCGTCGCCGTCGAGCACGCGGCGGAGCTCGGGCATCACCTGCGCCATCGCGGCGCGCAGCGTACCTGCGTCAAAGCAGCACCGAGACGGCGTCTCGCTCGGCCTCGAAGACAGCGGTCTCGACGTCGCCGAGATCCTCGCCGTCGGCCTGCAACGGCAGCGGCCGGTCGCAGCGGACCTCGATCCGGTCGACGTCGTGCGCCGTGAGCACCTTGCGCGGGTCGAGCCTGCCGCGGCCCCGTACGAGATACGCGAGCAGCCGCGGCACGTCACGCGGCCGCACCTGCACGGGCGCGACGAGGTCCAGGCCGAGCTCGAAGCGCGCCGCGGGCGCGACGTGCAACGGCAGCGGTCCGGCGAACGTGTACGGATCGCAGTTGGCCACGAACAGGAACGAGGCGCGCCCGCTGCCGACGATCTCAAGCTGCGGCTCGTATCGCGCGCGTCGCTCGCGCAGCATGCGCGCGAACGTCTTCGCGAACGCCGTATCGCCGGGCCTGGCGCCGCCCGGACCGCGGCCCAGCTCGTCGAGCCGCCTGACCGCCTCGGCGTCGAAACCGATGCCGGCGGAGAAGCAGAAGCGGCGGCCGTTGACCGTGCCGAGGGAGATGCGGCGCGTGCGCCCGGACGCGAGCGCCGCACCGATCGTGCGCGCGGCGGCGACCGGCTCGCGCGGCAGCCCGAGCGCGCGTGGCAGCACGCTCGTCCCGCCGCCCGGGAGGAAGCCGAACGGCACGGCGCCGTCCGCGCCGTTGAGCGCCTCGTTGTAGGTGCCGTCGCCGGAGAAGACGAGGATCGCGTCTGCCTCGGCGGCCGCCCGCGCCGCGAGCTCGGTCGCGTGCCCCGGGTGCTCGGTCAGGAGAGTTCGCAGCTCGGCGCGCTCGCGGAGGGCCCGTTCGACCGCGGTGATCCGCTCGCCCGTCACCGCAGTCGAGTAGGGGTTGACGATCAGCACCGCCCGCCGCACGCTCCGAGCATGCCACGGCGAACCGCGTTGATCGTCCCGGTTCCCGAGGCGGACGCCTACGTGCTCGACGCACCGCCGGGAGTCGGGGCGCACGTCACGGTGCTGGCGTGGTTCCTGGAGCCGGACGGGATCGACGAGGACGCGCTCGCGCACGTGTTCGAGCACTTCTCGGCGTTCGCGTTCGTGCTCGACCGGGTCGAGCGGTTCGACGACGGGATCACCTGGTTGCATCCCGAGCCGTCGCAGCCGTTCGCGGAGCTGACGGAGGCGGTGTGGCGGCGCTGGCCGCAGTGCCCGCCCTACGGCGGGGAGCACGACGAGGTGATCCCGCACCTCACGATCGCGACCTCACGCGTGAAGGTCGACGCACCGCTGCCGATCCGCTGCCGCGCGACGGAGGTGCAGCTGCTCGAGGAGGACGCCGAAGGCGTCTTCCGGGTGCGTCGCGTGTTCCCGCTCCGGTAGACCGTGTCCTCGTCGACGGGCAGCGAAGACGGCCGCTACTCGCCCGCGTGTTCGGCGGCCGCGCGCTCCTCGGCGAGCTTCTGCCGGTGATACGTGATCCGGTCCTCCAGCAGGCGCATCGTCTCGGCGAAGCGAGCGCGGTCCTCAGGCGTCAGGATCGTCCTCTTCTTCTTCTTCGCCATCGATCTCCAGGAAGTCGATGATCCTCGCGAGTCTCACGTTCGCGTCGGAGATCCCCGTCAGGATAGCGTCGCGTAGCCGCGCATCCCGTCGAGCAGCACGGCGAACAGCCGGTCGGCGAGCGCGTCGGTGTCGATCCCCGGCCGCAGCCACGCGTACGCCCAGTTGGCGGCGGAGAGGAAGAGCAGCGCCGCGGTCGCGACGTCGAGGTCGGTGCGCAGCTCGCCGCTCTCGACCCCGTCACGGAAGAGCTCGCGCAGGCGCTCCTCGTAGCGGCGGCGCTCGGCGACGAACTCCTCGTGCCGCTCGCCGGTCAGGAAACGCCACTCGCGCACGAACACCGTCGCCACGTCGAGCTGCCCTGCCACGACCGCGAGGTGCGCACGCAGGGCGAGCCGGATCCGCTCGGGGGCGGGCGCCTCGGCCGGCACCGCGTCGAGGGCGCCGTGGAACGCGGCCGCGCCCTCCCGTGCCACGTCCCAGAGCAGGTCCTCCTTCGAGGCGATGTGGTGGTAGAGCGACGGCTTCTGCAGGCCGAGCGCGTCGGCGAGGTCGCCCAGCGAGGTGCCCTGGTAGCCGCGCTCGGCGAACAGGCGGGCGGCGACCCGGGTTAGCTCCTCGCGTCTCGCGGACATCTGTACAGTGAGCCTAACGAACGGTCGGTAGGGAGGTGGTCTGGTGGATTCGCGCAGCGAGGAGTTCCTGACCTACGTGCAGGGCGGCGGCCAGGTGGAGGCCGGCGACTGGCTGCCGGACGAGTACCGGCAGAAGCTGATCAAGTTCGTCGAGATGCACGGGAACAGCGAGCTGATGGGCGTGCTTCCGGAGCGCGAGTGGATCCTGAAGGCGCCGACGCTGCAGCGGAAGCTGGCGCTCACCGCCAAGGTGCAGGACGAGGTCGGACACTCGCAGCTGATCTACCGCGTCGTCGAGGACCTCGGCAAACCGCGCGAGCAGTGCCTCGCCGACCTCGTCTCCGGCAAGTCGAAGTTCCACAACGTGTTCCACTACCCCACCAAGACGTGGGGCGACGTGGGCGTGATCGCCTGGCTGGTCGACGCCGCGGCGATCATCTCGCAGAAGGCGCTCCTCAAGTGCTCGTACGCACCGTACGCGCGGATCATGAAGAAGATCTGCTGGGAGGAGTCGTTCCACATCCTCCACGGCCGCGACGTGGTGCTCGCGATGATGACCGGCACCGACGCGCAGCGCGAGCTCGTGCAGGAGGCGCTCGTGCGTTGGTGGCCGCCGCTGATGCAGTTCCACGGCAACCCGATCCCGCGCGACGAGGACCCGATGTACGTGTGGCGCATCAAGTCCCAGGGCAACGAGGAGGCGCGGCAGCAGTTCCTCGAGGGCTACGTGCCGCAGATCCTCGAGCTCGGGCTGGAGATTCCCGACCCGAAGCTCCGCCGCCGCGACGACGGCGTCTGGGAGTACAGCGAGCCCGACTGGGAGGAGCTGCGCAGCGTGGTGACCGGCCACGGGCCGCGCTCGCAGGACCGCCTCGAGTTCCGCCGCCGCTTCCTCGAGCAGGAGAAGTGGGTGCGCGACGCGGTGCTGGCGGCGTGATCTACGAGGTCTTCCGCCAGGAGCGCAAGGGGCAAGCGTTCGCGCATGCGGGGTCGATCGTGGCGCCGGATGCGGCCTTCGCCGACGCCTGGGCGCGCGAGCAGTATGGCCGGCGCGGCGAGTCGGCGGCGCTCTGGCTCGTTCCGCGCGCGGCGATCCACGAGGTCAGCGAGTGGGCGGACGAGTTCGACCTCAAGTACCGCCGTGTCGACGGCTACTCGATCAAGGCGCGACTCAAGGAGGCACGTGAACGAGCGGGCAGCGCGACTGCTTGAGCTCGCCGACGACGAGCTGGTCGTCGGCTGGCGCGACTCGGAGTGGACGGGGGTCGCGCCGACGCTCGAGGAGGACGTCGCGTTCTCGTCGATCGCGCAGAACGAGATCGGTCACGCGCGCGCGCTCTACGAGGTCGCGGCCGTCGAGCTCGGCTCCGACGCCGACGCGCTCGCCTTCGACCGGTCGCCGGACGAGTACCGGTGCGCGCCGCTCGTCGAGCTGCACCTGCTCGACTGGGCGCACACGATCGCGCGCCGGTACCTCTACGAGGAAGCGGACGGCGTGCGGATCGAGGCGCTGAAGTCGTCCGACGACGCGGAGCTCGCGGGCCTCGCCGCCAAGATCGACCGCGAAGAGGTGTACCACCGCCTGCACGCCGAGCTGTGGGCGGCTCGGCTGCGCGAGGAGCCGCGCTTCCGCGCGGCGGTCGAGGAGCTGTGGCCGCACGCGCTCGGCGTCGTCGAGCCCGCGCTGCGACCCGAGCTGGCGCGGCGGGTCGGACTGGCGGAGGTGGCGGCGGAGGAGCGCGGCGCGCATCGGCCGGAGCTGGCCGAGCTGTGGGAGGAGATGACCGAGGTGCGGCGCTCCGTGCCGGGCGCGCAGTGGTGACCGCAGAGCAGGTATGGGACGCGCTGGCCGGGATCCCCGACCCGGAGATACCGGTCGTCTCGCTCGTCGACCTCGGCGTGATCCGCGACGTCGCCGTCGACGGGGATCGCGTGCGCGTCGAGCTGACGCCGACGTTCCTGGGCTGCCCGGCGCTTGAGGCGATGCGGCGCGACCTGGCGGAGAAGGTCGAGGAGCTCGGCGGCGAGGCCGATGTCCGCGTGGTCGTCGACGACGCGTGGTCGACCGACCGCATCTCGCCCGAGGGCCGCGAGAAGCTGCGCGCGGCCGGCTTCGCGCCGCCCGCGCCGCGGGCAGCGGGCGCGACGACGCTCGTCCAGCTGCAGTCGAAGGCGTTCCGCTGTCCGTACTGCGGCTCGACCGAGACGCGGCTCGAGAACATCTTCGGCCCGACGCCGTGCCGCTCGATCCGCTGGTGCGAGAGCTGCCGCCAGCCGTTCGAGCAGTTCAAGACGATCTGACTGACGAGCTCAGGCCGAGCGCGCGCTCGGCGTCCAGCTGAACCTCCGCAGCGCGACGACGAGCCCGACGACGGCCCACGCGGCGAGGACGCCGAGGTCGCTCCAGACGAGGCCGATGCCGTGCACGGTCGGGTCGTAGGCATGGTGCAGCGCATCGGCGAGGTGCTGCACGGGGAAGAACTCGGCGACGTGGCGCATCCACGAGGGCAGGTTCACGTTCGGGATGAAGACGCCCGAGATGAAGTACAGCGGCAGCATGATCGCCTGCACCATCGGCTGCGCCGCGTCTTCGGAGTGGATCGCCGTGGAGAGCGCGTAGCCGAGCACGCAGAACGTCACCGAGCCCACGACCGCGGAGATAGCGACGCCGGGAACGGTGGACGTCGGCAGGTGCACGCCGTACGCGAAGCGGCCGACCGCGAGCAGCACCGTCATCACGACGAGCGACACGGCGATCGCCGTCAGCGCGCGGCCGGCGATCAGCACCCACGCGGGCACCGGTGTCGCGCGCCGGCGCTTGAGGATGCCGGCTTCACGCTGCGCCGTGATCGAGATGACGAGGTTGACGAAGGACGCTGCGATGAGGCCGAGCGCGGAAATCCCCGGCACGTAGTAGGTCGACGCCTTCACCCCGGTCGAGCGGACGGTGTGGTTGCCGAAGACGCCGACGAAGATGACGAGGAAGAGCAGCGGCAACACGAGCGTGAAGAAGCGCGCCTGGCGGTTGCGGAGCAAGCCGAGCAGGTCGTAGCGGGTCTGGTGGAGCACCAGCGCCAGCGTTCCGTCCACGGTCGAGGAGACCGCGGCCGCCGCGGCCTTGCGGTCGCGGCGCCGGCGGATCAGCCAGCGGACGAGCAGGAACATCAGCTCTCCTTTCCGTGGTCGGTGAGTGCGAGGTAGACGTCCTCGAGCGTCGGGCGGCGTACGTCGAGATCCGGGAGGTCGAAGTTGGACGCGCCCGCCCAGTCGACGAGGTCGCGCAGATGCACGAGCGGCGTCTCGGTCCGGAGCGCGATCGTCCCGTTCGATCCAGGGTCGGCAATCGTGCGCAGCGGCTCGGGCAGATCCGCCACCGAGGCACCGCGCGGTGCCGTGAAGCTGATCGTGGCGGCGAGGCGGTCGCGGCCGCCGAGCGTCTGCGGCGTCCCCTCCGCGACAATGGCTCCGTCCGCGATCACCGCGATGCGGTCCGCGAGCTGCTCGGCCTCGTCCATGTAGTGGGTGGTGAGGAACACCGTCTTCCCGAGCGCGCGCAACCCGGTGATCACGCTCCACGCGGCTCGACGGGCGGACGGGTCGAACCCGGTGGTCGGCTCGTCGAGGAAGATGAGCTCGGGGTCGCCGATCAACGCGAGGGCGACGTCGAGGCGGCGCCGCTGACCGCCCGAGAGGTGCTCGCCGAGCGTGTCGGCCTTCTCCTCCAGTCCGACCAGCGCGATCGTCTCGCCGATCGCACGCGGCGCCTGGTAGTAGCCGGCGTAGAGTTCC